>JAABUP010003808.1_pt1 | contig 26093 bp, 25 predicted proteins | sample 5559201 | NCBI WGS metagenome assembly JAABUP01 (sample SAMN10711887, study PRJNA513373) | rock metagenome | isolation source: Antarctica rocks | place: Antarctica | reverse complement strand
ACGGATGCTGTTACGGTGATGAGGGTGAGTTGGGATGGGGTGCCGGTTGGGCAGGAGGAGGTGACGAGGAGGAATTGGGGGGAGTATTATGTTAGGAGTATTAAGACGACTTTTGGGTGAGTCAAGTCCATCGCAACTGACAGTCGTTCATGCAGAGAAGACCAAAAGCTGATCAATATCCTTTCCAGCTTCGGCACCATCCTATAAGCAGTGGTCCGCCAAAAGCTTTGTCGTCTGAGCAGTACCGCATACGCCCAGGACATCGGTACCAGAAGCATCACGAGAGATCGATAGAGTGAAATAGATGAATACAAAACGATGCAATCGACCCGACATAGAATGACCAAGCCGTCTTTGAGATCTACGAGATGTCCGTATCTGCACAGCCTACCCTTTCAGCCTCTCGTCACATGAGGTCAGGCAACCGAAGTTCGTACCGGTTCCCTTTCCTCTACGTTGACGCCAGGATCTCTGCAAACATCCATGTGCCACACTCCCACATACCCACATACCCATCCCCATCACCGCATTGCACATGTTCCATTTAGCGCCTCGCTCTACCCTTGACATCCGTGCCGCAAACAACAACGGTAAATACGATGATGTCTATTATTAGGATATGGAGGGTTTGTGATTGCATTTTGTGTTGCGGTTTGACTGAGCCACTTTTCGCCGTTGGTGGTGGAAATTGGGCCGGTGGGACGGGATGCGAGATGCGAGCGGCAAGGGAGGGATTAAGTCACAAGGTCCGTCTACCTTACCGAACTCACAAGCTGCGATCACACGATCGTAAATGTCATGTCTACTACCACTGGCCTTATCGTGCAGGTTCACAGGCGAAACGACGGAGGCACATGGGATGAATGAATGATCACAAATGCACATGGACAAAGCTTTGTTTTGAACTGATTATTATCATTTGATTCGGTACTCTCTGAAGAAGTACCCAGCTACATCGTAGCTACCCTTCCAAGCCAAGCCAAGCCAGCCGCTATCCAAGCAGGCTCGCCGACAAGCTACCTATGCAATGACATGCTCCATTATTCATGCAAAATGGAGGAATCCCCAGATAGGCCGCTATAGATGTAAACGCCTTTTGCAATGCCGCTTGCTAGAACGCTCGAGAGTGATGCATAAACATGTGAACAAATAACATGATGTTGGTGATGATGGTGCTCCTGGTTTGAGACTTCTTAAGCCCTCACTGCAGTACGATAGGCTCCTCCGCCCATGGTGGCCGAGTTCAGAAAGCGGCTGATGATGCTTCCGCCTCCAGTCTTGGCCTTCTTCGCTGGTTTGTCGTCAACGGTATAGCTGATTTGATGATCTCCCGGTACGGGCCTCAGCTTGTACATCGTAGCTTCGCCGTAGTATCCATCATCCTTTCCGATCGCAGGCATGTAGTTGTCTTCCGCGTACGAAGAAACGGTGGAAGCAGGTGTCCCTTGCGAAGTGGGAGGTGAAGAGGAGTTGGAGCGAGAGGAGACGCTGTAGTTGTCGTTGGAAGTCCCAGGTCGGCTGAGAGCTGGAACGTTGTCCGCAGACGGGGGAGAGATGGAGCGCGCTGAGCGGATGTGACGGTAAGAGCGAAGGTTGGTGGTTGATTGTGAAGGGTTGCCCGAAGAGAAGCGTTCGAGGTCCGAGAGGTACGAGGTGGACGTATAGTGAGACGGAGAAGCGTAGACACCAACCGAAGGTGGAGGAGTAGGAAGGGCAGTCGTCGAGGCGTAAGGGCGAACGGGCTGGGGTTTGCTGTAGTAAGCTCTTTGCTGCTGAAGGACCTCGTGCTCCTTCGCAGTTTGTTGACGTTTGAGCTGTGCTCGCTCTTGGTGTTGGCGAATAGGAGCTAGGAAAGGTTCGAAGTGGTGGAACAGATCATCGTTGGTTATTCTTAGATCCCAGTCAAGAAGAAAGAGCAATTGCTTTTCCATCAAATTCACTTCTGTGATGGAGAAACCAAAACCTTCGTAACCTCTGACCGATGAATAACGGGCCCAGTGCTTATTCTTTGGTGAGCTGTCATTGAGGTTCTTGGCTGCAAGGATCAAAGCAGCGAGAAAGATGCGATGAACGGTGCAACGCATTCCTTTCGCAACAGGTGGCAGGCGCTCTTGTAATCTAGAGAGATAGACTAGAGAGCTCATGAGAGTGGGAACTTGCACATGAGATTTATCGACCAAGGATTGGATGAACTCTTCCAAAGATGGCAGTGAGGGTTGAAGTGGTGATCGAGGCTCTCCATCGTTTGGTGGTGTCAACGGCGGAGTTGGAGGAAGATTCTTGTTTGTTTGTGGGCGTTTTTGCTCACATCGGATCACGGAAGTAGCTTGCTTGGCAAGATACGACACCATGGTAGATGAGACTGGCAACATAATGAAATGGTCCAAAGCCATCTGGTTCTGGGATGATTTCGAAGTCGCCATGGTGGTGATGATTTCGAAAAGATTGATCACAATGAAAAGCAAGCTGCAGGTGATTGGAATATATCACTAAGACGACACTGGAGTAGTTTCCTTGTTGGTCTAAGAGCCCGAGGGAGATCACCCTTGCTAGGATGGTTGGGTAGGCTGATCTGGAGTTGGCCGGTGCCGAAAATGGGTTAGGGTAAGTCGCCGGAGGTAGATTAGGACTATACTTGTTGGGGGACGGAAGTGCCGAATAGGTCAGTTGGTCGTGCAAACGTAACGAAGGCGAAGGATCGTAGATCGCCGGGGTATCACGTCTAAATGTAAGAATGATCAAAGAAGAAGGTATGGCTTCTCGAAAGGCGCGGATGGCACTGAAAGCGTCGAGCGATATCCGATGAAAGACACGGTAGGGTAAGGGATGAAAATTATTCGTGTCTGGTCACTTGTCCGACCGGCGGAAAGTTTTCGATCTGAAAGATAGGCGGGTTGGGAGAGATCTCAGAGCGTCAAGCCCGTCAAACTTCGATGGAGCGTTTGACAGTGAGTCGCAAAGCCGTTGGCGGTTTGCGGTAGCAGTGGGGGCCTTTGGCGAGGGGATTGCGCGTAGTGGTTAAGGTTGGGGTTGCTGGATTAGGTCAGAGCCTCGGGCTTTGCCTGACCGGGAGAGTGATATTCAGGGGTCGAATAGGCTTGAGCGGGAGCTTAGTGCGGGTTGGATGACGGCAAGCGAGCACTGTTTGCGGGCAGGAATGGTCGACGGCGTGGGACAACTGAGTCGGTGGAGGAGAAAGGCTCAACAGGCTGGCTGATGGGCTGTCGAGGGGCGTATTAGAAAGAAAGCGGATGCGTCGAGACGGGTCTCTGTCCAATGCGAACCTCAAACCAGTGAGGCTGCTGAAAGTGCTGAAGAGCAAGTGAAAGGAGGAGAGAGAGAGGAGAATTGAATGTCGACCTTGACTGTGACGAGTCAAGAAGGTGTGTGGGATGAATAATGGCAGAGAGTCGGGCGAGATGTCTTTTATGAAGGTGGACAGATGAGGATCTGCTTTGGCGTGGAGATGAAGCAGTAGAGCCCCCTGCTTGCAGTTCCCCGCTTCGGGTGTAAGAAGAGTGGAATTGAGCGGCACTGTGACTGGCGGAGAGGTCGAGAGGGACCATGCGAAGGAAATAGAAAATAGAACGGTGCAGAGGAAGCTGCGACTCCCTTCCCACTTCCCAGCGGGTGGCTAGGTTGGGAGGTTGGGAGGTTGGAAGGTGGACAGGAATTCGACGAGATATTCTGGTAGAGTGGTCGCACTGGCAGATGGCCTATCTGCAGAATTGCTTGAAACGAAGGGGTGATTGGATACGCGCTGTCGGGCGCCCTTGGCTGCTGCTTCACTTAGCGCGCGCACTTGTGAGACACCCCAATCAGCGTGCGACTGCCCACATACCTCTAAGAAAAGCAGGTCGGGGGTTGGCGATGACTCGAATTCCGATTGTGGGCCCTGTTCGATTTCACTCTGTGTGTTTCACAATGCCCAATCGGCCGCGAAACAGTGGGTTGATGCGTTGGTAAGGCGGTCGCTCAATCTTGAAGCAGCCCAAACGCGGTCGTCAGGCAGGTCTGCGGCGCCGAAGGTGACGATTGATGCTTGACTGGCCAGCGGCGTGGAGATAAAGTTATGTCTGCGATCTCCTCACCCGTACGAGAGGCAAGGAGGCGGTCAAGACGCGTTCCCAGGAGGCTGATGACTGATCGACGTGCAGTGAGGCTCTAAATGCGGAGAAGTCTGGAGCCTTTCAGATAGAGTAGTACATAGAGGACAGGGTGCAGATCAGAGATCAAGAATAGAGAATCCAACGACTACTGCGTATCCTTTCTCCAGGAATCCTTGCTGGTAGAAGGTTGTCCAGGGGGGAGTGGACCAGGGCATCAAGGCCCATCATATACCAGCATCGGCCGTCCTCCTGCTTTTGCCATGTGCACCAAGGGAGAACAGAGCCGTGGGTGAGTCCCTCATGCTGGCCGGCTGAAGTTGTCGGTGACTATCCGTAGGGAGCAGCTGAGGAGATCCGGTGCAGCCAGCTCCCCATTCGACGGCCGCGTGATGGTCAGCAAGATCTGCTTCCACCACCGCTCTGGCTCGCACCAGTCAACTGGCCCCGTCCCCCATCTGGCCCGGACTCTGGCGTGCATGGGGTGCCAGATGATCACTCCCAGCCCACACCGCTGCCGAACCTCGGGTCGCGCCAGAGCTGGAGAAGGAAGGCGAAGTTCTGGCCCATCCCATCTGGACATCTGGACATCTGGACCCGCGTGCGGATGGTGGGGGAGAATTTAAGATTGTCGGGGTCTTCCCCAGGCAAAGCCACAAAGGCATCCGCCACAGAAGCCACAGTGCCCCGCCATGGCCTGCCAATCGCCTCCCTCCCGTGTCCAGAACGGGCTCTCGCTTGGCTTGCCACCTGCCTCAATCGAACTCCACGCAACATGACGCCGTGAGCCACCCAGCGACGTCGCAAAGAACCTCGGACTCCGCTACGGTAGCAGTATGCGAGCAGTGAAGGCTCGGGAGATTGCGCCCCTTTGGCGACGTGTCGGCCGCGAAGATCGTCCATCTGATCTCACCCCAATATGAACTACTCAAGAGGATCTCCGTTTCCGTGGTCTTAGCACTGTCGCACACACCATCGAGAATAGGAATAGTGGCTCTTCGGAGCAACGTCTTCGTCGATCCTACCATCGACACTGGGCCTCGAAAATGTTCCGAGGTCACCAAGGCTTCACGCCGGAGCGGGTCAAGCCCACCAGAACAGGCGCACCAACTGTTCATACGCACATCTGCATTGATGCGTATGCCTCAGACACACATCTACCGCCATTGCCCGATTGGGATCTGCACCGACCCCAAAAGACTAAAAAAGCCCAGGGAGGCGGCTCGGAAGCGCTGGGATCTGCAGGACAGAGTACTCCATGTCCTGCGCTCAAGGATGCCAAGGCGAACTCTCTGACGGCACAGAGCTTCAGCTTGATTTCGGCCCTGGGGTTTATGTATCAATGCGAGGCGACCACTTCTCCTTGGTCGGGTCTGACGGTAAGTTGATGAAATCTCGTAAAGTTCCTTATGATGTCGCCCTTGGCACAATAGCCCTTTTCAGTGCTCTCCGTCATCGGGGCGTAAAATGTATCGCTGCCGGAGCAGTAACCAATTCACAGCAATGTGTTGGCTCCGATCAATGATGACCTCTACGCTGACCGGCCATACGGCGACTTTGCGGGCCTTTTCCGCGACGCGAATGCGAGATTTGTTTGCTGTCTTCCAAATCTGACTCCATACCGATGATATCCGCTTCCTTTGTTTCTCGGACCAAAGGTCATGACCGATTTTGATATCATCTCGGATCTTTCACGCTGATTTCAAAGCCTCAAGGCTATCATACAGCTTCTGATTCGCCATCGTTGTATTTCAGCAGGCGGAGGAAGCGCCACAGGAGGCGTGAGAGCTGGCCAGCTAATTTCGCTTTCCTAACAGCCTGTCACAGTCCTTAGAGAAGTTGAACTTCAACTGCCGGTCCTAAAGCCTTCACATGGTGGCTTGCAACATTAAAGCTGTATCAAAAACTGTGATCAATGCAGTAGAAGACGTGATGATGGCTGGTCAACCCATTACACTCAATTGCAAGACCGGCAGGCCGAGACCATTCTTGATTCGACCTTGAGGGGTGCCATTCTACAGTCCTTTTCAAATCAACGTATGAGAATTTCTGGCTGTCAACATTTCCCGAGTGAGCTTATTCTAGATTCGCCTATTCCTTGGTAGTTCTCTGGTTGCCTTTCCGCACCACAAAGGCAATTTCGCTGAATATAGGAACTTGCCAGAGGTACCAGTCGGATTGTACCGTTCGCTTCGCACTCCACATGGCTGAAACGTGACTGCCACTGTCATCTACTGGCGCAACCTTATCTGCATTGTGAACTTACACAAGAAATTTGAAAAAAAGGAGGGAAAGGAAAGAAACGACCTGGGCCTAGATGGTGCTCTCAAGATTTTGGTCCAAGCAGTCAGATGAGGTCGAAATTCATTCCGGGGCTGAGTCCAGGCTATGATTTAGCTACAGACACTACGGACCTTTCCACCCTCCACCGTGACCAATGATTTCACCTCCGAGAATCCAGTCACAGGACTCGACTCCTGTTTGATTCAGGGCCTTGTGTTCAGATACATGACGATCGGATTTTTCGTGTTTCAAAAACGTTAGTGCTATTCGATATGGGGAACCTTTGATAGAGGAGAAAGTTCCCTGAAAAAATGTATTGATTGATTGACTAGCTGCTAATTAAGCGAATTCTCCATGCAAGCAAACAGACGACGACTCTAACCACCCCGTTACAGGCACCTAGCATCTCCGAGCCCTTCCCATACATCGAGACCATCAAGAAGCTACCATTCCGCTTCGTATCTCCACAACGAGGCTCTAATACACCTCCATCCACAATGACAAATGATCCACTATAAGTCAGATTGTCGTGAACCTAACTCAGGAACCAGGATAAGTGTACCGAGAGACAGCACTAGGACAATACCCAGGGCCCCGGCGCTTACAGCATTACGAAGTAGGCGAGGTAAGATACTGTAAATTGAGCCAGACAGTACCATTACCACAGGAGAAAGGTCTGTCTTGACACGACATCTTTAGCCGATTTCGCCTCAAGAAGAGCCATTATAGACAGTATCACCGAGCAAAGAGACGTTGAGAACACCGTCTCAGCCAAAGCCCTTGTTGCTTTCGTTGCCGCCTTGCAAGTAAGCGCTCTCGTTGTGAAGTTTTCATCATCTCGGCAATCACGGTGTTCGCGGAACTCCTTACGAACTCTCAATTCTCGATCTCCGCGATCCTCTGCTACCTACCATCGCGAGGATGAGGAAGTGACCTAAGGAATTCGAATTGCCTTTTTGGGTTCGCGCAGAGATACATGCAAGCACGAGCGACTGACACCGCATTTGCTCCAGGATCCATTATCGGCCGATAGCTTCCGGGCGTACGACGGTAGGTGAACAATTGGGAAAAACAATGAGTAGTGATGTTTCATATCTTGCTTGCCAGAGATCTCCACAGCGCTGATAATGCCGAGTCCTCGTGGTTTGTCGGATATCAAGCAGAAGCCGTACCACTTTTCAATGATACCCATAATGCTGCACCCAGTATGCTGCCATAAGTTCCACCTTGAGCTCTGGTGTCAGCTCCACGGTCAAGTGTCGTATTAAGGTAAACTTATTGATCTACTTCAGCCCTCCAGTCATTCTTCTCTAGCACGTTGTGAGTGAGCATTGTCGTCTCTCGTTGTCTCTTGCTTCTGAAAAGGCCTTCCGCTTGACCTACTTTCGTTGTGTCAGCGGGTGTGTTGGCATGCCGCCTCGAAGGAGAAAGTTGCTGGATGCGATTGAGTGTGATTCGTGGGAGCTTCTTGTGATAGTTGTGATTTTCGAGCCACGTCATCGTGTCTGTATTCTGTTATGTGGTCCAGATGTGGTTGTTACAATTTCGCACAATCATTTTTGCAAGCCTTAGCTCTGGCTCTTTGAAGTCAAATTCAGTGGTGCGTCGTCTTTTGTTCGGTAGATTGAAATATAATAGTAGCCGGGCGACTTGTATTTGAACAACATTGGTCATCTTTTTCGTAATGGCTGCTCTCGGCGAGTTTGCGTCGATCTCGGCTGTGACTCAACCCTTAACAGAAGTGAACTTTTTGAACTCTATGACCAAGATAAACACGACTTGTCACCTGGCCAATATTCGTATGCCAAGAACGTTGTGACTGCACATTATCGCGAAGTCTCTTGCACGGCGACGAGACCTGCAATATTCTTTGAAAATGAAGAGAGAGTTAGCCAGGAAATTAGCCAGAGACTATATCACCAACGACTGCTTTGGGAGAACGCGAGGATCATCCTAATCTTTAAGCCATTGCCCTTGTATTGCAGGCCTCATTCGGAGAGAACACCGGGGGAGAATCATTGAAGGCATGGTTGGTTCATGGCTGATTGAGTGGCCCCCCGATTATGTGATGCTGCTAACGAAACATACTGACTCAAAGTATGACGATGCATGGTCCTAGGATTTCCATCGTTACCAACCGTCTCGAAATATCTGCTTGTGCCAAATTGCGTATCTTGCTCACGCGGGACTTACTGCCTAGAATGGCAAAGAATCCCTCGTCGAGTTCTGGGTAGCTTTGTAGCCGCATACGCCGTGAGTATCCACGTCAATCCTCGAGCCGGGGAAAGTTCTGGAGGTCTGTAGTACATCTAACCTCAAACCAGTATTGATTCCGGTGCTCTTCCTCGCTGTGATAGCCATGTGGATGTGATCGTAGGAAGGCTTTTCGATTTGTTGCATTGTTGTATGTCTTGTCCTGATGAATTTGGGGGAGTGCCATGGTACTAATTTCATCAGTGGTCTTAAAAGTACCCTTGTTCTCTCGAACTTTTTCAAAATTTCCATGTACTGCCAAAGCACTTCAGATAGTCATAGCGCTTCGGCGACAGTGGTGTTATCATACACGATGGGTTTAACAGGGAAGACTTGTAAATCATAAGTTTCTGCCCTTTGAAACAAACACGATCTGCTCAGTTGTCGCTTGATGCTCTTCAATTATCGCTCTCATGGATTCCAGCATAGAATGCCGATGCTTCCAGCGCGATTCGAGTAAAAGCTGATCAACGCCTGCAGAAGGAAATCCTTTTGGACGGATTCGAGCCTTTCTAGACCAATACGACCCAGGAAAGAGGCTGCTGTAAGGGTATCTAGACCTGCACCTGAACGGCCATTTACTACCATATCTTGCTTCTCTCCCTTAATACTCTCTTATAGCGACCAAGACTTTCCGATCTATCAAATGTGGAGCATTTGGCCCTTAGTCAACGAATGCGAGTACTTTTAGATTGCTCAAAAATTGAGACCTCAGAACGTATCTGGAATGCTCGGGATGGTCTCACACAGCCTGATGTCAGGCCCTTTGCTGAGAATGAGAAGGGATCCAAACTAAGAAAAACCAACTTCAAGCAAACTGGCCAGGAACGAAATCTGACTGAAATGATTCTATAATCAAGTGAACAAACGCAATCAACGAGAGAAGCTGTATGTCTGAAGATGAGAGCCTGCGGTCTGTGCGTCTTGCTTAGGACTTTGGAAGAGCCTGGTATCGTCAGTAATCCTCGAGAGATCCTGCCGAATCATCCTAGAATCCGAGGTGGTCTCCCAAATGAATCGATCCATGACGCCAACGGCTTTCGCTTCGGCAATCGATTGGTCGAAATGCGCGTCGGACTCTTTCACTACATCGACAGCCACAGGGGCAACCAGGCGATACATCTCTTGAGTAGCAGTCGACAGCTTAACATTCACCAACAGTTCGACGGGTTTTGACCTTGAAATTTGGTTCACTCGAGTAAGGAGTCTCCATCTCTATCCTGAATAGATCAACACCGTTCTCTCGGATTTTTCTGCTCCTTCCTTGTACTAGATATATTCTCCACGCGCGGCCTAAGATCCTTGATCTGCGTACTTGTCTTCACGTAAGTCTTCCCGCTAAAGGACTAACGCTGAAGTCGGACCATTGGTTATAATTCCATAGGTCCGGTAGAAATCCTGTACCATCCATTCACTGTCCGGTCAGTGTTTAGTGAGATCGTTTGCTTTGCTCTTGTCGTCAGGTGAGCTTTACCATTTGGCTTAGCCGGTAGAAACAAGAGTGTCACTTTCATCGCGAATCGGTATGGCAACGTCCTAGAATGCCTTGATGTTTTTGTCCTGTGAAGTTAGCTCGTTACAACATCTATTGCCTTGTCTTTCTTGAGCTCGAAAGCACGGATTATTTTCCGCAACGCAGAACAGACTTGAAGAAAGAAAAATCTCTGGGCACTATGCTTAGCGGCATTGACTAGAAAAAGGTGTGCCTACTGGTTTATCATGGCGCATCACCGTTGGATGGCCGTCCCTCTTCACCACAGCGAATGCATTCCTTGCCGACGACTGAGTCGATCGCAGCGACGCACCTCATGGTCATCAATTTCCGTGAAGAGCTTATGGATAGTCAGATTGGAAAGACAGACCACAGATGGCCAGAACAACATTCTCCCTGACCTACATATACCTTCCCAGGCAAAACGATCCGAGCGAGATGACAATGAAGGAGGAGGTCAAGTGCACTTTGATAATTAGTCGAATGGAGTTTGGCGTTTGTGTCAAAGAGCTTGGCTTCCTCTGTGAGTATTAGACCCTCTAATTCGTAGAAGTTTGTGCTGATGAAGTTACTTGTTGACGTTCTTTAGATTTCTGAGCTGGCGGGGTAGTTGGTAAAAAACCATGTAAGAGAGGAGCAAACCTCCCATCTCGACCAGAGGCGCAGCAAGAGAGCAGAGATAAGTTGACCTCAGCACTTCAATGTTCTGCAGATCGATGAGCCAGGATATGTTAAGGAGTGGTTATGAAGTCTCGCCCTGTCTGGCACTTGATGGGGCGAGTGACAAGAAAGCTGGATTATAAAATGAAGTTGGTTATCCAAAAGATGGACGGCAGTGACATTAAGAAAGTTACAGCTCACAACTTGATGCTTGCAAAAAGTTTTCAAATACAGATGACGTTGCACTTGCCTCCTTGTAGATCTGTCAGACAACTTTCGGTCTCGAATTACACGAGATTAGGTACAGAATTCCAAACAGATGACTCATGGCGTAGACCAAAGGCCAAGAATTGGCGATGGGAGAACCGAAGCAGAACGCGAAGATCGGACGAGATATGTATTTATAAATGAATTCACAATGTAAGCAGGTCTGTGACTCCAACGAGAGCAGCACGCGAATGTAATGAGTTTTCTGAATTGGTGATAGTCAGCGATCTTTTGAGGTTAATGCCTGGTAGACGAATCCACGAATATCGGCGTTATTGTGCCCGTCCCCGCAACTCATGAGACTTGTCCAACGCCGTTTGCCTTGTTTGTGCAGTCATATGTACGCTCAAGCACCGCCTTCGCGCTTGGCATACTCATCCTCTATCTTCTCCTCATAAGCCTTGTCTATATCACTCACATCCTCAATCCTCTTTGAGTTGTCGATGCCATCGATTTGTTGGCCAGCGGCGCCACCAGCAGGCAAGCGGGTTGTCTCTGAGATAGGGGCCTCGCCAGCCTGTTGCGCGGTGCGATGGATGGTGGTCCCTGAAGGATTGGACGAGGTGGATTCAGTGTAGCTATTGCCGGCAGAGTCGGAGCTGGATTGACAAATTGTGGATTGAAAGGTGGAGTAAGATTGGGAGGACATTCTGAATTTGAATTGAATGTTTGGTGGTGATTTGATCGTAATGAACCTATTTGTTTTGAAGATATCGAGAAGTGAAGTACGATGGGGTCTTATTACCGATTTTGTCTGCGTCACATGGCAATTAAGTAAGCATTACGTCACGGAGGTGTTTCTGGAACGTTCGCGACAGTGATAGTAGAGTATGTAGAGAGAGGAATGCATCAGAACCAGTGCCCAGTCATGGGCAATCTCATCAAAGCTGACGAGCAGCTATGCCGACCGTCGTGAGATTAAATTAGATTGGTCATCATATGAAATCGTCTTGGGAAGGGGTAGAATATGGAAAAAATTGGCAATACGTACTGGAACAGCGAAACATGATCCATGATGGCCAGGAAACACGCTCTGTACTGATTTTCTTGAACCCTTGAACGACCATCAGCAGCCCGTTGTGCAACAGGTGTACCAGGTTTATCAACCGAGACTGGATCGAAGCAGGAAACGGTTCCATTGACCAAAGCTGGTTGCCCTTCATCACGGTGGTAGTGTCACATTGTTGTCCGGCTAACGAGCGCAGGAAAGGCAAGTGAGGCTTCAGTGTGGAAAGGCGCTAGAAGTCTTGGTTGTTTTGTATTGAATTCTCATTGAACTTGGACTAAGGTTTGTGGCCACAGGCCGATTCCATTGCGCTTCGATACCTACAGGAGTAAGTCAGTAGCCATCAAGTGGGAGCTTCAAGCAGAGAGTCAAAGGTTCTCGAAAATCGTCAGTATTGAAAGTCTCGTCTTGGTTGGCAGTCAAGCCAGCTTGGACATATGCTTGTCTTTTTGAATGTTTGACTCGTCATTCAAAATATGAGAGTACTGGCTATGGAAGAGTGGTGCGACGTACTTTTCTCGAATGTGGCTGACGACTTTCTAGCGAATCATCCAGGCAGTGACACAGATGTCTTTATGCTTTATGTGATGTCAGCAAGTGATACCAACAGCGGTGTACAATAGTGTAATTTTGAAATGGCTTCCTCAGATATGCATGAATGGTATTTAGTAAAATGTGTCTACATCGGAAACCCGAATCAGACTCGTCATCTAGATGATCATCATAGAAGTGTAGAGAAATTGTGAAAGATTCGCCATACCCAACCTCACTCAGTCTCACCGAGCAGAAGCGGAAAGACGGAGTACAGCGCTCAGTTTTCAAGGTCCCCGACTCTACGAATAGAAATCGTGTTAGCTGCATGTTGCATGAGATAACGAACCCATCCCTGTCATGTGCATCTAAGTCAAGAGTAGTCAGTGGGCGAGGTTTTCTAGGCCTGCCGCAGAAAGGCATATCCTCTCATGTGTAGTCTCGGAGCCCAGTGCCATTCATCATACGGTTGATTGTAGAAGAAAGACTAGAATTTGCTTACTCGTCGGGAGGTCAACATTGGTCTTGACCTGGATGATCGACTTTTGGTGGAAGATGGTGGAAGATGGCGAAGCTACGCAAGCGTGCCCATGATTTTTGAATGGGCCTCTGCATTCACTCAAGATGCAATGAGAGTTATATCCCCAAGGTCTAGATACCAGCTAAATAATTTCGCTTGTACCATGGACATCAAGGTGAAGGGCGCATGGCTCATCATCTGGTTGTAGACCGATTTCGCTGGAATGTCTGCGAATCGGACACGTGGGTGACATGTTCGGAAAGGTCTCCAATACTATTGTCACTTAGACCTAGGCGTATAATCAGCGAGATCCTCCACATCAATGTCAATGTCGTGGGCATAGAAGGTCCGAAGGAGTTCAGTCAAAGCCATTTGTTGTCGTCAAAGACCATGGGTGGCCTCAGTCGGTAATTTCCAGCGTACAGAGTACGAATGATCATCATCACTCCTCAAAATATGTGTAGGTTGAACTTGTAGAGGTAAATGCACATACTGTCGAGGCGCTTTCATCTGCTCAAATGCTTCTATCAATGTCAGCGAATGATTCTAAGCAATGAACTGGCAATAGAAAGGCTGTGCATCGACAAGTATCAGACTGACGTGTGCATTACAAGTTTCATGCCCCGAGAGGTCAAAGACTCTAGTTTTGCGGTTTGAACAAATCATCAGGAAGCAGGATGGCCAGGATGCGAGAAGAGCTTCGAGCAACTCACCATAGCATAGTGCGTTCAGCGATGTTCACTTCATTTCACTCATTTTCCTATCAATTTTGCCTGTTGTGGTGCAAGTTTGGATGTCGGAGGAGAATACAGAAGTTGAAGATTTTGAATTCCAAAAAGTTGAGGCAGCTTAGAATACTGCGCTAGCTTTCGTAAGGCTGGGTCATGTGACGGTCCCACGATATGAGGCCCAGGCGGGAAGAAGCTGTGCCATTTCTTTGAAGTTGAATCAGTCATCCCTAAGTACAATCTTTCGATAGAGCTTTGTCGCTATTGCGCTCCAACCGTATTGCAGAATCAATCATAATCGGGTCCATAAGGGTTTAATACGGACCGTCGCGGAGAGATGGCCGAGGCAAGAGGGGCGCGAGGGGGTGTTTGGCGGGGCAGAGGAAGAAACGAAAGTGACTGCCAGTGGAGATTGAGATAATAATGATACATCCGCTTCAAATGGCTTCATCGACACTACTTTCCCCACACATGCATATGCTCGCCAAGACCTGATCCTCTGTTACCGGGACCCACTCGACCACATTTTCTAAGAGAATACAGCGTCACCAGAAATGGCCCAAGCGAACGGCGATAGTCTTGCGGCAGCGCAAGAGAAGATCAATACTGATATCGTGACACTCACACGCTTTCTCACAGAAGAGCAGTCAAAGCATAAGGAAGCCACTGGAGATTTCACGTATGCCATGCCATCACCTGGCCCTTCTACGCCTTGCATCTTCTTGTCCTAACCACTCACATTCATTCTTCCTCTAGCCTGCTATGCCACGCCTTGCAATTCTCCTTCAAATCCATCGCGTATTACATCCGTCGAGCGTCCCTCATCAACCTCGGTGGGCTTGCTGGTTCCTCCAATAGCACTGGCGATGACCAAAAGAAGCTGGATGTCATCGGCAATGACATCTTTGTTGCTGCCATGCGTAGCTCTGGCAAATGCCGTCTTTTAGTCTCTGAAGAGGAGGAGCAGTGCCTCGTTTTCAGCGAGAATCAAAAAGCACGGTACGCAGTAGTCTGCGATCCTATCGACGGATCGAGCAATCTGGACGCGGGTGTGAGTGTAGGAACAATATTTGGGATCTTCAGGCTAGCGGAAGGAAGCGAAGGTAGAGAAGAAGAGCTACTACAGCCAGGTACGGAGTTAGTCGCCAGCGGATTCACCATGTACGGCGCCAGTACCCAATTGGTCGTCACGATGAAAGGCAGCAGCGTTAACGGCTTTACAATGGACAACGCGCTAGGAGAGTTCATCCTCACCCATCCGAACATGAAATTGCCGAGGAAGCGAGCGATATACAGTGTCAACGAAGGCAACAGTCTGTATTGGGAGGATCCGGTGAAGGAATACTTCAACGGTCTCAAATATCCCGTCGAAAAGGGTGGTAAACCATACAGCGCTCGATATATCGGTAGTATGGTGGCAGACGCCTATCGGACATTGCTTTATGGAGGTATCTTCGCGTACCCAGCAGACAAGAGAAGTGCGAAAGGGAAGCTACGAATCCTGTACGAGTGTGCACCAATGGCTATGGTGTTCGAGAATGGTACGTCTCCTTTGACTGCAGCACGTCCTATCGGTTCTGGCGAGGCCTGGAAGCCTTGGTGTGGTAAATCAGGGGCTGACGTGATATCTTACTAGCTGGTGGTCAAGCGGTCAACAGTCGCATGGAGCGGATGCTCACAGTCGTTCCGGAGCACATCCATGATCGGTCAGGTATCTTTATGGGCAGCTATGATGAAGTACAGAAAGTGATCGATACACATAAAAACCATGCGCATTGAGTGGAAGGTCGACGATGTAGCTATCAGCTTCGCAGTTATCATGGAGTAGTAAGCTGTCTGTAGATGCTTGATACCGCAAAGCCTTGCTATCAATCATAAAAGATCCAAAGGCCCTTTGTAACAGACATGTGATAAGTCATAACCTGACCCCGACGCCCGAACATCCGCCACGGTGATAGTCTAAATTCAAGCATCGAAGTTCGGGGAAAGGCGGCCTCAGGTCTAGACTGACTCTAGTCATCCAAACTATCCAAGCTATTTTACTCCCTGATCGAGATGCGTAAGCCATTGCTTAATTACTCTACTCAGCGTCAAGACTTAGGGCTCTGTCCTCCAGGTTGCCAACTGATGGCTTTCGATATGCAATAACATCCGTTTATCCCGTACTCCCTCCTCCGAGGTCAATTGAGCAGCAATGGCGCAAGCTCTCGCGAATGATTCACGTTTTATGGTCATCAGTCCTCCCGCGTCTTTGTTAGAAGTTGATGAGGTATGTGTCTTTCGCAACGCGAAGAAATTGGTGCTGATTTCGCAGCATGCAACGTCGAGCAACGACTCCATGTATGTCACCACGCTAGCCGACCCTAATGGTTTTGACCTTGGCTTACGCTCTATATCAAGCCTTCTGGGAACCGCCTCAATTACCTCTAGTGTCACTCAATGGGAATGGGAAAATGGGAGACGATATCATGCCTACAAGGCGGGATCATATGCTTTCCCCAACGACGAGGTATGGAGGAGGATCACTTTCACGAACGCCTCTGCTATCTGCGGTTTCGATACAGCGCCATTATGTACAATTTGTGTGTCTAATTGTGCTGACCGAATGTCCAATCATAGGAAGAATTGGACCGAATCGACCTTAAACATCATATAATGCTACTCCTCTGCGAAGCACATCTGCACCTTGCACCATTGTTCAAGCCTAAAAATATACTGGACATAGGCACGGGGACGGGTATATGGGCTATCCAAATGGCAGAACAGTATCCAGAATCTACAATATGGGGGACCGACCTCTCACCTATCCAGCCATCTTGGTTGGTACACGACTTTTCTTTTCCAAGAGTCTGGGGAAGAATTGCGATAACCGATGGTCCAGGGTCCCTGATAACGTACGATTCGAAATCGACGACGTCGAGGCTCCTGAATGGAGTTGGCCGGATAACCATTTTGACTACATACACTCGAGGTTTATGCTAGCGTCTATAGGGTCATGGTCGCGCTTAGTACGAAAAGCTTTCCAGTAAGCTCTCCAGGCATTGTTGGCATGTGAATACTCAATAGTCGACTCCAGACACACTAAACCTGGCGGCTACTTCGAGATGCAGGAGCTTGACTGTCGCTTCATGTCTGATGACGGGTCTTTGCGAGAAGACAGCAATCTGGCCTATTGGTCTCGGATCATTTGTGAAGCATCAGCCAACTACAATCGACCGATACCACATTACGATGAACACGTCAAGTGGTTCGAAAGGGCAGGTTTCGTAGATGTCAAACGAATCTATCTAAAGTCACCTACAAATCCATGGCCTAAAGATCGGACCCTCAAAGAAGTCGGCAAGTTCCAACTGCTCGCGCACCTTCAGGGCTTGGAGGGCATCAGCCTTGGACTGTTGACCCGTCAATTCAAGTGGAAAGCCGAAGAAGTCAAGGTCCTCATGGCAAAGCTGAGACCAGAGCTAAAAGACAGGTCGATACATTCCTACCAAATGAAGTGAGTATTACCAATCGATTGATGGCGCCTGATGTCCTGACGACCAATAGTGCCGTCATTATTGGACGGAAACCAGAGATGCCCCAAGCACCAGACCCATACCAGGATCCGGCTGCTATATATCATGCCCCTTTGACGCCTACCAGCTTATCGGCAGGACCATCCGAGCAATTGCTGCAGGAACTTTCCCATGACGGCCCTCCGAAGGTAGTGCTGCAACCATTTAGCGGATCCTCTTCCGTGGAGCAGGGTTTCACACCATTTGTGGACATTCCCCAGGCTCCTGCGAACAAGCAGTTGCAAGACCCTAGCTTTCGATTTTCATGACGGCAAGATCGTGGCTAGCTCGGTATGCTCCAGGTAGCATAGCTGATCTGGTAGGCAAGTTGTCAACAATCACCGCTCCGCATCATCCGACCTACGAGGACGGCGAGCCTCAGGCTCATAGGAGCCAACCGTGAAGACGAAGGAATCGAGCGTGAGGCACTCCTCAACCTCTGTCCGTGTAGCATGACACATTACCTACCCCGATCCGGTCTCACTTGGAAAGGTCTGGCAAGGGCATGGGCTGGAGTAGTGCTTGAAAATTTTGACTCTTCTAGGATACTCCTAATTTTTTCTCTACGGATACTTGGTGACGTACCGTCTACTCTGCTCTAGAATTCCATTTTGATACTTCGTATCTAAATCTGCCCAACGTTGACAATGATTATTTCTTGTCTCGATGTTATTCTCAAACGCAAGGGTCTTGCTCATGCGTTGTGATCTACGGAACTTTTGCTTAAAGGGCTACACTCACTCCCAGACTGTAAACTAGATAGCCCCCTTCCAATTGCCTGATGACTTAAAGCGACATGCTAGAGCACCCGGCCTTTCTCTCCCGCAAATGCTGTGTGAGATCTTTGTGACCGTAGATTTGCGAATTTTGTCGATCTGGACTGGCGCATTCCTTCGCTCTATGAAGGTTCTAGATGCCATGACCGAACGTTGGGGAGCTGTAGCTCCTAGTCGTCATGAATTGGCAGTCAAGTCTTCCAAAACATCCTATCAATTCTTAGCCATCGTGATTCCAGGGGTCTCAGCAGCCAGATACCCATACCCAAAAACCTCATAATCATAGTATATGCCTTCTGATGCTTGTCAAGTTTTTCCGCTCATTGAATGCTCCTACTCTTTCTTCCTCCACTCCTCAGGCAAATCCATCCCAACCCTCCGTGCCGTTAATCTCACTCTCTCCTCCTCATCCATGCCCATACCTGGATTATATCTCTCCAACAGCGTAGCATACATTCTCTGCGCCTTTGCGTATTGAATATATTGTTCGGCTTCTTCGACCTGAGATGGGGCCGTGGAGTTGGAGGAGAATGTTTTACGGATGCGCTGTTGGATAGGAGAGGGACTGGAGAGGGGGCGATGAGGGAGCTCACGTAATATCGAGCGGTATAAGGAGCGCAGATGAGAGGGGGAGACCATTTTGGGTAGGATGTTGTTGTTTCTTCAATAGAGACGAAAACAAAGATGGTCTAGTTTTGGAGGGACCTTCGGCAATAAGCAAATTTTTATATCCGAGGATTGGTCCAGAAAGACGAGCAGAGAATAACCTTTTCCCTTTTCACAATCCACATGCACTCCTATGCTTTCAGTCACTGCCAGATGCGCTCAGATTACGAAGAGAGAAATACTTAAGAATGTGCAGACAGTACAGCCGGGCGGACTTCAAAAGAGTAAAGCGCCTACCCTGACATCGCCCTCATATTACTGGGACACAGCTACTCCGACCACCGATCAGCTCAAACGAGCTCATAAATTCTTCTGGCGAGCGCCTCCGAAGCTCTTGTTTTCATCTACACAATTTCGTAATGTTCAATTCACCAATCTCCCGGAAGTCGCTTTCCTGGGACGCTCCAATGTCGGAAAATCTAGTCTACTTAATGCATTGATGGGGAGGGAGATATGTCACACAAGTAGTAAGCCCGGAAGGACAAGGTCTATGAACTTCTTTGCTGTGGGAGGGGAAGATGGACATGGAAATCCGGGGAAGCTGGCCGTGCTGGACATGCCTGGTTATGGGAAGGGCAGTCGTGAAGAATGGGGTCCAGAGATCATGAAATATCTTGTCGGTAGAAAAGAGTAAGGCTAGGGAAGGCTTTTGAGAGTGGCAGAGAGGCACTGACTATCACAGATTACGAAGAGCTTTCCTGTTAGTTGATTCGCTCCATGGCATCAAACGCTCTGATGAAGAGTTGCTTTCACTATTTCGACAGCATGCGATATCACACCAAGTCATTCTATCTAAGGTTGATCGCGTCTTGTTCAAGAAGTCGAATCCATCACTTGCGCGAATGGAGCGTAATGTGCCACAACTGGATGCCCTTGTTGCAGAATTGAAAAAGATGATCCAGCCAGGAAGGGGTGATGGTCCTGAAGCGCTGGGTGAGATCGTGACATGCAGCGGAGAGAAGACGCTTGATGGGACAAAGGTGGGAATTAACAATGTAAGATGGGCGGTTCTCGCGGCCACGGGCTTTGGGGAAGCAAAAAGGAGAATCTCGTCATCAATGATGTCGGATGAGGGTACAACATCGAGCGGCGCTCATCCTGATTATGCGGGCTCGTCAACAGAGCCGAGACTTCAGGTCAGGAGTTCAAATGACAATGAAACTCTTGAGCGACCCTGAGAATGCCCATCGAAGTCCAAACGTCTTTGGTTACCATTATCCCACGCGGATCACGCAGTTCTACATTGGGGGAGAAGATTATTATAACTGCACTAGCTCACGGTATCACAAACCCACATGGTCATTCTCATATTCTGGAATATTGTCTGACCAACGATAGCTTTCACCCTTACCGATACAGCGATCTGACAGCGTCTCCGTGTTCGAATAAACTCACCGTGAAAGCCTTCAGAGCCGCTCGGAATACCAGTCTGCCCAAGAAATTTCTCCTCTCTCATGATGACAGACTACTGTATCGACCTTCGGGTGAGCGATATGATCATTTCCACTCAGCTTAGGCGTTAGCCCTCCCAAATCTTTCGAGCTATCCCAACCAAGAATTGATCCCAATATTCAAAGATTTCTAAGTGTGACCGGAACGAGTCTTCTATCATGGGCGAATCGCAATCTGCGAATCGACACCTTTTCGATATCGGATTTGGCTGAGATTGTCAATACGTCTACTTCGAACACGAATCAAAAGGTCGTAATTTACACACGCCTACATACCTTCATCTACTTAGTGAAGCCCAACTTCAGGGAGGATGCCGGAAGATATTAAGTATCTCGTACACATCGACGAACATTCTTCCATTGGGGGCCGCTGTTCAAATCCCTGCCGGTCTGGAAAGCCTAGGCACTTTGATTCCCTCAACTTAATTTATCAACCAGCCTCAGTGGTTTGGCATCAATGCCTTGAGCGATAACGAGCATATCTTCACTTTCTGAAAGCTTCGACTGGCTTATCATTACTATTGACCACTTCGACCCGAAAAGCTTCAGAAGATGAGTAGCTTAACGAAGCTCGAGCTCTAGAAAATAGCAAATGACAAGATAGTAAATCGATTATACAGCAACAACTCTGACACCATTCCCTGGCTCAAAGGAAAGCACCAGCGAAAGACCTGGAGATCCACCGTCCTTACTGTAGAAACAGCGAAGTACGATGTCTGGTCAATGTAAGCCCGATGGACAGCGGATCATGAGCCTTCAAGTCTCGAATACCCATAGGATTGTCTGGACGGTGGTCTCCAATACCAAAACACTGATGGTGGCTCTGCATCGGAAGCTTCATCAGATTCGAAAGCTATCCCCTGTAGTTTTCATCGAAATGGCTGGTCACAAGTCTGTTTTCCTGAATTATGGCCTCGAAATGATGAACGAAACAACTCGACATGTGTACTACCTTAGCGTCGGGCTATGAGTCCAATAAACCGTACTTTAATCGTACAGTTCCATAATACCGCCTAAAGGCGGTTCTCTAGTGCCAAGACCATATGGCCGAAGATTTACCGAAGCGTAATTTTTTTGAAAACGGTTATAATTTAATTATAATAAATTAACGGTAGTATTATAGTAAGGTCTTATAACGTAGTACGGCATTTAAGATAGACTATTAGTTACGGTAACTAAAATTAAGCGCTCCAGAAGAAGAACGCTAACCTTAGACTACCGTAAATATCTCGTAAGTAGTAGATTTACGGAGTAACGTAAGCTATAGGTACCGGTAGTAATCTACTAATAAGATAAAACTAAAACTTTACAGTAGTACTTATAATACTATAAATTTATAGTATAATTCTAGTAATATATACTAAACTATATAATATAATAGAAGTCTAAAAGAAGGACTCTTAAAGTATAAACTTTCTAACCCCCCGCTTTTAATTCCGGCCCCTTAACCCTAATATCCTAAGCTACCTTACTTCCGACGAGAGTTAATTACGGTAGCTTCTCTTAATAGTACTACCTAAATCCTAATACTATATTACGGATAGTAGGTATATATAGAGAAAAGGCTTTAAACGCGCCTTATAGAAGTATAAAGAGATAGAAATTTATTAATCGCTACGAAAAGAGTCCCGTTAACTATCGTAAAGAAATATTATTAATCGTAAGTTTATCCGAATTATAGAGTTGCGGTAGTATATATAGAGTTACTATAATTAATAACGCCCTCTAGATATACCGCCGAATTTAGTACTAAGGGAGTATTTATTTAGAATTAGATCTAGGTTTAGATCTAGATTTAGATTTAGATAAAGATAAAGTTTCGGAATTATCTTTAGATTTTCGTTTAGTAATAGGAGTATCGTAGGTAGAATTTATAGTCGGGCTATTTAAGGTAGACTAAGAAGCGGTAGGCGAAGATCTAGTAATAGTATAACTCGATTTAGGGGTTTTTCCTAGTAGCCTAGTAGTTACGGTAGAAGGGCCTTCTTAAAAATTAGGCTACTTATCTATAGTATTATCTTCCTTATCGACTACGATAGTATTATATACGGAAGTCGCGCCTAAAAGTAGATCCCTAAGGGGGGTAATTAATATAATAGTATCCTCCTTAATCTTAATTTCTAGAAGTGCGTCGCTACGACCTACTTACGGCGCGCTAGTAGTATCTTCTAGATATATATACGACGTAAAGCGCTATAGCGGGTGATTAGGCCTTATATTAGTATATAAGTATACCGACTAGTACTAGTATACGTATAATCCGCTAGGTAGAGCCTCGATCTACTATCTCTATAGCTTAAAATGCCCGAACTTCTTAATATCCCGGTATAACTTAAGATCTATAGTAACTTTAAGCTATATTAAGTCCCTTAGCTATTTTTCTACGCGGTATACGAATACTATAAGGCCTACTATTTTAGACCTTAGTTTTTAGGCTATAACGTTAAGATAGTACTTATAGTCCTCGATATAATTATTAACCTCTAATCTCTTTAAGGTAAGGACTTCTCCGATATAAGTTATCCCGTATTTACCTAAGGGCGTCTCCTTAGCTAAGATTACTAGCGCTATATCTACTAATTCTTACTAAGTAAGAGACTCTACCGCTTCCTCGTAAGCGTTAGCCTACTTATTAAGTGCGGATGCTTTTTTCCGTATATTAGATACCCTTCTCTTAAGGATATTACTACCCTTTACGGTAGTAGCGCCTAATATAAAGACCCCTCCTAAATTTCGTTAGGCATTACTCGTTAACGCTTCCTAATTATCTTTAGAGCGTAACCCACCTTTATTCGTAATTATAGCTAGAAATATATAATAATTATTCTTTAGATTAATAGCCTTAGCCTCTTCCTCCTTAAGATTAGTACCTAAGATATCGTATCTAATCTAATCGCGTAGTGGCTACGCCTATCCTATAAAATTAGCCTAGAGATATACTATAGGTTCGGCCTTCTCGGTAGTACGGTAAAGCGCGAACTTAGGATCTTAGGTTTTATTATTAATAAAGATAATACGTTCGTAGTCGGCGTCCTTTTAGTCTTCTATTAGAATTAGGACTTCGGTGATTATTCTCCGTATATTCGAAACGTTTTTACCTTATTTTATAGCGGACCGTATTCCTATATTAGAAGTAGTAGCATCCGGAGCTTTAAAGTTCTTACTCCGGGCATTCCTATAAGTGGGCTTAGAATTAGTAATATTAGTGCTACCTAATCCCTTCGCTTTCTTCTCTTAACCCGTTACGGTAGCCTTATCGTAGAGAAGGGAGCGCTTTTACTTTACTATAATTATTAGTATTTCTAAATTAAAGGCGACGTATAGTTAAGTAGTTAAGATAGTAAGAAGTAAGGTGGACTAGACGAAGATAGCTATACGAGATAGCGAAAAAGTAAGGTAGACTAGACGAAGATAGCTATACGAGATAGCGAAAAAGTAAGGTAGACTAGACTTATAAAGAGAGGTTAATGAATTTAGATTAGAATAAATTTAGATTAATAAGATTAATAAGATTAAGCTAAGATTAAGAAGAGTAATAGCATTAATATCGAATTAATAAGAATAGTATAATTAAAGTAAAGTGTTAGCTTACGAGCGAAATATATATTAAAGATTCTCTAATAGTGTTCGTTTACTAGTAAGATTTAATTACTACCGAGCTTTAGTACTCCTATATTACTAGGTAGATTACGAGATACGGTAGAATATAATAATATATTTAAAGGGTATTAGTTAGAAGAAAGACTCCGTATTCGCTCCTTAGGTATTACCGCGATAGCTAGAAAAAGTAGATAGTATATAACGCTCCCTCCTTAGGTATCGGCTAGATATATAAATATTTTAAATCGCTCGTATAGAAGGGGTTAGCTATACTACTTAATTACCTTAAGATTTATTATCTCTCGATATATTAGTAGCCCGCTTCTTAGTAGGCGGAGCACCGATAGAGATAAAGTAGGCGTTTAGAATCTACTCGGTCTATTCGGATTATTTCTCGTATTAATTACGGTAACGTTTATATAGCTCCTTAAAATTACTCTTATCTACCTCCTTAAAATCTTCGTATAAGGGTATCGAGTTATAGAATTTTAAAAGGCGCGACCTAGTATCGAGCTTACTACTATCGACGGGTATATCTTAGTATAGCTTTACCTCGATCGCTAGATTAATATAAATAGCTAATAAGTTTAGTAGATACTATATAAACCGTATACGGTAAAGGTAAAGAAAGACTTATATCTTATATAATACTAGCCTAATTCTAAACTCCCTTCGTACTCTATATACCCCTTAAGATATCTCTAGACTATAAAGAAATTACTAGGGGTAAATATCTTCGTAAAGAAATCGGCTAAGAGTAGGCGCGTATTATAATAGTCTCTTACTATACTATATTCTAGTAATTCGAGGATTTTATAGATATACTCCTACTACTATAAGCTAAAAGGAAATAGATTACTAGAGGGCCCCCTATACCTCTATATTATCGATCACCCGATATTTAAAACCTTTAACGAGATCGAAGATTTTAAGCTATACGGCTTAGTAGGTATTAGTATTAATATTATAATCTTCCCCGTAGTATTCCTTAGCTATATTCTCCTATAGCTTATTCGTAAATACTAAAAAGTAGTACCACCGGGTAATACGGTCTAATTTTCGCTATATTATATTCTCGCTTTCTTTATTTTTAGCACCGTTAGTACCTATTAAGTCCCTTATTAGGCGCTTCTTTTTTCTCTTATTAGGCGTTTTAGTAGCCGCGAAAAGCTTCTCCTTTAGAGTAGTAGGGCTACTACTAATAATTATAGGTAAACTCTAATTTTCTAGTATATTTAGACTAGATATAAGTTAATTATTACGGAACGTAGGTAGGGTCGATCGATTATTCCTTAGGTACGGTATCTCTCTTACGGTAACACGGTCGAGATCGTAAAGCGGGTCGAGAGGGGGGATATCTAGGGCGAGTAACGGTAATAGATAGGCTAGGGAGAGGGAGGAGTCTAGGACGAGAAAAGGTAGGGAGGTAGTAAAGATAGAGATTTAGGTAGAGTAGGCGGACTAAGCGGGGTAAATTACGTAACTCCGCGATTATAGCCTATAATACGATATCGGAATCGATTCTATAATATAAGTATATATCTACCTTACCGTAACGAATATTATTATCTATTAACTAATAATCTACCTTCGCACCTCTATTATAGGCCGGTAACCTCGACTTTATCGGATAAGTCGCTTACCCCGGCGCAGTACTAAAGAAATCCCCTAGCTAATCTAAGATAATACCTCCTAAAAGAAACGACTACGGCTAAGTAATATTTTAGATAACGAAGAGAACGAAGTAGAGCGGGATATTAATTAGCCTAATAATCGGGGTAGTATTATTATATATATATCTTACCTATTTATATATATAAGGCTAATATACTTTACCGTAAAGGACCTCGATAATCTTAAGGAAAGACTACGTAAGGTGGACGAAGATATTAAGATAGAATTACTATAGGATATTAATCTATAAGAGGTATAACTAGTAGATTAATATTAAGCCTTAGACCTACTACCGTAAGACGAAATTAATATCTAGCCTATAATCGAGTTCGATAACGATAACGGCTATAGTAATAAAGCCTCTCGGCTAGTAATAGGATCCACCTATACGTGGTGCTGGCTACGAACCTCCTACTACTACTTATAGTAGTTAGGAGAGCTAAGAGATCCCCCCCTTAAGGAGTGCGACAGCTCCGAGACTAAAGCGTTAAGAACTAGTAGAGTTAATAATACGTATACCGACTAG
>JAABUP010003807.1_pt1 | contig 26098 bp, 33 predicted proteins | sample 5559201 | NCBI WGS metagenome assembly JAABUP01 (sample SAMN10711887, study PRJNA513373) | rock metagenome | isolation source: Antarctica rocks | place: Antarctica | reverse complement strand
ACGCACGTTGGTGAAGCGGGTCGAGATTGACCACAGCCAGGTGAACGTCGTGTTCCGCATCGGCCCTGGCCCCCTCATCTCAGCCCCTGATCCCACCGTTTTGCAACATTGTGGGAGGGGTGAGCTCTCCGCTGTTGGCAAACATCGCCCTGCACGGGATGGAAGAAGCCGCCGCACAGGCGTACAAGTGGTACGACGGGCACAAAACGCACCGTCCCCTCCTGATACGCTATGCCGACGATTTCGTCATCATCCATCGGCACCGTGCCGGCATCGAGGCGGCACGGGACGCGATAGAAGCATGGCTGGGAGGCATGGGCCTGCACCTAAGCCCCGCGAAAACCAGGATCACTCACACCCTTCACGACCATGAGGGGACGGCGGGCTTCGATTTCCTGGGGTTCACGATCCGGCAATATGCTCGCGGCAAGACGCGCAGCAACAAGGGCCGGAATGGGCAACCGCTGGGGTATACGACACGGACTACCCCGAGCAAAGAGGCGGTCAGACGGCATATGGAGTCCATTGGGGACACGATCCGACGGAACAACACGGCTCCTCAAAGCGCCGTGATCCGTGTCCTGAACCCGATCATAGGGGGCTGGGCGCACTACTATCGGACGTGCGCCGCATCGGAGCAGTTCAACCGCTGCGACGCCCAACTGTACTCCCAGCTTCAAAGCTGGGCGCGACGCCGACACCACATGAAGAGCAAGACGTGGATCGCCCACCGCTACTGGTCCATGCGACCCGGAGCCAAGTGGGACTTCGTGATCAAGAAGGACGGGAAGCCGGTCTACCGCCTCTGGGAACACGGAGACATCCACATTCAGCGACACATCAAGGTGCGGAGGAACGCCACGCCGTATGACGGCAACCTGCGCTACTGGGCGCAACGGCTCAAAGACCACCCTCTCACGAGGGGGCCGCTGGGTCGCTTGCTGACCAAACAGCAGGGCAGATGCGCGTACTGTGGATTGACCTTCAAAGATGGAGACCTGCTGGAGATCGACCATATTCACCCAACGAGTTTGGGTGGGAGCAAACGCGACCCCCAGAATCAACAGGTCCTCCATCGACATTGCCACGATCAAAAGACGGCGACCGACGGGTCGTTGTCGGGTACCAGAGACAAAGGCCGCCCAACTGAGGAGCCGGATGAGGTGAAAACCTCACGTCCGGTTTTGTAGGGAGGCGGGGGACGGTAACGTCCCTCGCCCACCCATCCGAGCGCCTACACGGCGTCACCGAGCGGGCCACCTTCACCACCCGGCAGCTAGAGTGCCAGGGCCGAGGCCGTCGCGTACGGCGTCTGCCAGGCGCTCGCCGTGCCCTGCCCCAACACCCCAACCTACCTCGCGCTCTACCGCATCGACCGCGCCGTGCTCGCGGCCAACCTCGACGCCATCCGCGCCGGCGTCGCCACCCTCATGCAGGAGATCGCCCCTGTACAGCAGGCCCGCGCCGCCGAGGACGTAGCCGCCTAACGCCCCCAACGCGGCCGGGCTGCTTGTCCCCACGGCCCGGCCACCGTCACCTACAAGGGTGTCCCAGCGTCCCACATCGCGTGTCCACATGGCGCCAGCACAGCTCCGGCGTGCTGGCGCCATGTGGACACGTTCCACGCGCGACATTATGACCACATGAGAGCCATGCTCGCCGACCGCCACCGCCACCGCCACCGCCACCGCACCCTCCGTAGGCACCGAGCAGTCGCCAGATAATCTGGCAGGCAAATCGTTGACAACCTATAACGGTTGTATTACACTAGAAGAGTGAGGAGTGAAACGGACTCCCCGCACGGGACGCCAGAAACGGAGGCACGACAGATGGCAATGACAGTGGAGGAACGGGCGGCGCACTGCCGGCGCATCAGCACACTGGGCGGGCAGGCCGTCGTCCGGGTGCGCGGACGTGAGCATATGGCCCGGATTGGTCAGGCAGGGTTCAAGGCCGCGCTCGACCTGGGCTACGGGAAGTACCTGGCCGAAACGGTCCTGCGTACCAGCTATCGCGCCAAGTTCGGGCGCGATCCCCAGTACACGCGCAACAAGGCCGGCGACGCGGCCCGCGCCAAGGCGCGCCGCGCGAAGTCCGACAAGGGGCCGTGACAGTGGCCCGCCTGCGCCGCGTCGGCCACGGACCTGCACCACGTAGACGGCTGGCAGCAGAGCGACGACACCACCGGCCTCTGCGCCGACCATCACGATGCGTTCGAGGCGGCGTACCGCGCGGCGCGCAAAATAGACCGCCCCCACTCTCAGGACCCGGTGACGCGGCGCGCCGTCGCCATCAGCATCGGTATCGGATTGGACGACGGCGTACCGTTCTAACACAGGGGCAGCGGGGCCGGCCACCGCTCCCGGTGGCCGGCCCCAGGGAAGGAGCACACACGATGACACCTATCGGCTATGCGATGAGCGGGCACCCGCTCTGCCTACCCTGCTTCGCCGGCGACGACCGCCTTGCCCCCGATGGCGTGGTCTACGCGCACGACGGCCATGGAGGCGCCGCCGATCCGGCGCCCATCCACACCGGCGACCCGGACGACGGGGCGCCCTGCGCCGGCTGCGGCCAGCCCCTCGCCGCGCCCCCCAAAGCCGGCATCGTCTGGACCTGCCCCTACTGCGGCGGCGTCGACCTGCGCGTGCTCTACGACGAGCGCCGCGCCTGCCGCGTGGGCACTCTGAACGACACCGGTGACCCCGCCGACGCCGAGCCCTGGCCGTCCTACGCCGGCGACGAGTTCGTGGACATCGACCCCGGCTCGTTCGCCTTCCACTGCGACGCCTGCAACACCCACAACATCACGCCACGTCAAGGAGGGCAGACCTGTGACCTGGGCCATCGTCAAGCCGCATAGCGCCTGGCTCACGCAAGCCAAGGACGCCTGGGCCGCTCTAGAGCCTCAGGCCCCCCAGGACGCGCAGCTACGCGACCTCGCCGCCATCGACCATCACCATTTCGCCTTGCTGATCGAGGCCCTGTGCGCGCTCACGCCGGGCCAGGTCAGCCAGGACCTACAGAACCTCGCCGGCTTGCGCCCGGTGGGCGAGGTCCTGGGGATACCCGACCGGGGCGACACGCGCCTAGACGCCGGCGACGCCGGGGACTGGTAGGAGGGATACCCGATGCAAACCGTTGACATAACTCCGACGCCGGCCGCGTGCCGCCAGATCGTTCGTCTGTTCCGTGCACAGCAGGCCCAGTCGGAGGCCCTAATCGAGCGGGCCGCGCGCGCCCTCGACGCCCTGGACGGCCTCGACGACGGCGCGATCGGCCCCTGGGACCGCGCCCTGCTCGCCGCCGCCTTCGCGGCCCTCGGTGAGGGCGAGGGCGCCCGTGTCGCGCGCCTGCGGGACGGCCTCGACGCCCTGGGACCCGACGCTAATACCACCGCCACCGCCGAGGAGAACCACGAGGAGGGGGCCGACGATGCAGCCCACGCCTGACGGCCTGGATGGGGGCCAGCGCGCGGCCCTCCGGCGCCTGCAACGCGCGCAACTCGCCGAGGCCCGCCGCATCCGCCAGGCTATCGCCGACGGCTACACGCTCACGCCGGCGCAGCTCACCTCCCCCTGCCGGGTCGCCGAGCGTGCCGAGGCTCGCCAGGTGGCGATGTGGCTCATGCGGACACGGCTGACCTGGCCCCTGCCCACCCGTGACCGAGCCTTCCCCTGCGTCCGCATCGGCCGCTTGCTCGGCGGCCGGGACCATGCGACGGTGCTCCATGGCATCGCCGTGATCGCGGCGCGGCTGGCCAGCGGCCGGCAGGAGGACACCTACCTGCGTCACATGGTCCGCGACCTTGCCGCGACGCTCGACGCCACCTATGAGGTCGAGGAGGTGCCCCACCAGCAGGCCGCCTAGCGAGAAAGAGGAGGTGGAGCGGGCGAGGATGACAGGCCGCCGGGGCGGGAGACGCACCTCCCGCCCCTCCCTTATCGTAGAGAAAGACAGCAACAGCAAGAGCGAGGAGGACGTGAGGACATGGACACCAAGCGACACGAGCTACTGACGATCCTCGGCCAAGCCATGGCCGAGGCTGTCGAGCTGCACGAGCGACAAGAAGCGGCCGGGCTTGACCCCATGCAGCGCGCGGGGCAAATCCTCCCGCTGTTGGAGCGTGCCGCCGACAAAATCGAGGCGTGGGCGCGGCCCCAGGGCACGACGCGGGACAACGCTATAGAACGTATAGGAGGATACAATGGTCATCTTCACGCAAGGCGTGGCCTGGGTGGACGGCAACACGATAGCCCCCTACGGGGAGGCCCTGCTCTCGCTCCCGGTATCCCGCGCCGCGCGGCGGGCCTATCTGGACGCACACCCCGCCCTGGCCGATAACTTCCGCCCGATCAGGGACGGCTATCGCATGACTGGCTACGAGAGTCAGATCGCGGCCTGCCGCGCCTTAGGGCACGACGCGGCGCGACGGGAGGGCCGCCCGGTCCACCGCTTCGACGCCGCCGACGCGCACGATCGTTCGACCTGGGACTATGGCGTATGAAAGGGGGACACCATGACCGACGGAGCGACCGAGGCGACGACACAACACGATTGGACCTTCATCGGGCAGCGCCTTGACCGGACGGGCGCGGCCGAGGAACTGCGCCGGCGCGCCCGGGCGCTACACGAGGAGATGCGCGCGGAGGAGGAGGGACGGTAGGGCCATGTGCAGAGCGTTCGGAGCCATCTATCGCTATCGTCCGGCGGAGGCGATGAAACGGATGCCGATTTACACAACCCCAACGGTGTGTGTGCGGCGTGCGGTACCATCCGAGCAGGAGGGACGCATGCCCATCAACATCGACGGCACGACCTACTATTCGACCCACGAGGCGGCCGATGTCCTGGGCCTGACCCACGACGGGCTGCGCAACGCCATCACGCGCAAGAAGATCGCGGTATTGCGGCGACCGGACATCCGCCGCAACTTCATCGCCGAGGAGGAAGTGGAGCGGTACCGCCAGGAACACCAGGGCCAGCATGGCTGGGACGAGCGCAAGGAACCGGGCCATGTCCCCAGCTCCGGGCGCGCCGAGTATATGCGCGCCTACCGCGAGCGCAAAAGGCGCGAGCGCGCGGAACGAGAGGCGCAGGAGGCCGGATCGACCGCCAATGGAGACAGGAGTGAGTACTATGACGGCTAACACGAGGGTCGCCGAGGAGGTGCACGAGCGCGAGGCGCGGACGATGAAACGCTATCATCTCCGGCGTCGGGGCGCCCGGTGCGCCTGGTGCAACGACTGGACGATCCACTGCACAAACGATCACCTCGCCGTGTGCGCCTATTGTAGCCGGCTGCGGCGTCGATCGACGTCGGCGATTGGGAGGCGCATGATGCACGACCACACGGCGGCGTATCGCTCGTTCGATGGGCCGTTCACGTACACGACCGCGAGCGGCACGGAAGGTCGGTGTTACCTCAGCGTGTACGAACGCAGAGGCAGTTTGCCGGTCGCCCTTGTCTATGAGCTTGTCTCCAACGACGGGCCAAGCGTCACGAACGCCACGGCGTCGATCGCGACCCAAGTGTGGCGGCAGCTCCTCCCCGACGCCAAGGAGGGCATCGTCTTCATCGAAGCGTACACGGACGGACGGGGCGGCGGCGCGCCGGCCGCGCGTTTCGCGGAGGTGACGCTCGACCTGGACGGCGACGCGCTGCACTCCCCGCGCTGGCGGCACATCGAGCGGGCCAACGTCGAGCGGTTAATCGGCGGGCCGGTGAGCCTGCCGGTCGAGAGTAGCTATTAGCGCCGGACGCACGTCGTGCCGGGCGCACGAATACGAATGACGGGAGGAGGGGTCATGGCTCAGGGGCGGCCTATCTGTGATATCTGCGGCGAGGAGGACGCCACGACCGCGCGGGGGGACCTTGCGCTGTGTGGTCCATGCGTCGCCGGCGAGCGAGAGGACTCCCGGCCGCCGTGCCCGCGCTGTCGGATGCGCGTGCCCCACTCCTTCCTGCTCACCACCTGGAACGACGACAACATCTATGAGCAAACCTGCCCCTTCTGCGGATATACGTGGGATGAGACACGCGAGGGGCGCGACGCCCCCCTGTATGCGGCGCTCCGTGCGTATCCTTGAGTAGGCGAGGCGAGGACGGATGGATGAGCGACAAGGGCGAACGGCCGCGCTTTGCCGGGCCGTCTGACGACGAGTTGGCCGCACTCGACAGGGTGGACGACCTGCTCGATAACGACGAGCTGACGGCGCTGGATCGGCTTGACGCGTCGGACCCCGCGTTGGACAGCGGCGACGTCGACGCCCTCTTCACGGGCGACGACGAGGAGGATGTGCGTGGCGGGCCAGTCGGCGACGACACGAGCCGACATCGGCAAGATGAGGACGGGTGAGTGACCGATGGACGCACGACACAGGTATGCGCACACCCTGGGGGCACGCTCCACGGCCGAAAACGGGACAAGGTGCGTACCGTGCCCACACGCTTCACCTTGGGTGAGCCGCGCAGCGGCGAGCCTCACACGCACACAAGGAGCCGCGCGCACAAGGAGAGAATGAATGACCACGATCGCAGCTATTGTCAACGAGAAGGGCGGAGTCTCGAAAACCAGCAGCGCCCTCAGCTTGGGCAGCGCCATGGCCGCCCGCGGCCTACGCGTGCTGCTGGTGGACCTGGACCCCCAGCACGCCTCCCTCACGCTCGCCGCAGGCGTTGAGTTGCCGAAGACGGGTGTGGCCGCCGCCATGCAGGACTACCTCACCACCGACGAGGCGGGGCCGCTGGCGCCCTACGTCACCGCACTCGGCCCGACCCTCGACCTACTGCCCTCGGGCAAGGAACTCTCCAATGCCGAGACGGCCTTGCAGAACACCGAAGGCCGCGAGCGCATCCTGGGGGAGATCCTGGCGCCCGCCGATGGCGTCTACGACATCGTCTTGATCGACTGCCCGCCCACGCTCGGCGTGCTCGTCACCAACGCGCTGACGGCCGCGCAGACGGTCATCATCCCCGTCGTCCCCGAATACATGGCCGCGGCCGGCCTGCAAGGGCTCCTCGACACGCTCAGGCGCATCAAGCGCCGCAAGCTCAATCCACATCTCACCGTCAGCGGCATCATCCTGGCGATGGTGGACAATCGCACCGCGCACGGCCGCGAGGTGGCCGAGGCGGTGCGCGCGGCGTTCGGCGCCGAGGTCCCGGTGCTCGGCGAGGTCAAGCGGTCGATCCGCGTGTCCGAGGCGGCCCAGGCGGGTCAGTCGATCATCGACTACGACCCGAAGCATCCCGTCGCCCTGGCGTACCGGGAGATCGCCGACGAGTTGCTGCGCCGCTGGGGCATCGCCGCGCCCGTGCAGGCGGCGCCGTCCGTGGGGGTGTCCAATGCCTAAGACGATCAAGCGCCCGATCTTCGGCAATGCCGTGGACCCCGCTGGCGTCACCGACCTGGAGAACGCGCGGCTTATCGACATAACATTGCTTTCGCCCAACCCCTTCCAGCCCCGGACCGCGTTCGATCCTGTGGCCCTGGACGAGTTGGCGGCGTCGATCCGCGCGCACGGCATCCTGCAGGCCCTCTCCGTGCGCGAAACGCCGGGCGCGCCAGACACGTACCAGATCATCGCGGGGGAGCGGCGCAAGCTGGCTGCGGAAATCGCCAACCTCGCTGCCGTCCCCTGCCTCGTGCAGGACGTGGACGACCGCACCATGGCGATGCTGGCACTGACGGAGAACGTGCAGCGGGAGGACCTGACCCCCCTCGAACTCGCCTCCTTCTGCGATCGGCTCAGAAGTATAACCGGACTATCCGCGCGCGCCCTCTCCGACCAACTCGGCAAGAACCACAACTACGTGGATGACCTGCTCAAGCTCATCCGCTATCCCCGCGTGGCCGAGTTGCTGCGCGGCGGCAAGATCGCCAACCCCACCGTCGCCACCGCGATCGCGGACATTGACGACGAGGGGCTGCGCACGGGCCTGCTCGACCGCGCCGAACGGGGGGAGCGCCTGCGCGTGCGTGACGTGCAGGAGGCCCGCGAACGGCACAATGCCCGGCAGGCGTTGGGCAGCCCAGTCGGGGCGGCGCCGCATGGCGCGCCCTTTAAGGATAGTCTCCGAGGGGAACCCGCAGCGTCGCAGCCGGCAAGCCGGGATGCGGCGACGCCGAGCGGGCCGGCTCCATCGCACGACACGCCTAACGCGCGCCCCCCGTCGGAGGATGGGACGCCGCGCTCGACCGTGCCAGATAAACTGGCACCAGTCACGCCGATGGAAGAGGGCACCGTTCACCTCCGCGACCTCCGCATCATCCAGCTCCGCGAGGGCCGCGACGGCGAGCCGCGCCAGCTCGCCACCGCCGACAAGGCCACCGTGCTCCGCATCCTGCGCGCCGACCTCGCCTGGATCGAGAACAGCGACCGGCACGCGCCACACGACTGATGGATATGGCCACGCCACACAAACACGACATAATGGGCGATGACACCGTGCCGGCGCACGTCAGCCTAACGACGGATCACGTCACGGCCACCGCTGCCGGCCCGCTCGCCGACGCCTTGCACGCCGCCGGCGTCACCGTCGAGCGGCACGCCTTCTTGCCCATGCACGGTGAGGAGCAGCACCCCTCGGGCGTGCTCCTGCTGGCCACGGACGGCCCGCCCCTGCCCCTGGTCCGGCTTGTCGCTCCCGCCGCAGCCCCGCCCGGCGTCACTGATGCTCTCGCCGCCGTCCTTGAGGGTGTGGGACGTGCGGTGCCGGCCACGCTCCAACTCAAAGCCGATGGCGTGTTCGTTTCCGTCAGGGGCCGCAACCTACGCGACATAACGCAGGCGCTCGACGCCCTCCCGGCCCAGCTCACGCGCCTGGACATGCGCCGGGAGGAACGCCGGCTCATTTACGCCGAGGGCACCTGGCGCATCGACCCTTAAACGAGAGGACGCAGGATGGAACATGACATAACGATTGAGAGAGGGCCGGGCGAGTCAGCAGCGGCAGTCCCAGCGGAGCCAGCCGCACGACCACACCCGACGCGTCCGCTGAGCCCGGAGGCGCAGACGCTGGCCGCGCAGCTTGCCGCCGCGCTTGGCGAGACCGCGCCCGACCCCGTGGAGCAGATCGCCCGTGCCGTAGATCGCCTCGGCGCGGAGCGGGTGCGCGCGTTCCTCGCTCAGGTAAAGGACATCGAGGCCGCCGGCGGCCGGATGCTCCCCGACGGCAGCCGCCGGCGCACACCAGGCGGCCTGTTCTTCCTCCTGCTGCGCCAGAGCGCGGACGTGAGCCGGCGCGACAAAGTGTACATCTTCCCGCACCTCTTCCAACAAGAGAAGCCGCAGGCCGCGCCAGGGGATAACGCCGCAGCCACGCCGGCGTCCGTCGCCTGGACCGACGACACCTATCATGCGCTTATGCAGCAGCTACAACAGGAGCTAGGGAGGGCAACCACCGTGAAAATCACCGTCATTGGCCGACCCGGCACGGCCGTCGAGCAGGGCCAGGCCATCGTCATCGCGCTTGTGAGCGAGAAGGTGCCCTCCCTGCCCAAGGGCCTGCCGGAGCCGCCCGCCGGCACCCACTACACCGTCTTCGTCGCCCGCAAGCCGTGGACGAAGGTCGCCGAGGCGCTGGCCGCCGACCCCGAGGATGCGGCCATCATCGAGGGCTACGCCGCCCTCGATGCGCGCGTGGACGGCATCGCCGTCTATGCCACCAGCGCCACGACGAAACGCCTGCAGGCGGCCAAACGCGCCATGACGACGCCGGCGGTGTCATGAGAGCCTCGGGCGCAAAGATCGCACCGCGCTTTCGCCGTGTTGCAGTACTTCGGCGAAACGACTTCATGATATGTTGGCACAGCGCACCGCGAACGGGTCGGCGTGCGTTAGCCAGCGTGCTGATGTGAGACACAGGGCTGCAGCCGGATCGCGGTGGCGCTGAGGACCACCGCGGCACGTGGGGCATGAATGGGCATGCAACGCACCGCATGGACATGCATGAACGGCTCGCGCGGGCGGCGTTGGAATGGGCTACGCGCCGCGCCGTCGACGGTGGGGCGCGGGCGTGAGTGAGGCACGCATAACACTCATTACATCACGGCGGATGGAGAAGTAGCCACAATAGGGATGGCGGGGAGGTCACCACGGTCACCGTCGGCCGCACCACGAGTCCGTGGCCTCCGGCATGGACGGCACACGTCCTCCCGGTGTCCCTGGAGCACCGCGGCGGCCGCGTAATCGCCGCCTATGACACGCGGCTCCGGCGTGACGTGCGCCGGATGCCGCCGCAAACCTGACGCCAACGCACGGTTAACCGCATGGGACGTGCCGGAAACCCTGCGGCAGGCCAATCCGCCCATCCGTGTGGTCATGCATGGCCCCCAGAAGCGTCGCACAATCCACCTCTTAGACGGCGAAGCGCGCGGCATCGGCGCGCTTGAACTCGAGGCCCAGGCCGGGGCGCAAGCGGTCGGGACGTAGCGCGCCTGCGACCGGGGTCAGGGCTCCGTCGAAGAGCATGTGCTCGATGCGCGCGTGGTCGTGGAAGTACTCGATCGGACTCAACCGCGCGATCGAACAGCACGGCGCGACGTGCAGCGAGGGCGCGCAGTGCGCCGAGAGGTCCATACTGCGCGACTCCGTGAGCGCCGCCGCGCGCAGGAAGCCGGTGATCCCCGCGCAACGAGACGCGTCGGCCTGCAAGACATCGACCGCTTCGGCCTCGAGCATGCGGCGGAAGTACCACAGGTCGTAGCCGTACTCGCCGGCGGCGATGTCCATGCCCACCGGGCCGCGGTCGCGGATCAGGTGTAATCCCGCCAGATCGTCGGAGGACACCGGCTCCTCGAACCAGACGACGCCGGACTCGCGGAACGCATCGGCGAAGGCCAGGGCCTGCTTGCGACTGTAGGCGCCGTTGGCGTCCACGTACAGTGCGGCGTCCGGCCCGATGGCCTCGCGCGCGGCCTTGACGCGGGCGAGGTCCTGGTCGGGGTGCGTACCGATCTTCATCTTGACACGCGGGATGCCCTGCTCCACCCAGCCGCCGAGTTGGCGCCGCAGCCGCTCGTTAGAGTAGGAGGTGAACCCGCCGCTGCCATAGACCGGCGCGGCATCGCGCGTCGCTCCCAGCAGGGTCACCAGCGCCACGTTGAGCAGGCGCGCCTTGAGGTCCCACAGAGCCACGTCCACGGCGGCGATGGCCATGGAACTAATGCCGGGCCGCCCCAGGTTGCGGATCTTGTGGACCATGGCCTCCCAGCAGTTGGGCACGTTCATGGCGTCGCGGCCCATCACCTCTTGAGCCAACCCGTCGCGGATCAGCGTCGCGGTCGCCGTGTCGGCATAGGTGTAGCCGAGGCCCTGCGTATCGCCGGCGGTCGCCTCGACGAGCACGAGCGTGGTGGAGTCCCACGCGTAGGTACCGTCCGCCTCCTCCCCGTCGGTCGGTATCTTGTAGGCCGACACGTCGATCTTCTCGATGGGGACCGCGCTATCGTAGATCGCCATACGTCTGTTTCCTTCCGCGGTTGTCTTCGATCCAGACCTTTCAAGGTCCGTCCCTGCCATGGTCCTTCAGGGCCAAGCCCACCGCGCTCAGTGGGCGTCGACCGTTAGACCGTTAACTCCTCGACGGTGGCCTGGAACGGCGTCAGGACCTCGGCGCCGTCCTCCGTCACCGTCACCACGTCGCAGTGGCGCGCGCCGCCATAGCCCAGGATGTAGACCGCCGGCTCGACGTTGAAGACCATGCCGAGCTCGAGCACGTCGGCGGACCCCGCGGACAGACGCGGCGGCGACTCCGCCGAGATGGCGCTGAACCCGACGTTATGTCCTGTAGGATGCGTGAAGTACGGCCCGAAGCCGCGCTCCGTCAGCACGCCGCGCGCCGCCGCGTCGACGTCCGCCGCCCGCGCCCCCGGCCGGATCGCGGCCAGGGCCGCCACGCGCGCCGCGAAGATGGCCTCGTGGATCTCGCGCTGGCGCGACGACGGCGCTCCCAGCATGTAGGTGCGCGTGATATCGGTCCAATAGCCGTCGACGTAGGAATTGCAATGTATCAGCACGAGGTCGCCGCCGCGCAATGCGCGGTCGCGCGTGCGCGCATAGGCGGCGCCGGCCAGCGCGGAGTGCTCGCCGGACATGCACCACACGAACCCACCGGCCCGCGCCACGCCCGGCCGGCCGAGTCCCCGCACGCTCAACGGCGCCTCGAACAGGGCCGCCGCCTCGGGCTCACGCAGACCCGTGCGCAGCGCCGCGGCGCCCTGCGTGAAAGCGATCGTGGCGACCGCGCAGGCGACGCGTACCCGCGCGAGTTCCTCGCCCGTCATCGCCGCGCGCAAACTCCTGATAACGCCTGTCGCGGGAACGAGCGTGGCGCGCGGCAGAGCGCGCCGCACTAGCGGCGCCGTGGCCGGCCCATAGACGTGCATCGCGGCATACGACGACTGCTCGAAGAAAGCGCCGTCCTCGTACCCGATGCGCCCGCCGACGATGCCCACCGCGCCGGCCAACCGCGCGAGCGGCTCGCGCGCCGCCGCCACGGCGTCCGCGCCCGGCTGGAACGCGTCTGTGACGCCCGCCCAGCCCCCCTCGGCCAGTTCGCGCTCGTCCTCGGGGGCCAGCACGGCGACGCGCCCGTCGCGCGTGGCAAGCGCGATGGACGCGCCGACGACCGGCCAGTAGCCGGAGAGCAGCAGCACGTTGGTGGGCAGCGCGCACACGAGCGCCTCGAGGTTGGCTTCCCTGAGGGCGGCCGCGACGCGCTCGATCCGTTCGGATCCTCTTGGCATGCGCCTCAACCTCCTTCCATTTTATGCGACGCGCAACGGTAGATACAGTGTTATGTTGCTTTACGTCGGTGAGACCACGCGCATGTGCTGGTCGTCGCTGGCGTGCTCGTGGGCGCGCTCGTCCGCGAGGTTGTGCTGGTGATCCTGCTCATACCCCTTCTTGGACTTCCCGCCCAGGCGCGGCACGCCGCGGCCGGAGACGCCCCACGGCTCGAGTTCGCGGCGCAATGGCGGAGTCGACCCCGAGCCGCGACGCCTGGCCAACACGTTCTCCCGCTCACTAATAAGGTAGTCGGCCGTGCGCGCGGCCAGCGCCTGGATGGTCAGGCCCGGATTGGCCGAGCCCTGCGTGGGCAGGATGCTGCCGTCGCAGATGAACAGGTTGGGGATGTCGTGCGACTGACCAAACTTGTCCACCACCGACGTGCGCGGGTCGGCGCCCATGCGCGCCGCCCCCACCAGGTGGGCGTAGCGCGCCTCCTGCGCCACCTCGTCGGCGCCGGCGGCCCACATAATCTCCTCGGTCTTCTTGCGGCCGAACGCGGCCAGCTTCTTGTCGTTGTCGTGCAGGGCGAACGTGATCTTGGCGACGGGCAGGCCGAACTGGTCCCTGTCCTCGGCCAACGTCACCCTGTTGTCCTCCCACGGCAGGATCTCACCGAGCACCCCGAAGGCGGAATAGTGGTTGTAGTCCATCATCTCGCGGCGCATACCCCAGCCCCACACGCCCTTGGACGTCATAAGCTGCTTGGCGAAGGCGATGGGTTCGGGCCCCACGGTCTGGACGGCGAAGCCGCGCACGAAGTCGCGCGCGGGATCGGTCTCGTAGAACTCCTCGGTCAGCGCGTGCGCGGGCGGCGCCTTGTACATGCGCACGAGGTTGGGGAAACGCCCGATCACGACGTTGCCGATCTGCGCCATCAGGTATTTGCCGACCGTGCCGCTGCTGTTGGCCAGGCCCTGCTCAAAGCCGGGGCAGGCCGAGTTGAGCAGCAGGCGCGGCGTTTCGATGGCGTAACCGCACACGATCACGACTTTGGCCTTCTGCTCGACCTCGCGCTTGTCCTGGTCGAAATAGGTCACGCCGCTGACCGTGCCGTCCGCGCCCATGTTGATGCGCCCGACCATGCAGTGGTCGCGAATCTCGGCACCGTGTTTGATCGCGTCGGGGACGTGCGTCACCAACGTGCTGGCCTTCGCGCCCACCTTGCAGCCCTGGATGCAGAAGCCGCGATAGATGCAGTGCGGGCGGTTGGCGTGCGCGCCGGTATTGATGGCCACGGGGCCGCCGATGCTGACGCGGATGCCCAGCTTGGTACAGCCGTCGATCAGGGTGTCGCCGACACCGCCCATCGGATGGGGTCCGTAGATGTAGCCGTGCGGGTCGCCCCAGGGGTAGTAGGGCGGGCCGGACACGGGCATCTCGCGCTCCAACTGCTCGTAGTAGGGCTTGAGGTCCCAGTACGAGATGGGCCAATCCGCGCCCAGCCCGGTATCCGTCCGCACGGTGAAGTCCGAGGGGTGCAGGCGCGGCGTGAAAGCGGCCCAATGCACCGAGCCGCCGCCGACACCGTGGCCACTGTTGTTCTCGCCGAAGACGAGCGGGTTCTCGCCGCCGGTGATGCGCAAATCGTTCCAGTACAGGTTGTACGAGCCGGTCTCGTCGCTGACCCAGTCGCGCTCGGTGTCCCAGAACGGCCCCGACTCGAGGCCGACCACGCTGAAGCCGGCCTTGGACAGCCGCTGCGCCAATACACCGCCGGCCGAGCCGACGCCGATGATGACGAAGTCGACCTCCTCGTCGGGCCGGTAGTGGCCCATCGGAATGGGCTTGGGGAGTATCTGTAGCGGCCCGAGCGGATGCTCGTCCGGCGGCGGGGCCTTAAAGGCGCCGAAGCTGGGATGTTTCAAAATCGAGCGGTCCATACTAGTGCGATCCTCCGGCGCCACCCGTGCGGCCCGCTTGGGGATGGGGCGGCGGCGCGTAGTCGGGGTCGATCTCGCCCGAGCGCGAGGCGACGGGCGGCGCCCAGGCATAGCGCTTCTCATTCACCTCGTGCGGGTCCGGCTGTCCGCCGCGCAGGCGCATGTAGCCGCGCGGGTAGGCGGGACCGCCGAAGCCGATCTCATCCCAGGCGTAGGGGTGCGCGTAATAGGCTTCCACGACGTCGTGCAGCAGCATCTGCCAGAAGAGCGTCACGTCCATGTGCCGCCAGATCTCGTCGCCGGCGGGCGGCTTGCCGTCGTGCAGCGTCTTGAGGACCTCGTCCTGCCGGCGCGGACCAAGCTCGATAAACGTGGTCTGGAACAGATGCTGGGCGATCGCGTCGATGGCTCGCAGGCCGAGCAAGTGCGCCTCCTGGATCGGCGGCATGTTCTCGAAGCGGTAGCCGGGGATGCGCTTATTGTAGACCTTGTCGTCGACGTAGTTCAGGATAGGGACCCGATGCGCGGCGTCGCGGTCGTCCTGCGGCAGGAGGCGGTCACAGACGGCCCGCATCAGCGCCTCGTTCTCACCGCTGAAGAAACGGATCGGCGGCGGTTCGTTGACGCGCTTCAGCACGACCTCGCGCGTGGCCTCGTCCCAGAAGTCCTGCTGGCTCAACGTGCTGTAGCCCGGATAGTAGCCCGGCGTGGCCATCGGCTCGATCGTCAGGCCCGTCGTCGGGTCGTAGGGCAGGCGATCGCGGTCGGGGATCGGCGGCGTCGCCATCAGTCGGCCCTCCTAAGCAAGCTGGCGAGCAGACCCAGGAAACCGCTGGCGGAGAACAGCAGCGGGGCGAAGGCCGGCGGGCCGTACATCAACTGATACAGAGGATAGCGCAGCCCGCCGGCGCGGCGCAGCATCCCTCGCATGTGGAAGAAAAATCCAACCATGCCGTCGATGAGGGCGAGGAGCGACACCACCGGCAGGAGGAAGCGGGCGATCCAGCGGCCGGGGGCGCCCTTGAGCAGCGTCCCGAAGCCGACGAGCGTCAGGATCGGGGTCAGCAGGATGGGCGTCCACTGCACGCCGTACTGGAAGTTGTTCTTGTAGTGCGAGTAGAGCGCCTCGAAGCCGCTGAAGAACCCCGACACGGCCATGGCCACGGCCAGCTGCTTCTGGAAGCGGCCCTCGCGCACGCGGTGCTCCAGCACGAGCCCCTCGCGCGTCACCCCCCGCGGCAGCAGCCGCTGCCAGGCGGGCCGGGCGCCGGAGAGGGCCGGCAGCCGCTCGGCCAGCGCGGGCGTCGCGGGCGCGTCCTCGCGCCGCAGCAGCGAGGCCAGGATGCCGAGGTAGCCGCCGATGCCGAACAGCAGCGGGGCCAGGATGGGCGGGCCCATCACGATGTTGAACATGGCCAGCCGCCAGCCGCCGGGCTTGCGGTGGATACCGCGCACATGAAAGAAGAAACCGACGACGCCGTCGGCCAGCGTGATGACCGACACGATCGGCAGCACGGTGCGCGCCGCCCGCCGGCTAAAGGCGCCCCAGACGCCGGCCACGAGCAGCAGCGGGCTCAGGATCACGGGCGAGTACATGATGCGCTGGCTATAGCTGCCGCGGTAGTGGTAGTAGGTCACCTCCGCGCCGGCCAGCAGGCCCGAGAGGGCCGCGACGAGCGAGAGGCTGCGCTGGAAGCGCCCCTCGCGGATATGCTGCTCGATCACCACGCCCTCGTGCGTGATTCCCTTGGGCAGGAGATCGGCCAACGTCGAGCGATGCGCGCCCCCGATGGCCTCCGTCAGGTCCTTGAATGAACGCCTTAGAGCCACTGTTATCTCCCACGAGCAATTAGCGGTTAGCGGTTAACTTTAGGCCTGCGCATAGCAATGACGAGTGACGGCGGAAGGCGCATAGTCCGCTGCCGTGCGCATACTCCCGACTCCCACAATGCTAATTGCTAATTGCTTACCGCTTATAGCTCCTAGAGGCTGTTATGCACTTTTACTATCACCAAGGCAACGGGCGCGCTTTGAGAGATGCGACGGCGCATGAGGAGGGTCGAGGTCGCGCATCCGCTGGCCAGGATCGCCGTGCGTTGGCCTGTTGGATGACCATCCGTCGCCATTAGGCGCGCCCCCGACGTTTTAGCGCATTGCATTTTGCGTATCCGTCGCTTCTATGACAGAAAAGTGCATAACAGGCTCTAGATCACTTCGCGCAGCTTGGCCGGCAAAACATCCTTCAACATATCCTTCACGACGTTGGCGATGATCGGCCCGCGGTCCTTCTCACCTCGCACGATGGCCTCGGCGAACTTCACCGCCTGCTGCGTCGAGATGTGGCCCGGCAGGCCCGGCTCGTTCGCGTCCACGACCGTTTCGATCACGGCCGGACCGGGGTGGGCGAAGGCCTCCCGCAACACGGCTTCGGCCCGCGCCGGATCGTCGATGCTGAACCCACCCGCGCCGCAGGCCTTGGCGTAGGCCGCGAAGTCGATGGGCTGCAGGTCGACCCCGAACTCGGGGTTACCCTCCTGCGCCATCTGCTCCCACTTGATCTGGCCCAGGGTGTTGTTCTTGACGATTATCACCTTGACCGGTAGCTTGTATTTGACGAGAGTAGCCATCTCTCCCATCAGCATGGTGAAGCCGCCATCGCCCACCAGGGCCACGACCTGCCGCCCCGGATGGCCCACCGCCGCCCCCACGCTGTAGGGGAGGCCACAGGCCATCGTCGCCAGCATGCCCGAGACCGAGAACTGCATGGTCCCCCGCATCTCGACGTAGCGCGCGGCCCATGTCGTGACGGTACCGCAGTCGCTGACGACGATAGCGTCGTCGGCGAGGAACTTGTTGAGCAGGTGGGGCACGACCTGCGGCTTCATAGGCATGTCGGTCCGGGTGGCCCGCTCGTCCATCAATCGGTTCCACTCCTTCATGCGCTCCCGCGCCTTCTGAAGGAAGCTCTGGTCCTCCTTGCGCGTGAGCAAGGGGAGCAGCGCCCGCAGCACGGCGGTGCAGTCTCCGACGAGGCCGACGTCCACCGGATGGCGCAGTCCGATGCGGGACGCGTCGATGTCGACCTGCACGCACTTGGCCTGACCGGGCTTGGGCAGGAACTCCATGTAGGGGTAGCTGCTGCCGAGCATGATGAAGGTGTCGCACTCCTCCATGGCGTCCTGCGACGGCGCCGTGCCGAGCAGCCCGATGCCGCCCGTGGTGTAGGGGCTGTCGTCGGGAACGACGGCTTTACCCAGCAACGGCTTGACGATGGGCCCGGCCACCGTCTGGGCCAGCCGCAGCACCTCGTCGCGCGAGTTGAGGCAGCCGCGCCCGGCCAGGATCGCCACCTTGGAGCCAGCGTTGATGAGGTCGGCGGCCTGCCGCAGCGCCTCTTGCGGCGGGAGGGGGTACGAGGGCGAGAACACGTCACCGCTGTGCTTGGCGATGTTGCCGCTGGAGCGGTCCCCGTCCGACATCGTCCACTCCTGGATATCCTTGGGGATGGTGATGTGGGCGACCGTGCGCTGCGAGAGCGCCGTCTTGATAGCCTCGTCCACCACGTTGGTGACGTGCGCCGGCCCCATCACGCGCTCGTTGTAGGCGGCCACGTCCATGAACAGCTTGTCGAGGTCGACGTCCTGCTGGTAATACGTGCCGATGAGGTCGTGGAAGGTATGGCCTGTTATCGCCAGGACGGGCTGGCCGTCACACTTGGCGTCGTAGAGGCCGTTGAGCAGGTGGATACCGCCCGGGCCGGAGGTGGCCAGGCAGACGCCAAGGCGGCCAGTAAACTTAGCGTAGCCGCAGGCGGCGAAGGCCGCCGCCTCCTCGTGGCGCACCTGAATGAAGCGCATCTTATCCTGATGCGTGCGCAGGGCCTCGAAGATACCGTTGATGCCATCGCCCGGGAAACCGAAGATCGTGTCGACATCCCACGCGATCAGACGCTCGATGAGCAGGTCCGCCGTTGTCTTGGCCATATCTTTTCCCTCCCTCACTTTCTCCCTTTACGTCATGACATGATACATCGGGTCGGCGCGGAGTTTCGGTAGCCGGTCCAATAGCGCGGCGGCGCGTTCCACAGCGCCGCTCACGCCATCGTAACGGCAAGACACGGGCCAGGACCCGACGCTCAACCAGGAACCCGATCCCGCCGGCCACGAACATCAGGAAAGCCGCGGCCAGGAGCGCTCATACCTGCTGAGGCAACGCGGGGATGCCGCTTCGATCTCCTCGCGCAGGCGCTGGTTATCGCTCATCAATCCTCTCCTTTATCTTCCCGGTACTTTCCTATCTTCCCGGTACTTTCCCAGCCGCTCACCCGCACTGTGCGAGCGAGTGGCCGGAAACGTATGTCCTATCGACTATCGCCTATCACTACTAGCGGGCGATGCCGACGCGCCCGCCGCGCGAGGCGCCGCGCGCGGACTCATCGGCCTTGGGCGCCACGCTCGGCGTCTTGTCCACCAACTCTACCGCCGGCCCCAGCAGCAAGACGAAGCCGAAGCCGACCTTGGCCAGCACGTCCAGGATGGCGTAGGCGATGTCCTCGGTCGTGCCGTTGATGACGCTGCCGAAGTAGAGCGCGAACACAAACGGGTAGATCAGCCACAGCACGCTGAGCATGCCAGTTAACGTGCGCAGCTTGCCCGCCACCAGCCGCTCCGTGATGCGCCCGGCCTTGAGGAACAGCGTGAGCACGTAGGCGGACACCACCGCGTAGGCGCCGACGCTGGCCCAGAAAAAGAACCAGCGCGCGGGGCCGTTGATCGAGCCTGACACGATGCCCGTGACGATCATGATTACGTCGAAGACGACAACAAGGGCGGCGTCCCACTGCCAGCTCTCGTTGAGCAAGGGCTTGGAGAATAGGATCACGTCGAGCAGCAGCAGCGGCGTGGTCACCGACCAGTCGATGTAGCGCGGGAGCAGGATGCGGTGCGCCAGGTCCGAGGAGGTCTGGATGCCGACGGGGTGGACCGAGCCGACCCCGAGCGCCATGGCCAGGTACGAGCAGGTGGCGGCCGCCACGATCAGGATGCTTTTGTCGTAAAAGCCGCGTGACGTGGCCGTGGCCTTGGTCAAGCGCAGATACCCGAACGCGAGGACGCCCAGGAACATGAGCGCGCAGCCGATCCAGAGCACGGTCGTGTCCAGGCCGTTCGACGCGCTAGGCAGGGCCCCGAGGCCCGTATGCGCGCCGTCGCGCGTCGCCCCCGGCGCAATCGTCACAAGGTCCAACATTGATAGTCTCCTCCCGGATGTACTGGTCTATGTGGGGCGTCGTTTCGGGGCTTATCAGGCGGCTATCGTCAGACAGTTATCTCCGCGTGTCTTGTTACCCTGCCACATGGTCCGGTATCGTTCCCTCCGCGCATGCCTCCCATCTATCGCCCTCAGCACATGAAGAAGACGTTTCAAGCCGTCGGACTCCGCCGGCGCGGGCCGTCGCCTGGTCAGGTCACGGGGCCTGAACGGTATCTCCTTCCTCACCATCCTACGGCACACATCAAAATATATCGCGCTGTGATAAATTGGCTGACACGATCCAGCCGCGCGACGAGAGCCCACGCGCTGGGCTGCCGCCCTCTATTTGTATTACCTTGCGATATGATTTTTGGCAAATCACCTCGCGCGGGGCAGGGGCAGGGTCGGCGAAGCCGTTACGACGTTAGCGCGTGCAGGGCGGCACGCGCCTCGGGGACGACCAGCGGGACCGTCGCCAGCGTGGTGCCCGTGGTCAACAGGCACCACAGACAGAAGGCCTGCTGCTTGGTGAGTTGATTGAGACTGAGCCGGCCCGCCTGCCCCGCGTCGAACACGATCTTGGCCGCCAGCGCCAACGGGATCCATGGTTGTGTTTTCGCGCGGCCAGGCGGACCCATCGCCGCCAACGCCATGGTCACGGCGTAGCTGCCCAGGCCCAGGATGGCGTCGGGCGTCTCCAGGATGGCGTAGGCGTCGGCCGAGCCGTTGACCTTGTCGGCGTCGAAGCGCGGCAGCGGCGGCTCGGGCACGTGCGCGATGATGCCCACCTGGTAGAGCGCGATCAGCCCCATCGACGCCACGTTGGCCAGCGAGAGGGCCACGACAGCGCGCCGCCGCGTCAGGAACCCTCCCGACCCATGGCGCAGCTCTTTGCCCAATGCGTCGGGTGTCATCGCAGGGCCCTCCGCAGTAGCGCCGTGGCCGCTCCCGCGACGCCGACCCCGAGCGCACCCAGGGCCAGCTCACGCTCGTGCATGGCCAGCCACAACTCAGGGCTGGCCGTGCGCGCCTTGTCGTCGAAGATACCGTGCGGCCCGTGGTCGCCGGCTACGGGCTCCCACAGGTTGTCCGGACGGTCCGGCGAGACCGGCTGCGCGGTCTGCTGCCCCTTGTAGCCTGTACGCGCCAGGTAGAAGTCCAGCAGCCCCGGGATGACCATGTTGCCGATGACGGCCTGCAGCGTGGAGAGGCCCACGTAGACCTCGCGCCGGTTGTGGTGCGCGGCCCAATAGACGGCCTCGGCCCCGACCTCGGGCTGATAGATCGGCGGGACCGGCTGCGGGTGGCGGGGCAGCTTGGTCTTGCACCAGTCGAACTGAGGCGTGTTGAGCGCCGGCATCTGCACCATGAAGAGCCGCACCTGGCTCCTATCGTGGATCAACTCGCAGCGCAACGAATCGGTAAAGCCGCGGATGCCGGCCTTGGCCCCGCAGTAGGCCGCCTGCAGGGGGATGCTGCGGTAGGCCAGCGCCGAGCCGACCTGCACGATGTGCCCACGATCGCGCGGGAGCATGCGCTTGAGCGCGGCCATGGTGCCGTAGACCTGGCCCAGGTACGTGACCTCGGTCGCGCGCTTGTACTCGTCGGCGTTCACCTCTTTGAACGGTGCGAAGATGGTGGCCATGGCGTCGTTGACCCACACGTCGATCGGTCCGAGTTCCTGCTCAGCTCGCTCCGCGGCGGCCTCGACCTCCTCGGCGTCGGCTACGTCGGCCGGCAAGATCAAGGCCGTGCCGCCGAGATTCTCGACGTCCCGCTTGGCGCCTTCCAGGCCGTCCATGCCCGCGCCACCCCGCGCGATCAGTCCGACCTGAGCGCCGCGCTTGGCGAAAGCTTGCGCGATGGCCCGCCCGAGTCCGCCCGCCGCGCCGGTCACGACCACGACCTCGCGCTGCTGTGTTGTGCTCATGTATTCCTCCTAAGTCCTACTCACGAGACTTGGCTCTTAAAGGCCGCCATCATCGACGACGAGTGGCTGACCGTCGGCTCAGCCAACCTGAACAATCGCGGCCTGGTCACCGACAGCGAGCTCAACGCCGTGGTGCGCGACCCCGCCATCGCCCGCGGCCTGCGCAGCGACCTGTGGGCCGAGCACTTGGCGCTGCCGCGCGACGAGGTGGCGCGGGCCGATCCTATCGACCTGGTGGACCAAGTGTGGGCGCACCGGGCGCGCCAGAACGCCGAGCGCGTCAACCAAGGGGACGACCAGTTGGTCTGCCCGGCGCACCGCTATGAGGTGGGGCGCATGCCCGGCGCGTGGCTGCTCGACGAGATCGAAGCACTCACGTTCGACCTGTGAGCCTGCGCGACCGCGCGACCGCGCGACCGCTAGCTGACGCCCTCCGCTGTCTTCTCGCCGGCCTGCTCGCCCTGCTTGCCCAGTTGGACGATGTCGCCCTCCTTGAACAGGATGCCTCGCAGTGTGGCGCGCCAGGTGGGCTTCCGGCGCAGCAGGAACTCCAGGTCCATGCCGAAGTGCTTGAACTCCTCCTCCTGGGCATTGGCCATGATCGCCCTGGCCTCGGCGTCCTTCTCGACGGACATGCGCTGCTCGTACCAGTCGATGGCGTCGGCTTCCTCGATCATCGACATGATCATGCGCGCGAACGTACGCACCTCCTCGGAGAGCTCGTTGGCCGGCTCGTGGTATTGGTCGAAGGGCATAGTCTTTCCTCCCCTTGTGTCGTCTCTCGTTTCCGCATGACCGTGAGGCGCGGTAACGTGACGGCCGTTGAGCGTCAGCCGTTCACGTTCAGCTCGCCGAGCGTGACCGTGTAGGTCTTCATCGCGCCGCGCGTGGTGTACGCGGTCACGCTCACCCTGTCGCCGGGTTTGTTGCGCGCCAGCACCGTCAACAGATCGTCGAACGAGGCGATGTCGTTGCCCCCGACCGTCATGATGATGTCGCCGGTGCGCAGCCCGGCCCTGCTGGCGGGGCCGTTCGCGGTGATGGCGCCGATCACGACGCCGTGGTCGACCGGCAGGTTATTCTGCTGCGCGCTTTGCGGCGAGAGCGCCTGAGCCCCGATACCGAGGGACGCGATGCCGCTGTGCGTGACCGTGCCATCCCTGATGATCTGCGACGCGATGTTGCGCACGGTGTTGGAGGGGATAGCGAAGCCGACCCCGCTGGCGGGGGCCTTGAGCTCGGGGTCGATCGCGGTCAGCGTGGGGATGCCGATGAGGTGGCCGTCCAGGTCGATCAGCGCGCCGCCGCTGTTGCCCGGATTGATCGCCGCGCTGGTCTGGATCGCGTCGACGATGCGGCCCTGGCCGCCCTGGCTGCCCTGGCCTTCGCTGACCACGCGATGCACCGCGCTGACGATGCCGTCCGTGACCGTGCTGACGATGCCCAGAGGGTTGCCGATCGCCAGCGCCGTCTGTCCGACCGTCAGCGCCGACGAGTCGGCGTAGGAAACGGTGGGCAGGGTAGTGCCGCTACTGATCTTGACCACGGCGAGGTCGAGGAGCGGCGCGGTTCCCTTGATGGTGGCGCTCACCGTCGTGCCGTTGCTCAGGGCCACGCGCACCTGGGTGGCCCCGGCCACGACGTGGTTGTTGGTGACGATGTAGCCGTCTTGGGTGATCTCGACGCCGGAGCCCAGGCCCTTCCCGACGTTGAACACCTCCACGATGGCCGCCTTGACGCGGCCGATAGCCTGCTCGCGCTGCCGCTCGATCGCGTTCGGCGTGTAGGCGGCGTCGCCCTGCCCGGCGCGTCCGACGCCGCTGCCCACCACCGCGCGCCCCTAGGCGTCGGCGTTATGGACGGCGAAGCCGCCGCCGATCAGGCCCCCGCGACGAGCAATGACGCGCCGCGCGCGAACGAGAGCGTTTGGCGTCCCCTAGTCGGTTGTCCATCCATCTCCGGCATCCTCCCTCAATCCCAGTCCGCGCGCTCCGCCCCGACGCGGAGGCGGCTAAACGCCCAACGGCTTACCTCCCCCATCTCATGCGAGGTCCGTGCGCGCCTACACCGCGCCCGTTACGCCGTACACGAGCCCGCGCTTCTATCATATCACGATACTATCGCGCCCCTGGCGCGCCACTGCTTGTCGAGGCGCGCCGGGCGGGGAGCGCGCGGACCCCCGTCCCTCATCAGCCAACGGCACGACGATCCGGCCCAGTGCCCAGGCGCGCTCTGTACCCAGTATGCGCCTCCCGACGCCCCGTGTCATGATAAAACATGATCCGCGCCACGATCGTGGACATCACGGGTGGCGCCACAACCGCTGAAGGGGGCGCGCGGTCAGGTCCGGAAGCCCTCGACCCGGTAGAAGTAGTTAGAGCCATCGCCACAACCGCTGAAGGGGGCGCGCGGTCAGGTCCGGCGTGCGTGGGCATAGGCGTCGGCCTGCCCCCACAATAGCCGGAGCGCGCGCTCGATCCAGCCCTGTTCCGGGGCACAGCTCCGTGGCGGGTGGTCGCTGTAGAGGGCCACGGTGACTTGGATGTTGCGATACGTTTCCCCGCCCACCAACGTGCAGTGGGTCGCCGTCACATAGCCGCGCAGCCAGGCGGTGGGCGCGGGGCTCGCGCGCAGCGGGAGCGTGGGCACGGCGTTGCCGCCGTCGCCGCGCGCGGCCGCGGCCCACGCCCCGGCGTTGCTCCGCACGGCCAGGGCGACCGTGCGCCAGGCCGTGGCGTCGAGGAACGCGCCGGCCTGCGTCAGGCCGGCGGGGATGAGGCCCCAGCGGTACTCCGTGTCGCCGTGGGCGTCGCGGATCACGCTGCTGGTGCGCGCCCACCCGGGGGCCGCTGGGCCAGGGCGGCCGAGCGTCGCGGTGCGCCACACCGCGGGGGCGGGGTGCAGCGCACCGTCCCGCGCGGGGGACGGTCCGGCCGCCAGGAGGAGCAGGACGAGGGTCAGGGCGCGCATGGTCCTCCGTCACGGCCGCGCTGTCCGGTGTTGCGCGCGCGTGGGGCCGCGTGGCGCGGCGCGGTCGAGGCCGGGTTCAGGGCGGCCCGCGCCGCGCTCATCTCATGACGCCCGTCGCGCGCCGACCGTGACCGGTGCGGCGGTGGGGCAGGCCAGACCGCGCGCGGACGGCCACCGCTCCCCCGCATCCCGCTGCTCCGCGCGGGCGCCCTCGGCCGGGCGCGCGCAGGCGGCCGTGGGCGCGATGGGCCAGTTGCTCGACCGGGCCTTCCGCGCGCCCCGTGAGCGCCGCGATCCCTCTGTCGGCGCGGTCCTGCCCGTGGCGCACCAGCAGGACCGCGCGCCGCGTCCCCATCGATCCGGCGCCGGGTCTATAGCGCGACCACGCGGGTCACGCGCGCGGGGACCGCGCGCGACGGTCTACACCCTCCAGCTCCCGCCGCAGCAGGTCGAGGGCGTGCCGGGTCCCCGGCACATGCAGGGCGGCGAGGAACGCCGGCGCATACACGTCGGGGAGCGCGACCTCCCGGAGACGCCGCGCGCCGGGCGCCGCCCGCGGGACCGCGTTGTCCGGCCACGCGGCCGTTACCAGACAGACGCGGAACACGCCGCCCCCCGCCGTGCGCGGCATCCCCGCCGGCTGGTCCGCCTCCCGGGCCGCCGCGCCCCGGTAGCCGGTCTCGACGTACAGCTCGCGGGCCGCGGCGCCCGGCAGGGGCTCGCCCGCGTCCACGAACCCGGCCGGCAGCTCCAGCCCCGCGGGTGCCACGCCTTCCATGGTCTGCACCAAGAGCAGCCGGCGCGCCGGGGTCAGGGCGACGATCAGCACGACATCGTTGTTGACGCTCCCGAACGTGGCGTCGCAGCCGAGGGTTGGGTCGACCAGGGTGAGGTAGCCCCGTCGGGCGTCGTCTAGCGCGCGCGACCGCGGGGCCTCGCCGCGCTCTGGTCGTTGTCGCATCGTCCGCTGTCCTTCTCCTGCGTGCGGGACGTTGCTTGAGCGCGGGTCCGCACACCGCACGCGCCGCGCGTGGTCGGCCGGGCGGGTCCCCCCGGTTTCCACTTCGAGAGAGCAGCAGCTCGTCCGCTTCAACGGCGAGGGAGACCCGTCTAGCCATAAGGTGGGGAAGCTGACGCTTTCCCGTCGCGATAGGTAGGGTCTCGCGACCTTTCCCCCGCCCCAAACGTAGCATGCGACTTTCACCGCACTACGCTTTCCGGTTCGGTCCCGGTACTCACGAAGAGCAGACTCGTGGCCAGCCACGGGGAG
>JAABUP010003806.1_pt1 | contig 26102 bp, 24 predicted proteins | sample 5559201 | NCBI WGS metagenome assembly JAABUP01 (sample SAMN10711887, study PRJNA513373) | rock metagenome | isolation source: Antarctica rocks | place: Antarctica | reverse complement strand
CTCAGACGTCCACATACCAAGCTCCATGACGGGCAAACCGCCTGGAACGCCGCACTACCCGTCCCGGTCACACCGTCAGACCTGGCCCACAACCCCTTTCAAAACGGGCTTTAAGCCAGAGCAGGAGCATGAGCCTTGAATGAGGCTCACGCCGCCTGCAGAATAGCGGGGATCGCCGCCTTCACCTGGAAGTACCCCCGCGTCGCCCGCGGCCAGACCAGTTCGTCCCAGCGCCGCCGCACGCGCAATGCTGGCGGCAGCGCTGCGGCAGAAGGGCCAACCGGCGCCCAGGCGGCCACCACGGGCAAATCTCCTGCCCAGCCTTGCTCCACCAACCCAGCCGGGCAATCGAAGTGCATCGCCGCCCGGGCCAGCGCATCGGTCATCGCGTCGCGGTCGAACTGCTTCACCCGGTCCACCGCACCCTCGGCGTGGGCCAGCAACCCGCCGACCCGCTTCACCCGGCCATGGCCGAGCGGCAGGCTCTCGGGATGCAGGTCGTCCAGGTGCAGCAGCAGCGCCACCTCCCCAGCGGGTGGCACATCACCCGGCGGCAAGGCACAGGCAGGCAGCGGATCAGGCTCCTGCAGCGGGGCCGGGTCCTCGTTGAGGCCAGCCGGGTCGTAGCGGCCCTCGGTGTAGCGCCGGATGTTCTCCGCCCGCGCCGCGTAGGGCTTGCCGCGCGTGTGCAACCCGGCGACCCAGCGCCACGACAGGGTGTTGCTCGCGGGGTCGCCGTCCAGCAGGTGGCGCATGAAAAAGTCCGCCCCGAGCGCCCAAGGCAGCTTGAGCGTGAAAATCCAGATTGAGGCGAACCACATTCGGGCATGGTTGTGCAGCCAGTTGGTGGCCGTGAGCTCGCGCGCCCAGTCGTCGAAGCCGTCGATGCCGGTGCGTCCGGCCACCGCCCGCTCGTAGGCGAGCCGCAGCCCCGAATTCTCCGCGAGCCGCGCATGGCCCTCGGCAGCCAGGCGCTGGTACGCCGCCCACAGCTCCGGCCGGGTCTCGAGGTGGCCCTTGAAGTAGGTGCGCCAGAACACCTCCTGCACGAACTTCTCGGCGGCCGGGCCGTGCACATCGCGCGCCGCGTCCACGATTTCCTGCTCCAGCACCAGGCGGCGGCGCAGGTAGGGCGAGAGCGCCGTGGTCGCCGTCTCCGCCTCCGGCCCATAGTCGGTGTTGCGGCCGGCCACGTAGGCATGGCCCACATGCGGCGTGAAGGCGGCGAGGCGGGCCAGCCCGGCGGCGCGGGTGGCGGGGAAGCTGCGGTCCATGCCTAGGCATGTAGGGTGGAACCGGCTTCCCGCCACCAGCCGGCTTGGCGGCGCAGCAGCGGGGAGGCGCGTCGGGCGCCGCTCAGCCTAACTCCCCAGCGTCTCGGCGGCCAGGACGCGCGCCGCAGGCTCAACCGGCTCGGCCGCCGCCTCGTCGCGGCAGCGGGGCAGATAGACTTTGAACGTCGTGCCCTGGCCAAGCTCCGAATGGACGCGCACATGGCCCCCGGACTGCTTGATGAAGCCGTAGAGCATCGACAGGCCCAGCCCGGTGCCCTCGCCGGCCCGCTTCGTGGTGAAAAACGGCTCGAACGCCCGCTTGATCACCTCGGGACCCATGCCCGTGCCCGTGTCGGTCACGGAGACGACGACATACTGGCCCGGCTTCACCCCGTCGCCCTGCGCCTGGGCGTATGCGTCGTCGAGGTGGACGTTCGCCGCCTCGATCGTGAGCCGTCCGCCCTTCGGCATGGCGTCGCGCGCGTTGATCGCGAGGTTCAGGATGGCGTTCTCAAGCTGGTTGGGGTCGCACAGCGTCGGCCATAGGGCGTCGGCAAAGGCGATCTCAAGATCGGTCTCACGGCCCAACGTGCGCTGGAGCAGGTCCTCCATCCCAGCCAACAGCCGATCCGCCTCGACCCGCTTGGGGTCGAGCGGCCGGCGACGCGCGAAGGCCAGCAGGCGCTGGGTGAGCGCCGCCGCGCTGTGGGCCGATGTCGCCGCCATCGTCGCATAGCGCTCCAGCCCATCGAAGCGCCCGGCGTCGATGCGGCGCTGCAGCAGCTCCAGGCTGCCGATGATCCCGGCCAGCATGTTGTTGAAGTCGTGCGCGATGCCGCCCGTCAGTTGCCCGATCGCCTCCATCTTCTGCGATTGGCGCAGTTGCTCCTCCGTCCGCCTCAGCGCCTGCGCCGCCTCCTTCTCCGCCGTGACATGCCGCCCGCTGGCATGGACCATGTCGTCCTCGGGCACCGCCACCCAGGCCACCCAGCGATAGGTGCCGTCCTGGTGCCGGAGGCGGCTTTCGTACCGCGGCAGGCCATCGCCCCCTGCCTTTTCAAGCGCGTTCCGGCTGGCTTGCCGGTCGTCGGGGTGGGTGAGGTCGAGGTGGTCATGGCCCACGAGTTCGTCCTCCCGCCAGCCTAGGACGGTCGTCCATGCCGGGTTGACCGCGCGCAGGACGCCTTGCTTGTCGCGGACGACGAGCAGGTCTTGGGAGTTGCGCCAGGTCCGGTCGCGCTCCTGCGTGCGCTTCGCCACTTCGTGCTCCAGGTGCTCGTGTGACCGCGCCGTGGTCTCGCGCGCCTCGACGATGTCCTGGATGTCAGTGCAGGTGCCGAACCAGTGCGTGATGCGGCCCTGGTCGTCGCGGATCGGCACGGCGCGGCCGAGCACCCAGCGGTAGGCGCCTGACCAATGGCGCATGCGGTATTCGAGTTCGTAGAGATAGCCCGTGGCCACGCAGTCCCGCCAGCGGTTCCGGACCTGGTCGCGGTCGTCGGGGTGGAGCACGTAGTTCCTGGCTTTGAAGTCGGTTGAGCCCGGGACGACGCCCGTGTAGTCGTGCCACCGCTGATTGAAGAAATCACTCTGGCCGTCGGGCAGGGTCGACCAGACCATATGGTCGATCGAGTCGGTGATGGCACGGAATTTCTGTTCGCTTTCGGCGAGCGACGCCTCGCTGGCGCGCAGGCGCTGCTCCGCCGACTTGCGCACGGTGATGTCGACAGCGGTGCCGACCGCGCGGACGCAGCGGCCATGGTCTCCAAATATTCCGCGCCCTTTCGCCTCGACCCAGTGGACCGCGCCGCTGTTCTTGTCGACTACTCGGTATTCGACGTCGTAGGTGGCGCGCCGGACGGGATCGAGCGTCAAGGCGAATGCCGCTGCCGTCGCGTCCAGGTCATCCGGATGCAGGCTGGCGTAGAAGTCCGCCATGCTGCAAGAAGCGTCCGCAGCGAGGCCGAACATCGCCTTCGTGCGCCCGGACCAGGTCAGCACGTTGGTGGTGAGGTCGAGGTCCCAGGTTCCAACCTCGGCAGCATCCGTGGCCAGGCGCAGTGAGTGCTCGCTGAGCTCCAGTTCAGCCCGGATGCGCGCGGTGTCTTGGCGCATTGCGCCCCAACCCGCAGGCGTCGAGTGGTCGCTGCCGTGTAAGCTGTCCATCGCTCGGGTCGCACTCCTAGAGGCGGCTTGGTCCCGGTAACAAAATCGTTACGAGCATCGTAAAGCCATTTAGCCGCTCTGCAACGGCACCGCCATGCCCGATGACAATTCATAATTTTCGACTCCACTCAGGACGTCGAACCAGGCCCTTGTGCCAGCCGACGTCTGCTCTGCCCCTTGCGTTGCCGCACCCAACGAGGCGCCGTCGTCATGACGGCGCCGTCATTGCGAGCCGGCCTCGGCGCGGCAATCCAGCAGCGGCAAGACGGGAACGCGGCCTTTGCGGCCCCTGGATTGCCGCGTCGCAAGCGCTCCTCGCAATGACGAGCGAAGGGGGCAGGACGGGCGCGCTCCGCCGCATGTCGTCCGGGGTGGGCAGTGCGGCCAGACGTCCGCGCATAGGTCATGCTTGACCTAAGCTCAGGGGCTCCCTGGCGTGGCCCGGCCGCGTCCGGCGGGCCGTCAGATCTGCTCGGTGTCCAGTGCGTAGCCCGCCGCGCGCACTGTCCGCACGACGTCCAGCTCGCCCTCGCCGTTGATGCTCTTGCGCAGGCGCCGGATGTGGACGTCCACCGTCCGCGGCTCCACGTGGATGTCCGGCCCCCAGACCGAGTTCAGCAGCTCCTCCCGCGAGAACACCCGGCGCGGATGCTGCATCAGGAACTCCAGCAGGCGGAACTCGGTCGGCCCCAGGTGGATCGGCCGGCTGTTCCGGTGGACGCGGTGCGCCGTCAGGTCCATCGTGATGTCGTGGAACACGTGCTGCCCGCGCACCGGCACGGCGCCGGCCCGCCGCAGCAGCGCCCGCATGCGCGCCAGCAGCGCCTCCATGTTGAACGGCTTGGTGATGTAGTCGTCCGCCCCGGTGTTCAGCCCGCGCACCGCGTCCTGGTCCTCGGTGCGCGCCGTCACCATGATGACCGGCAGGTCGCGGGTGGCCGGGCGGCGGCGTATCTGCCGGCAGACCTCGATGCCCGACATGACCGGCAGCATCCAGTCCAACAGCACGATGTCGGGCACCGTCTCGGCGATGCGGGTCAGCGCTTCCTGCCCGTCGACCGCCTCCTCGACGCGGAAACCCTGCTTTTCCAGGTTGTAGCGCAGCATGGTCGCCAGCGCCGCCTCGTCCTCGACGACGAGCACATAGGGCTTGGACGGGCTGGTGGGCGCCGGCAGCATCAACGCAGCTCCACGTCGTCGGGCAGCCGGACCACGGCGTAGGCGGACCCGTCGCCCTTTGGCCGCTCCTCGGTCATCGGCTCGCCGGTGACGGCGTAGTGGACGTGCTCGGCGATGTTGGTGGCGTGGTCGCCGATCCGCTCCAGGTTCTTGGCAATGAACAGCAGGTGCGTGCAGGGGGTGATGCTGCGCGCGTCCTCCATCATGTAGGTGATCAGCTCGCGGAAGATGGAGTTATACATCTCGTCGATGGCCTGGTCGGCCTGCCAGACCTGCATCGCCTTGTGCGCGTCGTTCTCGCCGATGGCGTCGATAACGAGCTTCAGGTTCTCCTGCACCAGGCGCGACATGTTGGCGACGCCCGTCAGGCTGAACGGCAGGCGGAACTGGCCGAGCACGATGCTGCGCCGGGCCATGTTCTTGGCGTAGTCGCCGATGCGCTCCAGCGCCGCGGTGATCTTCATGGCGGCGACGATCTGCCGCAGGTCGTCCGCCATCGGCTGGCGCAGCGCCAGCATGCGTATCACCATCTGCTCGGCGTCGCGCTCGTGGACGTCGACCGCCCGGTCGAGCTCGACGGCGCGGGTGGCGGTGTCCGGGTCGTGGTTGACGATGGCCTGGGTGGCGAGCGTCACCTGGCTTTCGACCAGGCCGCCCATCTCGGTGATCAGGCTGCGCAGGCGCTGCAGCTCCTGGCCGTAGCTTTTGACGATATGGTGGGAGACGGGCTGCTGGGCTTCGGACATCGTGTGGCCTCCCTCAGCCGAACCGGCCGGTGATGTATTCCCGCGTGCGCTGCTGCTTGGGCGCGGTGAAGAGCTGCGCCGCCGGGGCGACCTCGACCATCTCGCCGAGGTAGAAGAACGCAACCTGGTCGGCGCAGCGGGCCGCCTGCTGCATGTTGTGCGTCACGATGGCGATGGTGAAGTCGCGCTTCAGCTCGTCGATCAGCTCCTCGACCTTGAGCGTGCTGATCGGGTCGAGCGCGCTGGTCGGCTCGTCGAGCAGGATCACCTCCGGACGCACCGCGATGGTGCGGGCGATGCACAGCCGCTGCTGCTGCCCGCCCGACAGCCCCATGGCCGAGGTCGACAGCCGGTCCTTCACCTCGCCCCACAGCGCCGCGCGGGTGAGCGACCACTCGACCCGCTCCTCCATGGCCGACTTCGAGAGCTGCTCGTGCAGCTTCACGCCGAAGGCGATGTTCTCGAACACCGACATCGGGAACGGCGTCGGCTTCTGGAACACCATGCCGATGCGCGACCGCAACTCGTTCATGTCGACGTCGGGCGCGAGGAGGTTCTGCCCGTCCATCGTGACCTCGCCCTCGGCGCGCTGTCCGGGATACAGGCTGTACATGCGATTCAGCACCCGCAGCAAGGTCGACTTGCCGCAGCCGCTGGGGCCGATCATCCCCGTCACCTGCCGGGCCGGCAGGTCGAGGTTGATGCCCTTCAGCGCCCTGTTGTCCCCGTAGTAGAAATCGAGGTTGCGTATGGCGATCCGCGCCTGGTTCAGGCTGGCGCCCGACCGCGCCGCCATGCTGCTGACGCTGGCGGCTTGAGCCGGCACGGAGTTGGTTGCTTGGCTCATGGCACCCTTCACGACTTGCGCAGCACGACGCGCGCGATGATGTTCAGCAACAGGACGCTCACGGTGATGATCAGGGCGCCGGTCCAGGCGAGCGAGATCCAGTCGTCGTAGGGCGACCCGGCGTATTGGTAGATCGTGACCGGCAGGCTCGACATCGCCTGGCGCAGGTCCACCGACCAGGTGAGGTTGCCGAGCGACGTGAACAGCAGCGGCGCCGTCTCGCCCGCGATGCGCGCGATGCCCAGCAGAACGCCCGTGATCAGCCCCGACATGACCGAACGGTAGCAGATCAGCGTGACCATCTTCCACTTCGGCGAACCCAGGCCCATCACGGCTTCGCGCAGCGTGTTGGGGATGAGCTGCAGCATGTCCTCGGTCGTGCGCACGACGATGGGGATGATGATGATCGCCAGCGCCACCGCCCCGGCGATGCCGGAGAAGCCGCCAAACGGCAGCACCATCAACTGGTAGACGAACAGGCCGATCAGGATGCTGGGCGCCGACAGCAGCACGTCGGACACGAACCGCACCGCCCCGCCGAGCCGCGAGCCGCGCGAATACTCCGCAAGGTAGGTGCCGACCAGGATGCCGACGGGCGTGCCGATCAGCGTGCCGATGCTGACCTGGATGATCGTGCCGACAATGGCGTTCAGCAGCCCGCCATGCGAACCCGGCGGGCGCGTGACCTCGGTGAACACCGAAGGCCCCATCGCCTGCAGGCCGCGCCAGAACAGCGTGAACAGGATGGACGCGAGGAACAGCAGCCCGAACACGGTCGCCGTGACCGCCAGGCCCGTCATGATCTTGTCCTTGCGTCCGCGTCGTCGGCCGAGGCGCGACGCCGCCGCCGTGTTCTTCGGCGGCATGCCCCCCAAGGCTCCCCCGTGCCCCAACGCCCCGCCGCCCAGGGTCGCGTCGCTCATGCAGCCGCCCCCTTCGCGCGCGGACGCAGCAGCAGGCGGGAGATGGCGAGCACGATGAACGACAGCACGAACAGGATGAAGCCAAGCGCCAGCAGCGCCGAAAGCTTCAGGCTGCCCGGCCCCGCCTCGCCGAACTCCAGCGCCACAAGCGAGGCGATGGTGTTGCCGGGGCCGAACAGGGTGGTGGTGATCCGGTTGGCGTTGCCGATGACGAAGGTGACGGCTAGCGTCTCGCCGAGTGCGCGTCCCAGGCCCAGCATGATGCCGCCGACGACGGACTTGCGGGTGTAGGGCAGCACGATGCTCCGCATCACCTCCCAGCGCGTGGCGCCCAGGCCGTAGGCGCTCTCCTTGAACACCGGCGGAACGGTCGCGAACACGTCGCGCATGGTGGCGGCGACGAAGGGGATGATCATGATCGCGAGGATGAGCGCGGCTGTGAGGATGCCGGTGCCGAACGGCGGCCCGGCGAACAGGAAACCGACCAGCGGCAAGTTGCCGATGCTGTCGATCAGCGGCGGCTGGATGACCTGCGCCATGATCGGCACGATGACGAAGAAGCCCCACATGCCGTAGATGATGCTGGGCACGGCAGCGAGCAGCTCGACCGCGGTGCCAACTGGGCGGCGCAGCCAGTTGGGCGCCAGCTCGGTCAGGAAGAACGCGATGCCGAACGCGACGGGGATGGCGAGGATGAGCGCCAGGACCGAGGTGATGACCGTGCCGTAGACCGGGACCAGCGCGCCGTACTGCTCGGCGACGGGGTCCCACAGTTCGGTCCAGACGAAGGCGAGGCCGAACTGCCGGAACGCCGGGAGCGCGCCGATGAACAGCTCGACGATGATGGCGCCCAGCAGGATCAGCACGAACACGCCGGCCAGGCGGCACATCCATTCGAACAGGGTGTCGCCGGCCGGGCCGCTGCGGCGCTTGGCGGACGCTGCGGCGCCGGCGGCTGGGAGCGCGGTGGTGGCTGTTTGCTGCACGGTTGGTCCCGCTGAAAGGGGCGGGGCCGCCGAGGTTGGCGGCCCCCTGGTCGAAAGAGTGGGTCGAGGGGGTGTTACGGCGTCGCGACCGGCTTGCCGTCCGGTCCCTTGAGCTCGGTCTTCCAGGCGGTGCGGACCGCGGTCTGCACCGTGGGCGGCAACGGGATATACTCGAGGTCCTGCGCCATCTTGGCTCCGTTGGTGTAGGCCCAATCGAAGAACTTCAGCACTGCCGCCGTGTGGGCCGCGTCCTTGCCGTCCTTCGGCAGCAGGATAAAGGTGGGGGAGACGATCGGCCAACTCGTCGCGCCCGGCTGGTTGACCAGGCTGGCGGCGAAGTCCGGGGTGGACCAGTCCGCGTTCTGCGCGGCGGCGACGAAAGCCTCGGTGGTCGGGGTCACGAAGTTGCCGTCCTTGTTGCGGATTTGCGTCGTGACCTGGTGGGTTTGCGTCGCGTAGGCGTTCTCGACGTAGCCGATGGCGCCGCGGGTGTTGTGGACCGTGCCGGCGACGCCCTCGTTGCCACGCGACCCGGTGCCGGCGGGGAAGCGCACCGACGTGCCCACGCCGATCTTCTCCTTGAACTCAGGCGACACCGCCGACAGGTACGAGGTCCAGATGGATGTCGTGCCCGAGCCGTCGGCGCGGTACACCGGCGCAATCGCCAGGTTCGGCAGTGCCACGCCGCTGTTCAGCTCGGCCAGCTTGGGGTCGTTCCATTTGGTGATCTTGCCGAGGTAGATGTCGGCCAGCAACTCGCCCGAAAGCTTCATCTGGTTCTCGGTGACGCCGGGGACGTTCACGATCGCCACGACCGCGCCCATCACGGACGGGAACTGCAACAGGTTGCTCTCCTTCAGCGCCGCGGCGGGCACCGGCGCGTCGGACGCGCCGAAGTCGACCGTGCGGTTCTTGATCTGCGTCTGACCGCCGCCGGAGCCGATCGACTGGTAGTTCAATTGTATGCCGATCGCCTTCTGCGCCGCCTCGCCCCACTTCTGGTAGACCGGGTTGGGGAAAGTCGCCCCGGCGCCCGTGATCTGCTGCGCTGCCGCGGGAACCGCGGCCGGCAGCGCGACCGCGCAGCCCAGCGCTGCCGCCGCCAGCATCTTCGACATCAAGCTCATTCGATTTTCCTCGGTGGGGCGGTTGCCGGCCATCGCCATGGCCCGGCGGTCCCGGTTGCGGATGGACGCACCCTAAACAGCTACGAAGACGAGAGTGTTTCAGATTTGTGACAGTTTGATGACAGAAACTTCGCGTCAATTTTGCGCTACGTCCAGTACAGCAGGCGCGCCATGGGCAGCCGCTCCGCCAGCGCCGCCTCCAGGGCAGCGCGCATCCCGGTCATTTGTTCCTTCGGGAACACCCACTTGACCGAGCCGAACTTCGTCATCTTGCGCGTGCGCTGGGCCTCGTCCATTTCGAGCGGGCTGCCCGGATACCAGCCGGCGAGCACCTCCTTCGACTTGGGGGTGAAGCGGTGCGTGATAAGCTCCGCCGTCAGGTCGACGCCTGCGACGCCGGCGAGCGCCGCCGCGACATCGGCGAATAGCCGGTCATAGGCGTCCGCCCAATCCGGCACCCGCATGATGGGCGCCACGGTCAGCCCGACGGGGTAGCCCGCCTCCGCCACCGCACGCAGGGCGGCAAGCCGCGCCGTCATGCGGGGGGCGCCGCCCTCGTGCCGCTCGGCAGCAGCGGCGTTCACCGAGAAACGGATGCGCGTCCGCCCGTTGTGCGCAAGGCCGAGCAACGGGCCAACAGCGTCGAACTTCGTCGTGAAGCGGAGCTGCACCGGAGCTTTCCAGGCGCCGAAATGCGCGATGCAGGCGGCGAGGCTGCCGGTCAGGTGCTCGATGGACAGCGGGTCGGTGTAGCAGGAGCACTCGAACGTCGTGCCCTCGGCGGCCCGGTCTGGCGAGACGGACGTGACCTGGCCCTGGCCGACGGCGGCCGGCAGCTCGGCCAGAATTTCGGGCAGGTTGACGTAGGCGCGGATGATCGGCGGCCCCGCGAGCGAGCCGGCGAGGTAGCAGTAGGAGCAGTGCGCCGGGCAGCCCTCGGCGAGGTCGAACCGCCAGTCGGCGCTGGGCGGGATCGGTTGCAGGCGGCGCCGGCTCGGGCTTGCGGTCACGACCGCCATGGTGGTTTTCGCGTCGCGGTAGGCGTCGGGCAGGCCGCTCAGCCGGTCGGCGTTGAGCCGCACGATGTCCGAACCCAGCGCTTGGGCGCGCTCGACCATGGCTGCGCCGGCCGGCCAGGCGAGGGCGGAGGGCGTGACGAGAACGCGGCGCGGTATCCAAGGACGTGGCATGGAGAGGATGTCGGATGGATGCGGCGATATGCCAGCTTATGCGTCCGGCGCCGGGCCGCTGATTAGTCGGGGCTGCCGAGCGCCCGATACATCTCGGCGAGGTGTGGGCTCATCGGCAGGTTCAGCGTTTCGCCGTTCGGCAGGCGGCTGGTGAGCCAGCGGTTATACAGGGCCGTGAGCGTGCCCTCCTGCGCCATGCGCTCGAAGCTTTGCCGGACCAGGCCGCTGAGGGCCGGGTCGTTGCGGCGCAGGGTGATCGCGTAGGGTTCGTAGGACAGGTAGTCGCCAACGAGCTGGAAGCGCCGCCCCTCTGGCTGGGTGGCGATGAACCCGGCGAGCAGGATGTCGTCCGAGGCGAACGCATCGGCTTTGCCGGACGCAAGCGCCGCATAGGCGGCGGCGAGGTCGGGCATCTCCACTATAGAGAACGCCGGCGCCGCCTCCTTGGCCAGCCGCCGCAGCGCGTCGGCGTTGGTGGTGCCGGTGCCGGCCACGACCGTTTTGCCGCCGAGGTCTCGGTAGGAGGCGACGGGCGAACCCATGGGCACCATCAGCTTGGTTCCGGCCAGGAAGAACACCGGGGAGAACGCGACGATTTCGGCCCGCTGGTCCGTCGCGGTGGTGGAGCCGCACTCCAGGTCCAGCTCGCCAGCGATCACCTTCGGCAGCCGCGCCTCGGCGGCGACCGGCAGCAGGACCATGCGCATGCCCTGCTGCCAATCCGGCGCACCGGGTTCGAGCAGGTCGCGGTTGAGCGCCTGGGCAATGTCGGCCGCGATGCCCCGGCAAAGGTCGAGCGAAAAGCCGACGGGCTGGCCAGCCTTGTTCAAGAACGAGAACGGCAGCGCGCTCTCGCGGTAGCCGATCAGGATGCTGCCACGCTGGCTGATGGTTTTGAGGGTGCCGGTGAGCGGCGCCCCGTCCTCCGCTTGTGCGCCCGCTTGTACGCAGACGGACGCAAGGCAGAGTGCCGCGGCGGCGAGGGCGCGCAGCCCCCAAGGAATCAAGCGGGCTGGCCCTCCATCTCCTCGATCATCGGCCGGGTCTCGACATCGGAGATGAGCTGGCCCTCCCACTTCGCCACCACGGCGGTCGCCAGCGAGTTGCCGATGACGTTGGTGGCGGACCGGCCCATGTCGAGGAAGGTGTCGATGCCCAGGATCAGCAGCAGCCCCTCCTCCGGCAGGCTGAACTGGCTGAGCGTCGCCGCGATCACCACGAGCGAGGCGCGCGGCACCCCGGCCACCCCCTTGCTGGTCAGCATGAGCGTCAGCAGCATGGCGACCTGGGTGCCGAAGCTGAGCGGGATGTCGTAGGCCTGGGCGATGAAGATGCTGGCGAAGGTGCAGTACATCATCGTGCCGTCGAGGTTGAACGAGTAGCCCAGCGGCAGCACGAAGCTCGAAATCTTGGTGGAAATCGGGAATTTGGCCAACTGCTCCAGCATCTTCGGATAGGCCGCCTCGGAGCTTGCGGTCGAGAAGGCGAGCAGGAACGGCTCCTGCACGAGCGAGATCAGCCGCTTCACGCTGGGCCCGAGCAGCACGAAGCCGGCGAGGATGAGCAGCAGCCACAGGCAGACCAGGCCGAAGTAGAACTCGCCCATGAACTTCGCGTAGTTCAGCAGGATGCTGAGGCCGTTGGTGGTGATGGTCGCGGCCATGGCGCAGAACACCGCGACGGGCGCCAGCTTCATGACATAGCCCGTCACCTGTAGGATGATGTGGGACAGCGCCTCGACCGCGACCAGCACCGGCTTGGCCCGCGCCGGCATGGAGGCGCAGGCGACGCCGAAGAAAATCGAGAACACGACGATCTGCAGGATCTCGTTGTCGACCATCGGGCGCACCGCCGAGTCCGGGAAGACGTGCTTCACGAAGCCGTCGAGCGTCATGGCGTGGGCGTCAATGCCGGAGGCGACGCCGCTCACGACCTTGTGGACCCCGGCGCCGGGTTCGAACAGGTTGACCAGGATCAGCCCGAGGGTGAGCGAGACCAGCGAGGCGCTGACGAACCACAGCATCGCCTTGCCACCGACCCGGCCGACCGCGCCGGCGTCGGACATGTGGCCGATGCCGACGACCAGGGTCGAGAACACCAGCGGCGCGATGATCATCTTGATCAAGCGCAGGAAGATGGTGCTGCCGATGGAGACGTAGCCGGCGAACAGCTTTTGGATGGCGGGATCGGCGATCTGCGAATGCACAAGGCCGCCGGTGGCGATCCCGAGCACCATCGCGATCACGATGTAGGTCGTCATCCGGCTCGACTTCATCCCGCTGTCCCCTTCGTTGCGCCATGAGCCCACGTCGTGCGCGAGCTTCTTACGGATGCCGGAGGGATGCAATAAGCTTGCCGGCGTCGTTCGCTGAAGTGACTTCAGCCGCCGGGCCGGATGCTCCACTATCCCACCGGCACAAGGGGGAACATGGCACGATGACGGGCGCGATTGCACGGGCGGAGGCATTCTGCCGCAAGTTTGGCCTAGGCCTGCCGGTGCTGCTGGCCCCGATGGCCGGGGCGTGCCCGCCGTCGCTGTCGGTCGCGGTCGCCAATGCCGGCGGACTCGGCGCATGCGGCGCATTGCTGCTGCCGCCTACGGGTATCACCGCCTGGGCAGCCGAGATGCGGGCCGGCAGCAACGGCGCGTTCCAGATGAACCTTTGGATTCCCGACCCGCCGCCGCAGCGCGACCCGGCGCACGAGGACCGGCTGCGGGCGTTCCTCGCCGGTTGGGGGCCGGAGGTGGCCGCCGACGCCGGCGACGCCGCGCCACCGGACTTCGCGGCGCAGTGCGAGGCGTTGCTGGCAGCGGGCCCGCCGGTCGTCTCGTCGATCATGGGTCTGTATCCCGCCGAGTTCGTCGCCCGCATGAAGTCGCGCGGCATCGCCTGGTTCGCCAATGTTTCGACCGTCGCCGAGGCCCGCGCAGCCGAGGCGGCGGGCGCGGACGCGGTGGTGGCGCAGGGCATGGAGGCGGGTGGCCACCGCGGCTGCTTCGACGCCAGCCGGGCGGAGGCCGGGATGGTCGGCCTGTTCGCGCTGCTGCCGGCGGTTGTCGACGCCGTGCGCGTGCCGGTGGTGGCGACGGGCGGCATCGCCGACGGGCGCGGCGTCGCGGCGGCGCTGGCGCTCGGCGCTTCGGCGGCGCAGGTCGGCACCGGCTTCCTGCGCTGCCCCGAGGCCAAGCTCAACCCGGCCTGGGCCGACGCGCTGGGGCGCACGCCGCCGGAGGGCACGCTGCTCACCTGCGCCTTCAGCGGACGCGCCGGGCGCAGCGTCGCGACCGCCTACGCCCGCGCCGCTGCCGAGCCGGAGGCGCCACGGCCCGCGCCCTATCCGGTGCAGCGCGGCCTGACCCAAGCCATGCGGGACGCTGGCAATAAGGCGAAGGACGTGGAGCGCATGCAGGCTTGGGCCGGGCAGTCCGCCGCGCTGGCCCGCGCGGAGCCGGCGGGAGCGTTGACCCGTGCCTTATGGGATGACGCGAGGGCGTTGCTGGCGGGCTAGATCGCTATCGCCCAGACTGTGCAAAGCTCCCCAATGTCATTGCGAGGAGTGTTTGCGACGCGGCAATCCATGTGTGGACATCGGGTAATCGCGGTGGGGGCGCAGGTCCTCCATCATGCTGCGATCCGGGCGTGGTTGCCCGGCGGTTCGCACATGGGAGGCTGCTTGATGACCCGATTTGTTGGTTTGGACGTGTCACAGAAGCTGACGGCGGTCTGCGTCGTGGACGAGACCGGCCGCAGGCTGTGGCGCGGCCGGTGCGCCACGGACCCAGGGCAGATCGAGCGCACGGTAAGGGGGCAGGCGGGAGAGGACGCCAGGATCGGCGTTGAGACCGGCCCCATGACGCCCTGGCTGGTGCATGAACTGCGCGCACGTGGGCCCAACGTTGTTTGCCTTGACGCCCGGCACGCCAGTGCTGCGCTGAAGGTGCCGATGAACAAGGCCGACCAGGACCATGCCGAGGGCCTGGCGCAGATCATGCGCACGGGCTGGTGTCGGCCGGTGCACGTGAAGTCGCTCGACGCCCACCGCGCGCGTGCCCTGCTCGGCGCCAGAGCGCAGCTCGTCGGCCATGGCGACGAGCCTGTTGAACCACGTCCGGGGCGTGCTCAAGACGTTCGGGATGCTGCCCGGCGCGATGCGGGGGCTTCCATTTGACCGGCGCGTTGAGGCGCTGCCCGCCGACCGCGACGACTTGGCGCTGACCGTCCGCCCTCCGCTGGCCTTTCCACCTGCTGCGCAGGCGAAATCTTTGGCCGGCTTCGCCCATGCTGGCGGCGTGGCGGCAGCTGCGCGAGCAGGGTGCCGTGTTCGACAAAGCGGTGCGCGCGTTGGCAAAGGCGGACCCGGCTTGCCGCCCGCTGATGAGCGTGCCGGGCGTTGGGGTCCTGTCCGTGCTGGCCTATGTGAGCACGGTCGAGGACCCGGCGCGTTTCAATCGATCGCGGTCGGTGGGCGCGCACATGGGGCCGACGCCGCGGCAGCATCAGTCGGGCGAGGTGGGCCGCAGGCCGGGTTTCGCGGTGCGGCGACGCTGGCCCGCACGCTGTCCGTGACCCTGCACGGCATCTGGCGCTCAGGCGAGCCGTTCCGCTGGTCGGAGCAGCCCGCGGGCGCCTGACCAAACCTTTACGAGATCCACTCGCGCGACACGCTGGCGCGGGTGCGAGTTGCCCACCGGGGCGAGGGTGCAGGCTGGCTGCGAGGGAGGCCGCTGGGCCGTGTACGGCGCACGTGAGCCCGTTGTGGACATTGCAGCGCCTGTGCTTCGGACCAGGTGTCGCGGCGGCACGCGCCGACCGCGGAGAGAACCGTGACCCCGGTATGGCAACGACAACAACGGCAGCGAGCAAGAAGCGGTTGACAAAGGAGACGCGATTAGAGAACGGCTCCCTCAGATGATGTGCAACGACCTCATCTTGGCCACAGTGGCCCAGGGCGCCGGTGCCCCCTATGCCGGCGCGAGAGGGCCGGATCGAGCGAACTCACCTAGGCGAGGAGTGGAGCCATGCAGGACATATCGGGCAACAGCATGGAGCGGTCCCGGACGGGCGAGGGCGGGGCACCGCCGGAAAGGGCGACGCCGCCCGGCGCTTGCGGGCCAGGGCGGTGAGGCTCGAAGCGGTCTGCGCCATCGCCGTCATGGCCAAGGCGCCGCGGCCGGGGCATGTGAAGACGCGGCTGCAAGGCCTACTCACCGCCAATGAGGCGGCGCAGATGAGCGCGGCCTTCCTCCGCGACACGACGGCCAACGTCGAGGCGGCGGCACGGACCGTTCCCGTGCACGGCTACGTCGCCTATGCGCCGGCCGGGGAGGAGGCGCATCTCGACGGCCTGCTCGCGCCCGGAACCAGGCTGGTGCTGGCGGATGGGACCGGCGGCAGTGCGCCAGGGGTCGAGGGCTTCGGGCGCAGCCTGTTGCACGCCACGCGGACGCTGCTGGGCATGGGATACGGCGCGGCCTGCGTGCTGAGCGCGGACAGCCCGACCCTGCCGACGGCGTGGCTGGCCCGTGCGGCCGAGCGGCTGCTTGCCCCCGGCCGCCGCGCCGTGCTCGGCCCGGCCGACGATGGCGGATACTGGCTGCTCGGCATGCAAACCCCGGAATGCGACCTCTATGCGGGCGTTCCCTGGAGCACCGGGATAGTTGCCGCCGCCACTGCCGAGCAGGCGCGGAAGATCGGCCTTCCACTCGAAGGGTTGGGCACGTGGTTCGACGTCGACGACAGCGAGGGCCTGCAGCGGTTGGTGCGCGAGGTCAGCGCGCCTGCCCAGGGGACCGAAGGGCCGAGCATCGAAGATCCGGCGGCCGAAAGGCCGTTCGCGGCACCCTGTACGGCGCGGTGCGTGGCTCGGCTGGGACTCGCGGAGCGCCTCGGCGCCGCGCCTGCTGGACTGAACCCGCTACCCGTCGCCATTGGAGGCCATTGATGTCCACGACGACTCTCCCTCCGGCTCCGGCGTTCGACCCTGGCCACGGTGCCCGACGAGCTGCACAAGCAGCCGGTCGCGGGGCAGGCTGTGCACGACGTGCTGCTCGTGGCGGTTGCCGACCGTCCGTTCACGCGGGCTGCCGATGCGTTCGTCAAGCTTGCGCGGGCGCGGGAGTGGAGGCCCGCGGGCCTCCGGGTTAAAGGCTGAGGTTGCCCGGACCACGCCTGGCGGCCGGGTCCTCGCGACGGCGCCGGGCTGGCCTTCACGGCCGGCCTGAAACACCGAACGGAAACCGTTCTTTCGGCCACGGGCAGGATTGTGCAGGTGGAGCCGGGCTTGGCGATTTGGCGGGCGAGATATTGCAAGGCTGGCAAAACCGGTCATCGCACGGGGCGTCTGGTATGATATTGCCTGAGCGCAGGCTTACATTCCCAACGAGGGCATGTTCCGCCTGGTGCTCGGCCAGCAAACGCCGGTCTTCCCGGAGGGGGGCACGGCAGATGGGTCGACGTGGCGGTTCACAGCCGCTGATCCAGCACTCTTGAAGAGAAGGCCACGGGACTATGGCGTTGAACGACCTGAAGGGACGATGGGCGCTGGTTACGGGCGCCGCCTCGGGAATCGGCCACGAGACGGCGCTCGCGTTCGCCCGCGAAGGCGCCAGCATCGTGGCGGTCGACCTCGACGAGGCGCGGCTGGCGGAGACGTCGCGGCTGGTCGAGGCTGCGGGCCGGCGCTGCCTGGCGCTCGGGTGCGACGTGAGCGACGCAGCCGCGGTCGACGCGCTCGCCACGAAGGTCGCAGCCGATGTCGGCCCGCTGGATGTGGTCGTGAACAATGCGGGGGTCGGCTTCCTCGGCCCGTTCCTCGACACGCCCCTGAGCGCCTGGAACCGGGTGATCGGCGTGAACCTGATGGGCGTGGTCCATGTCAGCCGGGCGTTCCTGCCGGCGATGATCGCTGCCGGCGGCGCGCGGCACTTGGTCAACGTCGCGTCCGCAGCCGGCATCCACTCGGTGCCGAACCTGAGCGCCTACTCCGCCTCGAAGCACGCGGTGCTGGGGCTCTCGGACGCGCTGGCGATGGAGCTCAGGGACACGGGCGTCGGCGTGACGGTGGTGTGCCCCGGCATCATCGACACGCCGATCATCCGCAACCGCAATGCGGTCGCGCCGAGCGTGCCCGCGTCGGCGCTCGACAAGCTCGCGCAGCAGTACCAGGCAAGGGGCGCGCACCCGTCGGTGGTCGGCCTGCGGATCGTGCGAGCGGTCAAGCGCGGCGAGGACATCGTGCTGGTCGGCCCCTCGGCCGCCGTGGTGTTCCACGCGCGCCGGCTGTCGCGCAGCTTATTGCGCAAGGCCGGCGTTTCAGGCGCGCGGCAGCTCGGCTACGTTTGGTAGGGCGTCAAACCGCGCCAGCCTAGCCCCAGGGCCATCGCATTTGGCCCGTCTTGCCTTCGGCCCCAGGGAACTCGTCATTGCGAGCCGGCTTCGGCGCGGCAATCCAGGGCCATATGGGGACGTGCAGCGCTGGATTGCCACGCCGCAGCCCTTTGCAACGACGAAAGGGAGCAAATGCGATGGCCTGGCCTAGCCCAGCGCAGCCTTCACGAGCGCCTCCGCCTTGGCATAGGGCGCGAAGAAGGCATCGAAATGGTCTCCCGCCCCGCGCACCACCACGCCGCGCTGGTTGGAGAACTCGCGGAAGCCTTCGACCCCGTGGTGACGCCCCATGCCGCTCATGCCGACGCCGCCGAACGCCAGGGACGGCAGCGCGCCCTGGATGGCGCAGGTGTTGACCGCTGCACCACCGGAGACGACCTGGCCCAGGACGTGGTCGGTGGACGCCTGGTCGTCGCCGAAGACGTAGAGCCCGAGCGGTCGTTCGCCGGCGTTGATCATCGCGATCGCGCTGTCCACGTCGTCATACGGCACGACCGGCAGGATCGGGCCGAAAATCTCCTCTTGCATGATGCGCAGGTCGGGCGCCGGGTCGACCACGATCGAGATGGGCATGCGGCGCGTTTCGCGGTCCGTCCGGCCGTTCGGCTCCAGCTCGACGATCCGGCTTTGCCGGTCGCGCGCCTCTTGCAGCAGCCCGGCGAGGCGGTCCAGGTGGCGGAGGGAGATGATGCCCGTGCAGTCGTCGCTTTGCGAATAGTCCGGCGCGGCGCGCTGCATGAAGTCGACTGACAGCTTCACGAAGCTGTCCACCTCGGCCCGCGGCACCAGGCAGTAGTCGACCGAGATGCACATCTGCCCGTTCTTGACGGTCTTGGTGCCGATGATGGACTCGACATTGGCCGGGTTGACCGAACCCGGCGTCAGCACGGCCGGGCACTTGCCGCCCAGCTCAAGCGTCACCGGGGTCAGGTTGCGCGCCGCCGCCTGCATGATCTGCCGGCCGACGTTGGGGCTCCCGGTATAGAGCAGGTGGTCCCACGGCAGCTCGGAGAAGGCGCGGGCGAGGTCGAGGCCGCCCACCGCGACATGGACGAGCGTCGGATCGAACGTCTTCTCCACCATTTCGCGCAGGAGTTCTGCCGAGGCGGGCGTGTACTCGGAGGGCTTGACGATCACCCGGTTGCCGGCGGCCAGCATCTCGATCATCGGGCCGACGGAAAGGTCGAAGGGGAAGTTCCAGGGCACGATGTTGCCGACGACACCCTTTGGCTGGCTCTGGATGTAGGCTTGCGCGGTGCCCATCATGGCCGGGTCGACCTCGCGCATGGAGGGGCGCATCCAGTCCTCAAGCTTGCTCAAGACGTATTGCGCCCGGGCGACGGGACCCAGCACCTCGATGAGGTCGGACGCCGGCACGGGATGGGTGCCGAAATCTTTGCTGAGGGCGGCGCTGATGCGCTCGCGGTGGGACAGCAGCATCCCGACCAGCTTGCCGATGCGCGCCTTCCGCTCCTCAAGGCTGGGTTGGCGGTCGGCATGGAAAGCGGCACGTTGCGCCGCGAATGCCGCGTGGAGTTGCGCGATGGCCGCCTCGTCGTTCAACGAGGACGGCGTGAACGCTGGCGCCGAGCTTTCCAGAATAGACATTTTTGCCTCCGAATGCGTTCTTGGCCGATGCCCGCCTCGGTTCAGCGAGGGGCCAGCGCCTGGTGATTAGCCGCATACCAGGCTGCTTGGAAGGGGCAAAGCATGGAGCGATCGGTAAAATTAAACCTCTGGTTTCACTGCCAGCGAAGTCCCAACCCCGGCCATCCGCCTGCCCCGGCTATTCAGCCGCCGCGGCGAGTTTCAGCTCGGTCTTGATCCAGCCCACCTCGCGCTTGTCGAAATGCTCGTACGCCTCTATCGCGTCCGTGAGCGGCTGCACCTTGGTCAGCACCTTGACCGGGTCGATCACGCCGACGCGCACCATCTCGACCAGCTTCGGGATGCCAGCTTCGGGATGTAGGCGCGGTGGTTGCAGTTGCCCGCGTTGATCGACAGGTTCTTGTTCATCGCCTTGCCGATCGGGAAGCTCTCCGCCGCCGGGGGGGTAGACCCCGATGATGCCGAGCGTGCCGGCCTTGGCGATGCACTCCACCGCCCATTGCAGCGCACGTCCGCGCCCAACGCCTCGACGACGCCCTCATGGCCCAGGATGGTGCCGGGCTTCATGCCAGAGAAGGTGCCGCGCACGAAATGCAGGTCGGTGCCGCAGATCGCCGAGGCCGTCAGGCGGATGACCGCGCGGTCGGTTGCTCCACCTTGGGGTCCGGGACGTCGTCGAGGCGTATGTCGCCGATGCCGTGCCAAACGACTGCTTTCATGGGCTGGGTTTCTTTGCCGTAGCTGCGGAGGCGTAACCGGCACCGCCGGGGCGTGGTTGCGCGCCCGTCCGAGGCGTGCGGACACAAAACGGCGACGGTCGCGCTGTGCTTGGGCATGCAAACCGGTGGCGGCCCGGCGGCGACCGTGTAGTCTGGCGCCTGACGACGATTCTAGCTCGCGCCGCATAGCCAACGAGGTGACACGATGGAACGACTGCTCGCCACGGCGCTGGTTGCGCTCCTGTCCATGGGTGCCGCCCCGATGTTCATGGGTGCCGCCGGGGCGGCCGAGATCACGCCCGCCATCGTGTTCAGCATGGGCGGCAAGCTCGACAAGTCGTTCAACGAGGGCGTCCACGACGGCGCCGAGGCGTTCACCAAGGCCAGCGGGATCGCAGTCCGGGAGTTCGAGCCGCAGACCGACATCCAGCGCGAGCAGGCGATCCGCAACTTCGCCCGGCGCGGCCAGGACCCCATCATCGCCGTCGGCTTCAGCCAGGCGAGCGCCGTGAAGGCGGTGGCGGCCGAGTTCCCCGCGCTGCGCTTCGTCATCATCGACGCCGTCGCCGAGGCGCCCAACGTGCAGTCCGTCCTGTTCCGCGAGGAGCAGGGCAGCTACCTCGCCGGGATGCTGGCGGCCCTGCGCAGCGGCACCGGCAAGATCGGCTTCGTCGGCGGCATGGACATCCCCTTGATACGCAAGTTCGCCTGCGGCTACTCGCAGGGCGCCCATGCCGTGAACCCGCGCATCGAGGTGCTGCAGAACATGACCGGCTCCACCCCCGCCGCCTGGGCCGACCCGGTGCGCGGCGCGGAGCTGGCCCGCTCGCAGATCGAGCGCGGCGCCGACGTGGTGTTCCACGCGGCCGGCGCGACGGGCGTGGGGGTGCTGCAGGCGGCGGCGGACGCCGGCAAGTTCGGCATCGGCGTCGATTCCGACCAGAACTACCTGCATCCCGGCCACATGCTGACCAGCATGGTGAAGCAGGTCGACGTCGCCACCCGCTCGGCGTTGGAGACCGCCCGCGCCGGCAACTGGCGGCCGGGGACGCAGGTGCTGGGCCTGGCGGAGGACGGCGTGGGCCTGGCGTTCGACGCCGACAACGCCCCGGTCGTCACCGCCGGGATGCGCGGCCGTGTCGACCAGGCGAAGGCCGACATCATCGCCGGGCGCATCACTGTACATGACTACATGAGCGACAACGCCTGCCCGGACTGACTTTGCCAGAAACGGCCTCCTTTGCCATCGAGCTGCACGGCATAGAAAAGCGGTTCGGGACGGTGCGCGCCTGCCGCGGAGTGGACCTTGCCGTCCGCCGCGGCACGGTCCACGGCATCATCGGCGAGAACGGCGCCGGCAAGTCGACGCTGATGGCGATCCTGCACGGCTTCTACCAGGCCGATGCGGGCAGCATCCTGGTGAACGGACGCGCCGCCGTCATCCGCGACAGCCGCGACGCCATGCGCCTCGGCATCGACATGGTGCATCAGCATTTCATGCTGGTGGAGCGCTTCACCGTGTTGGAGAACGTCCTGCTCGGCGCGGAGGGCGGGGCGCTGCTGGCGGGCGGTGCTATGCGGGCGCGCAAGGAGCTGGCTCGGCTCGGCGACGCCTACGGCCTGCGGGTCGACCCCGACGCGCGCGTCGAGGACCTGCCGGTGGGCGCGCAGCAACGGGTCGAAATCCTGAAGGCGCTCCACCGCGGCGCGGAGGTGCTGATCCTGGACGAGCCGACCGGGGTGCTGGCGCCGCAGGAGGCCGACGACCTGTTCCGCGTGCTGCGGGCGCTGCGCGGCCAGGGCCGGACCGTGCTGCTGATCACCCACAAGCTGCGCGAGGTCATGGCCGTCACCGACCGCGTCTCGGTGATGCGCGCCGGGCAGATGGTGGCGCACCGCGACACCGCCGCCACCTCAGCGGCCGAGCTGGGCGAGCTGATGATCGGCCGCCGGCTGGCCTCGCCCGCCCCCCGCCCGGCGCCGCTCCCCGGCCCGGCGCTGCTGGAGGCGAGCGGCCTCGTCGTGCGGGACGCGGCAGGGGCGGAGCGGGTGAGGGGCGTCGACCTCGTGCTGCGCGGCGGCGAGGTCGTGGGCATCGCGGGCGTCGCCGGCAACGGCCAAAGCGAGTTGTTGGAGGCCTTGGCGGGCATGCGCCACCCCAGCGCCGGGGAAATCCGCCTCGCTGGCCGCACTGTCTTTCCGGGGCGCGGCTTCAACCCCGCTGCGCTGCGCCGCCAGGGGCTGGCCCATGTGCCGGAGGACCGCCTGCGCAGCGGCCTGCTGCGCCAGGCGAGCGCCGCCGACTCGGCCATCCTCGGCTACCAGGACGACCCAGCCTACCGCGGGCGCTCCGGGTTCCTGTCGCCTGGAAAGATAACCGCCCATGGCAACCAGATGATGCACGACTACGACGTGCGGCCCGGCGACCCTGCGCTGCGCTCGGCGCTGCTGTCGGGCGGCAACCAGCAGAAGCTGATCCTGGGGCGCGAGATCGAACGCGAACCCTCTGTGCTGCTGGTGGGCCAGCCGACCCGCGGCGTCGACATCGGCGGCATCGACGCCATCCACCAGCGCCTGCTGGCCTGCCGCGCCGCTGGCAAGGCGGTCCTGGTGGTCTCGGTCGAGCTGGACGAAATCCTGGCGCTGGCCGACCGCATCTTGGTGATGTCCGACGGACGGATCGTGGGCGAACTCGCGGCGGCCGACGCGACCGAACGACGCCTGGGCCTGTTGATGGCCGGCGTCGGGCAAGGGCGCGCGGCTTGAACGTCCTGCCGCGCTGGGCGGAGCTGGCGCTGCTGCCGCTGGTGAACCTGCTGCTGGCGCTTGCCGTCACGGCGCTGCTGGTGCTGGCCACCGGCAACGACCCAGCCGTGGCCCTGGCTGCGCTGGCAGCCGGCAGCCTTGGCTCCGCGGACGCCATCGGCTACACGCTCTACTACGCCACCGACATGGCCTTCGCCGGGCTTGCGGTGGCGGTGGCGTTCCAGGGCGGGCTGTTCAACATCGGCGCCGAGGGCCAGGCGGCGATGGCCGGGCTTGGGGTGGCGCTGGCGGCGCTGAACCTGGAGGCGCTGCCAGCCGTGCTGCTGGTCCCGGTGGCGATCCTGTGCGGCGCTGCGCTGGGCGCCGCCTGGGCCGCCGTCCCCGGCTGGCTGCAGGCGCGGCGGGGCAGCCACATCGTCATCACCACGATCATGTTCAACTTCCTCGCGGCCTCGCTCACGGTCTACCTGGTCGTCAACGTGCTGATCGCGCCCGGCTCCATGTCGCCGGAGACCCGGCCGTTCACCCCCGCCGCGACACTGCCGTTGCTGTCTTCCTTCGGCTTCCCCAGCTCTGCGCCGGTCAACCTCGCCTTGCTGTTGGCGCTGCTGGCTGCGGTTGCGGTGTGGCTGCTGATTTGGCGCACCCCCTGGGGCTACGCGCTCCGAGTCATGGGCGGGAGCGCCGAGGTCGCCCGCTACGCCGGCGTCGACCAAGCGCGTACGACGATCCTGGTCATGGCGCTGTCCGGCGCGCTGGCCAGCGGCGTCGCGGTGAACGAGCTGCTGGGCGCGCAGCACCGGCTGCTGCTGGGCTTCACCGGCGGCTACGGCTTCACCGGCATCGCCGTCGCGCTGATGGGGCGCAACCATCCGGCCGGCATACTGCCCGCGGCGCTGCTGTTCGGCGCCTTGACCCAGGGCGGCGCAGAACTCGCCTTCGACGCGCCGGACATCCCCGCCGAGGTCGTGGTGCTGATCCAGGGCCTGGTGATCCTGTTCGCCGGCGCGCTGGGCAACATGCTGCGCCCGGCGCTGGCGCGGCTGCTGGGCCAGAATCGCCTAGGGCAACGCCGGCTGGGGCAGCGGGGGGCCTGACGCCTTGGAGGCCCTCGATGCCGTCCTGCCGGTGCTCGCCGCCACCTTGCGCCTGGCCACGCCGCTGCTGCTGGCGGCGCTGGCCGGCATGGTGTCCGAGCGCGCCGGCATCGTCGACGTGGGGCTGGAGGGCAAGATGCTGGTCGGCGCGTTCGCCGCCGCCGCCTGCGCCGCCCTGACCGGCAGCGCCGCGCTGGGCCTGGTCGCGGGCATCGCGGCCTCCTGCCTGCTGGGCCTGGTGCATGCCTATGCCTGCGTCACCCTGCGCGGCAGCCAGGTGGTCTCGGGCATGGCCATCAACATCGTCGCCTCCGGGCTGACGGCCACCTTGGCGCTGTCCTGGTTCCGCCTCGGCGGGCAGACGCCGCCGCTGCCGCCCACGGCCCGCTTCCTGCCCATCAGCCTGCCTGGCACGGAGGCGCTGGCTGGTGTCCCGGTATTGGGCCGGGTCTATGGCGCGCTGGTCGGCGGCCAGACGGCGCCGGTTTACGTGGCGCTCGCCCTGGTGCCGCTCAGCGCCTACGTGCTCGGCCGCACCCGGTTCGGGCTGCGGCTGCGCGCGTGCGGCGAGCATCCGGCGGCGATCGACACCGCGGGGATTTCGGTGGCGCGGCTGCGCTATGCGGCGGTGCTGATCGCCTCTGTGCTGTGCGGCGTCGCTGGGGCCGCGGTCGCCACTGCGCAGGGGGCGGGGTTTGGGCGCGACATGATCGCCGGGCGCGGCTACATCGCGCTCGCGGCCATGATCCTGGGTGGTTGGCGGCCCTGGCCGATCCTGCTGGCCTGCCTGGGGTTCGGGCTGCTGGACGCCGCGGCCATCCGCCTGCAGGGCGTGGTGCTGCCCGGCGTCGGCGCATTCCCGGTGGAGGCGGTGCAGGCATTGCCCTATTTGCTGACGGTGGTGCTGCTCGCCGGCTTCGTCGGGCGCAGCGTGCCGCCCAAGGCTAGCGGGCTACCCTATGTGAAGGAGCGTTGATTGTGACACACCAACACACCTGTTGATTGACCGCATCCAACCCAGGGCGGACGCCGCCGCAGCGGAAGCTTGATAAGTTGCAAAAAGCATCTAGAAGCTGCATATAGTTGGTATGGCAAAGGCTCAGAAGCGGCTCCGAAACCAAACAGGCTTTTCGGACAAGGAAGTGGCCAAGCAGGCCATCACTCTTCGCCTCGACCCGGCGAAGTTCAGGCAGCTCGAACTCCTCGCCCAGGCGGAGAACCGGACACCGACCAACTACGTCGAAACAGCCCTCCTGCGAGACATGGAAGCCAAAGAGGAGGCTGCCCGCGTGATTACCATGTTCGTTCCAAAGGAAGCCGCCGACCTCGACCCCGGCGCCCTTATGCGGACCGAAGGCGAATCGAACGAGCGCTACGCCGAACGGTCAACGTTGATGGAAAAGCTGTTCGCCGTCCCCGACGCTGAATGACGCCCGGTGATCTCGGAAGGCGCGTTCGTCGAAATCTTGTTCCCGACGACAGAAAAGCCCCGCCAGCCGGGGCTTTCTCATATCTGCTACTGCCTCGCGGTGCGCCCGCCGCTTGCTTTGGTCGCCTACACAACTTCGGTTCCTTGGCCGCCGGATGCGCCGCTGCTGCTTGGGGTCAGGCTCTTCACGCAAGAAGAAGCGGCTGCACCCAACCAACAGCGAGCGTTCAGGTTGCACCTGAACCGCCAAGCAAGGATTCCGCTCGATGCACGGTGGATCCCGGACCTGGACGCGCCCAATGGAGGCGTGATCGCAATGGCGCCAGCCCGGCTGCGCCAGGAACTCTATGAGACAACACTGGAACTCGTGAAGCGTTACGAACAGAACATCCAGCGCCTCGGGGTGTAACCGTCCCACCGAGCATGTTGGTCGAGAGCAGGCCTTGCAGGCGTTGCCGTATGGTTTGTCCGTCGTGCTGCTGGATTCGTTGGGCGCACGGTGCTGTCGCGGGCGAGCGGGGGTCTTATGTTAAGAGGCGGTTTTCACAATTGACGGGCGAGGCGTCCTGCAACCAGAAGTATGCATGCCGTTTGGAGCAGAGCTTGAACGATGAAGCCAAGCCGGTCATAGCGCAAGGCGAGGCGCTTGTTCTCCAG
>JAABUP010003804.1_pt1 | contig 26109 bp, 22 predicted proteins | sample 5559201 | NCBI WGS metagenome assembly JAABUP01 (sample SAMN10711887, study PRJNA513373) | rock metagenome | isolation source: Antarctica rocks | place: Antarctica | reverse complement strand
GTCGGGGTGGGTTGTTCTGGCTACTTCAGGCTCAGGGGGATGGTGGTGTCGAGGAGGTCGAAGGCCCGGCGTTGGGTGGGGGTGGGGGTGGGGGTGGGGACGGTGAGGGTGGGCGCGTCGGGGTCGGTGCTGTAGCGGAGGTCGTTGCGGGTGAGGGTGGCGAGGTGGTCGAGCAGGGCGGGAAGGAGCGCACCGCTTCGCCGTGGTCGTCGGCGCCTCGGGATGCCTTGCGGCTCGCGGCTGGGGAGCGTCGGGCGGGGGCGACAGGGTCGATGGGTGCGGGCCGGTTCTCGTCGGTGAAGGTCAGTGGCGCCCAGGCTCGGCGGAGGTGCCAGACGAGGTAGGCGGCGAGCATACAGATGAACACGTGGGCCCGGACCCTGGTCTCGGTGTAGTGATGGATCGGGCGCAGGTCCAGGTCGATGCTCTTGAGGCTGCGGAAGTCGCGTTCGACACCGGACAGGGACTTGTAGGTGGCCACCGCCTGGTCGGTGGGCAGGGTGGTGGCGGTCACGCTGGTGCGGACCACGTAGATGCCGTCGAGGGCGGCTTCGGTGTCGATCGCGGCCTGGTTGTGGGTGAAGGTGAACCGGCCCTCGGCGATGTCGAGGGTGTAGTGCTTGGCCATCTTGTACCGGCCGATGATCTTGCCGACCCGGATCCCGATCGCGGCGGCGTCGCGGAGCCGGCCAGCGGCCGCGGCTGCGGCGACCTTGGTCAGCGCGGTGTCGGTGGCCTCCAGCAGGGCGCTGCGTTTGCGGGCGCGTTCGGTGGCCAGGGCGGGGTTGCGGCAGGCGATGAGTCGTTCGTCGGGGTAGTCGGGGTGGGTGATCTCGGCGAGGTTGGCCTCATCGAACAAGCTCATCTGCAGCGGGCCGTTGTCGGCGGCCAGCGCGGCCACGGCCGGTGCCCGCAGGGCGGTGACCCAGCCCATCCCGCCGAGCTCGCGCAGCGCGTCGATCCGGGCGGTGGTGATCATTCCCCGGTCGCCGACCAGCACCATCTCGGTGAGACCGAAGGTGTCCCGGACGGTGGCGACGATGCCGGTGAACGCGGTGGGGTCGGCGGTGTTGCCCGGCACCACCCGCACCGCGAGCGGGCGACCGACCGGGTCGGTGAGCAGCCCGTACTCGATCTGCGGTAGTCCCTTCTTGCCGTCGCGGGAGTACCCGCGGGCGGCCAGCGGGCAGTGCGAGCCGGTCACCCACGAGCTGGACAGGTCGAACAACGCCAACCGGTGCGGGTTGGCGGTGGTATCGGCCAGGTGCCGTGCCGCGAGGGTCTTCTCGATGTTCTCCTGCCGGTCGGCGAGCCAGTCCATCGCCGCGTACACCTCATCGGTGCCCGCGTCGGCGACCCCGAGGTCGACGGCCAGGGTGGCGTCGGCCCACCACCGGGTGGTGGCCAGCTTCGAGCCCGGCCGGGCCACCCGGGCCACCACCAGCGCCAACGCCAGGTCCCGGGCCCGACCGGCCGGGCCCAGCAACGCAGGCAGGCCCAGCGCACGGGCCTGGGCCATGATCGCCGCGACGTGCCCGTGCGGGCGCGAGCGCGCCACCTCCACGCCCGCCCCGGCCGCCACCAGCGTCGTGCCGGCCAACGCGGCCCGCACCGCCTCGATCGCTGGGCCCGGCAGCGCGGAGAGGTTCGCCAGCGTCTCGTGCTTGACCTTGCCGTTGTCGCGGTAGGTGCGCCGCAGCAGGTGCGACACATACTCCCGCTGCTCACCGGACTTCGACTGGTACCGGCCCACCACCCTGGCTACGTGCATCGCGCCCGAACGCCTCGCCATGAGCACAACCATAACCGAACTCGGCCACCGAGCCTCGCACGACATGCCACATTCGCTGGCTACTTTTATGGGCACCAGCGAACCATCGGTCCAGGTCACACCAGAGAACCTCCCTCAGAACCCTCGTAACTTCGGCCTAGTCAAAACTCAACGTAGGCGATGGCTCTGAGCCCGTCCACCAACTCGTCCGCCTGCAGGGGGTCCAACGGACTGAGCAGGTCGTGCTGCACCTGCTCGACCGCAGGGGTCACCTCCGCCAGGGCGGCGACGGCCGCGGCAGTGAGCATGAGCCGACGGCGCCGCGGGTTTGCCCCGTCCCTGTCGGTACTGAGAAGATCACCCTGGCTCAACCTGGCGACGATGCTCACGGTGCTCGCCTTATCTAGCGACGCAAGCTCACCCATGGTGCCCTGGTCGACGCCCCGATTCCAGAACAGCGAGCTGAGCAGGGCGTACTGCGTCGGGGTGAGGACGTTGCCCACCCGCCGTGTCCAGTGCTGCCGGTGTAGTTGTTCCGCACGCCGGATCAGGTGACCAGGAGCCGAGGTCAGAGTGATCGACGGCGCCCGGTCGTCGGGCGGCAGGTCATGCGTCGTGCCCGACTCCGGAAAGGCCACGGTCACCAGCAGCCTGACGAACGCCGCCCGCCGCACGGCGGGCACTGCCGCCAACAGCCGATCCTGGACCGAAGCAACCCGGGGGGTGATGTCCCTCAACCCGGCGCGGGCCGCAGGAGTCAAGGTGAGTTCGTTGCGCCGGGCATCACCCTCACTGCGACGACGCAGGAACCACCCGTTCCGCACCATTCGGGCCACGATGTCGGCCGCCGTGGAGGTGTCCAGCGAGGCGAGCAGCGCGGCAGAGGTCTGGTCCGTCCCGGGACGGCGGGCCAGCACGCTCAGCATTGCGTACTGCGGACCGGTGAGCTCGCTGTCGAACTCTTCGGCGAACAACCGGGTGTGCCTCTGCTGAGCCCGCCGCAGTAAGTGCCCCACCGTGGACCCGGGGTGCAGCGGTGTGCTTGGCACGGACATCGGGGTCTTCACCGAGGTCAAAGGGCTCGAGTCGTCTGGGTTCGACATATCGGCATGGTTCACGGCACCAGCGTGCTCTGCGCCCATCCCGCACCGGTCACCCGGTAGAGCTTTTTGCGCCGCTGAGACGGGCGGGAAACAGCGCTGCAGCGTTGCCATGGTTGATCGCGCTGCGCAGGTCGGGCGTGAGCGGGGACTCGTCAAGCTCACGAGTGAAGTGCACGTGGTTGCCGCGCGCGTACGGCCAATCGCTGCCGAACAAGATCCGGTCGGGGCTGGCAAGTTCCAGCAGCGAAGGCAGGGTGAAGCGGGCCGAGGACAACGCCGTGTCGAACCACATCGTGCGCAGGGTGGCGATCACCCGCTCGCGGTCCATCGCGCGGCCGTCGGCGTCCTCCACCAGGCCGGCGACCCGCCCGGCGGCGTAGGGCAGGAAACCGCCGGCGTGCGAGGCAATGACCTTGAGGTGAGAGTGGCGGTCCAGCGTTCCGAGCCGGACCAGCTGCACCAGAGCGCGGGTGGTATCGAGCAGGAAGTCGACGACGAAGGGCGGAACCCCGGGTACCGGGGGCAGCCCTTCCGGAGCGGTGGGGTGGATGAACACGACGGCGCCGCGGCGGTCCAGCTCCGCCATGACCGGGTCCCAGGCCGGGTCACCGACATAGGTGCCGTTGACGTTGGTCAGCAGGATGACCCCGTCCGCTCCGAGGACGTCGAAGGCGTGTTCGACCTCGGCCAACGCGTCGTCGACTCCCGGTAGTGGTAGCGAGGCGAAGAAACCGAACCGTCCCGGGTGCTTCCGTGCCAGGTCGGCCGAGAACTCGTTGACCGCCCTGGCCAGGCGGGCGGTGCGTCCGGGGTCGCCCTTCACGAAGACCCCAGGACGACCGACGGACGTGATCGCGGTTGCGACCGAGAGCTGATCCATGACGTCGAGCGCCAGTTCCGCGCTCCAGTCGGGCACCGCTTGACCGCCGAAGTAGCCCGTCTCCCGCAGGGCCCGCGCCCAGACTGGCGGCACGATGTGGTGGTGGGTGTCGACCCGGGCGATCGTCATGGAGCTCCTTGTGACGTGGCGGAGGGGGGCTCACCACTGATGACGGTGTGAGTGGGGGTCGGTGGGGGCACCGGCCCCCGCCCGGCGCCTCTGGTGGGGCAGTGCACCGCGGCCTGGTCGTCGACCGAGACTCGTAGCGAGCCGATGCGGGAGATGCTCACGCAGACGTCATCACCACCGTGTAGCTGGCCGATCCCGGCCGGCGTGCCGCTGGTGATGACGTCCCCGGGGTGCAGTGTCATTACCGACGAGGCGTAGGACAGCAGCGCTGGGATGTCCCAGATCAGGTCGGCGACGTCCGCGTCCTGGCGCAGGGCGCCACTGACGGTCGTGCTCAGGTGCAGCTTGCTGGGGTCGCCGACCTCGTTGGGGGTGACCAGCCACGGACCCATCGGCGAAAAGGAGTCGAACGACTTCCGCGTGGAGCGGTCCTCGCCGCCCCGCATCGTGATGTCCAGCAGGCAGGTGTAACCGAACACGTGGTCCAGGGCCTGCTCGGGCGTGACGTGACGGGCGGTGCGGCCGACGACGAGGGCCAGCTCACCCTCCTGGTCGAACCGGCGGTCGTCGTAGGGGAGTTGGACAACGCCCCCGTGGCCGATCACGGAGGACGGCGCCTTGAGGAAGACCCCGAGGCCGTCGATGTGGGTGTCCTCGTTCATCTCGGCCTGGTGGTCGCGGTAGTTGACCGGGGCGGCCACGATCTTCGAGGGGTCGGCGACCGGGGCGGTGAGGCGCAGCCCGGCGAGTGTCCCGCGCGGGGAGGGTGCGACCGCCAGTCGGCTCGGGTCGCCGTCGGCAGCCCGGATCAGCCCGCGCAGGTCGGCCGCCCACGCCTCGCCGTCGAGCAGGACGTCGTGGACCTCCGTAGCCGCGTCCAGCTCGTCGACGAGGGCTAGCACGGTGACGACGCGGGACCGCTCGTCGGCGTCCAGGTGGCTGATCAGCTTCATCGACACGCTCCAGGGTGGTGGGTTTACGACGCTTCGAACTGGTCGAGGTAGAGCCAATCCACCTCGGAGTAGTCATCGGCGGCCCGCATTCGCAGGACCCGGTCGCGCAGCGCCCTCACCGTCGGGTCCGCGGTGTGCCAGAGTTCGCCCCATGGCCGGGCGCTGAGCTGGCAGCGGGTGGTCCGATCCATCCGCAGGTCCTGGTAGGCGGCGAGCGCCGCGGGCAGGTCGGAAGGGCCGGCGGACACCTGCTCGGCGAGGGTCACGGCGTCCTCGAGGGCCTGACAGGAGCCCTGGCCCAGGAACTGGAGCATGGCGTGAGCGGCGTCGCCGAGCAGAACAGCACGGCCGGAGATCCAGGTGTCCAGCGGGTCACGGTCGAAGATGGGCCATCTGCGCTCAGTGGAGATCCGCGCGACGTGACGTTGTACCTGGTCGCAGGCCCGCCCGAACCGTTCGCGGAACTGCTCCGGGGAGCCGCCTGGCTGGTCGGCCGACACTGGCTGCCCGGTGCTGATCACCGCTACCTGGTTGTAGATCTCGCTGCGCCGCACGGGGTACTGCATGAGGTGCATGCCCGGGCCGATCCACAGCACGACGTCGTCCGTGGACACCTCCGAGGTCACCTCGCCGATCGGCAGCGTGCCACGGTAGGCGACGTAACCGCTGTGGTGCGGCGGGGAGGTGTCAAACAGCTGGCGCACACGGGAGTTGATGCCGTCAGCCCCGACGAGCAGCTCAGTGGTGTACGACGAGCCGTCGCCGCAGGAGACCCCGGCCAGGTCGTCCTCGCTCCAGACGTCGACGACCGTCTTGTCGTTCTCCAGTCTGACCAGCGGGTTCTCCGCACACGCTGCGAGCAGGATGTCTAGCAGGTCGCCGCGGTGCAGCACCACGTACGGATAGCTGTAACGGTCCCGAAAGGCCTCACCGAGGTCGAGGACGGTGAGCTGCTCGCCGGTGACCGCGTCCATCATGACGCCGCGGGTCGGCAGCACCGCGATGTCCAGCGCCTGCTTCAGCACTCCGAGCCGGTCCAACATCCGCGTCGCGTTGGGGCCGACCTGTAGGCCGGCACCGATCTCGGTGAACTCTGGCGCCTGCTCGATCAGGTGCACCTCTCGGCCGGCCCTGGCTATCGCCAGCGCCGCGGCCAGGCCGCCGATGCCACCGCCCACGACCAGGGTGGGCAGGATCTTCCCGGTGGTGATCACGGCGCCACCACTGCCTCGCGGTACAGATTCAGCGCCTCCAGGACGGGGGCGTCGCTGGTCGAGAAGACGTCCAGCTCATCCTCCTGGGCGCTCAGCTCGTAGCTGGCCCAGGACGGCACGACGAAGATGTCCCCTGGCCCTACGTCGAACCGCTGGTCACCGATGCTTGCCGCACCGGCCCCGTTGAGCACCGTCGCGACCCGCGAGCCCGTCTGGCGGGCTGCACCGGAGCTGCCCCCCCGCCGCACTCGAGTCATTTCGCATCGCATCGTCGGGAGCACGTCGCGACCCGTCGTCGGGTCGACGAAGCGGACCCGGGCCTCCGGGTCGGTGCCGAGGGAGAGTTGTGAGGTCAGGGCACGGTCGGTGCTCTCCCACCGGTAGGCCAGCAGGGGGGAGGGTGCCGGACCCGCGGGCGCGGCACCGGACCGAACAGGGAGAAGCCCGGGGCCGCCGGCAAAGCTCAGCTCGGAGGCCGAGACGGGGTCGGCGCGGGTGCCGGCCTCCTCGCTGGGGCCCTCCTCGAAGAAGACCGCGTCCAAGGCCGCGACGACGGGTAGGTCCAGGACGTCCATCCACGTCATGGGCGTCTCGCCCGGGTTGTGATGCTCGTGAAAGCTCATGCTCGGAGTGAGGACCAGGTCGCCACGCGACATGTGCAGCGGGTCCCCGTCGACCAAGGTCCACACGCCCTGCCCGCTCAGGACAAACCGCAGCGCGGCCGGCGTGTGGCGATGGGCGGGGGCCACCTCGCCGGCGCCCAGGTACTGGACGGCGGCCCACAGAGTTGAGGAGGCGTAGGGAAGCCCGGAGAGGCCGGGGTTGGCGCACGCCAGCACTCGACGGTCACCGCCGCGGTCGATGCCCACGAGTTCACCGCTGCGCTCGGCCAGTCGGTTCAGGGTTGCGGCGCGCCAGACATGGGGCCGGGTGGTGACTACTGGCTCCGGCGGGAGCAGCCCCTTGAGACGCCACAGTGGCTGCAGGTCGTTCTCGTAGAGCTCGGCGTAGAGCTCGTCGAGGAGCGGGTCCTCGTCGTGGAAGCGATCGCTTGTCACTGGCCACTCCCTTACTGGGTCGTGTGCGGGGACGCAGCGCTACGGGGCGCGCACCTTGGCGAGGTCGTATACGTACGAGTTGGTGAACCGTAAGACTCGGCAACCGACACGTCAACCTGTCCGCCGAACTCAAGGTCGGCCCACCGGTACGCGGAGGCACCCCGGATGGGCGAGGCCTGGACTCGGATCATCCCGCCAGGGATGGCGTCGTCCGCCGGGCCGCAGCTACCCCTCCGAGAGCGCGTGACTCGAGTCAGAGGAACGTTAATATGGTTGTGGCACAACACTAGTCAACCTTCACCGTGAGGGGTTGCGAGTCTTCGACGGAACGCGGATCGCTCCGCCGGAGGCAACCTCTTGACATGCATTCATGAAGATGTAATGTATGGCAACCAGGAGCAGCAGTGTGGCGTACATCACGGGTCTGGGGCCTCCCGGTCTCGCGTGAGTCTCCGCTCAAACTGCCATGTTCGTACACGTTCCGTTGAGCCTGTCTGGAGGAAAAGAACCGATGGCGATACCACAGACCGAGTTCTCGCCGATGATCGTCGGGGGCAAGCGCCGCGAGGCTTCGGACGGCGGGACGATTGAGTCCTTCAACCCCGCCACCGGTGAGACGATCGGAAGCTTCCCCAGGGCGACCGCCGCCGACGTCGACGCCACCGTCGTGGCCGCCTCGCAGGCGTTCGCCGACTGGCGGCGGGCCGATCCGGCACAGTGGCGGGACTCGTTGTTTGCTCTCGCGGTCAAGATCGAGCAGCACGGGGACGAGCTGGCACGGCTGGACGTCCAAGATAACGGCAGCCCGATTCGGGAGATGACGAACGACGTCCGCTTCGCGGTCGATTGCTTGCGCTACTACGCCTCGCTGGTCATGCAGATCCAGGGCAGCACCATTCCCACCTCGCACGACCGGATCAATTACACGCTGCGGCAACCGTTCGGCGTAGTCGGCAGGATCATTCCCTTCAACCACCCGCTGCTCTTCGCGGCCTCCCGCATCGGGGCTCCGCTGGCGGCCGGCAACACCGTCATCATTAAGCCGAGCGAGCACACCAGCCTCTCTGCCCTGCGCATTGGTGAGCTCGCCCAGCAGGTGCTGCCGCCCGGGGTGGTCAATGTCATCACCGGGCTCGGCTCCGACGCCGGTGACGCCCTGGTCACCCACCCGGACGTCCGACGCCTGTCGTTCACCGGCTCGGCCGAGACCGGCCGCCGGATCCTCGCCCGCAGCGCTTCGACCAACCTCAAGAGCGTCACCCTCGAGCTTGGCGGCAAAAACCCGCTGGTCGTGTTCCCTGACGCCGACCTCGAGAAGGCGGTCGACGCTGCGGTGCGCGGGATGAACTTCACCTGGCAAGGCCAATCGTGCGGCTCCACCTCGCGGCTGATCGTCCACCGGGACGTCTACGCCGGCTTCGTCGACGCGCTCGCGTCCAAGGTCGACCAGATCCGCTCCGGCGACCCCGCCGACCCCGACACCCAGACCGGGGCCCTGGTCAACCGCTCCCAGCTGGACAAGGTGCTCTCGTTCCTCAAGATCGGCGCCGACGAGGGCGCGCGCCTGGTCGCCGGAGGGACTCAGCTCACCGACGGCGACCTCGGAAAGGGCTTCTTCGTCCGGCCCACCGTCTTCGCCGACGTCGACCCGTTCTCCCGGCTGGCCCAGGAGGAGATCTTCGGGCCGGTGCTGGCCGCAATGCCGTTCACCGACCACGCTGACGCGCTGCGGATCGCCAACAGCACCCAGTACGGCCTGACGGCGAGCGTGTTCACCTCCGATCTGGCTACCGCACACCGCTACGCACGCGATGTGGAGGCCGGCTACGTGTGGGTCAACGAGGTCTCCCGACACGTCTCGGCCACGCCGTTCGGCGGTTGGAAAGACAGCGGGCTGGGCCGCGAGGAGGACCTGAGCGAGGTCGAGTCCTTCACTCAGGTCAAAAACGTCCACATCAATGTCGAAGGCTGAGGAGCTGCCATGAGTTATACCATTGGCGTCGACATCGGGGGCACCTTCACCGACGCTTTCGGGTGCGACAGCGAAGGCAACGCTTTCTCCGCCAAGTCATCCTCGACGCCGCCGGACTACGCCCGGGGGATGCTCGACTCCATCACCGAGCTGGCCGCCGTTGCCGGCATACCGGTAGAGGAGCTTCTCGGCCAGACTGAGTACATCTGCCACGGGACCACCTCGACGCTGAACGCGCTGGTGACCGGCAACGTCGCGAAGATCGGCTTCCTGACAACGCGCGGCCACGCCGACTCCATTCGCATCATGAACGCCGAGGGCCGCCATACCGGGCTGTCCTCGGAGCAGAAGCAGGACATGTCGCAGACCGACAAGCCTGCACCCCTGGTGCACCGCAGCCTGGTTCGCGAAATCAGCGAGCGGATCGACCACAGCGGGAAGGTGATCGTCGAGCTCGACCGGGATGGGGTGCGCGCCGTTGTGCGCGAGCTGCTCGACGAGGGGGTTGAGGCCATCGCGGTCTGCCTCCTGTGGTCCTTCCGCAACTCCGCGCACGAGGAGGCGATCGCGCAGATCGTCGAGGAGCTGGCCCCGGGGATGTACGTGGGCCTGTCCAGCTTGCTGAGCCCCCGGATCCGGGAGTACTCCCGCAGCGTCACAACCATCATGAGCACGCAGGTCGCCCCCCGGCTACGGGCCTACCTTGAGCCGCTCTCCGCGCAGCTGACAGAGCGGGGCTTCAGCGGTTCGCTGCTGCTCATGCAGGGATCCGGTGGCGCCGTGACTGCCGCCGAGGCACCCGGCCAGGCGATCACCACGGTCGGCTCAGTGCTGACCGGGGGGATCATTGGCTGCGTCCGCCTGGGCGACGTGCTGGGTCACGGCAACGTCATTTCCACCGACATGGGTGGCACCACGTTCTTGGTCGGCCTCGTCGTCGACGGCCAGCCGGTGATTACTCCTACGATGTTGCTGGGCCAGTATCGCATCAACTCGCCCATGGTCGACGTGACCACGATCGGCAGCGGCGGCGGCGCGATCGCCTGGATCGACAACGGGAACTTGCGAGTCGGCCCGGACAGCGCGGGCGCCATCCCGGGCCCGGCCTGCTTTGACGAGGGTGGTACCCGCCCCACCATCACCGACGCAAACCTTGTGCTCGGCATCCTCAACCCAGATTACTTCCTCGGCGGCCGCAAGCGGCTGCGCACCGACTTGGCGGCCAAGGCTCTCCAGGAGCACGTTGGCGGCCCGCTGGGCCTCAGCGTCGAGGAGGCGGCGGCCGCGGTCTACGCGATTGCCAACGCCCAGACCGCTGACCTGGTGCGCCGCGTGGTGGTCGGCGCCGGCCACGACCCGCGCGACTTCGTGCTCTACGCCTTCGGCGGCTCCGGCCCGGTGCACTGCGCCAGCTACGCCGGCGACCTGGCGACGAAGGAGATCGTCGTGCCAATGGGCACCACCGCATCGGCCTTCTCGGCGTACGGGCTCGCCGCCTCCGACATCATGCTCTCGGCGGAGTCCTCGCTGCCGGCGAACTTTCCGCTGGACGTAGATGACGTCAACGCCGAGTTCGCGGCACTGGAGGCCCGGCTGGCCGAGGACCTCGACCGCCAGAGCATCCTGTTCGCTAGCACCTCGACCTCGCGCGAGATCGACGTCCGGTACTCCCTTCAGCTGGCGGAGGTTGCCACCCCTGTCCCCGACGGACGTCTCGACCGAGAGATGGTGGACGCCGTCGGCGCCGCGTTCGAGGACCGCTACCGCCGCCTGTTCGGCCCCGAGGCCGGTTACCGGGGCGCCGGCCTGCAAGCAATCACCTACCGCGCGTACGCCACCGGGGTCCTGCCGATGCGCCCGCGGCTGTCCGAGCTCACCGCGAAGGACCGCTCGGGCCCGCTCACCCCGAGGAGCCGACGCCCGGTGTGGCAGGTTGCCGCGCTCGGCTGGCAGGAGGCGGCGATCTACCACTACGACGACGTCCGCGCCGGCGACATGTTCACCGGACCGGCGGTGGTCGAGGCGGCGACCACGACGGTCTCGGTTCCCGACGGCACCACGGCCACGGTCGACCTGCTCGGCAACCTCCGCCTCAACCCCACGGACACGTCAGGAGCACGCTGATGCCAGTCTTCCCCGTTGCCGGGTCAGAGAAGTTCGCGAACATGCCGTCTGCGACTTTCGACGCGAGCGCGGTCGATTCCGGCCTGCGCCTACACACCGTTGCCGCCAGCGGCACTGTGCCGGTGGAACCGGTAGACCCCCTCACCTTCGAGATCGTTCGCCACCGTTTGGCGGCCATCACCGAAGAGATGGGTGAGGCGATCAAGCGGATGTCCGGGTCCGTGGTCGTCACCGACGCCGTCGACTTCGGCGTGTCGGTCATGGACGAGGTCGGATCGGCGGTGCAGGTCGGCATGTACAACGCCCAGCTGACTGCGGCGATGGACATGGCCGTCACCTGGACGTTGCGCCACCGCTCGGCCAACCCGGGTATCCGCCCTGGTGACATGTTCCTGTGCAACGACCCCTGGGTGGGCGGCGGGATCCACCAGAACGACGTCTCACTGTTCGCTCCGGTCTTCGTTGATGACGAACTTTTCGCCTGGACCTGCGCCGTGGCCCATCAGCTGGACCTCGGTGGAGTCTCGCCAGGCAGTTGGTCAGTGCACTCCTCTGACGTCTTCGCCGAGTCGCTGCCGATTCCGCCGTTGAAGATCGTGGCCGGCGGGCAGATCCTGGCCGACGTCGAGGACTCCTATCTGCGTCGCTCACGGATCCCCGCTCTGGTGGCGCTGGACCTGCGGGCGAAGATCGGTGCCAACAACGTCGCGCAGCAGCAGCTCACCCGGCTGGTCGACAAGTACGGTGCCATCGCGGTCAAGACCGTGATGAAGACCATCATGAGCGACGCCGAGCAACGGTTGCGGAGCCGGCTGACCGAGCTCCCGGATGGCGTTTGGAGCGCGATGGCCTACCAGGACCAGGCGCGCGAGGGTGACCGGGGTCTTTACAGGATTGCCGTCGAGATGACCAAGGCGGGCAACCAGCTCCGCTTCGACTTCACCGGCACCGACGCCCAGGCCGATGGGATGATCAACTGCACTTTCGCCGGCCTACGCGGCGGGGTGATCACCGGCATACTCACCCAGTTGTGTGGGTCGATCCCCTGGGCACCCGGGGGACTGATGCGCTGCGTAGAGATCGTCTCCGAGCCCGGGACGGTGAACAACTGCACGTTCCCCGCCGGGATCAGCAAGGCGTCGGTGGCCAGCGCGTGGGCCACCGGCAACGCAGTCCACGAGTGCATCGCCTCGATGCTGGACTCCGAGGAGACCGAGAACCCGAGCTTCATGAGCGTGTGCAAGGGCTCGTTCGGGCTTTCCCTGTTGGCTGGGGTCGACCAGCGCGACCACCCGTTCGTCACGATGCTCTCGGACTCGATGGCCGGCGGCTTCGGGGCGCGCCCGGACCGGGACGGCGTGGACACCGCGGGGGAGTCGCCCAATCTCGGTGGGCGTATCGCCGACGTGGAGATGAACGAGTTCGCCTACCCCGTCTTGTACCTGTGGCGTCGGGAGGAATCCGACACCGGGGGCCCGGGCGTGTTCCGCGGAGGGGTCGGCGGCTCGTCCTGCTTGATCCTCCACGACACCGCGATCCGCAGCGTTCACCTGGTCAGCTCCTCCGCCGGCAAGGCCCTACCGCAGGCCAGCGGGCTCAGCGGCGGCTACCCCAGCAACACCGCCTACGAGGTGATCGTCCGCGGCAGCGACGTCCGGGAGGTCATCGCAGTCTCGGCGATCCCCGAGAACCTGGGGGCGATTCACGGTGAGATTGAGGTGGTGCCGCCCGCCCTGGAGACCGACCTGGGCTGGGACGACGTCTACTTCACGGAGTGGCAGGGCGGGGGCGGTTACGGCGACCCGTTGTTGCGCGACCCTGCGCTGGTGCTCTCCGACGTCCTCGACGACAAGGTAAGCCGGAAAGCTGCGAGCGAGGTCTACGGTGTCGCTCTGAACGACGCCGGGCATGATCCCGGCGTAGACGAGAAGGGGACCGAGCAGCAGCGCTCGGAGATTCGGTCTCGCCGTCGCGCGACCAGCCAGGTGCGGTCATGAACGCCCGAAGGCTCGACGGCAATCTCGTCCTTCACGGCGCCGTCGTCCGTTGCCGGCGCTGCGAGACAACGGTTGGCAGCAGCGAGGCGTGGCTCGAGGACGCGCTGGTCTCGGAGGGGCCCCTGCAGATGCTCGACTCGAGGGTGCGCGCAGCCCCGGAAACGTTCGTCGACTCCCCCGTCATCTACCGCCAGGTCTTCTGTCCCGGCTGCTTGACCGCGCTGCTGACCGAGGTGATCGCCGCCGCTGACACTCGCCTGCGGACCAAGCGCCTGGCCGCGCCGGCCACAGACGCGATCGGCTGAGGCAACCCTGGGCGCACACGTCGCACCGTCCTCCGCGAGACCCGTCATTCCCCCAATGATGAAGGAAGTGTCCCCATGGGAGTTCGACAAGTTCAACGCACGACAGCTGCTCTGCTCTCCGCCGCGCTCGTCCTGACCATCGGGGCCTGCGGCTCGGGGGGAACCAGCGGCACCGGTTCCGGCGCCGCCTCCGCGGGGCCGGCGGTCACCGCGGGGCCGGCGGTCACCGCGGCCAAGGCCATCACCGAGCAGTACACCAACGCCCCCAGCCCTTTTCCGGTCGACAAGCCGCTCCCGAGAGCGCTTCCCAGCGGTACCAAGTTCGGCTACCTCCAGTGCGTGGCACCCGCGTGCGCGCAGCTCGCAACCGGCTTCCAGGCGGCGGTCTCGGCCATCGGGGGTGAGCTGCAGATCGTCAAGGGCGGCGCCTCGACCCAGGAGATGCAGGGCGCGATGTCCTCGCTGCTCGCTAACAAACCCGACGCGCTGCTGCTGCCCGCGATCAAGCCGGAGACCGTGGCTCCGCAGCTGGCCGAGGCCAAAGCCGCGGGCATCCCGATCGCCTCGACCGGCATCATGGACATCAAGAAGTTTGGGATCGACGCCTCCGCGTTCGGTCAGGGGCTCGCCGAGCTGGTCGGCAAGCTCCAGGCCGACTGGGTCGTGGCCAACCAGGGTATGAAGTCAAACATTGCCTTCTACACCACAAAGGAGCTGGACTTCTTCGTCCCCGAGGAGGCGGCCTTCCGGGACGAGCTGAAGAAGATCGGCTGCGACTGCCCGGTGCGCACGGTGGACATCCCGATCGCCACCTACGGGAGTACGGCCCCTCGGCTGGCGGTCAGCGACCTGCAGGCCCACCCAGACACCACCATCTCCGTCTGGGGCGCCAACGACCCGACCACCGGGCTGGCCGCCGCCCTGAAGTCGGCCGGGCTGACCACGCCGTACATCGCGTACGGGCCGAATCAGAGCAATCTCGGCGACATCAAGAGCGGTGCTCAGGCGGCGGGGCTCGGACTCGACTACGCGGCAATCGCATGGACGATGGTCGACGAGGCGGCCCGCATAATCCTCAAGGCGCCCCTGACCGCGCAAGAGCAGAAGTCCTACGTCCCGATCCAGTGGCTGACGAAGGACAACATCAACTTCGACGTCCAGAACGGCTGGATCGCCTACCCGAACTATGCCGACCGCTTCAAGAAGTTCTGGAACGTGGGGTGAGCGCCACGACTACCACAAGCGGTCCCGTTCCCCTGCTGAGCATCCGCGGGCTCAGCAAGTCCTTCCCCGGCCAGCGGGCGCTGGCCGACGTCGACCTCAACGTCGCCTCCGGGGAGATCGTCGCGGTGGTCGGCCAGAACGGCTCCGGTAAGTCCACGCTGGTCAAAGTGCTGACCGGAATCCATGAGGCCGACCCCGGCGCGCACGTCGCGGTGCGCCGGGCGAACGGCCAGCAGGTGACCGGGGCAGAGGCGCGGGCCGAGATCCACGTGATCCACCAGGACCTCGGATTGATCCCGATGCTCAGCACGGTGGAGAACCTCGGGCTGGCGCGCTCGGAGAAGGGACGCTCCTTCGCACCGGTCCGTGGCCGGGCCGAGCGGCGGCACGCCGAGGAGCTAATCCACCGGTTCGGCGCGGACTTCGACGTCACCGCCCGCGTCGACCTCCTGACCCCCGCCGGACGCACCATCGTCGCAATTGCCCGCGCGCTGGACAGCTGGCAAAGCCCGCAGCAGGTCCTCCTGCTGGACGAGCCGACCGCCGCCCTCCACGGCATTGAGGCGGAGCGGCTGTTCACTGTAGTGCGGCGGGTGGCACGCAGCGGGGCTGGGGTGGTGTTCGTCTCCCACCGCCTCGATGAGGTCTTGGACCTGGCCGACCGGGTGGTGGCCCTGCGCGGGGGCCGCGTCGTCGCCAACGTCCCGTCGGTGGGTCTCAACCGTGCCCGGCTCATCGAGCTGATCGCAGGCCGGGCCGTCAGCGAAGTCTCCCAGCAGGCCGGCTCCGCGCGGTCGACCACGGTCCTGGAGGTGCAGCACCTGTCCGGCCAAGGCATCCATGACGCCAACCTCGCGCTGCAGGCCGGTGAGATCCTCGGCGTATGTGGGATCCTCGGTTCGGGGCGGGAGCACCTGTGCGGTGCCCTCTTCGGCGCGACCGAGCGCACCGGAACGGTTCGTGTCGCCGGGCGGACGGTGCGCCCGGCGACGCCGCAGCACGCCATCACCTCCGGCATGGGGTACGTGCCCGCCGACCGCCACGTGGACGGGGCGGTAATGAGCCTGCGCGTCCGGGAGAACCTCACCCTCCCCGGCCTGCGGAGACTGCGGGGGCGCCTGGGGAACGTGCGGTCGGGAGCCGAGCGGGCCGCGGTGGACGAATGGATGAGCCGAGTCGAGCTGGACCCGCCGGAGCCCGAGCGCGACCTTGAGCTGTTCAGCGGTGGCAACCAGCAGAAGGTGGTGCTGGCCAAGTGGCTGCGCAACGACCCGACCGTGCTGCTGCTCGACGAGCCGACCCAGGGCGTCGACGTCGGGGCGAAGGCGGCGATCTACCAGCTGATTCGTGATGCCGCCGCCAAGGGCTGCGGCGTGCTCGTCTCCTCCTCCGACACAGCGGAGCTGGCGGGCCTGTGCGACCGGGTGGTGCTGTTCCGCGACGGCGTGATCGCCAGCGAGCTGGAGCGAGAGCAGCTCAGCGAGTCCCGTCTGATCACGGAGAGCCTCGCCGACGGGCCGGCCGAGTTGTTGCCCGAGCCCATCGCCACAGGAGGTACACGATGATGACCACGTCCGACCAGAGCACGATGACCGCCGCGTCGGCGGCAGTTCCCCGCGCCGCCCCCCGGTGGCGGCAGGTGGCAAAGTCGCTGTCGTTCCGCAACGTCAGCGCCCTGTACATCCTCGCCGCCCTGGTGGTCCTGTACTCGCTGTGGGTCCCCGAGACCTTCCTGACCGTCAGCGTGTGGCGCTCGCTGATCGACAGCAGTGCCCTGACGGCGCTGGCGGCCATCGGGCTCGTCCTGCCCCTGGCTGCGGGCGCCTTCAACCTCGCCATCGGGGCCGAGGTGGGAATGGGCGCGATCGTCGTTGCGTGGCTGCTCTCCAAGCAGGACCTCAGTATCCCCGTGGCGATGGGGGTCACCGTGGTTGTCGGTGCCCTGATCGGGGTGGTCAGCGGCCTGTTGGTCACCCGGGCGCGCATCGACCCCCTCATCGCCACGCTGGGCATGAGTTCGGTGCTGCTGGCTCTGATCGCCTGGATCTCTGGCGGCCAGCAGCTGGTGAACCTCGGGACCACGTTCCAGTCGGTGGCCACGGACGGGTTCCTCAACCTGACGTGGCCGGTCTGGATCATGCTCGTGGTCGGCCTGATCGTCTGGTACGCCCTCGAGCGCACCGCCAGCGGGCGACGCGTCTACGCCACGGGCGGCAACGCGGCGGCGGCCCGGCTGGCCGGTGTGCGCACGGCCACGGTTGTCGTGGGCACGCTCGCGGCGTGTGGCGCCATCGCCGGGCTGGCCGGGTCGCTGGTCAGTTCTCAGCTGGCCACGGGGGACCCCACCATCGGCCCTGCCTACCTGCTCCCGGTGTACGCGGCCGTCTTCCTGGGCTCCACCCAGTTCCGCGGCGGGCGTTACAACGTGTGGGGAACCATCGTGTCCGTCTACGTGCTGGCCGTCGGGGTCAAAGGCCTCCAGCTCGCCGGGGCCCCGGTGTGGATCCCCGACCTGTTCAACGGCGTTGCGCTGCTGCTCGCTGTGGGGCTGGCGCGCTTGCAACGCTCGTCCGTGCGCACCAAGGCCATCCGGGGGACGCTGCGCCGGCCTGGGTCCGCCGCCGAACCGACCACTAGAACTACCGTCGAGACGGGAGAACAATCATGAGCCTGGCGCCCGCAGCAGAGCGATCGGTCGGTGCGCCGGTCGAGAGTGGCTTCGTCCCCCACCTCATCGACGGGGCGGAGAGCGAGGCTGCGGACGGCGCCGTCCTAGACAACATCAACCCATGGACGCAGCGCAGGCACGGCACGCTGGCCCGCGGCTCGGCGGCAGACGCCGCTGCGGCCGTCGATGCGGCGCGGCGCGCCTTCGACGAGGGCCCCTGGCCCCGGATGAGCGAGGTCGAGCGAGGTGGGGTCCTCCACCGCCTCGCCGACCTCATGGAACGGGACGTCGACCGCCTGGCCGAGGCAGACGCGCAGGACATGGGTCGCCCGGTTTCGGCGGCCCGCACCGTCGACGTGCCCCGTGCCGCAGACATGTTCCGGTTCTTCGCCGACCACCTAATGCTTTCGACGTCCGAGACCTACCCGAGGGGCGGCGCAGTTCACGCCTTCACCGCCTACCGGCCCGCCGGGGTGGTCGCCGCGATCACACCGTGGAACCACCCGCTCATGCTGGGGGCCTGGAAGATCTCCGCCCCTCTGGCCTGGGGCAACACCGTGGTGATGAAGCCCGCGGAGGACAGCCCCACCTCGGCGTACCTCGTAGCTCGGCTCGCGCTGGAGGCCGGTATGCCCGAGGGGGTACTGAACGTCGTGCAGGGGCTCGGGGCCGAGGTTGGGGCCGCGCTCACCGGCTCGGATCGGGTCGACCGCGTGACGTTCACCGGCTCCACCCTCGCCGGGCGCACCGTGGGGGAGGCGGCCGCCCGCAACCTGGTCCCGGCGACCCTCGAGCTCGGCGGTAAGGGCGCGACCCTGGTTCTGGCCGACGCCGACCTCGAGATGGCCGCCGCCACCACGGCCCGCGCAGTGTTCAACAACTCTGGCCAGGTGTGCCTAGCCGGCACCCGGGTGATCGTCCACCGGTCGGTGCGGGAAGAGTTCGTCGAGCGTCTCACCGTCCTCGCCACGGCGTTGCGAGTCGGCGACCCGTTCGCCGAGGGCACCGACCTCGGTCCGCTGGCGTCTCGCAAGCAGTTCGAGCGGGTGAGCAGCTACTACAACCTCGTGGAGAGCGAGGGCGGCAGCGTCGTTACCGGCGGCCCGCTGGACGGCCTGGCCTTCGCCCCTACCATCGCCACCGGGCTGGACCCCGGCGGTCGGGTGACCCAGGAGGAGGTCTTCGGCCCGATGGCGACGATCTCGGAGTTCACCGACTTGGACGACGGTGTCGCGGCCGCCAACGACACCGCTTACGGCCTCACCGGAGTGCTGTTCACCGAGTCGCTGCGGACGGCACACCAGGTCGCCTCCCGGATGCGCTGCGGGACCGTCTGGGTCAACTGCTACCAGGTCCGCGACCTCCGGGCCCCAATCGGGGGACCTGGCAGCTCCGGCGTGGGCCGCGAGGGCGGGAACTTCAGCCGCGAGTTCTTCACCGAGCCGCAGGCGGTCTTCATGTCCACCAGCTGAGCCTGACCGACCACGCCCTTCACCGACGACCACTTCCTGAGGCAGAGAGCAGACATGCGAGCAGCTATAATGCACGGCATCGACCAGCCGGTCTCGATCGAGACCGTCACCCCGCTGAACCCGGGCCCTGCTGACGTCACCATCGCACTCGAGGCCACCGGGGTCTGCCACAGCGACCTGTCGGCGGTCCGCGGTTACCTCGGGCTGACGTGCCCGGCGATCATCGGCCACGAGGCCGCCGGCGTGGTGGTGGCCGTCGGCCGCGAGGTCACGGCGCTGACGGTGGGCGACAGGGTCGTGGCCAGCCTAGCGCCGGTGTGCGGCTCCTGCTACTGGTGCGTCAACGGCCAGACCCACTTGTGCGGGGAGACCATGGCCGTGCGGGGCACCCCGCGCGGCCACCTGCCGGACGGCTCGACCGTCACCGCCATGCTCGGCCTGGGCGCGTTCTCCGACGTCATGGTCATCGACGAGCGCCTCGCAGTGCGCGTCGAGTCGGACCTGCCCCCCGAGCAGCTGGCGCTGATCGGCTGCGGGATCGCCACCGGGGCCGGCGCCGCGATGTTCACCGCCCAGGTCCGGCCCGGCTCGTCGGTCGCGGTGGTGGGCTGCGGCGGGGTGGGACAGTCCACGATCCAGGGCGCGAGAATCGCCGGCGCCGCGGAGATCATCGCCATCGACCCCGTCGCGCTCAAGCGGGAGGTGGGCTTGGCCAACGGCGCGACCCACGTGATAGACCCGGGCGACGGGGACGTCCCCGCCCAGGTGCGCGAGCTGACTCGCGGCCGCGGCGTGGACTACGCCTTCGAGGTGGTGGGGACTCCGGCTACCGTCACCACCGCGTACCAGTGCGCTCGTCGCGGCGGCATGGTGGTCACCGTCGGGATCCCCTCGCCCGAGGCCCGCCTCGACCTGCCCGCCACGGATTTCTTCCGCGCGGAGAAGCGCGTGGTCGGCTCGTACTACGGTTCGACCCAGGTGCGCGCAGACTTCCAGCGCTTCGCCGATCTCATCGCTTCCGGCCGTTTCGACGCCGAATCGCTGATCACGCACCGCTACCAGCTTGACCAGCTGGACGCCGCCTTCACCGACCTCGAGAGCGGGCAGTCGGTCCGCGGGGTCATCACCTACGCCTGACCGCCTTCCACTCCCCGCCCCGCGCGGCCCAAGCACACCTAGGAGACACCGTGCGCATACGAACTTTGGGAACGAACGGCCCCCCTGTGTCTGAGATCGGCCTCGGTGCCATGGGTATGTCCGACCTCTACGGCCCCGCGGACGACGACGAGAGCATCGCAACTATTCGGGCTGCGCTCGAGGCTGGCGTCACCCTCATCGACACGGGGGACTTCTACGGCAACGGGCACAACGAGATGCTCATCGGACGGGCCCTGCAGGGTCGAGCTCGCGAGCAGGCGGTCATCAGCGTGAAGTTCGGCGCCCTGCGCGCCCCGGACGGTTCGTGGCTCGGGCACGACGGCCGACCGGGGGCGGTCAAGAGCTCGCTGACCTACACCCTGCGCCGGCTCGGGATCGACCACGTTGACATCTACCGACCGGCCCGGGTGGACACCGCCGTGCCCATTGAAGACACCGTCGGCGCCATCTCGGAGATGATCCAAGCCGGGTACGTCCGCCAGCTCGGGCTGTCAGAGGCGGGTGCGGACACGATCCGCCGCGCCCACGCCGTCCACCCGGTCGCCGACGTCCAGCTGGAGTACTCGCTGCTCTCCCGTGGCATCGAGGAACACATCCTTCCCGTCACCCGGGAGCTCGGGATTGCGGTGACCGCCTACGGCGTCCTGGCGCGTGGCCTGATCAGCGGCCACTGGCGAGCAGACCGGACTCTGACGACCGACGACTACCGGGCAACCAATCCGCGTTTCGCGACGGAGAACATCAGCCGCAACCTGCGGCTCGTCGAGAGCCTGACCCAGATCGGAGCACAGATGAAAGCCACTCCCGCACAGGTCGCCATCGCCTGGGTGCTTAGCCGCGGACAGGATGTGGTGCCGCTAGTCGGCGCCCGGCGACCGGACCGCCTGGCCGAGGCGCTCGGTGGCGCCAACCTGACTCTGAGCGCCGAAGACCTCGCGAGCATCGAGGAGGCCGTGCCTGCGGGAGCGGCAGCAGGGGAGCGCGACGCCCCCGCCTACCTACCCATGATGGACAGCGAGCGGGCGCCAACAGCTCTCGCGACCGTAACGGCCGAGAGGTCCTCCTCATGACCCGGGCAGCGGTAGTCGCGGAGGTCGGCCAACCCTTCACCATCGAGGACGTCGAGCTCGACGATCCCCGGCCCGACGAGGTCCGGGTGAGGGTGGTCTCCTCGGGCATCTGCCAGTCGGACATGGGCGCCGCCCGGGGGCACTTCCCGTTCCCCCTGCCCGGGGTTCTGGGACACGAGGGGGCCGGGGTTGTCGAAGCGGTCGGGTCGGCGGTGGGGCTGACGAGCGTGGGCGACCGCGTCCTGTTGAGCTACTCGCTGTGCGGACGGTGCCGCTGGTGCCGGTCGGGGCACCCTGCCTACTGCGTCGGGCACGTTACGAGAAATCTCCTCGACGGCCGGCGCCCCGACGGGTCGGCCACCATCCAGCAGGGTGGGCGCGACCTGGGGTGTCACTTCTTCGGCCAGTCGTCCTTCGCCGAACAGGCGATTGTCCACGAGTCGTCCTTGGTGGTGCTGCCCGACGACGTCACCGAGGCCGAGCTGCCGGTGCTCGCGCCGCTGGTTTGCGGTGTCCAGGCCGGGGCCGGGGCCGTGGTCAACGTGCTGCGGCCGGGCCTCGGCGACCTCTTGGTCATCGCCGGCGCGGGTGGGGTCGGCCTGTCCGCCGTCATGGCCACCCGGTGGAGCCGTCCCCGTCTGGTCGTCGTCGTCGACAGGGTGCCTTCCCGGCTCGAGCTGGCGCGGGAGCTGGGCGCAGATGTCGTGATCGACACCTCGACCGAGGACATGTACGAGCGCCTGATGGAGCTGAGTGACGGCGAGGGGGTTGACATCGCCATAGACACAACGGGGCACATACCCACTCTTGAGGGCCTCATCGCGGCGCTGGCAATCCGCGGTCGGTGCGCCGCCGTCGGTGTCCCCCCGCTGGGGGCGAAGGCCAGCTTCGACGTGATGCCCTTCGTCTCCGGGAGGTCCGTACAAGGCATCGCGGCGGGCGACTGCGAGCCCAGCACCTTCCTGCCGCAGCTGGTCGACCGGGTCCGCAAGGGAGACCTGCCCATCGAACGGCTGCAGCGCCGCTACGCGTTCGAGGACATCAACCGTGCGGTGGACGACGCCGCCAGCGGGGCGACGATCAAGCCAATTCTCATGTTCTGAGCGGCAGGCCCCAACAACGGGTACCAGCCGGACCAAGCCTGGACGACGATCAAAGGAGGTCCACCATGGACGAGAAGAGAGAACGGCGGGTCGCGCTGGTGACCGGCGCCGCCACCGGGCTGGGCAGAGCCTTCGCCCAACGGCTTGCGCGCGACGGGGTGGACGTGGTGCTTGCTGACGTCCAGGACGCTGCAGAGAGTGCGCGGCTGGTCGAGGCGGAGGGCGCGCGCGCCCTCCCAGTGCGCTGCGACATCACCGACGAGGCCCAGGTCGGCGAGCTCGCCGCGACGGTCGAGGGCCAGTTCGGCCCTGTCGACGTCCTGGTCAACAACGCGGGAATCTACCCCAACGCTGACCTCGCCACGCTGACGCTGGAGCAGTGGCGGCGCGTGTTCTCGGTCAACGTCGAGGGCGCGTTCCTGATCACCCGAGCGTTCCTTCCCGGGATGCGCGAGCGCGGGTGGGGGCGGGTGGTCTTCCTGACCTCGACCAGTTTTCACACCGGCTCTCCCGGCTTCCCACACTACGTGGCCACCAAGGGTGCGGTCATCGGCCTCATGCACGCGCTGGCCACCGAGGCGAGCGGGGACGGGGTCACCGTCAACGCGATCGCCCCGAGCATCGTGCTGACCGAGGGCACCCGGCGGGAGGCCGCCCAGGAGGCCTTCGACGCCACTCGAGAGATGCAGGCGATCAAGCGCACCCAGCGACCCGAGGATGTCGTCGGGGCCCTCTCTTTCCTGGCCTCCGACGACGCCTCCTTCGTCACCGGGCAGACCATTGTCGTCGACGGCGGGCTGGTGCGGACGTGAGGCGACGCGGAGCGATCCTGCCGAGGTCGACGCGATGAGTGACCAGGAGGTCGAGGAGACCGTCCGGGCGCACTGGGCGTTGGCGGCGGCGGACCTGTCCGACCTGATCTGGGGCCACGCCTCGCGCCGCGCGGACAGCGGGGACGGCATCTTCATTAAGGCCAGCGGCTGGGCCTTCGAGGAGATCGACGAGAGCAGGGTCTTGAAGGTCTCCTGGGACGGCAAGCTGTTGGAGGGCGAGGGCGGGGTACACATCGAGGTACCGATTCACACGCAGGTGATGCGCGCGCGGCCCGACGTCGGGGCCGTGGTGCACTGCCACGCGCCGGCGGTGACGGCGTTCGCATCACTGGACCGGCCCCTGCGGGCCATCTCCCACGAGGGTGTGTTCTTCGCCGGGAACCTTCCGCGGTTCGAGCAGACCGGGGATCTGATCCGGAACCGAGATCTGGGCGACTCGCTCGCCGAGACCATGGGCGATGCCGCGGCCGTCCTCATCCCGCAGCACGGGCTGGTCTCGGCCGGACCGGACCTGCCCACGGCGGTGATGTACGCCGTCCTGCTGGAGAAAGCGTGCCGGATCCAGCTCATGGCGGAGGCCGCGGGCGGACCGGTGGTGTGGTCTGGCGACGAGGAGGTCGCCGCCAAGCGAGAGGTCTGCTTCCAACCGTTCGACAAGACCTACCGTTACCTGGTCGACCGGGGGGCGCGGATGAACGGTACGCAACGGTGAGCAAGTCGCGGGGCCCCAGGACAGGCGGTCCGTCCGGGCCGCCTGTCCTGACCGGGACGTTCGACGTGACTACCAGGATCGTCAGCGGGATGGGCGCCCTGGCGACGCTGCCCGACGACGTCGCGGGCCTGGGGTGTCGCCGGCTGGCCGTCGTCGCCGACGAGGGTGTCGCGGCGGCGGGTCTGCTGGACGCCCTGCTCGCAACGCTGGACCCCGACGTCATTGCCGCCGTCCTGCTCGTCGGGCCTAACCCCGACGTCGCGCAGGTGGAGCGGGCAGCCGGGACGTCACGAGGCGCGGCTTGCGACGCCGTGCTGGCTGTGGGTGGCGGCAGCGCCCTAGGCGCCGCCAAGGCGGTAGCCGTGCGTCTGACCAACGAGGGGAGCATCGACACCTTCGAGGGGCTCACCAGGGCACCCCACCGGCCGGCGCCGACGATTGCCGTGCCGACGACGGCCGGGAGCGGGAGCGAGGTGTCGCGGGTCCTGGTCCTGCACGAGCCTGGCCGCAAGGGCGAGCTGGTCGTTCGGCTGGAAGGGGTGGAGCCGCACATTGCGATCCTCGACGGCGCCCTGCTGCGCGGTCTACCGCGCGCCCCGATGGTCTACGCAGGTCTGGACGCCCTCTCGCACAGCCTGGAGTCGCTGTGGGCCCGGCGCCGCACTTCCATCACCGCGGCGCTGGCCACGGCTGCGGCCACGACGATCCTGCGATGCCTTCCCCTCGTGGCCGAGGGATGCACTACCGGCACCAACGCCAACGGAGAAAACGACCAACTGCTACAGGACCTACTTGAGGCCAGCTGCATGGCCAACATGGCTTGTGGCAGCACCGGACTGACCCTAGTCCACGCACTGTCCGGCGCGCCCGCGGTGAACCTCCCGCACGGTATGCAGAACGGTATCCTGCTGCCGCACGTGGCGCGTTTCAACGCGACGGTCTCGGATCCGGGGACGAGCGTGCTGGTTGAGCGGATACCCCAGCTCTATCGCGACCTTGCCTTCAAGCCCGTGTTCCCGGAGGGCCTAACAGCAGACCAGGCGGTCGCGATGATCACCGCGAGCAAGGCACTGGGGTTCCGATCCAACAACCGTCGTGAGTGCACCGACGCAGACCTAGAGGAGATCCTCCTTGCCGCCGGAGCCAAACAGGACGGTTGACATGGTGGCGCTAAAAAAAGGAAGTGGGTATCCATTTCACTGCCGGCTGAGCACATGAGTCGCCACGACTCCCACGTGATGACCGCCCACTACGCCCGGCTGTCCGACACGACCATCCGGCGGCACTGGGAACAGGCCCGCAAGGTCAACATCAACGGCGAGACCGTCACCCTCGATCCCGACAGCTCACTCGCCGAGGCGGCCTGGGCCAAGCAGCGAGTCGGTCGGGCCACCCAAGCGCTGCCCAACGGCTTCTGCGGACTTCCCGTAGTGAAGACCTGCCCGCACGCCAACACCTGTCTGACCTGCCCGATGTTCCTCACGACCCCGGAATTCCTGCCCCAGCATCACCAGCAGCGGCAGCAGCTCGTCCAGATCATCTCCGCCGCCGAAGCCCGCGGCCAGCAGCGGCTGACCGAGATGAACCAGCAGGTACTGGGCAACCTCGACCGGATCATTGCCACGCTCGAAGACGACGACCACCCGAACGAAGACGTCGACGATGCGGGCTGACAACACTGCTCACCTGCTCACCTGCTCACCTGCTCACCTGCTCACTGCGGCCAGCCGACGCCACGAACTTGCCCGCAGCAAGACCCTCCAGGCGATCCGCGAACTCGATCACACCGGCACCGCGGTGACCTTCGAGAGGGTCGCCCGCACCGCCGGGGTGTCACGGTCCTGGCTCTACAGCCAGCCCGACATCAGGGCCGAGGTCGAACGACTCCGCAACCTCGCCCGCAGGGCCCCGAACACGGCCGTGCCCGCCGCCGATCGCAGCAGCGACGCATCCCTGCTGCGCCGGCTCGAAACCGCCAACGCACGCAACCAGGAACTCGCCGAAGACAACCAGCGACTGCGCCGCCAGCTCGCCCACGCCCTCGGTCAATTGCGCGCCGCAGGAGTCCGAGAAGCCAGGGTGCCGGCCTCCAACCCGGCAGCACGACATCACACTTCGGAAACGATCGGCCCCTGCTGACCACCCGCCCCGACTGGCCTACTGATCCGTCGACGACGTTGTCCCCGACGAATCCGCCCAGGTCAAACGAGTAGGCAGACCAACGGCTCAAGATAACGATCTGTGATGTACCCGGCGGCCCGGCTTGGGTTGCTGCCAGGCTGATTGCCGGTGACCGCGGGTGACTCGCAAACGATCTGGCCGCGGCGACGCGTGCCTTGCAAACGACGTGTTCCCGTGGTCGC
>JAABUP010003803.1_pt1 | contig 26111 bp, 27 predicted proteins | sample 5559201 | NCBI WGS metagenome assembly JAABUP01 (sample SAMN10711887, study PRJNA513373) | rock metagenome | isolation source: Antarctica rocks | place: Antarctica | reverse complement strand
AAATAGATCAGTTTTGAAATTCCATCTTCTGTGTAATGTATTTGTAATGTATTACACTAGCGTAAGACCAACGGAGATTTCAGCAAGACCAACCGACCTGTAAGGTCTGATATAGTAGACTTCCAAGATCAGTCAGCGTGGGATACACCAGATATCACGAGTCAATGTATCAAAGCAGAAGGAGGTGCGATGGAGTTTACTTGATGACAAAGATACAGATTCATTCGTCATACTGATGATTTCCGGAGCCATATACATATACATTCTCTCTATAGAAACGACGAACCGAGAATTACACAACACCGACACTAGAACGCCTTCACACCGTCACAACGTCATACTACAAGCCACATACAACACTGTTTCCGCGCCCTGACCTGGATTGGCAGACGTCTGCAGGCCCGAGCTATCCCAGGACCTTGTTCGGTCAGAGCCGCAGTACTTGTCCAAACATCCAGCAAGCCGATTTTGTGTATATCAGTGTACATGCTTGATGACGGAGGCACCTATCGGAATGCGGAGCTATTGCATGAAACACTAGAGTTACTTCAGGAGCCCGGAGAAGGAGAAGGAGACGAGATCTTAACCTTTATGCAAAAGCGGAAGCTACAGTTGTTGCTACCCCGGGGCACGCAAACGTATGAGCACTACAACGGCACCAATCCCTCAACAGATAGACGTCATAATGACCTCGGAATGGCTGACGGCAGCCTGGGTCAAGTGGCAGATTTACGGCACGGACCATGGCTCCGATCATCGCGCCATAGAGTCCGAAGTAGGGGATAATGCCCCTGGTGGTGGGTCTTCTTGCTGGGTTATTTTTTGTTTCTGTTTTTGGGTGGGTTTTACGTGGTTTCACGCGGGAGATGATCTGAGGATGGATTAGATGAGGCTACTATTGAGTTGGGTTGTTTGGTGCTTTGCCGTTTTGTGTGATGATCGAGAAGGTATCATAAACCTCATGTTTTGAGAACGCCAAGGGCTGATGTTGTGTGTGATTACATATACACCCAGCCCCTTTGTCGCTTGTTTCGACGACCAGCAGCATATCTCTGCTTATAACCTGACTCCCTTCTACAGAGCCTGCAGTGAGCACCCTGAAATTCATCACCAGCTGCCTCAATCCCCTCAACCCTCAACCTCCTCCACCATCCTCCTCCTCCCCATATTCATCCCCGCACCACCCGCCCCAAAAACACTCCCAACCGGCTTATCCAACCACTCCTCCGGCACACCCACCCTGCTCCCCTGCCGATTGCTGACCCAACGAACATAAATCGCATTCGGTTTCTCGATCTCGATTGCTGCGTCTTGGGAATGGGGAGTGACGTCTCCGCCGGCGGCGGTTTCGGTAGCGGAGATTTTGCCGCGGCGTTTGGGGGCTTGTTTTTTGAGGAGTTTGTTGATTGTGTCCATCTATGGGTGGTGAGTAGTTTTTTATTTGGTTGAGAACAGGGGTTGAGGGGAGGGTTATTAGGGGTGGTGATGTAGCTCACGGCGGAGGGGGTGGGAAGAGATAGCTGAAGTGATTTTCATGTGTTGGGAACAAGAAAAGGACGTATACCTTTTCTTCCTCGTTGCGTTTCTCGCTCAGGTTCTTTCTGCGGCGCGCCATCTCGGCTCGGCGCATGGCATGCTCTTCGGCTGTGAGGTGTTTCTTGGTTTGCGGTTCTGTATGTGGAGGGTAATGTGTCAGTAAAGGAACTCAGGCGCAACATATTGGTATTGCGACAAGACCGCTTTAGATGCCAAGGATGGAAGGATTGCAGTACACACCCATGGGCAATTGTAGAAAGTCTCCACCCATGACCTGATCTAATCGACTCCTCTGCCGCTTCGTCATCTTGCTTACGTCCGGCGTACTGGCTCGACTTCCCGTAGCAGGCGTTTCATTATCACTTTCTTCCCCTTCGTCTTCTTCATCTTCTTCCTGCGCCTCCTCCTCTTCCCTTTCGGCTTCCTCTTCTCCATCTCCACCAACTTCTTCTTCCTCTTCCTCTTCAGACTCCAGCTCCGAGAGTTCCTCATCGTCATCATCCTCCATCTCCATTTCTTTCGTCTCCACACTCTTTAGCTTGCCTTCATCAGCTGGCGTAACAGTCACGCTCGGTTTGGATCTTGCTGTAGCCTTTATTACCGGCGGAGGTGGCGCAGGCCCATCTTCCATCTCTACATCCCCCTCGGCATCAACATCATCATCTCCCTCTCCATCCTCGTCCTCTTGGTCTTCCTCCTCGCTTGGAATGATGTCATCCTCTTCCTCGTCCTCCTCTTCATCCTCCTCGTCCTCACTCTCGCTCTCAACCACAATAGTCCTCTTCGTACGGCTACTTCGGGGTCCGCTCATGATCTTCCCTGGCTCGAACGTATCGCGCGAATTAACGGCAATAGATGCTCTGCGACCTGACGTGGCTTCACGAAGTTTGGTGGGAGGCATTTTGACGGTTAGACGGATGGATTTCTTATGCGAGTCGTCGGGCGATTGGGAGGTGGGGCGAGAGACTGTCACACTGGGAGTGGTAGACGTTGACGTAGCTACAGCAGCAGTTGCTGCGGTGCGGCGGGACCGTGACATGGTGGAGATTGCTGGTGAGCTGGGACAAACTTCAGTTAGAGAAGATCGTGGGCGGAGGGATCGGCGTGTTGCCATTATGAAAGCGACTTGAGCGACTTGAACGATAAGACAGGATCATAAGTCAAAGTCGACTGGAAGAGAAGATTGAATCGGGTCAAACGCGGAAGTGTATTAGACTCGAGATCTTTCACTGTGAAAATCGACACGTGTGTTGGAGTTCATGCAAGTAGCCGCGTAGGGCAGGATCACGGATCACAGTTGATTTTCATTGTATCGAGCAATACTCCTGTACAACATAGAAAAGGGACTGCAGTCTCGACGTAGACGACGTATTGAGCATTGATGCTCAGATGCACAGCCAGGGCGCAGACAAGTCTTTCTTACAATGTACGATAATGGACTGGCGGTTGTACTTACTCGTCATCAGCTATCCCCTGCTTTTGCGGTATCCAATCGTCGCTCCTTTCACCATCGTCGTCTTCTGTGCTGAGCCTGCGCAGTCGCTTAACAGGCCTTTCCGCCATTCTGATTGCACTGCTTATCCTTAAGTTCCCGCTGCAAGGAGCAACGTTTGCCGTAATGGGGCCTTTTCCAACGCAGGGCTACATCGAGGGTCTGTAATTCAGGGACCAATGCTCCTTGCTCTTTGTTCTGAAATAGAATCGTAGCAGGAAAAGATGTACGGACTCTCTCTCTCCACGCTTCCAGGTACGAGCACTATGGAAACTGTTTTATAGCCAATAATAAACATCAACTGTAATATGGGATCTTCATACAGTTGCTCCATTAGTCAGCAGCCGAGGTATGCATCTCTAACCTTGCGCCGACGAGCATCCCAATCCAAATCCACATTACTGCACTCGATCATGACTGATGCTTCGAATTCAAAGAAGGCGTCGATCCCTGAATGGCAGCGTCAAGGTCAACCGGACACGCCCATTGAACCTCAACCCAAGCCAGAAGAGCCATCCAAAGAACCAGCCCCACCATCAAGACCGGCATTATTAGAGCAGGCCTCGAAATTCCTACAAGAAGACGAGATACGCGAAGCTTCAACAGATAGAAAGATAGCATTCCTCGAGTCGAAAGGTCTGACGAACGAGGAGATTTCAAAGCTAATAGGCGTATCGAGGAACGCGGATGCCTCTTCAGAACCTCCACAAGTACCAGAGGCAATGGCAGAGCAAGACGTACGACTTCAAGTGAACAATTGCGGTGACATCGCTCTAACATCGTATCTACAGAACTCACCCTCATCTCAGCGCTCTTCATCACAACTACAACAATATCAGACACAACCACGCGACGTCCCTCCAATAATAACGTACCCCGAATTCCTGCTCCACTCCCACTCCCAGAAGCCCCCGCCTCTCATAACCGCCCGCCGCCTCCTCTACACACTTCACCTCTCCGGCAGTCTCGCGGCCTCCCTCTACGGCCTCAGCAAATACATCCTCACCCCCATGACCACCTCCCTAGCCTCCGCGCGCCACCAACTCGCCGAAACAGCGCAAGCAGACCTCGACAAGCTGAACTCAAAACTAGAGGGCATCGTATCCGAAATCCCCCCCGCAGCACACAAACCCTACCAACCACACACAAACCCATCACGATCAGAAGAAGACTCCTCCGAAGACGAAGACCCAACTGAACTCTTCCACCGCGACATCGGCACGCAAACTTCGCCCCGCCCCCTCTCCCACCACACCTCCTCATCGTCATCCACAACCTCTTCCCATTCCTCAGCACCAACATCCAAAGACACCTCCGCCATCCTAACCAGCCACACCACCCGCCTAAAAATAATCCACTCGCACCTCTCCGAATTCGTCACCGACAACACCACCCTCATCGAATCCGACGAGACGCTCAAATCCCACATCGCCGATCTCCAAACCTACCTCGACGGCCTGGCGTATTCGAGTCCGAGCTACGTCAATTCGAGCGCGTATGGCACGTATACTGGTGTGGGCGGCAGTAGTGGTGGTACGTATACGGGGGAGGATGAGATTGCGAGCGTGAAGGCGGAGATTAGAGCCGTCAAGGGCGTTTTGTTGAGCGCGAGGAATTTTCCGGGCAGTGTGGGGAGGGTTAGTGGGGTGAGGACTTGAGTATGTGCCCTTAGGAACTAAACCGATCGATGGGTTTAGTCGGTGCGTGGAACATCGCATAGAGGCACTGATATGTAAGAATTGAATGGTAATTCAAACATGAACCAGAAACATGGGAATCGTCAATGTCATTTCTTCGTCTCTATGTGCGGTGGCTCTTTCTCTACAAGCACACGCCCGAAAGTAAAAAACCAAGGGAACGCTTTTTGGGTAGTCCTAACATGCTTTGCTCCCACACGCCCCCTGACCTAATTCACCCGAATGTCCCAGAGGTATCCGTCCGTCCGCTATCCGTCCTATCTTCCAAACAGACGCCGTCATCCTAAACTACCGCGGCCTAGTCATCCACCCAGACGCCATCATCCTGTCATGTCATGTGGTTTCCTACTCCTGCAATAGTCCAACAGTCACGGATATAAACAAAAGATGACCACTAAACGCTTACAAGAAGGGGTATATGAGATGCATAACAAATCGTGCTTTATATGCAGTGCTTTTTATTAGTACGTCGCTGAAAAGAGGTTGCATGCTTACTACATGTGAGGAATAGGACGATGGAGGAGATAAGGTCTGGCTTCTGTGTGCCGAATAGGTGAAGTACAAACGCTAGGGACGAAAGTGAACGAGAACGAAACGTTGCGAGAGCCTGGAACCTAAAATCAAACATGTAGGGGTATCGTAGACCAGGGACCTCTTGAGAGTCGCCGACGTGCAAGCAAGACATTGAGCAAGGACTTTTATTCCCAGTCAACAGGCAGCAGCGAGCTCTTGAAGCAGAGCAGAGGAAAACGTTGAGTGAGACAAGGTGGAAATGATCATATCGGGTTGAGATGCTGCACAGACGAAACGAGTTCAAAGTGAGGAGGTAGTCTTTGAGATGGGATTACTCAGCAGGTTGGTGGCGAAGTCTATAGATTTGGTGTTTGGCGGGATGCCATAATGTCAGAGTACACCTCGTTGAAATGGTTGTCTCGATTCTCGAGGCATCGCTGCCACGTATCGAGTTCAGATCGCTTTGGCGTCGGCGACCGACGAGACGAATCCGACGATACTGGGGAAAGCTCCCGTTTGTGGTCCCTACCGATGTTTCCAGTGTGGATCTCAACCAGATCTAGTGGTCTTTTGACATCTCCAGGCTCCGCTCGATTCCCATCCGAACCATCAGCTGCGTGTCCGACATCACTGGGAGACTGAACGCATGTACTGCGGTCATCCCAAGGTGAGTTGAGGAGAGTTCTATCTTGAGAGGCGTACAAGATCTGTGATCGACCAGACTCGCTTGCTCCCAATCTTTCTCTCTCAGGGGAAACCGTGTCAACAGCGGTGACCTTCTGAGGGCTGAGAACGCCAAGTTGCACGTATTGGACTTTAGAGGCCCAGGTGACTCTGCCGTCAAGCACAAGCAGATCAGGAAGGAACAGCGAGAAATCCTTGCGAAATGGATCGTTAACGCTCGGATCCCATGCCTTTACGGTATTGTCGACAGCGGACAGAAGTTCATGGCTCACATGGAGGTTATCGAGTTCTAGTGTCACTGGTATGGATACATTTACAAAGGCTTGTAAGTTCTCTGTAGATCCGTAAATGTTCTGGTAAAGGGTTCCAAGGTCGTCCATTACCTCCTGTGCCCGCGATATCAGGGGTTCCATGATAATGTCGAAGACGCTCTCGGTCTTCCATTGCTGGAGGCCTGAAAGGATGGTGTAGTAGAGTCCGAACGCATGTTTGGTGACGAGACCTGGGCGTTTGAACCGGCGTACTCGTGTTCTGATACCGTTGAGAACCTCCTCTGTTTCATGGGCGAGGATTCTTGCGCAGCATTCCAACAAGAAGCAACAAACTTCCCTCGCCGAAGTGATGCTGCGTGGAGAGGCGTGGTACCTGATGCGAGTAGCATTCGTTAGGAAAGTGTGGATACGAAAAGCTGACTGAGCTGAGGCCAAAAGGGAACGCTCTTCATGTGATGAGTTGTCGTGCAGGTCAGGGAGTACCGCATCGGGTATGTGGTCTGATAAGGCGCTTTTGACCTGTTTCCGGAGGCTATCGGGCATTGGCTGCAGCATTACGGCAAGATGGTTTGATGTCACCGCTATGCGGGATGTTGCCGAGGTATTGCCAAGCTTTGAGGTGAGGAATACCATAGGAAAGATGTTGTCGTCGTGCAAGTCCTGCCCTAGACGGGGTAGCGCCCTCAATTGCTTGCTACTATCGTCGAACGTCGTCGTTCTGGCTATGAACAAGGCTTCATGCCTGCTACCAACTTTTAAGGAATTTTGTTGTGTGGCCTTCCAGAGCCAAAGCTGCTCAATGTTCCTGAAGCAGAATGTACCCTCCGTCACATGGCTCGGTTGGGTTTGCGGTCGTTCGCACTTCCAACACCGATCTCGGAGATCACAGATCTTTCTCTCCAAGCAGCAACGCATGCAACTATCACCTTTCTCTTTCAACTGCTGGCGATTGAGTTTCTCCCCAGATGTCTGTTCCCTTTTGGTCCTTTGAGCTGGGTCTGGCTCATCTTCTCCAATAAATTGCCATGTTCTTGGAGTTGCTGGCACAGTGTTGTCCCCGAAAGCAGACGACGGGCGATCTTGACGTTCCTCAGCTAACCATATCAACCTCTGATCATCAACAATGTCTGGTCATTGACTCACCGAGACCTCCATGCTGGATGATGGGAGCTAGTAATGCAGATGCGCCTTGTGTTGTTTGCATACCGTTCGCGATCACTGCATTTCTTGAGACCGCAGAGATCTCATAATCGTTTCTACCATTTATATTCCATTGCCTGCGACTAGTATTGCTAATCTGTACCGAGTTGTTAACGAAGGAGAATTGGTGTTGCGAAACAGCACTTTGGGCATGAAGAACTTGTGGCCGTGGTGCTCGTCTTCCAGTGTCGTTGTTTCCATGATTGGGTTGAAATATGCCAATCTGGGTTCTGGGGCGAGTTTGTGGTGATCGATTGACTTCTACGACTGGTGAGGCATTGTCCGGCGTGACTTGTGTCTGGGGTGTAGAGAGGGGGAGTATAGCCGGTGGTGGGACAGCACGTAAGACCCCATGGATGCCGGTAACTTTTTGAGAGTTATTCATGTTGATGATTGGACGATGGAGATAACTTGGAATCGACTCCAATATCAAGCCCGTATCCTTTTACCAGAAAAGTCAATTAGCAACGTTCAGGCATTTCTCTGATTGGAGCTTTGTTGTTTGGATGATGACGGTGAGCTCGCGAGCTGGTAGGAAACTAGAAAATTATGATCACAACTTACAGCGACGACACCGAGTCGTTGAGAATCATGAAGGATTGTGGATTCTAATAAGCTTGCTCCACTTCTAAACAAGCGTCGTGGTGAACGTTCGTCCTGTCGGAAATGGGCGGTGCCGGGAAGCTGTTGCGCTGTTCACAGAGACCGGGTGGAGATTGGTGTCAGACATACCATACACCCATGGACAATTCGCTGCAAAAGCACTCGAGGCCCCTGACACAAGTTCCGGGACACCTCGTACCTCGGACGAGGCAACGGATTGTTTGTCTGCAAGAATGGTGAAGGGAAGAGAGGATGGGGTGCCTGAGTACTTTTAAGGGTATTATTCCACGCTAGTGACGTTGCGCAGCCCCCCGCTCCAGAAGGGGTATAGCCGCTTTCCTTGAGCTGGCAGTATTGTGACGCCAACATGCAGAAGTTCTCTGATTGGTCCAGACGGCGAGCGGTCTATAAGGCGGTAAGTCAAATCGCTCGTCTCCATTGCTGATCCTCACGGCCCGCATTAGATTATCCGTGTGTCTAGGGCTGTAATGCGAAATGTTAAGGACCTGACACGCTTCATAGGGTTATTGCTTATGGTCAGTCTTGACCTAGCGAGCTCGTAACTGCCCTTCAGCATTTGAGCGCGATTGCCCAGATATTGTCGCTTGAATTATTCGGTGCTGGTCCGTTGGATTAATGTCTGCAGTGATGAGATCAATGTAAGCTATACCGCAGGCTCCAGAGGGTGAGTAAGGATGCTCCATGGACAAGGATGGCGACACGGAGCATGGACTCTCTGGAGAGCGCGAGTATAGCACCTCCTCTTTAACATTATACTCACCAACATGACAGATCCTAATAATCCGGATCGATCTGGGTGCCAAGGTCATGGTCCTCTAGAAAGCGCTTACCCTTCAGATTGTCCGGCAGATACTCCTGAGCGACTTTCCCATCTTTAAAATGTGGGTTGTATTTGTATTCCTTGCCATAACCGAGCTCCTTCATCAACCTAGTCGGAGCATTTCTTAGATGTATCGGCACCGGCAGACCTGCCATACCTGGTTCTTCTAGAGATTGCATTGCATTGCTAAGACCTCTGTAAGCCCTGGTGCTCTTTCTTGACAGAGCCATGGCGACCGTTGCATGTGCCAGATTGATGCGCGCCTCTGGCATGCCAATCTTCTCCGCAGCCGCATATGCGGCAGTCGCTAGTGATAGCATGCTATTATCTGCCAGGCCAATATCCTCGGATGCAATAACAATCAGACGACGAGCAATGTATAAGGGATCCTCGCCTGATTGTAGCATGCGTGCCAGATAGTAAAGAGCAGCATCTGGGTCACTTCCTCTGACAGACTTATGGAAAGCAGATATGGTGTCATAATGCTGATCTCCTGCACGGTCGTACACAAGGGTCTTGGTCAGTGCCTTTTTGATCTCATCTTTCGTCATTCCCGTGCGATTTGACAAGTCCATGGCAAGTTCTAGAAGGTTGAGTGCTGTCCGTGCATCCCCATCAGCGAACGCAGCGAGATACTGGAGGAGCTCATCGTCGACCAATGATGATGGTGAATAGTTAGGACCTTCGACCACGAGGGCCCTTGCCAATATCGATGCAACGTCGTGCTCTGTAAGCTTTTGAAGAGTGAAGGTCCGGCATCGAGACAGCAGCGCATTTTGCACCTTGAACGATGGATTCTCCGTTGTGGCTCCGATAAGTGTGACCTGTCCGCTTTCGACGGGTCCAAGAAAGACATCCTGTTGGGACTTCGAGAAGCGATGTATCTCATCGCAAAAGATGATGGTTTTCCTTCCAGTCAATCCGAGCTCTCCTTTGGCCTCCGCAAAAATCTTTTTACACTCACCAACACCTGAGCTGGTGCTATTGATCTCGACAAACCGACTTCCGACCATGCTCGCAATGACACGAGCAATGGTAGTCTTCCCAGTACCAGCTCCACCCCATAATATCATTGATGGTACTCTGTCCTGCTCTATGAGGCCTCGCAGTACACCAGAAGGGCCAACAAGTTCTTGTCCGAAGACTTCATCTAGTGTCCGTGGCCGCATTCGCTCTGCGAGCGGAGCTGCTTTCTGGAAGGCATTCGAAGGCTTTGAGCGCTTCGCAGGATGGCTTGAATATTCTGCTGGAACGAGATCGAAGTGTAGATTTTTGTCGCCATTTGTAGAGGCTTCGACATCTGCTGGACGCTTATTGCCTGCTTGTAGCGTACTGGCAGCTTTTGTGCCATTGATTGTCGGTATCGGACTCTGCGCAACAGTTGATTCAACCTTCACTACTGGCGCCGCCGAAGCTTTTTTGGCTGACGGGGTATGGAAGAAGCTTGAAACAACGGTGGGCTTCTGCGGACCTTCGCTCAGTTGGCCAGCTCCTTGAGGTGACGTTGTTTCGATGAACGATTGGCAGCCAGAGTCAATATGGACATTGATCTTGGGCTCTTTGACAGATTTGCCACAAAGGGGACAATCGACCATTCTGATCGTGGCATCCAATTGCGTAGTGAAGGACAGTATGATGATTATTATCAAAAGCTAAACACGCAGAAAGTGAAGATTTCGTGAGAAGACGCGTTGGTCTTCTCGCGATTTTGTTCCTCCGACCTCGGCGCTACATAGTCGTCATTGATTACTCCGTCTTAGAAGGGTCTCCATCAGCAATTGCGTGCGAATAATTCTGTGAAAAGTGTCGACGAGCTCGCAGGGTTATGTGAATCATTATTGCCCATGATAAGTACATGAGGCCCCTCCGAATCCCCCGATTAGCATATTCGGTGCAACAGAGACGTTCACGAAACCCTCACTCGTCTCTTGTTCCTCTATTTTATCAGCATCGAGCAATGTCCACCACTTCCATGAGAAGTGATCCATTCAGACCCGCAAAGAGGGTGGCAGGGCAGAGACAAGATGTGTGGTCAGTGACTGGAACCAAAGTATCTACAGAAGGTTATACTGAAACCTCTTAAAGGACAATCGTGAACGAAGCAGCGGCAGCTTCACCAGTCCAGCCGATTGTAAACATGGGGCAAGGATTCTAGTGAGTATGCTGGAACTTCCCAAGGTATATTCCGAGTCTACGATGGTAATGAAAACATATAGTGGCTACAACCCTCCCAAATTCGTGACGGACGCTGCCAAAGAAGCCCTAGATAAGGTTGAATGCAACCAATATTCGCCAACTAAGGTAGGTTATCTCATGAAGGATCTACAGTGGATTCCTAGCACTGACGGTGTTCCAGGGACGACCACGGCTCAAGAAAGCACTGGCGGATGCATATTCACCATTCTTTGGGAGGAAGCTAAATCCAGACACAGAAGTCACTATCACAACAGGGGCAAATGAAGGCATATTTAGTGCCTTGATGGGTTTCATTGAAGAAGAGGATGAGGTCATAGTCTTTGAACCGTTCTTTGACCAGTGAGTTGCATTTACGGCGTAAATCCTCGGCCTAGCTTACGATGTCTGGTAGGTACATTAGTAATATCGAGATGCCTGGCGGTATAGTGCGATACGTGCCCTTACATCCGCCCGAGGACGGAGCTACGAAGAAGTCTTCGGCTGCGGACTGGACAGTAGATATGGCGGAGCTTGGGCGAGCGATTAGCCCTAAAACAAGGATGATTGTGAGTGATGGTCATGGTATATTTTGTGGTCACCATTCCGCTGATACTTCGATATAGATACTCAATTCGCCGTAAGCAGACTCGCCAGGTTGTTGCAATATGCTGCATACTCACCCGAAAGCAGGCATAATCCCGTTGGAAAGGTCTTCTCTCGCGATGAGCTGCAGGCAATCGGTGATCTTTGTGTAAAGCATAACATCATCATCCTCTCAGACGAAGTACAGTGCCCCCTCTTGCCCACAATCCCCATACTATCATAATGTCAAAGTTGTCTGCTCACAATTGACGCCCCAGGTTTACGATCGCCTCTACTACGTTCCCTTTACGCGTATCGCGACCCTTTCTCCAGAGATCGCTAAGCTCACTCTCACGGTTGGCTCCGCGGGGAAGCACTTCTACGCTACAGGCTGGCGCGTAGGCTGGCTCATTGGACCCGAGCATCTAATCAAGTATGTATCTGCCGCACACACACGCATATGTTACAGCAGCGTGAGTCCGCTTCAAGAAGCTGCGGCTGTAGGCTTCGAGCAGGCGGACAAATTAGGGTTCTGGGACCAAAGCAAGAAGGAGATGCAAGGAAAGATGCACAGATTCAACGAGATCTGGGATGAGCTTGGTTTACCCGTAAGTATCTACACAAGTCACACGGCTTCGGATGTCTGCTGACGTGTCAGCTAGTACTCTGACCCGGAAGGTGGCTACTTCGTACTAGTAAACATGCGAAAAGTACGAATGCCAGACGACTACAAGTTCCCTCCCCAAGTCGCCGATCGACCACGCGACTTCAAACTCAGCTGGTTCCTGATCGTGGAGGTCGGCGTTGCTGCTGTTCCTCCGACCGAATTCTACACACCGCAAAACGCGCATCTCGCCGAGGACTATCTGCGGTTTGCGGTCTGCAAGAACGACGATGTGTTGGAAACTGCTAAGGGGCGGTTGAGGGGCTTGAAGAAATATATACAGGCTCCGTAGCGCCTGTTTCTGGTCATCAGCAAGGGCTTTAAGGCTGGGAGCTTGTGTCATAGATTAGAGCTTTAGAGCAGGTCTGCATTGATGCAGACGCCTACAGCTCTATATGTTACACGTCTACTCTGGGTCACTCTCATTGATTGCTAACCAACACATGCGAGGGCCGTGATGATGAGCGCTCTGGGACGTCCGCTATGGTGATCGATCGCCGATGACTATGTTGATGGGCACTATGATGGACAGCGTTGATTTCCTGCATCCATAGAACAGATTCCTTAGGACTCTTGCCACTAACTGCTATCTCCACACGGCAGGTCCAATAATATGGGGTATTGCCCTTCGGATTGTGACCAGGGTTACGCGTGAAAGAAGCTTTGCGAGAATTTCCGTCCAGGAACCACCTCTACATACAAGTGGTGAAGTTGCGGTCACGGCCTATGCATGCATCTGTCATTAAAGCTTTTGATGATTACCCAGTGTCACTTAATTGCGACTACATAGAGGCGACCAGTATCTGATGCTTGGTCTGCCCCGAGATCAGAAATAAGAGCGTAGAGCCCACGGCGACGACAAAGACCGAATCACCTCCTCACCAATCTCTTCCCACCGAAGAACTTGATATTCGATCAAGACAGGATACAAGTAGAATGAGACGAGAGCAGCGAACAAGACGCAGCGAAAGTATCTAGATTCAGCGCATCCAGAAACCAGCCTATCCAACTCCGCACATCTCCCTCGCATCTAGTCACACACCTCATTCTCCTCAACACCCCATCCATCCCAACCCTCGCCCGCCTTATAAAGTCTCTGCTTCTCCTCCGCAACGCCCGGAAAGCCAACCCCAAGCATACGCTGAACCCAGATCTTCTCTGGATGCTGACGTCTCCAGACCCTCAGGATCCAGTGTTTAGCCTCCATCCCGGCGCAGAACTGAGCGGCGCCGGTGCCGTTGTGGGCTAGCTCGTGCTTGCAGGTATTGCCGCAGTTCTCGTCCATGACGCCGTCCCAGTCGCCGCTGCAGTCGTTGCGCTCGGAGACGAGGTGGCGGGGGTCGTAGAAGAATTCGTGGAAGAGTTGGTGACAGAGCTGGTGGTTGAGCTTGTTCGTCCATTTGCGCTGCTGGCGGCAGGCGCGGCGGATAATGCGGTAGAGGTAGACGATGACATTGGCGTGGTAGTGATCTGGAGTCCGTCAGTCCGGTGTTGCCGATGTCTCACGGTCAATGGGAGCTTTGGTAGAAACTCACCGAAGAATGCAATGTTCAGCAGGCGATTGAATCTATCCTTCATGGGGTCATCGTTTCTGAAGATCAGGAATAGAATTGGTTTCCCCGTCGCTCGGCATTCCTCGCCAGTCTCCTCCTTGTCTTTCCAATCGTTGAAGATAACATAGTCGCTCGAGTGGTGATGAATACTGTAAGCCTGCTGTCTATGGCGCTCTGGTGTGGTACGTCCTCGTCTGTCCTTGATAGCTGGGAATCTACGTCTGTAACGCGACGGCATGGTCCAGTCATCCCAGACAACGCGAGGTGGAGTGAGTCCACATAATTGCCAATGAGTCTGGCAGTCTTCGAACAGATGCTCTTTGCTGCAATATCGGACGTCAGAGCATGGACCGCAGCCGGTACAGAGGACTGTTGAGCGAACGTGATCCTTTAGGTCCTTTCTGCACGTCGATAAGTTGCATTCGAAAGTGACGCGGTCAAATCGATAGACCGGGTAGCCAGCCTGTTCATAAGCCTGGTACTCAGCCTGCTTGAATGGTGGCAGATAATCCGGGTGGTAAGGATTGTTCCGATGATCTGGACGAGGATTAGGCATGGGGTGAATGACCATCCTATGAATGCTGGGCTCGTATTCCACAAGAGCGTGGTTTCCCTTGTAGGGCGCACATTTGCAAATTAATGGAGGAGTTGCGGGATCACGTCGCATCTGGTCAGGAACTCCACCTGTGTATGGGTCTCCTAGAAAGATTTGTAGATGGGGAAAGCAAGTTCCACTTCGAATGTTCTCTTCGCTTTCCAGCTGTGGGGGAACGACGAAGGGCCTATCGCGGAAAACATATGCCTCATTGTTTTCAGAATGAAATAGAGGGTCTCTGAGTAAGCGCTGGCGGTCAGTGGTATCCTCGATTTCGTCATCTGATTGATCCTTCCACGCATTTGTTGCCTTTCGAAGCTCCTCTGCCTCTTTGAGCGTCCCTTCCTTGTCGGAGAGATCATCGACGGGTTTGGCGGCCAAGGCAATCTCTTCATCCTCAGATGCTTGCTCCTGAGAGGACATAGAAGCTTCACCAGCTTTAGTAGCCTCCCAGATCTCCGGATTTTGTGCATGGAGATTTCGAGAAGGAAGAGGCGGCCGGTAAGGTGGACAACAGATTTCTGCGGGACCTTGCGAATTTTTGTCATGTTCATCGGTCGTAGTATTCTCAGATACTTTGGGTTCTGAAATCGGAGAGACCGCAGCAGATTTGAACGACGCAGCTACTAGGTCGAGATCTGGAGCTTGTGCAGTTACATTTGAGGTTGTTGATGGGCCCTTGGAAGATAGTGGAGTTGAATCCCTGTCAGAAGACGTAGCCACAATTTCTGTTGGCCTATCTTTGGCGGATGGATTGAGGTGAGCCGTTTCATATTCATCCTTCGTAGTTGCCTTGTTCTGGTGCTTCTTGTACTTCTGATTGATTACAGTCTGCCAATCACCTCCGTCTGCTGATGATGTCTCAGCCGTAGCAGCCACACCAAGAGTAGGACTACTGGATCCTGCTTTCGTCGGATTCGGGGCTTCTTCGACATCTTCAAGCAAACTAATGTCCAATTTGAGAGCCAGACCGCGTTGTGGATCGCTCTTCAGGCGTTCAACAGCGGCATCGCGGTTGCTGTCGGGGGTGGAGATTTCGTAGCCCACCAAGGTGATGGACTTGGCTCCCTTCGGATGGCGCTTACCTTTACCCTTCGAATCATCCTTAGCATCGAGAGGCAAAGGGGCATCATTGTTCTCAGAGCCCTTGGTTTCGTTATCAACAAAGCGCTCCTTGCTTGACTTATCCTCGAAATCAAAGGTGAAAGGAGGAACTTCCGAGGGAGAGGTTTCGCCTTTAGGAGACTCCCCATGCTGAGATTCCCAATGTTCCTTGGATTCATCCGGAGTAATAAATGTAGCGGACGGTCTCTTCACATTGCTCTTCTTCTTTGACTTAGTTTTGTGTTTCTTCTTTGGCGGACCCTTCGCAGGCTCCTCGAGCAGGGTTAGCTTGGCCTTGCCTTTGCCTTGCGTGGATTCATCGCTCTCTAGTGATTTCGACTCTGCTTTCCCCCTTCGACTAGTTTTTGAGGAAGACATACTATGCTCTTCGAGAGCCTCGCGATTGTCTAGTGCGGCATTCCCAACCATACGTGCTGCAATCTGCGTGAAGCCGTCATAGCTTTGAATGCCCTCTTGCAGCAACTTTAGGACAGCTTCATCTGCATTGCGCTTCTTGGCCCCTTCGCGGACTTCGACGATGATGTGCCACCATTCGTCTTTCGGATCACGGGATGCTTCACTCATGTGAATTTTGAGCGATTCCTTAACCACTGGAGCTTTCTGTTGAACAAAGAGCTCCTGCATCGAGTCAGCAAACCACACAGTGCCGTGAGCGTTACCAAGGACTCACTGGTTCCAGCTTGTATTCCTCTGAGTCTTTCGGAACAATTATTCCCATAGAAGCGTTCAGGTCAGGAAAATAGAAGCTGAAAAGAACAGCCAATGGCTTAAGGAGGGGCCCAAAGGTAACTTGACAGTCACTGGTGGTGGTGATTATGGACGGCTTTTCAGGTTGAAAGAACTTTGTACCGACCAGGCGAGTGTTAGAGTCCACGAAGCTTTCACAAAGCTGATTGTGCGTCAACGAGTAGCCGGTGCCCGTTCGTGGAATTTGTCCAGCACCCGCATCTGCGTCAACGATCTCCCCGTCCTCAAGCTCCTCCCCTTGACCAGGGCTCCGCACTAGCGACTGCAAAGATGGAGGATTGTTGAGACGGATCACCTTGTAGTTGGAACCTTGCTGCACACCCTCCGATCCATCTGAAGTCAATTCAACAACATCACCTTTTTGGAGATTGCTTGGGCGTGTTGAGATTGTGAATGGTTCTGCGTTGTAGGAGTTCTCTTGAAGTTGATTAGATGTGAACGAATAACCTGTACCGCGGTGCGTGCCTATGTCACTCTGAACAGTCTCTTTGATGTCTTCGTTCTCTAGGTCCACCACATCTACCGTATGGATGCTCTGACACGTAATCTGGGTGGTGTTTAGACTTGATGGACTCGCTGGCGTGACCTTAACGTTACTCGTATTGCGAAGTAATTCACTTTGAATAGTCTCTTTGATATCTTCGTTCTCTAGATCTACCATGTCTGCTGTATGGATGCTCTGACGTGAATCGGGGTTCGCGTTTAGACTTGGTCGACTGGCCGGTGCGACCCTGCCATCGCTCGTGACGCTGAGTAATTCACTCTCAACGAATTCTCCGATTTTCTGGCCATGACATACGCTATATGCGTCCATGACGGACCTTTCGTAATTGGAAAAACACCGTCAAGATAGCAAGAACTGGATGTTGAAGGTTGGAAGACTTTCAGCTCATTCACTTGTTGTCAAGAAGCGAGGGCTTCGATACATCCAACCTTCGCTTGACTCATCTATACTAACCTTGAGCTGATACCATCATTTCATCTGTATTCATACAAACAATATTAGTCTATAATGCATGCAGCTCTGCATACATAAACTCTGTGCTCTTACATGCTGGACATAACGAGGCATTGTTTGGAAAAGAATGCAAGGTGACAAGGGGAGAAGCACATCATCAAGACTCGGAACGGAACAGAACGGTAGCCTCCAACCGTGTCATGTCACTGAGATCACGCAAAGCATGACACTGCAGATGGCCATATTTGAACTGGATCCACGGATCAACTTGAGGTACGTTCTAAAATCATTGAAGAGAAGTCGACAGCAGCTGTTCGTTTCGGATATCTTGCCAGTTCGGGCGCTTGGTACTGAATGTCAGCAGCGAGTATCATCTCATCGGTACCCTTGCGACGTGACCACATCATTGATCGAGCGGTCACAGATACTCCCAGGTGAAGTCGAGTAGCCTTGAAGTTTGCATACATGGGAAGCTTGCGAACCTGTTGGTACTCAGCTCTGATGTGACCGTGGCCGTTGCTAAAGTTAAGCACAGAAGGCCCCTCATCTGAAAAAGATATCGGGCTTGGTCAGGCCAGTAGGGATCTTATGCATGAGCCGTAAACTCTCATGTCATCACGCATTGGGACCACGTTGAAGCATTGTCGCTTCACAACATGCCTAAGGCATAGCAGCCAACTATAGCCAAAGTCAGCCATGACGGCAAGCAGGGGAAGAGCGTAACAGGCAAAACCGGCATGAAATGAGATTAAACGTTTTGCAATAGCAAATGGAGCGTTCAACAGCGCCATCGCCACGGTCTCATGAGGTCCGGCACCTCACGATGACGGGTTTCAGTGGTACTTTGATCGATGATATTCTTCATCCACATGGGAACACGAGATAGGGAATGCGAGCCAAGAACATAAAGTGGCTGTAGAGGATGGAAAAAGCCTGTTGTAGGGTAATCTTTTGCTTAGTGGACATAACGCCTCAAGAATTGAAACTGTACACAACTGCGGAACGAGAACCTTGAGTGTGCAAGTGAGCAACGCATTAACTTCAGACTCTGACCACGGGCATGGCTTGAGGTTGACTTACCCCGAGCCCCTACAGAGTACTCCCTACCACTAGGCTGTCGCTTAATTTTCGCTTTTAGGTCTAGACTTTCCAGCTTCAAGCAGCAATTATTCACCTCACTCATCATTCTCAAACCTCTCAAACGTTCAACTGTGCTACCATCCACTGACGATCTCAAACCATTCGCTAGCAGGTTTAAAGAAGACACGTCCAGCAGCATCACCGATGCAGCCGTGCGGCGCTTCGTAACTAATACGGTCCTACACTCCTTCCAATTCGCAAGCTGGCGGAAGTACGAAAATGGCGGAACAACCCAACATCTCTCAAATACTAGCAGCGTTGGGTAAATCATGTGTTGAGCTCTCCTCCACTTTGATTGTAGAGCTAACAGGGACAATATTGTAGCTGCTCAGCGTCCGGCCGGAACACCAACGCAAGCGCCTCCATCTTCTCAGCAACAAGGTGTTCCTCAAGGTTTTCCTCCTTCATTCTCAACTTCAGCTCCATCGACCGGGCTTGGTGGCTATTCTTTACCACAGCCCAATAGCTCAGGAAGTCTGGACCTAAGTAACATCAAGCCAATCAATTCTGGATCCGTCAGTATTGCAGAGGCTATCGCGAAGGCCAGAGGAATTGCAGCTGAGAAAGGAGTATCTTATGAAGCAGGTCGAGCTGGCGGAAGTACGTATTGCAGTCGATGGAGAGTGACGCTTGCGTATTCTGATGGTCCGCTCTGTGTAGCTCCCAACCGTGAAGGTGATCCCAGGTTGGCCGGTAGAACATATCGACACTCTCGTTCTCGGTCCCGTTCGCCGCCGCGCATACCTCGCGAAAGCTTCCGAGACAACTACAATCCATATCGTGACGAACGCCGCGACGATCGACGAGGTGCTAATGGACGAGAATTTGTCCGCGAACGCTCATTCTCACCAGCTCCTCGAGGCCGCGGAGCTGGCGCAACGTACTCTCCACCCCCTGGTAGAGGATACGGTGGTCCCGGCGACAGGTCTCCTCCTGGTCGTCGTAGTGGAGGAGATGACAACGTCGAGACGATTATGATCGATTCCGGACTTGTAGGATTGATTATTGGTCGCCAGGGCGAGAACCTAAGGCGCGTCGAATCAGAGACCGCAACAAGAGTGCAATTCATCACGGGCCCAGATGCTATCGGTCCCACACGACATTGTAAAATCACGGGTTCTCGGGCGGCGAGAGCAGACGCAAAAGCCGAGATATACCGCATCATCGACGAGAATGGTGGTAGCCGAAATGCGGTGCCGCCCGATCGCTCTGTGCGTAGTGGAAGTAGGGGAGCTGGTGGTTATGGTGGCGGACATCAGCCTGCACTCCGGGATGGCGAAGATGCTACGCAGATCATGGTCCCAGATAGGACAGTTGGCCTGATCATCGGCCGAGGTGGAGAGACGATTCGGGATTTACAAGAGCGAAGCGGATGCCACGTCAACATCGTCGGCGAGCAGAAGAGTGTCAACGGTTTGAGACCTGTGAACCTTATTGGCACGCCCCAAGCTGCGGCGATGGCGAAGGATCTGATCATGGAGATTGTCGATAGCGACACAAAGAGTCTTGCCAATCAGGGAGTTCAGGCCGCTCCGAGAGATGTCAGCCGAGACTATGGGGGCTATGGCGGAGGCGACAGCTATGGTAGTGGAGGAGATAAGATCAACGACCATATCATCGTTCCTTCGGAGGCAGTAGGTATGATCATTGGAAAAGGTACGCTTTCATTCACGGATACTCCATGCTGTATAACTGAGTTTTATTCCACAGGTGGAGAAACCATCAAGGATATGCAGAATACCACTGGTTGCAAGATAAACGTGGCACCAGCATCTAATCCGGACTTCGAGCGCGAGATTGGTTTAGTGGGCTCTCGAGCCTCAATAGAGCAAGCAAAGAGGGCGATTATGGACAAGGTTCATACAGTTGTAAGTTCAGATAGCTTTAGTCTTGACCAACTAAGTTGCTAATCCAAGTGTTAGGAAGAAAAGAATCGCCCCGGAGGTGGAGGACGCCGTGACGACCCGTACAATGACCGCTACTCACATGCTCAGCAGCCGTATGGTAGTCAACAGATGGGAGGTCCTGGCCTGCAGCCGCAAGCAGCTGTGCCAGCCGGAGGTGATGGTGCTGATATCTATGCCGCTTATGGTGGCTATCAAAACTACGTCGCCATGTGGTATGCTGCCATGGCCCAACAGCAGCAACAAAGCCAAGGCCAAGGTGAGCCGAGACCACCAGGAACCGCGTGAGCGGAGCGCTTGACATGTCACCCTTGATCTCGACCTTGACCGCTTGATGAGATGAGATGAGACCATGATATTGGAAACCCTTATGCATGATCTTGATGCTATTGCTGCCGCTTCTTCCGAGTTTGTTGATGGATTCACCTGCATGCCGTGGCACAATCTCGCTTTCTCTCGACCTCCGGTACGATGACTACTTTCGGATCTTCGCGTGAGATATCTTCTGATGACATTCCTCCCTCATGTTGACTCTTTGGCTACTGGATCTATGACAATCTTTCCGGTCCGAGCAGCTCGACTGGCGTCCGCGAGCATTGGCGTTGACGACTGCTGCAATACCCGTTGAGATTATGTGGTAGCTCTAGCTGCAGGTGTCTACATTGATGACCAGGTTTGGACATGCTCTGCTATCTAGCACACTGCGACTCGATCTCGTCTGCAATTCTAACGGATGTGATGTTGCTCAATCGCCGTCTCGGATGCTTGCAGCTCCCGTTCATCACTGATGCATGGTCGCTAACATGTCTTCGGCTGTGTCTAACTCTAGTCTCTTGATCTTTGCGTGATCATTGCATGCTCTCGATTCCTCTTGTTTACGGAACCTTTCAAACGTTGACCTTTCATCACTGTACTATGCTCCAATGGCGTCGGAAAGGGATGGGTGAGCTTTCGCTCCTAGGAAGATGTGTATATCGAGCTTGAAGATAGCAATGAAAGCAGCATCTCTCGTGGTTCTGGCTGACGACGATCTATCTACTCTGCCCGTGTCACGAAGCCACAGTGAAGTTGGTCGGTACTCGATCTTCAGGAGCGTTCCTGGGAGCAAATAATGCCGATGATTGGGTGACCCTTCGGAAGTTCTGCACGACTAAACACTTTGCTCGCCCTTTCATCCGCAAACCAATAAAAACCTAGCTCAATGATTTTCTGCAGGCGAAACAAGCCTTGACTAGTTGAAGTTCATCGATCACGCCTCCTGTTACATAATTATCTTGTACCACCATGACTCAAGTTGCTATTTCTAGGGCAGTTTCGCTTTGCGGCTCCGTAACCTGACGATTGGATTAGCACGTCCGATGAGAAGAGGACGCAAGCGAGCGCTTTGCCGCACGGAGATCTCAAACGACTTCGAGTTGACTCATGACAATCCATAGTCCCGTGACCTGTAGATAAACACATAAACACTCACATATGTTGATGACGTCGCACTTGGCGTCGATGTCCAAGTTCATCGCAACAGGGAACTCAAACATTGAAGTGAGCTTGACCAGGGCTTGGATGCAAGACGATATGGTTCAGCCAATTACGGTAGAGCTGGTAGACTTCTGTGGCGTAAGCTTGTCTTCAAGGAGTAAAACCAACTTTGAAAGCCACACCAACACGCGCAGATGAATAAAGAGATCGCGTGGCCCAGGATTTGAAAAGATGGGCACCACTGTCGCAACGCTCGCCGGTGTCCCCTTGCGATTCACTATAGATGAACTGCTACGCTTGTCGAGACCGCTGGCTTCGATAGCCAAAGGATCATGACATTCACCGACCAGCGTAATTGCAAATTCCGAGTCGCAAGTCAAGCCAAGAGCGGCAAAGTCGAGGCCTTCTTTCATCGTCACTCTTTGATGGGACCTATCTTTGTAGGACGATGACAGTTTCGACCTTACTCGACAAGTTCGACCTTCCTCAGCTTGGACTTCAAACAAAGAAGGGACTGGTCACTAAGCGTTCGGAGAGCTCCAAAGGGCGCCTATTCTGGGATCCGCACTATCAAATCAACAATAATGAGACCAGAATAACTATTGACACCGGAACAATGTGAAACATCCTACAAGTGAATCCTTTGTTCCTATGGTCGCGTCGAGCTCTCCAGACCATATCATGTACGTATCGTCTGCCTCTTTAGCTTTCTCTTTCTCTTTCTGTTCACTGCTTCCATTCACCACCACAAACACAATCAGCTCTGGCTCACGAATCTTCTTTGTCCTTTCTTTTCACCTCCTACCTTGAACATCATCCTGTCACTCGAGCTCCTAATTGCTCCAGCTATCTCACGACGATCTACGACATAGACTAGATTTCTGCTAATTACTCCCGCTGGACGGACTTAGACACTTCATTCAATTTGACCATCGAGATGTCCTCCGCAAGGGACCAGCATCTAACTTCTACCTTTCCGGCTGTTCCTCCGTCTCTCTCCGCTGGCGATCATGAGATGCGAGATTATTACGCCGCACAAGAAACACCACGACCTGCACCTAATACAGCACCATACATCACCCCGTACCTCGGTCTTCGCGCTCGACTTTCGCAGGTATGGATCAACAGATGGACCATACTTCTGCTCCTAGTCCTTGTCAGAACCCTCATTGCCGTCTCGGGCCTCAACCACGACCTCGATTCTGCAAGGAAAGAAGCTCTCTCAGCATGCTCAGGAGTCGAGTCTATGGGCAGCGCCATGGCCTCCATGCCTCATTACATGTCGCAAGGCGTAAATGAGCTGGCTGCGTCAGGCGTAGAAAAGGCCGTCAACGGCCTCATGTCTATGCTCCTCCTCAGCGTCACCGGCGTCGAAGAGATCGTGGTCTTTTACATCAACCTGCTCACCTCAACCTACGTTTGCCTTATCACTCTCGCCGTCAGCGGGAGTTTGCACGTTGCGTTAAAAGTAGCGGAAGATGTCACCCACTTTCTGAATAAGACGCTCGGCGAAATTGGGACTGATATCCAAAAGGATGTCAAAACCTTCCAGGATGATCTGAACAAGTTCACCAGCGCACTTAACAGCATACCGCAAATTTTTGGGAGCAACAGCGCAATCCCGAAGTTGAATATCGATTCCTCATTGAACCGACTTGATAATCTACAACTTCCACCGTCCGTAAACCAAGACCTGGACAAGCTGAACGCATCGATCCCTACATTCGCCCAAGTCAACAACTTCACCAACAACGCCATCAGACTGCCCTTTGAAGAAGTGAAGAAACTCATGAACGAGTCGATGGTCGCCTTCCACTTCGATAGATCAGCCTTCCCAGTCCCGCAGAAGGAGCAACTTACTTTCTGCTCCGACAACAACGGCATCAACGATTTCTTTGGCGAACTCAACAGCATCGCCAACTTGGCTCGCAAGGTCTTCATCGGCGTCATCATTGTACTTGCCATCTTAGTCTGCATTCCCATGGCCTACCGAGAGATCAGACGGTGGCGTACGATTCAACAGCGGGCTCAACTAATAATCCAAAACTCATTCGATCCTCTCGATGTCGTTTATATAGCTTCCAGACCGTACTCAAGCACCGCTGGCATGAAGGCGGCGAACAGGTTCACAGGCACGAAGCGCCAACTCCTTGTAAGATGGGTTGTCGCTTACGCCACCTCTACGCCTGCACTCTTCGTTCTGTCGCTCGGTCTGGCTGGTTTGCTCGCCTGCTTGTGTCAATACATCCTGTTGAGGATCGTCGAAAAGGAAGTTCCGGCGCTCGCGAACCAGGTCGGCGGCTTTGCTGACAAGGTCGTTGGCGTACTAAACAATGCTTCCGAGCAGTGGGCTATTGGCACGAACAAGGTCATTGATTCGACAAACAACGATATCAACAAAAATGTTTTCGGCTGGGTCAATACGACAACAGGTGCTGTCAACGACACGCTCAATACTTTCGTTGATGGCATGACTGACGCGCTGAATGCAACTTTTGGCGGCACTGTCCTATATGATCCGATCACCGAGGTTTTGAACTGTCTCATCGGTCTAAAAATTGCTGGTATTCAAAAAGGCCTTGACTGGATTTCGGACAACGCCAAAGTTGAGTTCCCGAACTTGCCAAACAATACCTTTTCGCTAGGTGCCGTCTCAAGCATTGCCTCCGAGAACAACAATGCTAGCGATAGCTTCCTCGCGGCTCCCAGTAGTGAAGCGACGGACAAGATCACGGCCGCTGTGGTAACAATGACCAATCATATCGCCTCCGCAATTCGTACTGAAGCTATCGTATCGTCGTGCGTTGTGTTGATCTGGGTCATCATTGTCGTCTTTGGTATGCTAAGGGCTCTAATGTTGTGGTTCGGAAGGGACAAGAATCGAGGTGAAGGAGGTCCTGCCTATGCGAACCAGGATTACTCTGGCACATCAAGATCGTTCTCGCCCTCTCCCGCTTATCAAACCCCAGGAAATGACGCAGCACATGCTGGCGTATTCCCTGTCTTTGGAACCTCCGTGCCTGGTTCCTCCGAGCCTGGTTTAGCAAGGGGTCCATCAGATAGCTCCGAAGAGGCATGGCAAGACCAGAAGCTTGGGTTCGCAGGCCATCGCCCTGCGCCTCCGATAGGATTGGGACACATTCGATCCAGCTCCTACGGGCATGTTGTTGATGAAAAGAGGTGATTTACCACTTACGCTTCGAAGGTTTTCGAACGGCGTTATCAGTATTTGCTGTTTATTATAATCGAGGGGCTGGCCTCCTAATATCATTACGAATGCATATGTGGACGCTCACCCCTCTCAGACCGATCCTATGGGGTACATCTGTATCCCGCTGCTATGGGTGTTATCATGCGTTATGGTGTGCATCTCTTGTGCTCTCACGCGATTCAGCGGGCGTTCTTTACACTTTTAGTGTATCGTTTCTTTATAGAATAATCTCCGTCTTAGGTTGGATGGTTGGATGATCGCACCCCAATTTTCAGGGGTTAAAGTGATTGGATCGAGAGACATGCCCTCTTCTCTTCTCCCATAATTCCTTCGTTTCACTCTGACTTGAGCTAAAGTCAAACAAACCAGGAATGACCGGGAGGATGAGAGAGAGGCAAGGAGGATGAGCGCTGCTACCTCGGCGCCCTGCCGAAATACACCCTGTGCATTTGGACGCGCGGCTCGATTCCGTATCTACGTCCCCATAATCAATCTACTACGTATGTACGGATACCGAGTCTGCTGCTACCTCTTGCCATACCCCGTTTGTCGGTTCTTGGGCCCTTGGACGCGCGCACAGAAGTCCATCTCCTTTTTCGGCGTCTAGAAACGACGAAAAATAGACACGGCAAAAAATACAAGTCGCAGCTACCTCGAGCTCTTTCTCCTCTCCCCCTGGCACAAAATACAAATCCTCAATCTCGACTCGATGATCTTCCCAACGCGAAATATAAGGTCGCTCGCTATTTGGACTTTTTGTTGAGTTGGGAGTGATTTCGCATCGAGGGTGTTCGGGGGAACTGGGGTTTTGTGGCTTGGGGACGCGCGCAATTCTTTTTCTTTTTCTTTTGGAGTGGAGAGGTGGATGCGTGGATGGTGAGATGGCATGTTTGGAGGTGGGGGCTGAGGACGGGAAGGAGAGGAACCTGACCGTCAAGTCGCTCCTTTAAATCTTTTCTACTTCTTCAGAGTGTTGTGGGTGGAGGGTGGATAGGGCGGTGGATTAGTTAGGGGATGAGGGTTCGTGGTATCAAATTGAAAATCAATGAACCACGAGAATTGTTCCAGAAGGTGTGAGGGTAAAACTGAGGTGATCACGTGTGAGATACAGGGTAAGAAATCCGTAAGCTGCACAGACCATCG
>JAABUP010003802.1_pt1 | contig 26111 bp, 34 predicted proteins | sample 5559201 | NCBI WGS metagenome assembly JAABUP01 (sample SAMN10711887, study PRJNA513373) | rock metagenome | isolation source: Antarctica rocks | place: Antarctica | reverse complement strand
CCCCCCCCCCCCCCTGCAAAACCCACCTTCGGCCATGTTTGACTATACCCTGACTATACCCAATGTTTTGTCAAGAGAGCATTTGCCACTGGTGCGGCTGCCTGCTGCCCTGTCAGACTCTGTATTAGGTAAGCGCTGACACATAGTCATACCCCTGTACTTTTGTCACCCTGGTGGTCTTCTGCACAATGCCAACACCTCATTGCTGTGTTGCATACAGCAGTGCCAAGGTTATCGACATCGTGTGCGGTGCCACCCAACATGAACAAGCTGGCAGTGGTGGGACAGACACCCTATGGGGCCCCTGGGGCAGACCCCCAGCAGACTCCCACCCCCCTGGAGGGCCAGGCCAAGCCAGGGCCGCTGCAAGTGTATGAGACAGACCGGCCCTTCTTTGGTAGCACGCCTGTTGGCGGCTTGGACATCATGACAAGTGAGCAGTCAATCATCATATGGCATCAATCGTCATTGCTGTCATCATCGCGTCGTTACCATCCTCATCATCATCCTCATCCTCTTCCTCCTCATCATCATCACCATCTTCATCTTGGGGCGACCGTGTGCTATCCTCCCAGCTGCATTGGCCACCCTCTGGCATTGTTGTGAAACCCCGTGTGACAAGGACTGCTCTAGACCAGCACCTGTGCAAAAGCTGCTGAAGCTACAAGCAGTTGCACCCGCGTTTGTGAGCATCATCAGCCTGCTAGTTCACAATATGTCAACTGCATAGGGACTCTGCATTCCCTGAACTTCATCTGACCATCTGCCATAGGCAGCCGGCACGGGACGGGTAAGGGGGGTGGTGGGTCGGCCTATCAGAAGCATCCCATTTCAGGGGCGCAGTCACAGCAGCAAATCTGGCAGAGTGCCCTGAGGCATAAGGGCCGTAGCCCTACCAGGCGCCACACCTTTGGGGGGACTGCCACCAACTTTGGTGACCAGTTTGATACTGCTCCTAGCATCTTTGCCACCAAAGCCTCAGTTGGTAAGGCCTGTACCTGTACCTGCTCTGTCAAGAGTTCAACCATTCCATCACTCCTTTGGCATTACGTCTTCTTGTGATTATCATCATCTTCATCATCAAGATCATTAATGTTATTTTTGGGATCCTCCTTTTGCAATGTTCGATTGGTACGGCCTGTACCTGCCCTGGGAGCTCACCTATTCCATCACTCCTTCGGCATCACATCTTCTTGTGATTGATTTCATCATCAAGATTGTTACCTTGTTTTTTAGCAACTCCCTTTTGCAATATTCAATTGGTACAGCCTGTCACAGCTGTCATCACATCACTCTTTGTTCAACAGACAATTGGCTGAGCCAGGGTTATGACAGCTTGGGCATGTCCTTTGTAATTCTGACACCACGTTCAGATATGCTCAGCTTAAGTGCCATGTCATGCTCATATTGGCTTGACCTGTCTTGTCTCATTTGGCTTGTCCTGTTTTGCAGAGGGTGCCAATCTGGAACCCAACAGACGCAGATCTTTGTCAGCTGCTCCAAGATTTGGGCAGTCAGCCGTCCCTGCCTGGCTCAGGGCAAAGCGTGCTGCAGCAGCTGGTCTGATATCTGTGTCAGAAAACCCCCAAACAGCTGCCACAGGCTCAGCAGGCACAGCACAGCAGCGCCAAGACCTGCATCAGGACACAGCAGGCACAGCACAGCTGTCCCAGCAGGGCACAGCAGGCACAGCGCAGGCCAGCAGCCAGCCAGCTTCAGCCTCTGACACTGAGGCATCACACGGATCCCAGGCTGTTAGTCAGCAAGCAGCTGCTGCAGAGGCTGCTGAAGAGGGAAGGAGCAGTGGCCCTTTGGCTGTGGCTAGTACAGCTGAAGGGCAGGAGCAAAGCAACCCTGTTAGAAGCAGCATCTCTCAAGTACTAGGCAGCCTCAGTCAGGCGAAAGGCAGCATCACTCAGGCGATAGGCAGCATAGGCCAAGTCATTGGAGGCACCCCCTTCTCTGCCTTCGCACAACAGAGCCTCAGAGCTCAGAGTCACAGTTCCTCCAATGACTCTGAGTCTGACCAGCTTCCCTTTAAGCATCTAAGTGCTGAGCCTCTGAGTCTTGAGGAGGCTAGGGGAGGTGGCAGCCTGACAAAGCGCAAGTCAGGGCCGTTTGGTGGACGTGGAGTAGCCCTAGGTCACATGATGGCTGCTCAGCAGCAGTGGCGACAGGACAGCTTCAGCAGAGCTCAGGTGTGTGCTGGATGAGCTGCATCTCAATTGCTGTACTTTGGCACTGAATGCAAAGCCCTACTGTGGCATACTGTGGCATGACACTCAACTGTACAATGTAGTACAGTAGTTCAAAGCACAGCATAGCACAGCACATTGCTAGTGGCACAATACAGCATAGCACAGCATACTCAGTTTGGTTTCCGGCTGGTTGCAAGGCGTAAGCATCATGCTGAGTGAGTGCGTGCTACATGCCATGGAGTTTTTTAGGCATTAGCCTTTTTTTAGGCATTTGCCCTTTTTTTTCTGCAGCAAGAGAGGCGCAGCAGTGAGGAGAGCATACGGAACGGCGGCGAGAACGAGACCACTAGACTGAGCAGCCGTGATAAAGGAGATCACAAGCACCACGGCCGAGCAGAGTCAGGGAACAATGCTGAGGGCAGACGGGCGGTGGGAGGCAGCACGGGAGATGCTTCCGGCGATGACCATTTTATCGGATGGAGACCAAGGCAGGCGCAGCGGTGCGAGATGCTGGGCAAATCAGGCTCAGCGCGGGTCGAAGGCTTGGACGCAGCAGGGTCGATAGGTTCAAGCTCAGCAGGCTCTGTAGGGGTTGCACAGCCAGGAATCAGATCTACTGAAGCTGCGGCAGAAGAGCCTGTCACAGCAGCTCCCACGAACGCCTATGTCAACCCCTTCCTAGCAGCTTCCCAGAACTGGCACCCATGTGACAGTGACGAGTCTTCTGCTGAGGAGTCTGGGGTAAGTACCAGCAGCCTTCCGGAACCTTCCAGACAGCTTTCATCAGCTGCAAACCCCTTTGCTGCTGCGGCGGAACAATGGCTTGCTGCCAGGCAGCAGTCTCTAGCTGAGACAGATATTGCAAATACAGGGCAGGAAAAGCCTCCTGCCAATCAGACTGCAGCCACAGCTGCACGGCAGTCCTCAAGGAATGTGTCAGACCATTCAAGTCATGGCAGGCAAAGTCCTGTAGGATCTCCCAGGGCTCAGCATAAGCGAGAACGATCTGGGGGAAATATGGCAGCTAGTCAAGCTGACCAGGAGATGCGCTCACCCTTTGAGGCACCGCAGCTACAGCAGAGGAGCCCGAAGGCCAGGGCAGGACCGCCACCTGCCAAGGGCGTTTTCCGGAACAGCCTTGCTGAGTCATCATCATCTGGTGAGTCAGCAGCCTATTGTACAGGACATCTCTCATCTCATAAACCAATCAACATGGTCACCTGTTTTGTCCCCTGATTATGCTTTGTACCCAAGGCAGATGTGCTGACTGCGTGCCCTATGTAGGGGCATCATCAACCAGCCCTGATGTCTCCAGTGGTGGATCTGTTACCAGCTATGGGTCCTTTGATGGTGACAAACCCAGCGCGAGATCATCCTACAGACCCCCTCCCACTAGAAGGGGGTCCTTCATGGCCCATGCAGGCAGAGGCAGGCTGGACACCATTCATTCAGACAGCAGCGCCGAAGCCTCGGCTCAGTATTCTGCCAAGTCATCAAACACCTCAGCAAGCTCTGCACAGCTGTCAAATGCCACTGCTATTGTGGATCTGGCGCTCAAAGATTCTGTTTCAGGGTCTGGATCTAGCCCAAGTGGGCGTCTACCGTCAGTTCTGCTTAGCAAGGAACTGGATGATTTGCCATTCTCCACCAGGCTGCAGACTGTCATTGAGGGATTGGAACAGTCCAACAGTCCTTGTGGCTCTGTCAAGACTTCTACTGACCCAGGCACACAAAATGTGCATGCTGAGATGCATTAATCTGATATAGTCAGTGTGTGTGTGCATGTCTGGTTCGGGGACAGCATGCAAATGTTGTATGCAGCTGGTGTCTCTTTTCACTCTGGTTCAGTTGCAACAAAGTTGCAAAGCTGCTGAATCTGTGGATGACTTCAGCTCACTCCTCATGTGTCCATGCAAAAAACAACTGATGGGCTTGCATATTGTTTGGACTCTTTCAGAGCACGCACAAGCAGCAGCGACGCATCAGCCAATTTACAGCTCGTCATCGGATTCTGGTTTGAACTGTAGTTGCATGAGGATGTCACAGAGCGTCAAGGGGTGTGGTGTATTGAGAAATTGTCCTAAGGTTGCTAAGAACTCGATCACGCATGTCTGTGCTCGTTGGTGCATCACGCATGTCAGAACATCTGATTCGGACCGTACTGATTTTTCTTGTGCTGTCAGAAATGCTATCAGAACTGCGCTTGCTTGACATGTTGCAGCCTTCTGTATACTTAGTTGGTTTCTTGCTTATGATGTCAGACCAATACTGATACTGCTATCACAGATGCTATCAAACTTCGCCGGATATCTTAAAATGTATCAATGTTAGTTTCTCACGTCATCACGTTGCACATGTGTACACTATGCTTTCTCAGATGCATAGAGCAAGGGAGCAACATTGCTGGAGAATGGGCTATGACAACCATATATTGCACACCTTGCTGAATTTGCAGTGGTGCACATAGCAGAAATTTGCAGCTAATATCAGGCTCCACATACAGGCAGCCTGCCAAAGCTGCACAGCCACTCACAAACAAATGAGTCGCACACAGCGCACAAGGCAGCAGGTGACTTCAGAATTAAAAACTGCTTAGAATGACAGATTTATGCGCAAAAGGGCTTAGTCACTGTCACTGTCAACAGGAGGTCGCTTGCTGGGCACAGAATCTGGTGGATGATTTGTCTCATTTATTGGAGCAAATCTGTCATATCCTTCGTCACGTATCCGCTTCAGTCGTTCATCCTCCCTGCATCACATTAGTTTGTCAGCCATCATCAGCATACTTTGGCTGCAAGCTGATTGGACAGTCAAAAAAGCCAAGTGTACCTCTTCCTCTTGATCAGCTCAAGGCGCTCCATGTCCTTCCTGATTTGCTCAGGATCAACATCCTCCTCCTTCCTACATGTGTAGCACAAGCTATGACAATCTCAAACGATTCGACGGCTTCATTAGCATGTTTGGTTGCAACATTCCAAAATTTGGCAAAATGTTGCAGCAGGAAAATTATGTGAAGAACTTGCTGCAGAAAAGCACAAGGTCTAGTCTCATCAGTGCAAGCAGCAGCAGAGTTAGAAGGATGCACAGAGTATCCCTGCATGGATGAGAGCCAAATGCATACACAAAGGAAAATGCACACAGCACGAGCAAAGATGCACCATGCAGCATGTGCAATCAGAATGCATACACAGCATAAGCCAAGATGCACCAGGCAGCATATACAACTAGGATGCAGCCAAGGCATGCAGAAGAACGACTTACTTCTTAGGAGCTGCAGGTGCAACAGCAGGCCGTGGAGGTCGGCCAGCAGGAGATGGCTTGGCTTTGGTTTCTTCCTCCTCTGCATCACTTGAGTCCTCTTCGGAGTCGCTGGGCGGCAGCAAACCTGCTGTAGCTGGCTGCAAAATCATGCAGTCTTTTGTTTCAGCAGCATGTGATGCAGCACTCTACAGGTTGTATTTAGACAATCAAGTCAGTTGCACCTGTGCTGCTTGTTTTTTCACCGGGACGGCTTCGTCTTCGCTATCCTCGTCACTGTCACTAGGTGGCAGCATACCAGCATTCGAATTTTGACCTGCAGCAGCAGGAATTTCCGTCAAATTCGGTTGTCTGGTGTACTTGCAAACAGCTGATCACAGTCACAGTCTCGCACCCTTCGAAGGCTTCACTTCCTCATCTGAATCTTCATCGTCCGCTCCACCGGAACGACCGCCACCCCGGCCTCTGCCACGTCCCCCGCCTCTTCTCCCTCTTCCCCGTGCCATCCTGCTGCTGCGTATTCAAAGCAGGCACTACAAGAAATTGGGTGCACCGATGTCAGATGTCACACTGTTTAACGCAGAACTCGGGGTCTCGCCTCGCGTTTCCCTGATCTGGTATTGCTTGCAACACATACAACCCTGTTACTATGCTGACTGTGGCTGAGTACTCGCCGAGCACCTGATACTGCACATAGGGTTTTGAAGGGTTTGTGTGAAGGCATTGTTCAATGCAATGTTGCCACGGTGCCTTATAGCTCACCCTGAGCATGTACGCTGCAAAACAAGTTGCAACAGCGCATTCTTGCTGCATCTGAACAAAGAATTACAACTACTTACGCAGCAATAACCTCCGTGAGACAGGCAAACGCAAGCGTATGTCACAATTTATTTTATTATTAGTATTGTACCTGAATTATTGGCTTGCTTTCACAACAGAAACAAGCAGCTTGAGCACAGGTGATAACGACATGGGCAAAACAAGTATCTACAGATGTTTGAATGTCTTGTGGTGCCAGCTGAGATCCTCCAGATGGAAAGCACGCACACACTGGTATACGGTATATTATATGATACACTACAAATGACACTATATGATTATCATATTATGATATATACTATAGTATATGATATACTATATATGATATACTACATGATATACAAAAATGGTCTGATCAATTCGAACAAAGAAAACGTCTATCACAGCTACACCATGTTGCAGACACGGCATACAATCTGGCTGTCACAGAGTACGTGTGCAATACAACCTCGAGTAGACCAGCTTAGACAGGCAAAACGTACATTTTCAACTCTTAGCAATAAGGAAGCCCGTGGACACAATTCCGATCGTCTGTCATTCAGTGGCAGCCCTGCCTCGATCACCACTCTGAAATAGTGCATAGATACATGCTTCAGCACAAAACAACCCTGTGACCAGGCTACAGATTTGTGTGTGAATGGCATCACTCGTATCATGTACAATTTCCCCGCCACACCATAAGGCTGCTTCTTAAACTCTACCACTTGGGAGCTGTGCTTAGGGGGATCTCACTGAGCTGCCTGACAGCCTTGCTATGGCGGCTTCGAGCAGCCATTGATATTGGAGCTCCAGCCATGTAACACAGCCTGGAAGGGTTACAACATCAGGTAGAGCTGCTGCCTGTGATGTCAAACTCACAAGTAGGGGGTCATGTGAGAACGCTGAGGGGTTATCTCCTGCATGGTGGGGGTTATGATTGGGGTCCACGCCATGCTGATTGACTCCAGAGGCTGCAGCACAGGCTTATGAGAGGTGAACAGAAGCAATGAGTGAAAGCAACAACCATAAATCTCTTGCATTGCATGGCAAGCTTATGCATCTGTGCATTGTGCAAGACACAAGCAAACTTGGCCGTGCCATGCTCAGTGTGATAAGCAAGCTCACAGCAAGTTGTTGCTAAACTCAAAATGGGATGCAATGCATAATATGGCATCACCAATTTATTGAGCTCTCATTCCAGGCCCTTTCAGCATTCCTCCGATTGTCACAGGTGGCAAAGCAGAAGTTGAGGTGCTTTTGGACTGCTGGAAAATAGACATCAAAGGCACGACCCTAACTGCTGAAATGCTATTGCACTGTCTGCTCTGTGACAGGGTCTGGCACTCCACCACTCCACCAACGTTTTGGTGCTAAAGGGCCGAGCCGAGGGCACCAGTGTGTTGACTTTGAGCAGCCGAGCACGGGCACAAGCACGAGGGTTCAATCGCTCAATAGCTAGCGCGCCGCTGTGACCCCACCGTCGTGGTGCTGGGGCTGTTGCAATGCTGGGAAGAGCTCTTTCTGACGCACATGTAACAAACCCTCTACCGTTGGCACGCTTCAAGGCACTTGGAGCTCCTAACGTCAGAAACTGAGCTCGAACTTGCCGTTCATAGCCAATATTCAAGAATATTCGCCGCATGAGCAGTGCTCGAGCAATATGCGCCGCATGAGCAGTGCTCTAGCGGAGTTCATTTCTACAACTCCATCACTGGAAGCAGCCATGCAAAAGACTTCGTCCCAGGTTGAGCTGATACAGGGTCTTGCTCTCAATATGTACCTTGGTCGACTGAATGGTTGGGGCACGTTTACAAATTTCCAATCTTGCAAGAACCCTGACCAAACTCTGTCTTTAAGAGAAAGATGTACACTTCAGAAATGGCATTTTGATCTCAGGTGCATTTGATCCAACAAACCACTTGGGCCGGGCAGTGCGCAACAATGACAAAGATGGAAACCCTGGCAAAAGCAGTGCAAAATGCTTTTGCGTTCACCATTCTCCAAAAGACTTGAAGTCTAAGGTACAGCTGTAAACCTGAACTGACAGAGAAACAAAACCAATCCGTTGCTCTGTTCTCAACTGGGTCTTGATCAGGCAAACTGGGCGGAGGCTTACCAACAGGGCCAGAGGGGCAACTTCAAATAGCAGCCTCAGCTTGGCCTTTGTGGAAGGAGATGTCACATTGGAGAACACGCCCTTCTCCTTTACAATGATCTGCAGCAAGCCACACACTCAAATTCGGTATGACATGATGTAACATAACATAGGATGACACAGTGCGATGTCATTTGGTGTTGAATAGTACTCGACACTCAGCAGGCTTCAAGGCGCCGTACAGAAGCCCGCTATACCCAAATCTGTGGTCTTTTGAACTGACGCCCTGCAAGATTATTTTTCCTGCGTTTAGTTTGGAAATGTTTGTGAATATGCAGGGGCAAGACACTGAAAAAGGAACAGCTGCTAGTGTACCTGCAAGACATGGTGTACCAAGAGCGTGATGTACACTGAGCCATAGTATGCATGCAGTGTCAAGCAATTTGCAGACTGATCTTTTCGTCTGTGAGCTTGTGTTTGCAGTGCACAAGAACAAGAGCTGTCAGAGAGGATGTTCACAGTACTGGAAAAGCACCTAGCACCGTGCATGTCATGTGAAGCTTTGTGTCCAAAGATGCACTGCCTTGTCAGTGCTGCAGCTGTAGTAGATGCCAGCATGGGCATGCATGTCATCACTATCTGCTGGACACTTTGTATGTTTTCCTTTTATTCTAGGAAGGGTGATTCATCAGAAGGGTCATCCACAAATTTGCAATGGAAAGTGAGCGCAACCAGCACATTAAGCTACGTACACACTTGGTTACAGACACACTTTGCTGCAGACACACTTGGTTACAGACACACGTTGCTACAGACACACGTTACCTGGAAGACATCTGGCACCATGCCTCCAGTGTATCTCAGAGTGACTCACTTGGTAACAGACGCACATTGCTACAGACACACTTGGTCCCAGACACACTTTACTACAGACACACGTTACCTGGAAGACATCTGGCACCATGCCTCCAGTGTATCTCAGAGTGACACAATTGGTAACAGACACACTTGGTTACAGACACGCTTTGCTACAGACACACTTTGCTGAGGGACATTCTGATCAAATGCTGGCTCAGCTCAGCATGGGCTGGTTTCTTGGAGAGACCCCTTGGGACAAGACCCAATGTATAACCAGTATGCTGGAAGTGAAGACATTGCTGAGAGTTGACGGCGCTGTGCTCTGACAAAGGCAAACTGGGCCCCAAAGGAAATCATTCTAAGTAGCAAATCTGAGCAGCAGATCCGAGCAGATTTGTGACAACGTGAGCTGATGTTGGTTGATCTGAAATAACTCTGACAAAGCGTGCTGAGCCAGATCCTGACAAACGGAGCTGAGGCAAATCTGACACATTCAGCTGAAGCAAATCTTGACAATTTAGCTGACACCAGCTTGACAACAAGTTCAGCTGGACAAGTTCTGACCGAAAAACGCTACAATATGCCATGTGCTTCTTGAGCACGCCTGCAACAGAACTACAGGTATGACACCTTGCACAGGCACATACACAGATCCTCCTCATTGAAAGTAATAGACAGCTGAAGACAGAACAGAAGCATTAGACTCAGTAAACCAGCAAATTTGCAATTGGGTTTAGAAAACTTAGGGGAGTTTCATCTACAGAAGCTTGGGCAGAAGGACAGGCCTACAGTGAGAGCTGAAGTCAGCTAGCAGACCCTTGTCCTGATTGCTGACTCATGTTGATACTCTGTCTTGTTGACACGGCCAGTCCCTAGCTTCATGAATAGATGAGCATCATGACCAGAGGATTCTCTTCTGTTCATGAAACCAGGGAGCACCTGTCATGCTCACCCGCCAACAGCACACTCGAGTGCAGTTCAGTGCAGTGGTTTAGTGTGTGTAATGTTGAAGTGACACTGATGCCATATTTCAGAGGAAGTTGGGCGGTGACAGTGAGGCACTAATAGAAACAGCATCAAATATGCAACATGAGCTTGCCCAGCACAAGTTCTGGTTACAGAAGCCATGGTAACAAAGTTGTTGCTGTGTCTCAGGTGGAGAAAGCTGGTGGACAGTCTAGCGGAGACGGCAAGGGTATTTCTGGACTGGACATTGTCTGTGAAAAGCATGACCAGGTACCGTTGCACATGCATCCGCTTGCATTTGGTTTCTTCACATCAAACATATGTTGTTTGATGACCGCATAAAGTCCTGAGCTTCCTTGGGCATGTACTGCCTCGTGACATGAGCTTCCTTGGGCATGTACTGCCTTGTGACATGAGCTTCTTCAAATTGCCAAATCATGTGTGAATGCCTGTTTTATCTTGCATCTTGTGCTCAGCCTTAACATGTTGCATTTTGACGGTCTCACTGAATCTGTCTAAGCTGCCACCAACCCTTTGACAACATCAAGTTGCGAAAGCTGTAGCCAGGTATAGAGCCTAGATACTCAGGTCTGACTGTGTGATTCGTTTTGCAGAGGACGCAAATCTGCTACGGCAGCATTGGAGAGGTGAGGAGGTTTGAGGAGTTCATGCTCGGCAAGTCTGAGAGGTTTGCTGACGCAGCAGTCAAGGCATAGAGCTTGCCAATACTTTGTTGGCACAGTCTCATGATCAAGGCATAAGTCAGGTCTTGATGCCTTTCGTTTTTGCAATGTATTGTATAAAACAGATCTTGCACAATTTTTTCATATGCATCATTGAGAGGAAACACTTTTTGGACTGTTCAGTGTAAATAGATGTTGCATGACATCGAAGCTTTACTGTATGTCAAGTGTTGCAAGATGAGTGCTGAAATCACACAAGCAATGTGGACCAGCTTATGGCTTGCAATGGACCTGGCGCCTGATGGACTCGTGACCACAGAACTGGGTAGCCCTTCTGCGCGTCACAGATTGTGCAGGGCTATCCACCTGTGCTCATGCTACACTCACCCTGATCCACAAGAGCGCTATTCACGCCGATGAGCAACGCACACATGCCAAGGCCTCCTGAACAAGTATTCTATGGTAATATCAATTAGAATTTGTTTGCAAAATTTGACATATTGGATGCGCTCGTCTTCACTGATCTTGAAGTAAGACCAGACTATAGACTTCGTGCGCAACTTCACTGCGGCACATTCAAATGCTGCGCGTATAGGCAGATTCAGCCGGTCATGACGGCACCAAGTATGTCTAGCTTCGTAGGTACGCAGCATAGGCATCTGATACCCGGCAGGTGCTCGAACGCTGCCGGTCTGTTCCGGAAGTCGCTCTCGGCACAGACTTCACACCGATCAATAGCACAACGTCACAAAGGTGTGTACCTTATTTTCGTTGCCTGTCAACCCCAGCAGACAGCTCTGATGCCTTGCACCATCACGTTCTGATACCCTGTGATTGCTACCAGTAGGCCGGAATGTTGTGTCTGCCAAGGCAAGCAGCACCAGCAAAGTCACCAAGGCAAAAGAACCTTCACCTCAAGCGGAAAACCCAACTCTTGCGGCCACAGCCGAAGAGCCCGCAGAAACACCTGGGCGAGTTGACTCTGGAATATTAGAAGGCGGGGTCAGTGTCGCGTTGCTCGACAAAGCAAAGGATGTCGAGGAAACAGGCATTAGCAGTCCAGAGGACTATTGGACGCCTCTGAGGCCTCCACCATCCAAAGGAGAATACAAAGATCAGTATGGTGCCCTCAGCCCTGTGCCGCAGCACGATGGCACAGAGTGCCTCAAGACTGATGACACCTTGTGGACACATGCAGAGCATTTCAAGGTGTGTACTTGCATCGCTATCCTGCACAGCAACAAGCACCTTTGTCCAGCAACACGTTCATGTGCTGTGGCTTTGCCGCTCGTTTCATGATATTCAGTCTTGCACTAGCAGTGCAGATCAATTGCTGGGCTGCAACATTCAGTATGGCTCATCTCATCTGCTGTCTCATCTCAGGAGAGCTGATTGGCTTGTGTGCTGTATGCAGTACCGGTGGAATGTCTACAAGACTATCAGGCAACAAATTGATGAGAATGAAGGAGGCATGGACAAGTTCACTCAAGGTCTGTACTCAAGCTGAGCCATCAGAAATGTCACCATCATTGTCTTCGCACATTGCTTCTAAAGCCCAGTCAAAGCATTGGAGCATCAGTGCACAAAACACAGTGACTTTAAACGCCTACCGATGTCTATGTCTGGTGTATGAAGCTACTGCATTCACTTACGCTGCCAGTCATTTTTGCCATATGCCCTATCAAGCATTGCCTGGGCTCAAAGCGAGCAAGGCACACACACAACATCTGTCCTGACACTTCACAACTGTGTGCATTCCATGATCGCTAGGCACAGCTGCATCTTGTCTGGCTGCCGTCCTCAGCAATGTTGTGTGCAACTCACCTGCGTGTAAATCGGATAGCCCCTTGTCACTTGTGCCATAAACATATGACTGCACAGTACTGCTTGAACAAACCAAGTCTGTGGGCTAATTGCAACCTAGAACGCATCATTGTTGTTTCATTTACAATTTGGTTAGCAAAGCTGTGTGAACACAAACACACTCGCCCTGCGCAGCCCAACCACATCATCAATCCCAGCCAACCCGCATATCAGCAGACCTTGCTATCTGATGCCCTGCATATGTTTGTGATGGTCATGATAGTACTAAGGTAGCTGGCAAGAAACGATTAGCTGGAACGCCTGTAAATTATCATTGTTATTATTATCATTATTATTATTATTGTTATGACAGTACTAAGGGGCGGGAATGTTTGCTGCAGGGTACAAGTACTATGGCTTGAATAGGGGAGAGCTAGATGGCAAGGTTGGCATCTGGTATCGCGAGTGGGCTCCAGGCGCAAGGGTAAGCATGCATCATACTGTATGCTGCCGTGCCTCTCTAACATAACAGTGTCGCTATGAGGATATCCGCAGCGTTTGCAGCCCTGTGACACACATGAAAGGTGGATGTTGTGAATGTGCTTTGTTTAAATGTCGTGAGGCATACAGTAAAACAGGGAAGTTCAAGGCAAATGCTCAGCTGGCAATGCAGATCATGTAGCTGTGTACATGCTGAAGCTGTGTCTGAATGCAGCATTGCGTAATGCTTGATGCCTGAATTGATGACCAGGGCAGTCTCATATGCCAACTCTGCATTGCGCATTGCCTGTGAGTCGGCACATACATTGGCAAGCGCAATGTGGCATTCCTTGTGTACATTGTACGTCAACCAGCTTGCTAGCTCAGTCCTGTTGTTGCATTTGCCTATCTACTCAGGAGCTCATGCTTGACATCTACCTTGTTCTGCGCATCATGCAATCAGATGTTCAGATCACATGACAAGACACATGCTCCTGAAGCCAGCGCTTTATTTGCAGAACACCTCTGCCCTCCTTGACACTCTGCAAAGGAATATGTTGCTGCTGGAAAAGCTGAACTGTAGCTTGCAAGAACAGCTGATCATCTCGGCACCTACCACTACAGACTGTGTCACACTGCTAAGGCTGCCTTCCTTGAAGACAAAACTGGAACTTGAGGCTCAAGAGGTGCCTCCTTGCTTATCCTGCAGGCTGTTGCTCTAGTGGGCGAGTTTAACAACTGGGATCCCCAAGCTGAGCACTGGGCATCCCGAAACAACTATGGGGTCTGGCAGCTGTTCCTGCCGGACACTGCAGAGGGCGTTGGAGCCATCCCTCACAGGTGAGTCATGCCTTGCATTGTCAAATTGCCAAGCACATGCAAGCAGGTAGCTTATGTTTGTGTTGCTGCATTCTCCATCTACCAGGTTGTGAGGATAGGACGTTATTTTTATCATCCGGTGCAAGCATTAGAGACACAACTGCCATTCATCTCCCCTGTGAAACCTTGCTTGGCAACTCTGTGATCAAGTGGTGTCTGAGGCATGAGCAAAACAACACAACCTGTCATTGCTGTATCAGCGTCCATGTGCAGCTGACCAGGCTGCTGAATTGTTCTCGTTGTACATCTCACCTGCCTGCTTTCTTGTTTTGTTACAATGGATATATGCTTGCCCAGCAAGCTGTGTGCATGTTGCTCCTTACGCTTATCTCCAATGTCATGTCATCTGATCATGCATCAAATGCATATCTGCAAGATGCAGTGTCATACCTGTGCGACACAATCACACAGGTTATGCTCTGTGGTTGACTGGATGCTATTTGTGCATGATGCAGGACAAAGATCAAGACGCGCCTAGAGACAGCGTATGGTGAATGGGTGGAGCGCATCCCAGCATGGATCACATGGGCTACACAGGTATGTCGCAAGCTGACAAATTGGGCTTTGCTATCTATTGTAATGCACTCATGTTACTGATCATCATTCTGTTTGCCGAGAATGCATGCTCAATCAATTCTGCCAGCACTCATCTTTGTGCTGGACTTTACAAGTATTCACGCTGCATCTCACACAAACCTTGGCTGAAGTCTCAAGGCCCTTGCAGGCACAGCTGCATGACATGACTTTTACTAGTCCATTCAAACCTGCAACATTGCTTCCTTGTGCTGCCCGGCGCGCACTCACTATGCCCGTTGTCTGTGGAAGTTGGTTAGATGCTGCAGCCAGCAGTGACACACATAACGCAACAACACAAACGCTGCAGCATCATGCCCATAAAAAGGCCTTGAGACAGCCTGGAAAGCTCCCTTGAGGTCTATGTTGTACTGTGGGGCTTGTTGAGCTGGCTACTCATACTCATACTCATACTCATACTCATACTCATACTCATGCTCACACTCATACTCATACTCATACTCACACTCATACTCAACGCTCATACTCAACGCTCATACTCAACACTCATACTCAACACTCATACTCAACGCTCATACTCATATGCATACTGATACCCTGCATAGGTCCAAACTAAGCTCTACAATCCTGAGGAATCATGTTTGAGCTACTTGGCATAAGCTGCCAGTCACTGTTGCAACTGGTGCTATCATTGGCATGACAGGCAAAGTATGCCTGGCATCAGCACTCATGAGCAGCCCTGCAGCAGCAAGCCTCATTGTCCATGTTGTGTGTCACTACCGATCGGTGTTGACGTACAACATGAGCAGCGAAGCTGGCTGTTGCACAGCTGCTCATGAGTACTGGTGCCAGGCCTACTTTGCTACTGATGTTGTCGTCAATGAGCCGGAAAGCGCAAACACCATCATTGTTTTTACCATTACTGACATTACCAATTTTGTTTATTACGCAGGAGTGGAATGACATCCAGTTCAATGGCGTGTACTACAACCCTTCCAAGAAGGGCAAGTCAGCTCATCCTTGAGCCAGAAAGCGCAAACACCATCATTATTGTTATCATTACTAACATTACTAGTTTTGTGTATTATGCAGGAGTGGAATGAGATCCAGTTCAATGGTGTGTACTACAACCCTTCCAAGAAGGGCAAGCCTGGCGAGCTGCCAGCGGCGGACACCTCCTACACCTTCAGATACCCCCGGCCTGACAGGTATGCCCCAAACCATTCAAAAGACAGCTGCTGCTTGTGGTGCTGTGTAACAGGTGCTTGGAATACAGAAATATGCACTATGCATTATCTGATAGCTGGGTCAAAAATTGGGTCCCACCAAGCAACATGTCCTGCATGTACTCACAAGCCAGGCAGTTCTTATTTATGGAAACTCAACATCAACACAAAAAGCAATACATCTGTCTTGTTGTTCCCTAACAAAACATCATTTTCATTACATTCTGTTGTTTCCTAGAAACAAAGGAAAAATAGACATTACATAGAGCTGGTTGTGTCCACACCTGCTGCTGCTGCTGCACCTGAACAGGCAAATTCAGGACTTTAGGCAGCGTGTTGATTTGGGGCAGAGTCTCACATCAAGATTGTACAACCACACAGGATGCCTTCATCATGTCTCTGTCCTTGATGTGTTGCTCAGCATAAGGTGCTCATGTGAGAAGAGACTCTTCTTCATTGTACATGCGGCTTTTGCACATGCTCATTCAGGGTATAGCCGCATATGCCACATGGACATCATTTGTCATGATCTGCACCTGAGGTGTCATGACATCCCTGCAGCCTCCTGTACTCTCTGTTCCACAACGCAGCAGACACAACGCAGTAGACACAACGCAGTAGACATAACCCAGTAGACACAACCCAGTAGACACAACCCAGTAGACACAACCCAGTAGACACAACCCACTAGACACAACCCACTAGACACAACCCACTAGATACATGTGAGTAGAAACAGCCCAGTAGACACAAAGCAGTAGACACAACCCAGTAGAGAGTTCTGTGAACTTGCATGCCCAGTGTATAGGTTCGGGGCGCTGCGCATTTACTAACGCCATGTCGGCATGTGTGGTGAGCAGCCACCTTGATGTTACCCCTAAGCCCAGATTGCACACTCCCTAACCCTCCTTAGACTGGAAGCATGTGCTCTGTACACCCTAAGACACTATGACCCTCCCTGGACGCTAAGCATACGCCTCATGAACCCCAGAACCCTCTAAAGACCCTGTGCATATGCTCATTGAGTCATGCAGGCCTGGGACGCTGCGCATTTGCCAAAGCCACAAGGGCATGCCCTGTGAGGAGCGACCTGATTTGTGCCCCTAAGCACGTGCTCTACAGACCCTCCTTAGACCCTAACAACATGCTCACTAACTTGTGCAGGCCTAGGGCGCTGCGCATCTACGAGTGCCACATCGGCATGTCCAGTGAAGAGCCGCGCGTGAACAGCTACCTGGACTTCCGCATGACCATGCTGCCGCGCATCCGCAAGCTGGGCTACAACGCCATCCAGATCATGGCCCTGCAGGAGCATGCCTACTATGGCTCCTTTGGATACCATGTCACCAACTTCTTTGCTGTAAGCCCAAACCCTTGGCCATGTCATCACCTTCTTTGCTGTATGCCCAAACCCTTGGCCATGTCATCACCTTCTTTGCTGTATGCCCAAACCCTTGGCCCTGTCATCACCTTCTTTGCTTTATGCCCAAACCCTTGGCCATGTCATCACCTTCTTTGCTGTATGCCCAAACCCTTGGCCCTGTCATCACCTTCTTTGCTGTATGCCCAAACCCTTGGCCATGTCATCACCTTCTTTGCTGTAAGCCCAAACCCTTGGCCCTGTTGTCCCTGTCATGAGAAGCAACTGCAATACTTTGTCAATGCCAATTGCCAGCTTGGCTCTCTATCGGCTTACGCTCATAGCCCCATTGATGATTGTGACTGTTCCTGCCTTGGGAAGCCACTGCAATGGACACTAATAGTAATGTCACCAAGCTCCTTGCTGGTATCAGCTTGTTCTCATAATCCTGTTTTGTTTCCTGAAGGCCAGCAGCAGGTTTGGCACTGCGGATGAGCTGAAGGCTCTTGTTGACAAGGCCCACAGGGTGCTCATCGACATTGTGCCCCAAAACCCTAATGTTATGCATCAGAAACACATCAAAAAACTCAAAATCATTTTCTTTTTGTTGTTTCCTGCAGGCCAGCAGCAGATTCGGCACTCCAGATGAGCTGAAGGCTCTTGTAGACGAGGCCCACAGGCTGGGCCTGGTGGTGCTCATTGACATTGTGCCCCAAAAACCTAAGATTGTGCATCAAAAACCTCAAAACCATTCTTTTTTGGTTGCTTCCTGCAGGCCAGCAGCAGATTTGGCACTCCAGATGAGCTGAAGGCTCTTGTTGACGAGGCTCACAGGCTCGGCCTGGTGGTGCTCATTGATATTGTGCACAGAAAACCCAAAATTCTGCATCAGAAACGCATTAAAAAACTCAAAATCATATTCTTTTTGTTGTTTCCTGCAGGCCAGCAGCAGGTTCGGCACTCCAGATGAGCTGAAGGCACTTGTTGACGAGGCTCACAGGCTCGGCCTGGTGGTGCTCATTGACATTGTGCACAGCCATGCCAGCAAGAACACCAACGACGGCATCAACATGTTTGATGGCACGGACAGCATGTACTTCCATGGGGGGTCCAGGGGCTACCACTGGATGTGGGACTCACGCTGCTTCAACTACGGTATGCTGCTTCTTCTGGAGTGTGTCCATGCACCACTGGGTGTGGCACTGACGCTGCTTGAGCTATGGAGTGCTGGCTTTTGTATTCACAGCTTTCCTGCACGTACCTAGCTCAGCATGAGCTGGAAAGCATCAAATTACTGTTAATATCATTACTAATATCATTATTATTATTATTATTATTATACTAGTATTATTGTTTTGTATACCACAGCCATGCTGTTGTTGGATTCTACTGCCAGCTCCAGGGCTACTGACAGGGTAGCAGCATATAAATATGAATGGCCCCAACATGATGAGACAGGTCGTGCACACCGTCAGATGCTGCCTCGCAGCAGCAGCAGCGCTACTTGCATCACTGTGCTCAATTGTGAGTAATCATGAGATGCATCAGTATGTATTGAGAAGAGGTCAAATGCTTGTTGAAAAAACTCTTTCTGGTTGTAGCCAGGTACAAAGCGGTACGAAGAATCTGTCCCTAACATGTCCTCAATCCTGTGTCAGAAGGTAGTGCTGCTGCATCTGGCTCTCTATCATAGAAAAGAAAAGAGAAAGTTACACCTTTTGGCGTCAATCCAATGAGAAGCCAAGCACTGTAACTGGTTGTCCAGGTCTGTCTATTACACAACCTGACCTCGGCATCCTTGCAGCATACTCAAGCTCAAACAAAACAGCAAGATGCCAACAATCACGTGTAGTAATAGAAACAGTGACCAAACATTTACTAACATGGTTGTGTCATTGCTGCTAATGGCATTCCACTACTTCCTTCCTGGAGATGTGCAGTGAGTGGTGCAAGGGAGCCAAGCTCAATAAGAAATCAAGGAGTGACCAGCCATCGTGTTTTGCAGGAAACTGGGAGACGCTTCGTTTCTTGCTCTCAAACGCAAGATGGTGGGTTGATGAGTACAAGTTTGACGGCTTCCGGTTTGACGGCGTCACATCCATGATGTACCACCATCACGGCCTGCAGATGGCCTTCACAGGTCAGCATCACGTGTGTGTGTGTGCGTCTGAGACCTGCTGTGTGCATAAGCAACCTGCCATTCGAGTCAACATTGTGTGTGCACATCCATCAGTACCACCATCACAGACTGCAGATGGCCTTCACAGGTCAGCATCAGCACCCTGTGTGCATGTGAGGCCTGTTTTCAAACCAGCATCAGCAACCTTGCATCTGAGTCATTAGTGTGTGTGTGCATGTTGGACCTGCTGATTCATTTGATGAAGCAAGATTTATAAGTTCAATCGCTTGTCCATGACCTCCGGCAGTACCTGTATAACCTCTGCACATCAGACTTTTCACATGTTCAGAGCTTTAGCACATCACAAAGTTCACAGCCTGGCACTGTGGAGCCTTGGCAGACAGACAGACAGACAGGGACTTCGCATGGTTATCATGATCAAATGTTGCAAGGTCCAGTTGAAACTGATGGATCACTTGATACATTACTTCTACACAAGAATGAAGCAAAGCTGTGTAAGGAATAACTCAATGGCAGAAAGAGCACATGCACAAAATTCAGTGATCAGTGTTGTGTGTGTGCAGGCAACTATGACGAGTACTTTGGCATGGCTACTGATGTGGAGGCTGTGGTGTACCTGATGCTGATGAACACCATGATCCACGACTACTTCCCAACTGCCATTACCATTGGGGAGGACGTGTCTGGCATGCCCACATTCTGCAGGTAACAATAACAATAACAATATTAAGTCATCACAGTAAAAATGATAGTAGTAATAATAATAACAACAACTTCGCTTTCCAGCTCATGATGAGCTAGGTACGTGCGGGACAAGACTTGTCCCTCCAGGTGACTTTTGCCAAGTCCCTTCCGGACACAGAAACGTCAACTGTCTGTCATACACGCCTGTTTTGTTGTGTGCAAAACCAAACTCACGCAAGGCTGCATTGTGTAATGGATAACCCCGTTGAGTTATTAGACCTTTTAGGGATGCACAAGACTGGTCATGCATATACTTAGCTCATCATGAGCTGGAAAGCGTGATTATGATTACAATTACCACTCAAAGCAAATGCAGAGACGCCTAGGACTGTGTGTACCTGATCCTACGGCAAGACATGTGTTTCATGAATAAATGAACAAACAAATGAAGGGATGAATGAATGCAGGCCAATAGCAGAGGGGGGCGTGGGCTTTGACTACCGGCTGCAGATGGCCATTGCAGACAAGTGGATTGAGATCCTGGGCAAGTACCGGGACCAGGACTGGGACATGGGCAACATCATTCACACACTCACCAACCGGCGGTATGCCGAGCCTTGTGTGGGCTACGCAGAGTCGCATGACCAGGTAAGAAAAGTAGAGAGAACACAGGAAAGGAACTGGGTTTTTTGGAGTTGAAAGTCCTGCCATATGTGGGCTATGCAGAGTTGCATGACCAGGTGAGGACAGAAGAGAAAGACAACAAAAGAATTTCTTTTTGTTGTTATTGTCAGTTTATTATTAAGACATGTGTGGGTTATACAGAGTTTCACGGCCAGGTGTGAAATGAACAGGACCATGTACAGGGAGCTCCTCAGGATTGCATGTACCTAGTCCTGGAATAAAACATATGTTGAACGAGAGCATGAATGAATTCATCCCAAGCTTTGCACATGCATCAAACAGACGCAGCTCTGGCCTGCAGGCTGTTTGCTTATTGGTATGAATCTGATGACGAGTTCCTGAAAGTGCACTCTTCAGCAAAGCTCAGTAAACTGTCGAGATCAGTGTGTACATAGGAAGCGTCACTGCAAAATGTGTCTGCAGGCTTTGGTGGGTGACAACACCATTGCCTTCTGGTTGATGGACAAGGACATGCACGGCGCTAATATCTGTAAACCCTAAAACTAAACCCTCTGGCTTGCAGGCTTTGGTGGGTGACAAGACCATTGCCTTCTGGTTGATGGACAAGGACATGTATGACGCCATGTCCCTGGACAAGCCCAGCTCAGTGGTGGACAGGGGCATTGCCCTGCACAAGATGATCCGCCTGATCACCCTCACTCTAGGAGGCAAGCCCTGCATCCCTCTTGTCTCCTGCAGGGCCTGGTTTGTAGTCAGTGATCTGTGTGTTGTGGTCTGTGATCTGTAGTTTGTGGTTTGTGGTCAGTGGTTTGTGGTCTATGAACCATTTGTGGTTAATGGCTTGTGGTCTGTAGTTTGTGGTCTGTAGTCTGTGGTCTGTGGTTTGTGCACCTTGCTGTGCAAGTGGTAACACAAATACTGCTTTGCTGGACACATCCAGCTCCCATGATGGGGGCAAGAGACAATGGGAGCTGGATTGTGTTCAGCAAGGCAGTGTTCCTGTCGTCACTCTCACAGCAAAGTGCATAAACCACAGATGGAAGCAGGGAACCAGGGGTTGCACCTGTTGCCATCTTCAAGCAAGGCACACACGTCACAGACGCTAGGAATGCATTGACATAGGACACTGCCTAATGCAAAAACAATGCAGCTGGTACTAGGGAAACACTCTTGGTTTCTGCTTCCACCTGAAGCATGAAGACATGTGATGTATGAATGACCGATGATCCGTAGCATGTGCACCTTGCTGGCAAAGTGTTGATAGGCATGTTGCCCCATCAGATGTGGATCTAGAGCTGGTCTGGCATACAGGTGACTCATACCTGAACTTCATGGGCAATGAGTTTGGGCACCCAGAGTGGATTGACTTCCCCAGAGGAGACTCATATGACAACTCCACCGGAGCCTTTGTACCAGGTAAGCCAGACACTCCCCTTCCTGAGAAACCAGACATTGCCCTTCTGAGTGTCACATTACCCTTCCTGAGTACCAGACATTATGTCACACCCCCTTTCAGAGTGAAAGGCCCCTTTCAGAGTGATAGGGGACCATACTCCCGTTACAGGGCCACCTGCATCCACCCTGTCTGACAAAATGCCTTGCAAGCAGCTGCCTGCCATAAAACAGGGGGCAACATGCGGCTGCATGAGACTGAAAACAAATGCCTGCCATGAAACAGGGGGCCTCATGAGGCTGCATGAGACTGCAAACGAATGTGTGCACAGCAAGTGCAGTACATGGTGGGTGTGACTGTCTGCAGGCAATGGTGGCAGTCTAGACAAGTGCAGGCGCAGATGGGACTTGGCAGATGCAGAACACCTCAAGTACAAGTTCATGCAGGTCGGTGCTCCTTCACCTTTTTGCCTGATCTCTGATGGTTAGATGTCATCAGTCAGGAGTTTTGTGTTGTCACCATAACTAAGAGCTGTAGGGGTGCTGCCAGTGACTGCTAGACGCCCCACTACTCATGCAAGCACCTGCTCTTGTAGTTAAAATTTTCGCAGCACCCTCATTTTGCTGATGACATGTAAACAACAAGATCTTGTGTGACTGCTATTTTCCATGGCCAAATTTACACCACCTTGAGTCGTCAATAAACTGAACATCCTACAAACATGGGTGTCATGTACACGAATCCTGTTACTGCTACATGCTTTTTTGTCTCAAAAGTAGTTTTGTTTACTTCTGCATCTTCAGGAACAACCAGATTTGGTGTCGTTTGGTCCAATGTTAGTCAATGTGAGTCAACCTGTTCTGCTGTTTGCAGTCGTTTGACAGAGCCATGAACCACTTGGACAAGGCGTTTGGGTTTGTCTCCTCTTCACATCAGTACATCTCCCGAAAGGTGATGCGCCCTCATGTTCTCTTCCAACTGCTTCATCCAAGCCCTTTGTAGCTGATCAAGCGCCTGCCCGCACCAATGCTACTTTATTTCCACATCCCTTGCAACATCCATCCTGTGCAAGCTGTACTGTTTGTCCCTCCACTTGCATCAATGGGCCTTGCTCAATACAGCTGCTTCCCACTCACTCTTGCAATGTTCCTTTGCTCACAGGCGCCCTGTACCACTGCTTGTTCCATGTGTCTTGCACAACCTAGATGCTTTACACCCTTAACTCTTCAGTGCAGTCCTCTTGTGCATCAGTACAGGCAGAGCCGCACAAATGCAGTCAGACTGTATGCATGCTTGCACAACTGCTTCTCGTGAACACCCCTGACAGGCTCCTGTTTGCTTTCCCTCCATTTGTTCGTCAGCACTGCATCATGTTTCCCAGTTCACATGCATGACAGTGCCAACATGCTTTGCAGGATGAGAACGACAAGGTGGTGGTGTGTGAGCGCGGGGACTTGGTGTTTGTCTTCAACTTCCATCCAACTAAGTCTTACAAGGACTACGGAGTGGGCTGCAAGAACGCTGGCTCCTACAAGGTAGGCCACTCGCAAGTTCACATTCTGAACATGACAAATAATGTTTGTTGATAATGATGACAATAACAACAATAACAATGCCCACATAGTGGTTGTGCTTGCAGCTTGCCTACTTTATGGCTTCAGAGGCTTATTCGAGGCATTTGGCCACAAACTTGTATCACAATAGCATGTCTGGCTGATAAACAAATGTTGGTGTGCTGATCATCATTGCTGCAAACAAGGATCTCTGGGCACCAAAGAGTGTTGTGTCATCAAGCTGAACAAAACTTGTACGCACATTCTCAAACGTGTTGTGCAAACGCCTGCCAGCTCAAGTGCAGTAAAGCTGGCAGACAGAAAGCATCCTTTGCATCTGCTACCTGGTTTGAATGTACAGCAGCAAGACTGTGTAGTAAGTGGCGTAACTGTGATGTGTCTGCTGCAGCTGATGCTATCCAGTGATGAGGACTCATTTGGAGGGTTTGAAAACTTGAGCAAGAAGTACAACACAGAGTTTGCTAGCAATGACGCTGACTATGACGGCCGGCCGCACAGCATTCAGGTTGGTCAAAAAGGCTGTGGTGTATTTCTTATGCATCTTGCCAGGGTTGATAAGATACGACCTGTAGTTCCTGAAGTTTGGCATGATATTGGACAGTGTCATTTGATGATGTGATTTGCATAATACTGCAATCCTGCGTGACGTTCAGACAGCCAACTTTTTGTTGTTAGCCTGTGTCACAGAGCAAGATGGCACATAGTGACATCAGACACATACATGTAGTCTGCAGTTGCTTGCAAGCAATGCACTCAGCTGATGTGGCAATCCTTGACAGGATCTATGCTTTTCTGCAGGTGTATGCACCTAGTAGAACGGTGGGTGTATATGGTCCAGCTGAGTGGGGTGACCCCGAAGCTGATCAGCACACATGGGGGATCCCGGGGTTGGGCATCAAAGACAGAGGCCCAAACTTTGCATACTGAGTTCAGAGGACAGCAGTTGCACTAGTGCTGTATTAAACAGCAAACATGCGAGCAATAATTGATAATATGAATTTGATATCTCTGCATTCTATCCTGCAGCAGTTTTAGAGAAACTCTTGCCATCAAACTGCCTGTTCTGGTCAGTCGCTGACATCTGCTGCAGTGTCGCAAATATTATGTTGATAGGAAACAAGAGCATGAGCACATATGCAGTGCTGCAACTGCAGCAGCATCATGTCTCAAGGAATGACTAGAACAAGCATAATGAATGAATTTGTACAATGTAATAGCATGCAAATGACGCGCTATAGCTGCATTATAATGATGTCATTGTGCACAATGTTGTGTCGTGGCTAATACATGGTTCAGATGGAGACAAATATTCATCGCCCAAAAAAGCAAGAGTGAACAGCAGATGTCACAATATAGTTGCTGTGCTATTGCTTGAGTTGTTCAGTCTGCGGATCTCCATGCTGAGGATGCCACAGTTGCAAGTTGTCTGTGCGACCAAAAGTTGGAGGCTACCAGGATCAGCTGAGGTACTTACGAGTGCCAATGGGATGTAGACCCAAGGGTCACTTTGTATCTTATGCCTCTGGGATCAACTTGCAGCTGAAAGTATGACTTGCCATGACAGTATGTTTGTTCCCACAGGTTGACAAGCTTGCTGTCCCAGAACCGGCAGGGGTACGCATCTGACCGTCAGACATGCTGTGTTGCCGGGTGAAACCTTTTGTCTGGTGTTCAGCGTTGGGATTCATTGCTTGATGGTGCTGATGTAAAGAACTGCAAGCAACAAGAGGTTTGCATTTATGCGGTGCTACAATGGATGGGGAAACAACAAGCAGGACACGCGATGCCATACCATTATTGCCTCGGATGAAGGCATCCCCATATCTGTTCTTGAGCTGGCCTTGCACGTATTCCTGCAAGCAGCCAAATGCAGCATCGTCACAGCAGGGCCGTACAACTTATATGTATTTCAGGTGCCACCCACCTCTGTTTGTTCCATAGCGATGTTCATATACCCGTCCAAGCAAGCAAGGATCCCTGCAAAGGCATGGCTATGGAACTGTCCGAGCTGATTGTAACACGGATGCATGCATATCGCAGTACCTCTATAGTCGACACCGGAATTCAGCTTCACTACCACCGGCTTTCCCTTGATAGACTTCAAGAAATCCGCCGGCGTTCTTGCAGCCGCTGCGTTGTCATCGGACATCACACAAACTTTCGAAACTAAAAGACGTGCTACGGCAGATCTCGCCTTGCAGAGCCTTTGCTCTGTATGTCACCTCTTCAGCAGCGAGCTTGGTGATCAGAAAGCACTTTTTGCTCTTCCGGCGGCAATTACCGGAATAGACGCCTGGGATTCGCAAAGGGCAAACAAACTGCTATACGACGAGAGCGATAGTCTCTGGCGCTAACTCTGCTGACCCGGTCAAGGTGTAAATGCTGCGAAATGGCATGGTTGAAGAAGAGCAGCTCTTGCCAACGCCCGAACGCCCTCTATCTCCAGAGAACGTCCCACGTTTGCCGATCGCCCCGGAAACGCCCCGGGCGCTCCCACGCTCCTGCCCGCGCTGGAGCCTGCGTGGGAGCGCTGCGCT
>JAABUP010003801.1_pt1 | contig 26114 bp, 26 predicted proteins | sample 5559201 | NCBI WGS metagenome assembly JAABUP01 (sample SAMN10711887, study PRJNA513373) | rock metagenome | isolation source: Antarctica rocks | place: Antarctica | reverse complement strand
AATTGCTCTACATATTTTGCTATACCGCTCCCACCTGATTTTGGTGGGGTGGGCATGAAAAACGTTGCCGCTCCCGACCCGCGCCAATGTTTTTAAAAACAACTGTAAGCCCTAAGTCCGACATCTCCGGTCGTCTGAATCATCTACAACGTCATTAGCATCTCTTGATATCTGCATCGTAACAGTAGTCAAAGAACTTTAGCAGATGATCCCTTGAGCATGTAGTTCTGGAAATCTCCTGGACTCTGCTCTATCCTCCCCTTATCATTGTATAGTTCACTACAGTGCTAACCAATGTTTGTGCTAGAGACTTCTGGCCAGCAATGTCTACAATACGCCTACACTGTGCACGAGACTTCAGATAGCGCACTGATCATTATCCTCTACCCGAATGTCTTCGCTCAGAGCCTAGTCAGTGAATGCTGGGGTGTGTGGACATTCTTCACCCGCAGCATTGTTGCCCACCATCCTCCTACATCCCAGTCTTATCCTTAAGCTCGCCAATTCGCTTGCTAGCTTCCGTCTTCCCCATACCCTCCGTTGGTACCTTCTCTCCAGCCTCACGTGCCATAGCTGCAATATATCCAGTCTGCTTTCCCGTCGCCTGATCCTCGCCTGTACTCCATGTGTCAGGGTTCTGTATCGGCTCGCCAGCACCGGCATCCGGATTCTGTGTGTCTTTATTCTTGAGATCATTGATGGTCGTGGAGGCTTCGGATTTGTTCATCTCGTTGGGGTTGATGTTTTCGGCACCCTTTGACGCTGCCAGGGTTGATATGAAGGATTTCTGCTTGTCAGTTGGTGCGTCGTTGCCTGTGGTCCATTGGGAGGGTTTGTCGAGTTGTGATGCCATGGCGACTGAAATGGGTTGGATGTTGGTTTCCAAGGTGACTGCTTTTCATCAGCCCAGATTTATACAAGCACTATGATTATGGACATACCAAGTGGGGTCAATTTGCGTCTCTAAAGCACAGTTTATAGCAGATCTCTCTCTCTACAGAACGCTTTGCAGTTGGGAGATCGAAGAACAACTAATGTTAGCAGAGCAGGCCGAACAACGCCTCCCACGCGTTTCCTATGAGGTCACCATTCAGGTACCGTGATTAGTTCCAAATAAGCGAGATCTGATGAGTTAGTCTCATTGTAGATCAATTCGAGCCAAGAATAAGAGTAACGGGCCTGGGAGTACGCGGTAAGGATACTTGGTAGTTTCATTTCGATGGCAATGCCATTGTAGTGAGGGAAGCCCGTACACATTCCTTATTAAGACAAAATGCTTGCTGAACTCCTAATTACTGCTCCTGGTTGTGGACGCAGGGACTGTGAGTTTCCGCAAAACATGCCCAAATCCCGCAGAGCATCGACATGAATAATGCGAACTCCGCCATGAATGATCCACCACGGTTGGATTACCAAATCTCACCATGCCAGAAAGCGGGCTCAAAGCGCTCTTTCCCACGATCTCTGCGCATGACGATTAAGCGGTACTTTTCAGTACGCCTTCCAGGTCATCCACACACCAGACCTCTATCACTGCCTTGTAGACTCTGTTCTCCCAAGCCGGATACCTAGCTCGAGCCCAGAGCACGAAGCTATCTCCCTCCTCCACCTGCTGCAGCAAGGCATGGTCTATTCCCAACTCATGCCTATAGTTTTCTGGCTCCCTTCCTGCGTGCCTGTTCCTCTGTAACTGATATCTGACTTTTTCTTTTTCTTCCTTGATTTTCGTTAGATCGTCCCTTTCTTGCTCAGAGTAGTCCGTTCCAATGAATCGTGTGAGTGAGGCCTCAAACCATGTCCAGCTACCGTTGAATGTTCCATGATGCAAAGGATCGCCACTCCATCCTTGATCTTGGCTTCTGAAGGTAAAGACCACACGCCTTATTCGGGCGACCTCTAGCGAGGATAGTTGATTAGTTGCTAAGATCTGCTGTTGACCATGGTTCCGAACGTGACTACCAACGCGAGTGAGTTCATTATCATTCGCAAGACCGGCATTAATGATTTTCGTCCGAATCCAACGACTTGAGTCGTCTAGTATTTGGAGGATGATCTCATTCGGGATTGGTGGGTTCCGTCTCGAAAGGCATTCGTGTAGAGTGATGTTGGAGTCATGTATCGTCCATGGCTCTATCACTGGTGTGGAGGGCGGAGACACCACTATTTGCGTAGCCATGATCAGTACTATTCAAATGCAGTGATGGAGGATCAGATGCCAGCTTACTTGTACGGAAGCGATCCCCTGCACCTTTTAGGAAGGCGCGCATGTCTATTTTCAACGTATTTGTGCGCCTGGGCTTCAGGATTACGATGAATCAGCTGCATCATACTACGCTATTTGCTGTCGAAATAGAAGTGTCTACGTCCTCAGGCTCTCAGGAACGAAGAAGCTTGGAACAGGAACTAAACACCCGATATGGTAGCGCCGATATGACGTACATAGATAAACAGCGTCCTCCCAAGCGACCCAACGAATAGAATACTTACCTTAGACCATCCGTTCTGCACGGCCGTTATGATCAGACATACACTTTCTAGAGACCTGACTCATGTGCATAGTCTGAATCATTTTGGTTTCCCTAGGTGGCAAAAAATTTCACGGTCTTAAGGAACGAATTCGGCATTCTTTGAAATAATAAGGCGACCATTAAACATCGGAAGACGAGGATATCTGTGACCACCATCTAATTACACTTCTAGCCTAAAAGACTCGCTTTGAAAATCTAGAACACCGAAATCGACCCTGCTCCCCCCTAGATCTAGATCAAGATGGACACCGCGAGCACCTTATATTTGATCTTACCCGAATCGTCTGTTTCTTTGGCATATTGTTCAAACACCTTTTCACTATCAGCAAGCGCCATGTAGAAGCGTGCCGCTGCCTCCTTTGTCTTACTCTCATTCTCCCCTTGCTTGTACTTGTACACATGGTACTTGGACGTTGAGATGGGGAGGATAGCCATCTGATCCGTCCGTGAATGCGAAGAACTCGCGCTTTTTCTCAATAGATAGAGGCGATGGTACAGTAGGCTCGAAGTTGACTGTGTCCATGAACGACGAATATCCATCTGCAATCAGCCATGTCACATCCTGGTACGGGGCAAGGTTGAGCACGTAATGTGTAGAAGGAGATGCAGAAAGATTGCAATGATGTGCAGTTTCTCTGTAAATTCGGGGGGACAGTGGCATCCACAGTAATCCAAAAAAAAAAGATGACGAATGGTTTAGTGCATTGCAGTACTGGAACCGGAATACCTCTTCTCGACGAGTTCATAAATCTCAGTAAGGGCGAGCTGGGTTCCGCGGTATGTGCCCTCCTTCAGCCAGTCTGGTGCTTGTGCTTGAGCCTTTACTCACAGGTTCTCGGGGTTCTACTTAAATTCCGACTTCTCGTCATCAGTGGAGTTTTGCAACTTTGCAGGTAGGATCTCTAGCTTGGCCATCTCGTTGATGAAGACACCAGTATCCCAGATGGGGAAATGGAGGTCTTCCGCGAGGGTGTGTTAGTACCTGCATTGGTCGCGAATGCGGCTGAATGGGTATCGCAAATACAGAGCACGTTATTAGACTTCAACCTGCTTCCCATATAAACATCATCGTACATCACGGCAAAGTTTTACATCAAGAGGTTTCTCTAATGCCCTAAGCTCCTTCGGCAAGTTGGCGTGGTCTACCAAATCTCCTTCATTGCCGGATTCGAATCATGAAGAACACCTGCAAAGCTCTAACGTGCCTTTTCCTGCTATGCTGTGCCAAAGTAACGAGTGCGGCCGCGCTTCCAGCCACCATCTCGACGATCAATACCAACCTGGTCCAGCTATCTAATGCAAGCCTAGCGGGCCCGAACATCCTCACCTCCCGCAAAATCGTTTTAGCATTCGATTCCGTCGGCCAAGATATACCGGAGAGGGAAGTGGTCGCCACGTTAAGATCGGCGGAGCGAGCGATTAGTAGTCTTGTTCAGAATCTCCCAGACCAGCTGATCACGAATGATCAATTTGAATATCGCCGAGAGGATGGTAATATGCTAATTGTGATATCTGCAAGCTTCGAGCAAGAGATCACTTGGGGAGACCTGGCCCGCGTGTTGGAAGCATTAGACCGATTCATGACGGGTGGTGTTGGGGTTCCACACGAACACTATCATGCGCTAGAATTCCGCATCGAATCTGCATCACGGATGACCATAGGCAATGGCCTGGTCTGGTACTTCCCTCCCAAGACTAAAGTCCAGAAAAGAGACGTGCCGTCGTCTGGCGCGATTGTCAGCAACGCCGTTCTTCAGCTGCCCACAACGACTGCACCTGTGACTTCAAAAGCGGAAATACGATATCCAGTTCCGAATACGTCGGATACTCTGATTTTCACAGACTTTGGAACAGCTATTCCCCGAAGGATTGTGGATGAAGCTTTGTTTTTGTGCCTGGCGCAGGTTGATGACCACGTGAGGACTGAAATATTCAGCCCGCTACCTGAGAAGGAGTATCAATTCACCTGGCATGGTCTGACGATCATGTTCTCATGTCACGGTGTTCTTCATGAAGATGACGTGATCTCTTGGGGCCAGCTGCGCGATATATTGGACGGCCTAGACGAGTTTGTCAGAGGCGAGACTCCGCAAAGTCCTCGAAGACAATCTCATTACCGTGCTTTGGAATTTTTCGTTGATGTACAGTATTTTGGCAGAGTCGTACGAGGTTCTCTATTCTACGATCGCCCTACTACCATCGAGTCTACCGAAGGTACGTCGAACGATTCGCTAGCTGGGGCGGGTCAAGGGAATTCGAAAGGTACAGGTCTGACGCAAAACACATCTATGACCGAGAAGCGAACTCCAAATACCATGGTGGCATCGCCCAACGTCACCTTCCCCATTGGCCGCACACCGATTTCAATTCCAGGGACGCCGATTACTATTTTCATCTCATCACTCGGAAATCTGATTCCCTCTTTTGAGGTCGGCGCTGCTCTCGCCAACGCTCTGCGTACTATCCAACCTTCTGTAAGAGGACATGCGGACATGCAAATTCCGAACCAAACTTTCTGGTTTCGTGACAGAATCAGTAATATTTGGTTTCTTCTGATGAGTTCATCGGGAAGGATCATTACATGGGAGCAACTGAGCTGGACGATGGCCGGTCTGCTGACCTGGATGAAAGGAGATCACTGCTGAGAGCTATTGTATGAAGTCGAAGTAAATGGAGAGGGGCTTGTAGGCTTTGGTAACGTAGGCTATGACCCGATACGACCTAGCATTGCTGCAAACATTGGCGAGGTTCGGAAGCGGGTGGAGATTGTTACCGAGAAATCCTCTAGCAATTTTAGTGAGCTATCGTCTCCATCTGCAGAGGACTGTTTTGATGTCCCGGACATGGGAATCAAAATCTGCATCAGCTTTTTCGGCCAGTCCATACCGGCCTACGAACTCAAAGGATTGTTCACGGGCGTATTCGCGAACATCCAAGCTTCTTTTGACCGACATCCCGAGGAGCGTATTCCGGGCAACATTTTCCAATACACGGAGATTTTCAAAGCAAGTGGTAACAGGATTTTCCTCGTCATTCAAGGAGATCCAAGGGCGACCATAGTCTGGTTGGGGCTGGCTCAGATGGTATCAGGCTTATGGATGTATATGAAGGGCACCCATCCACATATGCCAAGCCAGCAGCAACACTTCCAGGCCCTAAGATTTAACTTGATCACATTTGGAAAGGTACAGATGGGAAGTGGATATATTTGGTGCACCCCGGAAGTCGGTTCGATAGCCATCAGTTGATAGACTGCCAGACGATGCAAGACTACCCAATGTGTGTTTCCCGTCAAAGTGACACCTCTGATCTAAGCCCACAATCACATCCCATAATCCTTTTTCCGGAGCATTTTTCGAGAATCCAGGGACGTCATTAACGGATCGTTTACTTCGCTGTTGTAGAGAGTTCGCTCTTTCCAAATCCAGAGATGAGATTTCCGAGCGTATATGCTCAAATTGATGCCAAATATGAACGTTTTAAGTCTTAACGCCAGACGAAGCCTTTTGCACGATGCCTCAACGCGAGAAGCATACGAACAGCCTCTACTTTTCAGATTCAAGGCAGTAGTATAGGAAAACGGCCATGTCATCAGAAGCGCCACGTTCAATAGTCCCTCGTATGGGGCAACTGCGTTGGCTGGAGAGACTATTCAAAGCTTTGTAAGACTGTCCCCTACCCTTTGGATTAGCGAATGCAATATCCCTGATACAGGAAGGTAGTGCCATCGACGATGTCGAAGGGGCTCATATGGCGGTCTTGAATATGTTCATCGCATCAATTGATTGTCACAAGCGGTGGAGCTGGCCGAAGTTAAACCCCCACAAGCTCGCTTCTTGCCGCAGTGGCTCGCTGACGAAGCTGAAGAGACGTGAAGGTGAAGCAGACTACGGGCCCCCCTCGGTAGCGACCGCAGAGGATCGGAGGGTTGCTCCAGGGCTATGCATTCATGCCTTTCTGTTTCCTGTTCATTCCGCGATTTTGCCCAACGGCGGCGTAGCACAGCCGGGAGAAGACATCTAAATGGAAGGTCTGTGTGACGAACGAGAGCAACAAGGTCGACATCTTCCTAGCAAGGTAGGGCTACGCGAGGGTCTTGTGGATGGCTAGTGATAAAGCTTGACATTGCTTGATCAAGCAAGCAAACCGCTAGCCCCGATAGAGAAGCTGATATGCAGGTACGTGCTCGACACCAATTGTCGGGCAGATACTGCAAGACATCGGCCAAGTCTGATGACGACCCTGTGACTCAAGGATACATCAGACGATAAGGTAACGGATAGATGCAGGATTAGAAACCAGCGGCCGAGAAGGGAGGCTCGTCACTTTCCGCCGACCGGCTGGAGAAGCTTACCCGATCCGTCCACCTCACCCTGTCCTTATCGGAGAGCAACAGACAGAACCCTCGCCAGGTCGATCATCATTGGTTGCGACATTAGGGAATATGAGGTCGCTTGTTCCAGCCAGGAGGGAGTGCTCACGGGGCGGACCGACAGACTCGGAATTGCGATGAGATGGATACCACGCCAAGACTAGCTTGGTGTAATCTATCTCCGTACTCGCCAAGCTTATCAGTACTCGTACAGCAACCTTCCCCACACATTCCCCGGTACAGCAATGCATACAATGCATACCTCGTCGGTGGCTTGCTGTCAAATGATTCCACGCTTCCATCGCAAGCTTCCATGCAGCACGCCAAATGCTCGGGGTTGTATGGCTGGTCCCACCGCCCTTAGCTTTCTCAGCCCCTCCAAGTCGTGCTCCAGCTTCCCAATCGAGAAAGCTGCCATGTCAAGTCTGATATCGCAGCCCCGACTTCGTCTCTTTCATTCGCGACGGGTGAAATCGCCCGAGTCCCATTCAGAACGTGTTCAGAAGCCGACGAACACCCTCCCTTCCATCCCACTAGAGCTGGGGCATTGACCCACCTTCTCATCGCGGACAATAGCCGCTTGATCATCGGTAGAGCACTGTCGGTGATTTCGTCTAATTCTCGCAGACAACCCCGATCACAGCCCAATGAAGCAACTTGGTCTGCAGGAACAGGTTGGCATAGCCCATGACAAATGCATTCCAGCGTTTGATGGAGCATCCGGCCGACTTGGAGGGCACCCTCTGGCCTCCAAGGGATAGTGGGGGGGGACAAGTCTCTTTGTCTATATAGAGTTGCTTAAATCCCCGGAAAGTGGAGCATTCGAAAGTCTCCAACTCAAAGCTTTCCTTGCCTTCCATCCAAAGTTCAAGGCACAACCCAGGGTCCACTATCCACAATGCATTTTATTTCGAAGGTCGGCGCGGCTTCGGCCCTCATCTCGCTTGCATCTGCTATACCAGCAGACTACTCGCCAGTCGAGAAGCGAGGCGTGACATTCACGGTTGACCAATCGGTTCCCAAGCCACACATCCTCTCTGGCCCAGCTGCGATGGCCAAAGTCTATGGCAAATTCAAAAAAGAAGCCCCAGCGGACGTCAAAGCTGCCGCTGCGAACAACGACGGTACGGTGACTGCCAACCCTGAGCAGTACGATTCAGAATATCTCTGTCCAGTGTCGGTTGGTGGACAAACGCTGAATTTGGACTTCGATACTGGTTCGTCGGACTTGTAAGTATTCGCAATACAATGGTATCACAGTTCCCTGTCATCTATCGGACTGACATAGCATAGGTGGGTCTTCTCCTCAGAGCTTCCAGCAAGCTCACAGAGTGGCCACTCGATTTACAACCCCTCGAAGTCTACGACAGCCAAGATCGATAGCGGAGAGACGTGGAGTATTTCCTACGGCGACGGTAGCAGTGCCTCAGGCAATGTGTACCTCGATACCGTCAAGGTTGGGGCAACTACCGTCACCAATCAGGCAGTGGAACTTGCGTCGAGAATCAGTGCTCAGTTCCAGCAAGATATTGACAACGACGGTCTACTGGGCCTGGCTATGAGCTCAATCAACACCGTGTCCCCCAACCAAGTCAAGACGTTCTTCAGTAACGCCATCCCGACCCTGGCCTCCCCTCTCTTCACTGCGAACTTGAAGAAGGGTGCACCAGGCAGCTACGACTTTGGCTACATTGACAGCAGCAAGCACACCGGAAGCATCACCTATGTCCCCGTGAAGACCTCCAATGGTTTCTGGGAGTTCACTGGCAACGGATACGCCGTCGGCACTGGCGCCTTCACCTCATCTTCAATTGATGCCATCGCCGACACGGGAACCACGCTCCTCTATCTTCCAACCGCCATTGTCAGCGCTTACTACGCCAAAGTTTCCGGTGCGTCGTATTCCAGCTCCCAGGGAGGTTACACCTACCCTTGCTCTGCCACCCTGCCAAGCATCACCCTCGGCATTGGCAGCTACAGAGCCGTTGTGCCAGGTTCCTACATCAACTATGCCCCAGCCAGTGGCAGCTGTAAGTCCCCTTCCCTTGGCATTCTGCTTGACAGAAACTAAATGTCTCATAGCTTGCTTCGGTGGCATCCAGCGAAACACGGGCATTGGCTTCTCGATCTACGGCGACATCTTCCTCAAGTCCCAATTCGTCGTCTTCGACATGACCAGCCCACCCCAACTCGGCTTCGCTCCCAAGTCTACGTAGATGATAGACTGCTCATCCTGTGAGATAAGGACTGCATGTACAGATTCCTCTGCATATTTTCATAGGTCCACGTTTTGCTCTCATTTACTGCATCATCTTGCATATAGCAGTCGTGTATCAAAGCTCCAATAAACGCAGCCAAAACTGAACATGGTTCTCAGCTTCACGAATCCCGCGTATTGATGACGTCGACTTTGACTTAGTCGCCTGCCTGATCAAGCTTTGCGATGTCCTGGCGCCTCCTGCAGCCAACCTCCGCTGTCTTGTGCCCACACCCTCTAAATATCTAAATAGGCAACGACTCACGCCCGAGGGCCGTGCTGTATGCAACCAAGCGAACATCGTAGAAACCAAGGTGGACATCCAGAATCGCAACAGCATCACACCCAAACCGCATCCCAACATTGTGACCTCGGAGAGCGACGGACGATCCCCGTCTGCCCTCTCCCTCATACACATTCACCCAACTTACCCCGCGCAACCATTTCTTCCACCTCGACGATAACTCCAGTCATTTCAAACCCTCCTGCGGCCATGATACTACATCCATCACGTCACCCACCCTCTTTCATCTCGGTCGCCTTCGCCTTCGCCTTCGCCTTGATCTTCGGAGTCATCTCATACCCATTCCTTTTCCCCCTCGCCTTACCCTTCCCTCTCGGCCCGCCATCCCCTTCCCCATGATGATCCTTCCCACATCCATTCTCATCACCCTCATGCCCGTGACTGTGTCTCCTCCGTTTCTCCTTTGCCTTGCCACTTATCCGAGCTCTGCCATCGTGTTTGTCGCTGTCGCTTTCGCTGGAGTCGCTGTCGGAGGATGACTCGGAGGATGATTCGCCGACGGGTTGGGGAGCGTGGTAGATGCAACAGACTAGATGCCAATGTTTTGAATTCAGCGTCTGCACTGCATCGCCCCAACTTGAAATGAGAACTAACCTTTTGATCGCTTCCTCCCCAATCCCTCATTATCTACCACGTCTTCAGCCCATTGTATTCGACGCCGGTTGCTAGGTGCTGGACCTGTAGCCCGTAGTCGCAGCACTGGCGTTGATGTTGACGTTTGTGTCGTTGTGGCTGTAGTCGAAGGGGTAGAGAGGGTGTGGGCGGCGGAGGAGGGGTGGTAGGTTGGGGGGGACATTGTAGGGGGGATGTGGAGGAGAAGGGTGATGGAAGGGAGGGCACAGTGACTGATGGTGTAAGAGGCTCACGGGTTTGATATCGAGGCTGTGAGTGATTCTTTGTTTTGCTTTCCATATCAGCATTTCTCAACTTTGTAAGCACAGATTTATGTCAGATCCAGATGGGAGTGTCCTGTCCGAATCATGTGCATGCCTTTCGACCCTTTATCGCCGTTGCATTCTTCTTCCTGTCACTTCATAAAAACTTCGAAGCCACAGAAAAGTGGCAGCCCGCTCAATGAAGCGTGACAATGAGCTTCTTCCTCTGGCATCTTTGCTGAGCTGATTCGACGTTGAAGGTCAGATTGTGCTCGGATTTCCATTTTCAAAAACCTACGTCTTTCTAGCTCTGTTTGATATGGGAGATTGAAGGCGCGATCAATTCGTGACATTGCTCTGTCATTGCTCGTAGTTCTGAAATTCTCCTTTTCTTCTAAATCTAATGAATGTGTGGCTCATTCTAGTCTCCTTGAATATATTTAATTAGATGATCAGCCATGTCTAGCTGCACGCAGCCTGCTTTTGAAGAAGCCGTGTTAGTGAGCCTCATTTGTCGACTTCCGTTAGAGCTTCGGATCATGATGTATGAGCTGCTTTTATTGCAAGATGGTGGCATAGCAATTCCCACCACCTATCCCGATCAAGCTGATAATTCAAAAGACGGCACCGATCCTATGTCCCGGGAACGCTGCAAGCTGTTCTTCTGGAACGGGGTGGGCTTTGACAGGCATCTTCATGGTGGGCATTGTCTTATCCACCCCGCCGTCCCCAGTCGTTGCGCAAATCTCCCAAAGTTGCCTAAGCTCAGCGTCTCAATTCTTCGGACCTGCCGTCTAATTCATTCGGAAGCTGTGTCGATGCTCTACAAAAGAAATTTCTTTTACTTTGGCGATCCTAGATCAATAAGTGAATTCCGTCAGAAGGCTGATCGCATACACGCTGACCTGGTCCATGAAGTCCATATCAAACTGGCATCTTTTGTCTCTGAATGGGCCTGGCTGAGGTACATGGCACAAGATAGCTCCGACTTTGCGAAAGACTTTCCCCTGGTAAGGCGAATGTCTATCGACTTAGACAGGGATGCTAGAAAGGCATACGCTAGCAAAATCCGACACGTGCTACAGAGTCTCTGGAGACAGCTTCCAAACCTTGACTCGGTACGTTTCAATATGTGGGGCGAGGAATCATCGGTCACATATTACGATCGAAAAGTGGCGTAAAGCGCCCATCGGAGGAGTTCCTTTAAACCATTAAAATGGTTCGAACGGCAAGTCACAGAGTGCCAGAATAGTAAATGGTGGAACAAGATGGCTGCTTCGTGGCTACTGCCAGATCCTAAGATGCCGTACAGACATAGACCGACCGAACTGTGGCGTTTCAGCGAATCACCTTGTCATTTAGAGAGTGGATATGATATAATGTACGCGCTGGAGATCTCTATCGATTGAAAGGAGGACAATTCGCCGGCCAATCAGGGCCACTGTTTTTGCTTCCAATCCCTCATCAGCTTTACGCGGCCATCTTTTGCAATACCAACTTTGAGCGCAGTGTGTTAGGTATTTTAGTCTGCGAGGAGAATCAAAAGCGTCCTAGACCCAATAAAGGACATCGAAACCTACCCGTTGATTGAGAATACGCATAGACGGACAGACAAATTGATTTCTTAGCAATACAGACGCGCAGAATCACAACCTTCCAAACGTCTTCGCCACGAAGAATTTTCGTGATCGGAGAGTTGTGGAGGAGACTTGTTTGCTGCGATAGTAATCGTGTTAGTCTGCTTCACGTTGATAAGTTGGTAAAAGGTAGTCTGAAGCCGAGCAGCATTATTCGGTCATCAGTTACGATATCCCGTCTCGAAGCATCCATTCGAGCAGCCACGCATAGAGGGAAAAGATCAGACTTTATCGCAACAGCCATGCATCTTCCCAGATCTAGAATTGCAAAATGCTAGAGGTTTCTTTCCAATGAGAAGGGCATGATAAGCTCACTAGTAAAGACAGAAGGCTCTAGGAGTTGGGAAAAGGAAGAGCAGCTTCCGAAACATACGAGTCCTCTACTGCAGCTTCATTAAAACCTAGCCTATAAACACATCATTCCCGTAGCCCGGCATACGCCCAATTGCCATTTTCGACAGGGTACTCGCCGAAGAGCATTACGACAAAGCCTCCAGCGCCTAGCTTCCGTGACAGCAAGTAAGCAATGTAAAGTCCACTACATATCGACCATTTCGTTGAACCTCAGCACGCCATTCCCCTTCAGCATGCCATCGACACCCTCAGGCATTCTGTACGAATGAGAAGCGCCGTCTGGCGGTGGATCTTCCGAGGTATCGGTAACGAGCACGAGGCCGGCGACCTTGATGGATTCGATGAGGGAAGGGACCATATCCTTGGGGGCTCATCAATAAAACTTTCTTCGTTCTAAGCTCCCCTAAGGGACGGAGGCAGCGACTTACAAGCAGTCTGGAACTGCAGACCAGTCCCATGAAATTGTTGCTCTGGGCGATCCTGACAGCTTCTTTTACGGACATTGAGTGATGACCACTGCTCGCGACTACTGCGGCAGGGTGATAGTCATGGAGATTTGTAGCCTCTCGCTTTGCTCCAAGGTCATTACACAGTAAGACAGGATCTGTCTCAATGTCAGAAGCCGGGGAGACGCAATGAAGGACAGAAAGACTCACAATTGGGCTGTTTCCAATTGAGCGCAGTGCAGATATCAGGGTTGTAGGACGTAAAGACTATGGACCGCATAAAGTCGGGATTCTGCTCTTTGGTAGATCTTGCATGGTCAAAGACCTCTTTCAAAATTGCATCGGCGTAATCGTTGATGTTTGGACTTGGTCGGAGGCCTAGAGTTCGCTCTTGTGCGACGGTAGGGAACAGCACCTGAATGTCGATGTGAATACTGGTAGGCAGGTGAGCGAGAACATCTCGCAAGGATACGAATGATGTGCCGAGGGTCTGATGGATCTCTGCAATGTCATCGACGCTTTTCTCAGACAGGGAGATCAGGATTTCGTCCCCTTTACCATGGTCAGATCCCAGAGACAAGAATTGTTCGAAACTCATTCTTGCAATGGGCAATTCTATCCCATAATGACTAATGGACCATCTTGGGTAGAGTACTGGTACACCATCACTCGTCAGCTGTACAAATAATTGCACATAATCGCCTGATAAGCTTGATCCAGTAATGAGAGCACTAGGATGGCTATCGAGCTGACTCGTAGCTCTCCAATAGGTAGCAAAGTGTGTAATATCGAGTGGTGACCCGTAGAACGGTTTTATGACCTGGAACGTGAAGCTGATCTGACCGATGGCTCGCAATCGAGGATCAAATAGGGGTAAACAGCATTGACCACAGCTGCTAGCAATTGCTGTGAAGAGACTCGGCAAAGCCACACTTTTGGCAATGACCTTTGAACCGAACGTTGGGAATATGTCGAGGTCAACAGCGAACGAATCCAAATTATCTATCTGAAATGAGATGATCTTGAAGTCTTCCTGGATTGGTAGCATGATGTTCCGTGGTATCACATCGGACGACTTAGAGGAAATCGTAAGGCGGGCGGCAGGGTATTTGCTATCATGATAAAAGACAATAGAGTCCGAGCCTGCCGCTTCGAAACTCAATTGTATGAAGGTCTTGCTGTCAAGGAAATTATGACCGTAGCGGCGGAGCGGAATGATGGGCGGGGGAAGCGATAGATCCGGGATGCCGTCTGCATCTAATGGAGCTGGCGTGGAGCTCTTTGGTATGGGAGAGATTAGAGGGTGTTTCATTGCTCGTGGAACTTCGATAGCTCCTGCGTTCGTTGAGACGAGGAGCTTCATGCATTGCAGGTTACCCTCCCAAGTTGCATAGTACATGGCCGAGAACTCTTTCTCGTCGAGTATCTGAACGTCCACCCTTCTTTCCAAGAGGGTTCGAATACAATCCACTCGACCTTCCGAGGCCGCATGGAAGAGCGGCGTCCACTGGTAAAGTCTGTCTCGCTGATCGAGATCTGCGCCATAACGTTCTAACATCAACAGCATGTCTGGACTTTGGCCTGACCGAGCGACAAGATGCTGTGGGAAGAGCCCCTCGGCATCCGGCAGTATCCTTGCTTGCTTTTCTAACAACAGATTTGCTATCGAGACTGATCCATACTGGCAGGCTAGATTGAGAGGCACATGATCCGAGTCACTCTCTGGATCTATGCGAGCACCATGCTGGAGTAGCTGCTCCGCGCACGCAAAACGGTGATGGACTATGGCGTGTATTAATGGGGTAAACTTGTCATGATCCAATTCGTCAGTTTCTGCTGGCCCGATTTCTAGCAAGGTAACGACCATAAGTACGTGCCCATACATGCAAGCATAATGAAGTGGTGTTCTTCCGTAAACATCGACTCGAGCCGAATCAACGTTACTTCGCAAGGCGATGTCTAGCACAAACTTTCTGCCAGAAATAGCAGCTTCATGTAGACAGTTCCTCTCGTTGATCTCATCCTCCGCGTGTAAATCCACCAATCCGCTCTGCAGTAGAGCGCTCAGCGCCTCCTCGGAAGCTTCTGGAATGGCGGCAAGGAATGTACGCGTGAATATTTCTCTAGCATCCGATGATCCTCGTAACTTAGAGATCCAATCCCGAAGGACGACCAAATTGTTTGCATTCAGGGCCTGGAAGATTTGAGAGTCCGTGTCGCTGCTGTCAGTGCCAATGGACTGCCCAGTTATGGTATGTTCAGCAGGTCGACTCGAGTCATATTGGACCTTCTCGCCCTCGGCCCAAGCACCGAGCTCGAGTAGACTAGTGGTAGCTTGATCGGAGAGATCACTGATCACATCGCGATTAAAGCATGGTTGAACCTCAACGGCACGAGACAAGTACAGCTCTTTCGTCCGGGACTATCAAACGAATTAACCAAAGCGGAGCAACGCAGAGCCGAGTGTGACAAGCCTTTGAGGTTTTATCCCACTATCTTCCATCAGCATGCAGTAGATTTACTAGACAGACGTCGCCACCCACTTTCTTGAGAATTTTAGAAAAGGCGGTTGCGTTGAGTTCAATGAATTGCTGCTAGTTGTCAGAGCTGCGCCAACGTAGATTCACTCTTGGCCTACCAACCTGTAGCTTGTTCAGGTCATTCCCGAATTGCTGGAATCCTTCTTCGAGGGTAATGAAGCTTGCCGAAATCTTGGAGGCAGTCGCGCTTCTGGCTTGCATGACCCTTTTCTTGTCCAGAAGGGTCTTGAGTCGTAGCTTGAGCTACAGAGGGTCAACATGCATCTCAACATGCATCTCATTGCGATCATTGGAATCAGGCGAACCTCGGCTTCCTTTTGAAGGTAAAATGCATTGACTTTCTCGAGTTCCCGTTCCTGAGTAAGACTATGAGCACACGGCCGGGGAAGTACGTAGGGAGAGGCATCCATACCAGCCGGAAGAAGAATGTCGCCTTGTTCGCTTGCAACAGAGCCTGAGGGTCAGGCGCTTCGGGGGCGGCGATGATAGCATTCTGTGGAAGAAGAGTTGGTGTTGCGCTCAGCTGTTTAATGAGCTAAGAGCTGTCAGCAGATCGAGCGATCTGAAAGTGCAAGAGACCGTCAACCTTTTTGAGAGCTTTGTAGTTGACGAAGCTGGCGGCGTACTCGGGAAGATCGAGCTGCCGTTTCTGCAGGTGTTTGCCAAACTTCCTGGAGCATGGCGCTCGACGTCAGGCTTCGTGGCGAGCGAGAAAGATTGACATGACTGCTCAAATCCAAGGGCACTTGATAGAGAAAGTCGAAAGAGAAATACACGTACATGGTCGTCAATTGCGTGCGGGAGTGTGCAGAGGAAGAGAGGTGGAGGAAAGGGTGACAGCATAGGGAAGATGCAAAGCACGTGCGGTCTAGAACTAGCGAGGCAGACGCATTTGAATGGGCGCCATATGATACTGGGACACTGGGAAGTGAGGGTGCCCAATTAAGGTAAGGTATTAATTAAAAAGAGAGCTACTGCCTGCAAGCAGTGGTGCATCGACTCAACTTCTTCCTCCTATGATTCTTGTATGGTCTGTAGCATGTGTTTCCGTTGTATTATGATAATTCTGCAGCAAACCTTAGATGCCCACCAAAAGGCCGTCAAACCCAAATCGCCCCTCCTACGTCCGATGTGGGGCAATTAGTACTACTTTACTGTCTTGGCTCGTCATGCTCCTTGACCGGTGTTTGTCGTGTCGACCTTTCGAATCGTTTGGCCGACAGGCTACAGCACCAATCACGATATCAATCGAGAACACGTTCCCGTGGCTTTGACGCGCACCGGCTGCAAGCCTCTTACCTCCTCCTGCCAACCTTGCACAACTTTTGCACAATAATACGTGAATGATGATCATGAGCGCAAGTAAGTGTCTGCAAGATATGCACGGTTTGCTGAAGGAGGGTGTGGAGCAAATCAAGAAGCTCAGATGGTCGTGGAATTATGGCCAGCTGCCTGAGTGTCTAATCGCTGTATGTACAATTGCCAGGACAGCTGCTTGCTGTCCGGAATCCAATATATCCCCTTCCCTGCCCGCTAAATACGAATGAAGGAAACGTACAGAGAGAGACGACTTTTGCAATGTGCAGATTAACTCCGAGCGATAGCATTGCCTCACTAGACCCATGAATGGATATTCTGCATCGTAGAAAGCAACCGCGCGGGCCCAGCTATATAACGAAAGGAATGTGTAGATAGGCATCGTCGTGGTTGCAGATTGCTGGTATCAATGTGATCAAGTACTCCCCAAGACCAAGACGACCACCAACACCAACACCCGAAGCCCGGAACGCCGTGAGATCGACAGACATTGGTTGATTAGAAGTTCTGAGCGATGCCAGCATTGCCTTGTTGGGGGATGATCGAAGGATTCTCGATGCGCGTGTTCCGCCTCGCTTGCACGTCTCGAATGACTGGCTGGCCACCTCCGTAACTTCCGTCGCCATACGGACCGTGCTGTGGCATGCCTTCATCATAGAACAGACCGTCGTTGTAATACTGCTGGCCAGGAGCCGCTCCTGGGATGGCCCCTTCTCCAGACGTGTCAGACACATGTGCTCCAGAGTACGCCGAAGATGCGTTTGAAGGGCCTCTGTGTATGTCTTGGCGGTTGTTGCTGTTCGTCGGTACCGCACCGAGGGCGCCAATGGTTTCGGAGTCAGCGGTCAGCGGTCGACCGTTGGAAGGACTTCCGACTAGAGGATCGCCGGATTGCACGTCAGAGCTTTTGTTTGTACCGGCGGTTGGGGAGGTATTGGTATAACGTCCATTATCGCTATTGCTGGTCGATCTTGCCATGCCGATAGGTCCATTACCACTCGAAAGAGTAGTAGATGGCTTGCGGTTTGTCGAGGTGGTGGTCCCCCAGCCTCGGTATCCAGAACCATCCGCTTCCCTCATCTCAGATGGCTCGTCGCCATTGCTGCTGGCTCCGCCAACGACTGGCAATGTTGGATCGTTATTCGGATTGAAGCCGTACTCTTCCACCTCTTTTCTCCTCAACTCTTCAGCATCTCTTCTCTGCTTTCGCTTCCGCCAAAGGAAAAGAGCCGCGAGGACAATCAGAGCAACGGCGACGACGGGAACAACAACAGCCACGGCAATCTTGCCGCCAGGGGATAGGCCCGAGCTCGTTGAGGCGTTGCCCGAAGTTGCTGCAAGTGCCGCACTACTTGACTTTGATGCCGCAACCTTTGAGCTTGTGCTTGATGTTGTTGTGGCTGGAATGGTGGACTTTGGCTGAGTCGATGTGATGACCACTGTTTCTTGCTGATTTGTGGCTGGGACACCATTGCTGTTAGTAGTCGGAGGTGCTGTTCGGACGGTTGTTTCCACAAGGGTGGTTTGCGGCGGTTCCGTGGTTTGAACATTGACCGAGGTACTCGCTGTAGCTGCCGGTGTAGATGATATGGTCACAACTGATGGAGGCTGTGATGAGGTTTGGACTGCAATAGATGTTGTATCAACAGTGACAGCATTGGCCGAGGTCGCCGGTTGTTGGCTGGTAACTGGAAGGACTACTTGAGATGATTGGGAAGGAGTGGAGACGCCTATTGGAGTCAGTAGATGCCCATCAGCAATCCATGAATTGTAATTTTACCTGTCGTTGCATTTTGTGCCATGATGTGAAGATGTCGTCGTGATCAACGACCGCGCAATCTATTATTAAACCAGCAGAGAAAGACAGTGTTCGGGTACAAAGCGAGCGAAGGACGAGTTGTATCGACTCAATGAAGAATGAGAATTGCGATGGCCTGAAGTGGTGAAGATGACTTCGAGGGGTTTCGTGGTTGCTGTCTCAGGACGCTGTGCGGTGGTGTTTCGTATCCAATGAATTTCCCCTGATCCTTCCGCCCCCCTCAACCAGTCACGTCGTTGGTTTCACAGTGCCTCGAAGCAGACCTATGCGCGTTGTTTATCGGGAACGTAAGAGCAGATCTGGTGCCAGGCCAATCTGCTGGGTGAGCTGAAGGATAGACTGTGGGTGAGGAGAGTGTGAGTGTGAGTGTCAGGAAAAGGCGAAATGTCCAGCTCGCCAAGTGGTGCTTAGGCTGGGTGGTCTGTAATCTCCCCAGGGCGCTAACGGGCTCTAGCTTGTGGTCAGCATCAGCCCTTTCAGCCTACGGACCCTCGGATCAAGAGGGCATTGTTCAGAACCTTGCTATTTGTGGTCCTTGATGTCTACAGTCGGTCGTGTACAGTACAATCATGCGGTCAATTGTTTCTCATGTCAATCTCTTCTGGGTGAAGGATCATCAAAAGCTGTCCGACTCTGGACATTCTTTGCTGTCAATCCCACTAAGCCTAGACCGTCAAAGTAGCTATTTACAGACGAAGCTTGGCGGGCCGCCTGTGGCCATGCTGCACATGCTGGCCATGTCTGGGAGACACCCTCAACTCTACCTCTCTTCACCACGAGGCCGGACCTCTTCCTGTGGATGTGCAATCTGGAGGATCCCGAGATACATCCTTCCCGTTGAAGCTCGCTGTCGGGCTGCGCCAATCCATCAGACCAAGACCCCCATTGGAACAACGCCGATAAAGACGCGTCGAATACTGACCGCCAATACAGTACCCAATGTACATAACTGATTGTCGGTTCAATCAGGCGGTAGCTCTTAAGGGGTCTGCCACAGATTGCGCGCCAGAAGTCACGGTTGGTACTTCAGGCCAAGGTTTCTTGATTGCATCCGACAATTTGACCAAACAACCCTTTGGGCCTGGGATACAGCCTAGATTGCTATTAGCGGCTGCACTGTAGCAGAAGCCTTTGGAACATACCATTCAAGACGACTATTCCCTTCTCGTCATCCACCTTCATCACCTTCACGTTCTGTGTAGTGACTTGATGCCCTCCCATCCTACCTGGCATCTTTTTCCCTGGCAGAACCCTTGAACCGCCACCCTGAGACTGTCCGGACGAGCCCATTGACCGATGCGCCAGAGACACGCCGTGCGAAGCTGGTTGCCCTTTGAAGCCATATCTCTTCATACCACCCGCGAAGCCCATCCCTCTTGAGTTCGCTTTTGCATCAACAAATTGACCTTCTTGAAACCACCCTGCTCCTATGAGCTCTCCGATCCCCAACAGCCCTCTCTCATCCTTGACCTTGAACTCTACCAGATGCCGCTTCGGGGAGACACCGTTCTCCGCATAGTGTCCAAGTAAAGGCCGTGTAACATTATCTGGGTGTTTCCATCCAGATCCAATCTGGACAGCGTAGTATCCATTCTTTTGTCTGGTCTTATGAGCGACCACCTGCACTCGGTCCATTTGCACGATTGTGCAAGCTTGCCTCTTGCCGGTCTCTGTATCGTATAAGGCTGACATACCCTTCTTAGTCCCTAATGCCCCAGTACGTAAAGGAGTAGTGTACGCCTTGCGTTCAAGCGCAGCCGCAGTAGAGGTTTCGAGCTGTGGTAGGCCTGGGACGTTGTTGAATCGGTTTCGTCGAGGAGTAGAGATGGATTTGATTCCACGCTTTGAGGCTTGATCAAGGAAGCCCCGAGGAAGCAAGAAGGATGGAGGCAGCTGCAAGCAGCTATGGTAGATATTTGCGGACATCTTGGCAATGATGGAGCGATCAGAGTTGGTAAGTGAATGGTAGAATTGCTGGGGTTTGGGAGATACACGCTATCCGTATCAATTATTATGACAAGGACCCGCTTCCTCGCTCGAATAAGCCTTGATCATCTCTCTGACACTCATTCATTCCTTCCTCGTAAAGTATGAGAAGTCTTGTACGACCTTCCTGGTTCAACAAATAGTCCTCAAAAGCTTTCGATGGCATACGATTATGGCGTTACCTATCAATGCTGCCTGGGAACCCAATCACGCTTACAGATTATTGCTCGAAACATAACACGGCGTTTAATTAATGATACTTTTCAACCTCCTCGACAAATTCCAATTGTCGATCCTGTTCAAATATCGGGGAGCGAAGGAAGTGCTTTTAAAGCCAATTCAACGCGCTCAAGCTGTAGGATTCGCAGGCTTTCGTGCCAAATTCCAGTGTCCGGCTTGGACGACAGTACCATCAAAACCGATTTTCAAAAAATCTATCTATGAAGGACATTGTCCTAGCTAAAATCAAGAATGTAGATCACATGGAGTTATTGATATTACTAGATTTAGAACGTTTCATATTTTTGACATGCAGGAGAATGTGCTCGTTCTGCGTCATGAACATGAGCATGCTGCTTGACTAGCATCAGTGGACGATTGACGAAGTTTCTCATTAGTTTTAGCCTTGCAGAAATAGTCGAATTTTCCAGACGGCACCTATTCCCGAGATCCTCCTTCGAGCTGACTCCTTGCCAATTGTTGACAGTGCTGCGGATATGGATTTGAAACATCCTTCCGTACAGATAACAATCAGCAATGAAATGCCTATGGTCAGGGGCCTCCGTAGGCAATGTGGACACAGGATGGGACATGTTATGAGGCTTCGTCGGAAAGAACTAGCTACCTTTCGAGGCTGTGGTTTGAAGCTTGATGTATAGAAGAATATCGACCCTCGGATTAGGGTAGCAAAGCACAGTAATAAGTATGAAGGAATTTCTGACAATGCCAGCCCGCCACATTGCGGCCAATCTCACCCAGCGCTCTGATCTAACTTTACAGTCTACTAGAGGTTACTCCGAGTCCACAGGCACCTTTGTCGAACGTCATAGTCAATCTTTAATTTCGAAATTCTGTCGTGGAGCGTCAGGTCTGAGTGTGACATTGCTGCTAAGGGCAATTATGTCCGTCTCTCCTGTTAGTAATGCCTTTGCGTCATGTGCTTTACATTTAGTGTCGGCGGTGCAAGTAATTCTTGTTTCACATGACGTTGAGGCCGGAAGACGTCTCTCAAGACATGAGCCCTCGAGGAACGATTTCTTGAGTGCTTACGGACTTATTATCTGACTTCATGCATGTGCTCCAATTCAAGCCTTGGTTCTCTTCTCTGCATCTCTGTTGGTACTTGAATCCTGTGGCGGGCTGGAAACCCCGGAGTCATTTGGGAATAATGCCTGTATCTTTGTGTGACATGTGTGGCAATCTGACGATCGCCACGAGATTATGCTACTGGAGTATGATCAAGGCGAGACCGAGTCTACGGACATTGATATTATTTCTAGGCTATCTTCCAGTCTTCGAGTCCTGTGCCACTAAGTCTTGATCTACAAGAGAAACCTCGAACGCCATGCTCTCCTGATAATTTTCTCATTATCCTGTAGCTTTCGGATTCGGAAGGAAAAAGCGATCTCGCTAGGGAAGACAAGGTCTGTGGATCAAAATCACTTTTTCCTTTCCTGGCCTAAGCTGATCTTCCCTTAAGACTCCTCGAGATGGACATCCCTAGGCTCCTGAATTCAGAGGACGAAGAGCCAATTGTGAATAGGCATAGAGTGAGGGGCCACACTCTGGATTCACCCTGTATTGTAATCGAGGATCAAGGATGCTCTGACCAGGTGAGCTTCGCTGTTTTTCCATCGCTTGACATCCCTCAATTATTTGCTTCTCCTGTTCAGGCCGCACGGTCTCTTTCTTCAAACGGCTCAAGAATCGCGTTGACGCCCACAGTACTCTTGATCACAAGGGACTCTCCATTGTCATACACATATATACACATATAGAAGTTCCAGAGAAGGTGGTCTAACATTAGCGATATAGGAAGAAAACGAGATCATCCATAAGCTTGGAGACGGCTGGACTCAGGACGATCGCTCGAACTCTTCCCCTGGCCATTCTACGGAGACGTGTAGTGAACATGAAGAGAGCCCGTATCATACGACGGCTTACAAGCGCCCCCGTTGGATGCCCGCAGAAGAGAAAATTCTGTTTGCCCTAAAGAATCAAGGCTATGATTGGACAGAGATTGCGACTCGTTTACCAGATCGCACTTCAGATGGCTGCAAAAAGCATTGGTATGGGAAATATCACAATCGAACCCCAAAAGCCGATTCATGGCACAAGTGTTCCTCGACACCAGATCTTTCTCGTACGACCTCCGGTGGGGTAGGATGTAAATCTTCTCAGAGACCAGGAAGTACTAATGGTAGACTTCGTGATGTGATCCTCCTACCCGTTACCACAGTCGCAAATTTCAGACAGCAGGGTCAAACTGCCATTCAACACCCCACGAAAGCCCACCTACCCCGGCTCGCACCAAAACCCCCTCCTAGGAGCGAGCAGCTGCATGTTTCCATTTGCACCTGCAGCCAGAAGGACCGCATATTCTCGGACTTCAACCTTTCAAGGGAGAACGGTCAAGGGGAATGGTCGCCGCTTCCCCACGAGACCGAATGAAAACTATGAAATATCTAATGCTTCGAGACTGCGTGCTTTTTGCATGATCATGCTGCTTAGATTCTCTGCTCCACCGGCACCAACGAGGTGCTAGTCACGACAAAAGTTTATCGATTGGTGTTTTGTATGCTATGGCTGTTAGAGAATAAATCGTTTTGATGATGATTCAGAGATGGATTCTATGCCTTGCGACAAGACTAGTGTGCTACTGTGGAAGTCGGGAAGATTGGTGATGTAGGATGTACGACCATGAACAAAGATATTCTCGATGCAAATAGAAATAAATTGGAACATACATTACCTTAGAGAGTATTTTGTGCAATTGGCTTGTTGAAATTAGGCATTCAGGTGGCATGCCTCGGATTTGCGTCTACACCAAACCCGTGATTCACCCGTGTTCCATACCACCAAGCAAAAGGCTTTGAATTAGGAACTGTACCTTCCGACCGCTGCATGAAAAATCTGCCAAATCATGGTATACGCCAAAGATTGATTATATATCTTGATAAACAACATCCTAGCCTAGGACAAACTTGGCGGCCTAGCGCAACACGCACAGCAGTTTCGATCACCATCACTTCTAGACGTTGACTCAAACCGAGTCCGCGTCAAGTGAGCATGGTTCGATCCTGAACGGAAGCAAACTGATGTCAAAAATTTGACATTGATTTCTGTAGCAGTGTACCGTCTATTGGTTTACAATAAGACGTTATGCTGTGAGTCTTTTGCCATTTTGGATTTGATTTTCATTTGCAGGTGGGGAGGATATTGTAGATAGTGGCACATTTTCGTTCTTGACAATTTGTGTTGTTCATAGCTCGCGTAGCGCAAATTGGGCCTAACATGTCTCGGGAGTTCGATAGGGATGATATCACGACGGCTTTAGTTATACGCTGATACGAGGATTGTATTACAAAAGAAGGCTTTCCATTTAGCTTACGTAGAAGGCCTAGTTCTCTGTTTGCTGGGTCATGTCCTTAAAGGGGTCTTCCCTCCCCTGATCAAGCAGCTGTATCAACCTCCCGTCTTCAGTCTTCAAATTCCATTCCTTAGTCTCGAACTACGCGTCTTGTCAGTACACTGAATCAATCAATCCAATCTTTGAAGAATCAAATACCTTTCCCATCCTCCCCCTCCTCTCACTCTTGAACCGCATCTCCCCCCTCCCCCTCGTTCCCTTGACCCCAAACCTAATATCCACCCTCCCATGCAACTGGTTCATCTCTCCCCAAATCCAAGGCCACATATCCCTAAAATAAATCTCATCACCAAGCTCCCGCCTCCCCACCTCAGATGTCCTTAGCGCATAAAGCGTGGCAGCTACGATCGAGGAGCTGCTCTTTTGGTAGTTGAAGATTCCGAGCGCGGAGACGGAGACGATGATGGCGAATATTGGGAATGTTTTTGCCCAGACACGCCAGGCGGGCCTTATGGAAGGGAGGGCACGGTCAGAGCGCCGGGACATGAGGGGGCCGGAATTGGGGGTGGGTGCTGCAATGAGGGTGCGGGTTTGGGGGGTTTGGCGGAGAGGGTTATGGCGGGAGATCCGAGAGATATTGTGAACTTCGGAGCGACGAAGGAGAAAGAGGAGCGGCTGGGGGTTTAGTGGTCTCATTGTGATGTCCGATGTCGCTATAATCCGTTCTCACAGAAAGGTGGTGATTGACATGTGGAGTGCAGGTCCATCGGTCCAGGCTAGAATTAGGGCTAGGGTAGATGCTCAGAGTGAGCGACCAAGGGGATTATGATATTAATATGGGAATCAAAAGAGTCCAGTAGTGGCTAAGGGTTTCATGATCTTCACACAATATGGACAAATATATGGACAGTCATAGGTTCTTCAGCCTCCCCAGCCGAGTCAGTTGGGTAGAGCTGGTCATGCTACTCATCTAGCGCTTTCTTAACTCTCTTCCTCCACTCCTCCTTTCTGAAATTCTCCGAAGGCCACCCACAGTCCTTATAGATTGCCACCAGGTTTTTATCTCTATCATCATAGTATTCTCCGACATCCATCTCGCCTCGAGGAATCTGCATACTCTGTCAGCACACTCTCCAAAGTTATCAGTATCAAGCAACGCATTAGCTCAAGCTTTCTATATTTGTTTTTCAACATTTCAAAGAACTCTTTGGCTCCATATGTGTCGTGTCCTCGCCAGCTCTCATTGCTGCCTTCTTCCGCGGGCTAACGGCATCAGCATCATTATCAGCACGGTACTGATCCTTGGCCTCGAAACGCTTCTCGATGACTAAAAGCGGACTTACCTCCTTTTTCAAAGTCCCCTTTCCACCTGGTCCGACGCAGGAATCATACAATGTAATGGCCCCCGTCTTCGTGTTTATGAATCTCCAGAATCCATCTCCGCCCGAAGTTTCTGCTGCGAAGGACAGCACATAAGCTTGGGCAGTCGTAGCTTCTTCCATTGGCTCAATGTTGAACAAATCGTGGGGAGACTTCTCTAAATTTTCTGTGACAAACGGCCCATTGAAGTCCACGGCTGCGCACATGGGATAGATTTGGTAGCCTTCGGAATGGTCTTCCTTGTAGATGAACGGTGAATGACGTATCAAATCGATGACTCTGTCGTCTTTTTTCAGAAAAGCGTAGCGCTTGGGAGTAATGTCGGGCCAGCCACCTGGTGGTGGCCGTTTGAGTGCAGATTCTGGGATGTGCAGTCCAATGAGAAATTCGTAGAACGAAGTCACTTCTTTAACGATCTCATCCCGGGAATAGACTGGCTCATCATCTTGGGCCATGTGAATTGAGAACTCGGGGGAAATCTTGGGTAGAAATTCAAAAACGATTTCCAACTGGAATAGACAGCTACGCGTTCACTTCAAGACTTGAATTGAACACTTTCAGGACCTTTTATTGGAAACTGAAAGAGCAATTGCGAAATCGAGAGGTTAGCAGACTCTTTATATCACGTGAAACCGCGAGTGGACCCGTAGACGAGACATGCTACTGTAAGGCAGCGATGCCTGCCTAACGTCCAAAACTCCATGTGGCTA
>JAABUP010003800.1_pt1 | contig 26120 bp, 27 predicted proteins | sample 5559201 | NCBI WGS metagenome assembly JAABUP01 (sample SAMN10711887, study PRJNA513373) | rock metagenome | isolation source: Antarctica rocks | place: Antarctica | reverse complement strand
TCTCCCCACCCCCCTCCCCCGCCCCAACACTGCTAGACAGGCAGCAGCAGCTCATGCCAAGGTTACTCACCGAGCCATATCCGCTCTTGCTGAGGAACTCTGACACATCCTGGACATTGCCCATGTCTGGGACTGCTCTTTGGCTGACCAGAGCCTTCACGCTCTTGCTTACGCCACTGGGCTGAGCTGAGATGCTGAAGTGCCTCAAGTGGATGCGCTTGCTTGTCTTGTCATAACTCAATAGCAGCACTCTCTGCAGCATGAGGCACGTGTTGGAACACACTGTTGGACATGTCTGCACCTCACCCGGAGGTGTCAGGACATGCTGATGTGACTCATCAGCAGCTCCCTGCACATACCTAGCTCAGAGCATTATTATTTATCTTTAATATTTATATTTATTGTTACTTCATTTGTATATTGCATTTTCAGTACATTTTTTATCATCATTGTGGTTACTGTTATCATCACTGTTGTCAGCAGGTTTCTGTGCAGGGCGTAGTCACATGTTGATTGCTTGAGTGAGTGCTCTGATGAGTGCCTCACAAGCTTGACGTTCTGTCAGACCTGCACTGCGTTCTGGAATGGGGTCTGTGTGCATGCAGATCAGCTTGTCAGGGATTTAACAACCATTCTGTCTGCCGCGTTGTTTCATCAAAGTATGGGCCATGCTTTTGTGTGAGGGTCTGCATGCTGCTATATGATCAGCGGCAACAAGTATGTAGACAATGTGCGTTGTAACAAGCAGTGGACTCAGGCTAGTATAGCTAAGGTTGTGTGCTACAGGACTGTCAGGTGTATACACTGCTTGCCATGCACATCAGGGCAGAGGGTGTGTATGTATGTGGCAAGCAGGGAAATATGACTAAAGTTGCTGGCTAACAGCTCCAACTCTTTATAAGCTTGTGCAGCATGCATGATTGCCGAAACATGTACCAGGGTATATATCACAATACTGCGCTATGAATGTTGCCGAAGCGCAAACTCATGCGACAAGCCATAGCAGAAGGTGGCTTACTTTACATTGCTTTGGGCTTGTGCTTTGTGCATTGCTGTGATCCAGGCCCATGTGACAGATCACCATGAGAGGAAGCTTTTTGTGCAGTGCTGCAGATTTGTGCTGAGTACATTGCTGTGATCCAGACAATATGACAAGTCATCACGAAAGGTGGCTTACCTTGCACTGCTTCAAGCTTGTGCTGTGCACATTGATGGCTGGGAAGAGATTCTGGAACAAGGTGGTTGCCAGCTTCAGATGCTCTTCACCACCAAAGTTGTTCATTACCACCAAGGGGGCGTCCTGCACAACAAAGCAGGCTACTTGGTTTTCCCATTGTTGGTGGAAGTTGCAATTGCTGTGTTTGTTGTGTTCCTTTTTTCCCCAAAGTGCGCTTGATTTGATGCTGTGGATGACTTCAGAAACAACGCTTTCAAGCTGATGCTGTGTAAATCAATGAATGATATCAAGAACAATGCACCTGCTTTGGCACAGGGCTGTTGCTGTACCTGCCTAGGGCTGTTGCTGTACCTGCCTAGGGCTGTTGCTGTACCTGCCTAGGGCTGTTGCTGTACCTGCCTAGGGCTGTTGCTACACCTGTCTGGGGCTATTGCACCTACTTGATTGCCTCAAGATGTGAAGCCATCACAGATCCTACTGCAGTACATGTTGCTGACAGCATACAGGTCAGCTTTGTCTGTTTAGGCTTTAGGGTTTTGACTATATTTCAGGGTTTTACTATGAATAATTAACACCTTCACTGTCAACCATGACAGTCAGCAATGCTGACATCAGCGATGCTGGCATCTGACTGTATGATCAGCAAGTGTCCTGTATGCTGGTTCTGGAAACTCTTACTCCCAATTCCATAGAGCACGAAACTGGCCGTTTCCTTTTAGCTGTACAGACTCCATATGGCAGTGCAATCGCCTGCCAGAGAGTAGCAGGCATGCAACTTCTGCAGTATTGCCAACAGGCAATAGGCTTTTCTCTGCTTTTCTGACGGGAGAAGAAATAGGGACCTGCCAGAGAATGTGCCACTCTCAAAATCATTGCCATCGGACGAAACATTTCTTGCCTGGCAACAGATAAGACAACCTACCTGCCAAGGGGATGTTGAGCATGCAAGTCTTGCATGATAGCTGCAACACCTTTTTGTTCTTGTTCATTGGCTTTTCTTATTTTGACAGGAGTGATTACCTGCCAGAGAGTGTCTGGCATACGAGGTTTGTTTTGGACAGCTGTCACGTCCCTCATCAGCGAGTACTCGTGGATCTTCATTGTGATTGTGGGACCCTGCAGGCAACACACATTGTTACGGTTACACAGGTTACATCATCAGTTACAGTAATTGGCTACCATACTGATGCATCTTCATTGTGGTTGTGGGGCCCTGCATAAGACACACATTGTAACGGTTACACAGTTTACATTAAGAGTTACAGTAAGTGGCTACTGTACTGGTGGATCTTCATTGTGATTGTGGGGGCCTGCATGAGAGACACATTGTAACAGTTACACAGGTCACACCATCAGTTACAGTAATTGGCTACCGTACTGGTACATCTTCATTGTCATTGTGGCCCTTGCAAAAACACACGTCGTGGGGGTTACAGTATCAGTCACAGTAGATGATTACTGTACATCTCTAGGTATCCCTTTAGTAAGCCATCTGTAACACACAGAACGATCAACAGCTGCCACAGCTGCTTGCATGTACTGCTTCACCACGCATGCATGTACAGCTACGGCTAGTGGCATCAAATTTGCAACAAGATGCCCTTGGTTGATGCAGGTTATATAGGCAAAAGGATTGAATAAAACATGAAAAACACAACCAGGCACAACAGTATAGTAAAGAATTGATAGGCGACATCAATAGATCACAGGCAAGTTTGAAAGGCAACTACAAAAGGCAACTTGCAGTTCTGACAGGCAAGAGGCAATGGGAGCCTACTCTGGGTGCCTTGGCAATCCTGAGGTAGCATGCGTTCTCTGTGGCAGTCAGTATGAGGAACTGCGTGACCCCCAAGGGACCGGCAATGTGCACAAAGTCCTTCAGAACGTTCCTCTTAGATTCCTGTAAGCACAGCAGTGACACCATGAGCCACACCGCCGGTCAAGGGGAGAAGAGGAGGCCATCTTGGCAATTCAATGTAGAGAAGCTTGAGGAGACCACGCATTGGACTCAAGCTTCCCTTGTTCTTGGTCATCTGGTCAGGTCTGAAGCAATGGCAGGCAACAAAGACTGTCATAGCAACAGGTGAGTGCTTTTTGTGAGTGATGCTGATAAATGCCTGGTGACACAACCTGAAACAGCGACAGTGTATAAAACGACGCAAATGCAGCAGCATCTCCAAGCAGTTTGTGCTGAAGTGGGCCAAAGAGATCAGCAAGACAAACATAATGTTTTGTGACAGTCCAGTCAGGTTGCTGCTGACGATGTAACCCAATAGTCAGGTTGCTGCTGACAATGTAACCCAATAGGCACAGCCAGTGTACTTCAGAGGTGAAGAACAGCTGCTCTGTTGCAGTGCATATTTTGCAACAATCTGCATTGAAGCAAGGGGGAAAATGACAAATGGCCATTGATGGAAAACACAGCTTGATGCAATGACATACTCTCCAATCAAACACAGTGGTCATGACCCGTGATTGGCAAAAATCAATGATAGCACAGCAGCATTCAGCAACACATACACACAAGTGTGTGCATGTTTTAAAGGCAGACACAGCGCACCAAACTGCACACAGGAATACTTCATGGCTCACCCTGAGGTTTGTAGCAGTGTTGGGGGACATCATCTTCCTCAAGTCAGCCTCCAAGGCCTTGAGAATAAGCTGCACATCATGATGCAAGGTTTGCGTGCGCAGACTCTGAGTGCATAGTGTAAGTGAAACAAAAGCACAAGTGTCAGGCAAGGGTTGTTTCTGTCAAACAGCTCACCCCATGCTTGCCTCTCCAGAATACGAAGGTCTTGGGGCCAGTGTTCTTGGTCTTGGCCGCCTCTTCTGACCCTGCTTGCTGCGTACGTTTCTTGACCTGCACGTCAGCTTAGCTCAACAGTACTCGCGTTTCGAGTCACTCGCAGTTGCCGAAGCCTGATTGACAAACAACTTGTGAACGACTCGATGTGACTTCACGATTCTGACAAGCATGCCGACAACAGCTGCCGGGTCCGATACTGTGCAGCGCGGAAAGCTATACCCGTCGAGTCTTCGCCATGTTAGCTGCACCTGCGCAGGCGGCCCAATCGCAACCACTGAACTACCTTCTCTGTAGCACTATCGGACACCTCATTGACTCCCTGCGCGGCGTTGGTAGCTGAAGCTCGAATGTATACGATCACAGACTCGCATGCGGCCGTGCGTCTGCCGTGCTTGCATCTCCGTGCCTCCTCCGTGGCAAGGGATTCTGGCCAGATAGGTTTCCTCGCGACGTTCAACACAGGAAACTGCAGGCGGCCGTTTCTCTTCAAGTTTTGGAATAGCAGCACATTTGCTGCCGGTACGTACATTCATGTCTGGCACTGCTTTTACACTTATGCGGGTTTTGTCATCGGGCTGCGTTCATGTTTGCTTGCAAGTCGACACGTTTGCTTGCTGTTGCTCATGACTGTTTATGACTTGCTCGTGACTGCTGACCAAAGTGTGTGTCAATACAGCTTACCGGGAGTCGAGTTGGCCTTGAGCCGACGCGGAGTACTCCCCCTACACCACATCATGTTGATTTCTAAGAAGAACCGCCGTGAGGTCTACAAATACCTCTTCAAAGGTACTTTTCGGTCTCTTAGCTTCGTCCTCTGCTTGAGCTTAGCCTGCAGTGTTGCAAGCCTCCGTCAGCTTTCGAAAGTGTCGCAACCATCGCCGACGAGGTCTTGTGGATTGCAGAGGGTGTTCTTCAGGCAGAGAAGGACTTCAACTTGGCCAGCCACCCTGAGATCGAAGGCATCCCCAACCTGCAGGTATAGTCAATATGACTCTGCAATCATGTGCACCTCAGCAGTCAGTCATATCGTTAGTGCTCTATAATTTCTCTTGAGGCATGGTATGTCTAGGGACATGCTACTTTGGGTATTGGTTCACAGCCATGTCACTGTTTGTTTGTGGGTGATCATTGTCTTTGGATGGTCATCAGGAGCAGCAACACTGCGGTACTGGCAATGAAAACAGCAAACTATTCAGGCGGCTGTCCTGCCCTCCATTGTCTGACGTCTTGTCAGAAACGTTGGATTGTTGAGCTTGTGTCTCGCATGTGCGTATCAAGCTCGTCATTCCCCGACCAGGTTGCTACTAGGGGTAATGGCAGGGGTACTAGGGATGATGCATATTTGTACTGCTAGACCTGCACTGCTCTAGGTCATGGCCCTTATGAGTGCCCAAATGCTGACTGAGGTCAAGCCTGCTTCTTCTTCATTGTCAGCATTTGGGCATTTGTGGTGGTCATGACCAATTGCATTGCAGGTGTGGCAATGCAAATCTGTTCCATGCACAGCGTTTCTGCGATGACTGCCAGGCTGAGGTGTTTGGCAGGGGTGCATGCATGCACTAACATGTACTCAATGCTTGGCGATGAAAACAATCAACCATTCAACGGCTGTCCTGCCCCCTGTTGTTGACTTGTGTCATAACAGCATGGTCTTTGAGCCTTGTTAGGTCAGCAGTGTCTGTTCAGCAGTGTCTGTTGAACAAACATGCCAGTTAGGATTGAAAAAGTGTAAAACATACCTGGCAATGAAAGCAACTAGCCATAATGGGGCTGTCCTGCCCCCTGTTGTCGACCTTTGTCATAACAGCATGGTTGTTGAGCCTCATTTGTTTCGGCACCATCATTGCTTGTGCTTTTCTAAGATTAGGCAAATGCTGTGAACTGCTACATTTGGCAATGAAAGCATTCATCCAGTAAAGGGGCTGTCCTGCCTCCTGCTTTCTGAGGTTAGTCAGAAGCACTTGGAAATTGAGCCATCTGTGTCATGCAGTACCATTTGCTAGTTGCATTGGTCTTCAAACCCACTATAACCCCCTGAAGTGTTAAGTCTGTTTAACAAAGTACTACTTGTTTTACCTTCTAGTGTGCAGCTGCACAGTTGGCAATGAAAACAATAAACCATCTGGGGGCTGTCCTGCCCCCTGCAATGACATCCTTGTCATCACATCATGGTTGTTGAGCCTTTACATATCAAGGGATTTGGTTTTCAATCAAAGTACATACATATACATACACAGGTTTAGATTTAGGAGTCAGGTTTTTTTTGGTTGGTGCTGCTGTACAGTAGCTGTTACACAGCTGGCAACAATGGCTTTAGGGTGTAGAAGCACGAACACATTCTCAATCCAACCCTGATGCAGTGGCAATGAAAACAGCAAACCATTGAGGGCTGTCCTGCCCTTCATAGCACTGATCTTCATGCTGATTTCATGGTCATTGAGCCATTTTGCACCTCATTCCAGCCAAAACACTTCGCTTTTCTCTGTTGCCTCTTCTCCTGTTGTTAACATAGTTCCTCTTCTGCATATGCAGGTCATCAAGCTGATGCAGAGCTTCAAGTCACGCGAGCTGGTGACTGAGCTCTTTGCTTGGAGGCACTACTACTGGTTCCTGACAGACGAGGGCATCGAGTACCTGCGTGTGTATTTGAACCTGCCCAGTGAGATTGTGCCAGCCACCCTGAAGAAGAGCACCAGGCCTCTTGAGAAGGATGGCGGCAGACCCCCCAGGAGGGACTACGGGGACAGACCCCCCCGCCGTGAGGGCGGCTTCGGAGGTGACCGCAGGTGAGTCATGATCACCTGCTCTGTATGTCTGTCTGTGTGTGTGTGTGCATAGATGCCCCAGCATCTTGCTTTTGGTTGTGTTATTCTGTAGTTTTGTGCATTCTTCCGTACTCATTCTTCCGTACCCATATCTGCAATGGGCCTCAGCATGCAAGCCTGCAAGCAGCAGCAACAGTAACCACGGCGCATTTGCAGCTGCACAGTAGGTGCTGTTGTGTTGGCTGGCAATGAAAACAGCAAACCAGGTGGGGGCTGTCCTGCCCTCCACCCATCAGAGCAAATCTTTGACAATCTGGTTGTTGAGCCTTCGCCTTGGAGCTTGCTTGCAGTGTTTTTGTACATTGTTTTGGCATCACTGCTGTACTTTGGTATGTTTGGCATCATTGTGGTTATCAGTGGAAGTTGCCATGTTGGCAGTCTCAGTTGACAGCAGACATCTTCACACTTAGACTACTTGTAACACGAGTTGTGCTGAAGATGCGCCGCTTCCGTTGGAGTGCGTGCAATCACGTTGTCCCCACATTCTTTAGCATCCTTTCTCGCCAAAGAAATTGTGTGTGTTAGCTCTTTGAGATTTGGAAACATCTTGAGTTTCTGCCACAAGTTGCATGCATTAGCTCTTTCAGGTCTTTCAGGTCAACAATTAAAATGGCTGATGCAGGGAGGGTGGCGGATACCGTGAGGGCTACAGAGGGGGTCCCCCCGGCGGTGGAGGAGGCTTTGGCCGCGGTGGTGGCGGTGGTGGTGACAAGGTATGCTTCCCTGTCTTCTTGCTGACGCGTAGGCTGCATCAAGAGCTGTCTTGCCCTTCACACTGAGTTTGTGTTCAGGGTACCGCTGCTGAGCTCTGTCTTTTGCGTAGAGTGTGACGTAACATACATACATCTCTTCTCTTGTTCCTTAGGACTTGGCTGCATGTCATGCCCTTGACAGCAAGTTTAACAAACCAACATGAGGTTGCCCAGCAATTGACGTCTTTTACTCTTATTCAGGTTAGAGTTGTTTGCCTTGCTCGTCCTTGCAGCGCAGTGCATAGACAAACATGACAGCATAGGTTCAGCAGCAGATTGTTGGTAAGGTTTTTGGTAGTAGCTATCAGCGTATCATGATCTGGCAATGAAAGCAACAAACGTCAAGAGGGCTGTCCTGCCCTTCATGCCTCTGACTCTGTGCTGAGGTTGTGGTTGTTGAGCCTCATTATCCTGGTCGTAGTCATAATCAATCCTTCTGTGCGAAGTGGTTGAGCGTCTTTTTCTTCAGTGGTGTGGCAATGAAAGCATCAAACCTCAAGAGGGCTGTCCTGCCCTTTGTTTTTCTGTATGCTGAGGCTGTGGTTGCTGAGCCTCATTGATCTGGTCGTATTCACAGTCTGTCCTGCTCAGTGTGATGAATGATCCTCCATTTTGTCAGTGGTGTTCTTGTCTGTTTTGCTCAGTAGTTTAGCAATGAAAGCAACCAAGCTGAAGAGGGCTGTCCTGCTCTTAATTCCATGCTGAGGTCGTGGTTGATGAGCCTCATTGCTTTGGTGGCATGCACATCTTGTTCTGCTTAGCTGGGGAAGTCTGACCACAGCTCAGTTGATCATCATGTGCATGTTACCAGATCGAACCTCCTCTTCCTTATGGTGTGTGTATCTGTTTTGCCCACTGTGGTGCGGTAATGAATGCAGGACTTTACATGCGGGCTGTCTTCAGCACTGTAGCAGTATGACTCCTAAATGATGCCGGCAATGCCGACAACTAACTTGTTGCCAGATAGTGCTTTTAGGTAGCACAATAAGCAACAAGACCGGTGAAAGCCATGACATGAAGTCGAAAAGAAAGTACCGTATGTCATTACATGTGATCACTATGATGACACATGGGCCACTCTTTTGAACTTCATGTCATGGCTTTCACCGTTGTTGTTGCCTATTGTACTACCTAAGAACTTTTTGGTAAAAAATCATTTGTCGGGATCCCACATGTCGATGATCTGAACCTGTAAAGTGCTGTATTTTGCCCTGCTTGGTTTGGTAATCACTCTCAATTGATTGATTGGTCTTCAATTTTGTTGTGCTTAGTGTGGCAATGAATGTGACTTTGGCTGTACTTTACATCAACGGGCTCACCATGTGGTTCATTGTTGTTCATCAACGGGCTCATCGTTGTCACTCAGGTGGTGCAGTAATTACAACGAAGTAACTAGCGTAGCATATTTCATGGGGCTGCCATGTCCTTCTTCCTTGTAGGAGATTATGGTTCTTGGGACCTAATTGATGCGACCCTGTCTTGTGTTCACTCTTGTTCCACTGATTGGTTCTTGGCAACGATAGCAACAAAGCGCATGAGGGCTGTCCTGCCTATCACTCGTCTGACGTCATGCTGATGCTACGCTTGTTGAGCCTTCCCACATCACTAGCTTCACCTCATTGCTGTGCCCTGTTGCAGTAGCATGTTTCTCGCTTGATGCTGTCTGATGGTGCTCTTTACCCATCTGCTGGAGGTCAGGCCAATTGGTCAAACAGTACACTCAGAGTTGCTTCAACTCTTGCGGAAACCTGATCCAGCTGTCACATGTAGCTGTCTCTTATTGTTCACCAAGCATCTGACACTACTCTTGTACTGCAGGCTGGTGCTCCTGGAGGTTACCGCCCTGAATTTGGTGGTGGAGGAGGCGGTGGCGGCTTTGGCCGTGGCGGTGGCGGCGGTGGAGACCAGTAGACCTCATGCAGTAGCACTCTGACACAGCTTGCTAGCAGCACATTGCTGAGCCAGGCTTGCAGTGATGTTTGCGTGTAAATTGACGCTATTGGTCTTGTAAAACAGCACAAGCTTCATGGCGATTACTGATGCTTTGCATCTCTGCACGCACAAGCGCTTTTACATCATGATCAAAATGTTGCTTTGTTGTCATGCACTACTCTCACATCATGATCTACATGTTGCACGGTATGGAAGACAATGGCCTCGGCTAACACCAAGTGCCTTGCTCCTCAAATGTACAGCCCTATGCAAGAGTGCTAATGTAGGCTGTTCTTTTTGTGTCTAAGGCAAGCTTGTGACTCATGCTGTGCGGCATGAAATGGCATGTATGAGCTGTCTGATCTGCACCGTACTTTGCATACGTGGCTGACATGACATGACGACGTCTTCATCTGATAGGGGAGAAAGATAGAAAGTGTTCACTTGCAATTAAGCAATGATGTGGTGGTTTGTTATAAGAGGGTGTAACAAATATGCAGAGGTGAGGTAAACGCGCGGTGCCAGTGTGTCAAAAAGCTAAATTCCCACACTGTCACAGGCGCTAATTGTGTACTACACGCGTTCTGTGGTCATGTCACATTGCATAAACCGCTTGCATAGAATTTGCCCATTGACCCTCATGCACTGCCACTTTCAGCAGCGTTGCTGGAGACCTGCATTTGCTAGCGCATGCATATGACATGAGAGAAGATGCTAAGTGTGCAGCCTTGGTACAGAAATGTACAACATTATCAGCTGTGACATCGATGCAGTAAACAAAGCCTCATTGTAGTTGTGCATCTTCCCAGAGCCGTCATCTCATGACAGGTCTTGCCACGCGCAAAGGTGGTATAGCAGCTAACGTTATGAATATGTGCTCAAAGCAAAGTTTGCTGTGGTGCGACCTGAAACAGTGATCTTCACTGAGGGCACAGCAGCAGTCAACTTCCATTTGTAACAGCCAAAACAATCTTCAGAAAGGCAAGGTACGCAGTGTGCAAGGTGACTCAGCATGACCGGCTTTGAACTATAGGCTGTCATATTGCATTTGGCTTCAGGCCTTCTGGGCATACAGAATTGAGTCTGCAGTGACATTGCAAAACTAAACATCTTTTGCCATGTTAGCGCACCGAGCAGAATGCACCATTCCTTACGTCCTGGCAAATCTGCCTTTCAGGTTTGCTTGCTGCAGTGTGAAATTATCTTGTGCTTTTAAAACAAAACCAAAGTGGTCTGTGCATGACTGCAGCTGCTGATTGATTGCATATCACGAGTTAGAAGGGCGTGGCGTAGATCTCAAGTGTGCGATGATGAAACGTGCTTATCAGATGTGTGTAAACCTTAGTCGCAGAGTGCACCCAGGTCTAGGACAGGTCTAGGACAGGTCTAGGACAGGTCTTGAGCTTCATCGTGAAACTTCAGTTGACGTGGGGCATGTCATAGTACCCTGGTATGCGCTAGCGCAACAGCGGACCAGCATAAGGCGCGCATCGCAGCGCAAACAGAACTGCAGCAGTATCTGCTGTATTGTCGTAGTCAACTGTTTGACCTCGTTGAATTTGTATTACCTCTGCTTTGCTCCCTGACCTGTCATCGTATTCAAACCTGCCGTTTAGGACGTGAATTGCTGTCTAAAACCAACCATCAGGGCGCTTGCTCCACTGCGAAAGCTTGCGCTGTCTTTGCGTACTTCTCTTGGCTCACCTTGTCTGGCATACAGTAATTCTCACAGCTTCACATGGCATGCAGCTGTTGACCGTATTGTGAGACAGAACGTAGCTCGAGCCTGGATAGAGGCGGTCGCTCGCCCTCGTCCACGTCATGGAGGGTGGTAAAGAAAACAGCCAGCCTGGCCAAGAGTCGGGGCTGGCACGGATGTTCAGAGAAGGCAACAAGGCCATCGGGACGCACAAGTACAGATCTTTGGATGTTGCCCGCAATACATCTGCTAGCGTTGCGGTGCACAGCAGGGCGTGATGTGTGTTTGTGCAAGCAGGACCAGCGATCTTTTCAAACAGCTGGAGTCCAGAAGCCTGACAGAAGATGAACAGACTATCATACAACAACGTGTAAGAGTAACCCTTCTATTTTGATATGGACGCTTGCGCTTCTGCTTGTAGTACAGTACCTCAATCTCTGGACATCTGTAAACCTCTGCTGCCCCTGCTACTGCAGCTCGACTTGCAACGGAAAATGCTGCTGGCATACGAGACAAGGGAGAAAGCTCGAAAGGTGGCTGGCTTTATGCAGCGCCGCTAATGCTGTTTGTCATGACATCTTGCCAGCTCTATTGTCTCCGCTTTTGTCACCACACCCAGTCATTTGCAATGCTTTGCTCTCTTCCAACACAATGTACTGAAGCTGGTTGTGTTGTTACAGATCCAGGACTTACAGCAAGTTTGCCCAGAGCTGACAGAAGAAGAGGCAGAAAGAGCCTTGGACCTGTGCAATGGCAGGTAATGACACCACAGCCCACAAGTTCTTGGTCACCAGTATGACGCTTGTTTGACTGTCCAGTAGCTCCAATATCAGCTCTTGAGGTTGATAGCTCCATAAAGGCAACATCAATGCATAATCAAAGCAGCTAGGAGCTGGTGGCATGGCCAGCAGCTTGCACTCTGCTGCTTGCTTAGTACAGCTCACATAATATGCTGGTCATTCGATCATTCATGTGCACTTTGGTGCATTCATTTGCATGTTCATGCGTGCATCTGCACGTTCAAGCATCCAGTTACATGTTCATAAACTCACTCATTCACACATTCACACATGCATAGGGGTCCAGAACAAGCATCTCTGAGGATGCTCCTCTTGCAATCTGTCCTTCAAAAGCAAAATGATGCTGTGTGCAGCACTCATGCATGGCGAGGACATGTATAATTTCTGCAATTGCCTTATTCAAACGGTGGACTAAAGACCTCCCTCTACCTTGCGTCAAGCACAGTGACCACTTATCATCGTGCACCAAGTTGTGCAGCAGCAGCACTGGGTTTTTCCTAGGCAAATTTCCACTTGCTGGAACCATAGCATGTCTGATCTTTTCTTGCAGGCAAAAGATGCCCTGAATTGGTCCATGCTATGGTTTCAACTCACTGCAGGGTGCACAATGCTCATACCGTTGCTGCATGTGATGCACAAAGGACACGGCCACTTAGCAGATCATGTAGTCACCTGCTGGTGTTGTCCATCACACATTACCAAATACGTGTTTCAAACTGGAATTACTGCGAACATTATGTCAGCTGACTCATCGGTGCATGTGATGCAGCAATGAGGACTATCAAAACTGTTGCATCAATAGGCTTCATAGGGTTGCACAGAACAGGATGCTGTGGAGAGACAAGCCTCGCCTTGCACAAACCTAGCTCATCGTGAGCTGGGAGGCGATAATTTTCTTTTTGCTAATATGCAGGGAGGATGTAGCTGCTGGGCAGATTGTGTCAGATCCTGCTTTCAGGAGAAGGCTGCAGCCTGCTTCTGCTGCCCCTGTGCCTCGCATGGGTGACCTCACCACTCCCGCCTGTCTGTGTTTGTCTGTGCATGTGTCTGTGCATGTGCCTGTGCGTCTTTTGGTGCCTCCATCTGAGCTTCTGTTGGTGCCTCTGCACACTTAAACAGCCAGCAGCCTGCATCGTGTCTGAACCTTGTCACCTCACACCTACGCGTGCTCAGACAGGCTGCAGTTTGTGTCAGGCCTGATGCATTTGCAGCATAAGTGATGGTGCTTGCCCCATCACAAGACGCAAGTCTTGCAGTGCAACCACTCTCAAGCTGTCTGTGACTTGGGTGATGCAGACGCATCTGCAGCACCTTTGGACTTTGCTTGCACATTTACGCTTGTCAACAATGCACGGCAGGCGTTCTGACAATAATAGTAGCGTTGCACACTTAGGCTTACCAGCAGTGCACAGCAGGCCTCTTTCAACAGGATTATTGATGTTGATGTCACCTGTCACATAAGCACGGGTTAGCTTGCAGGAGGCACAACAAGAAAGTCAGCGACATGGAACGCCAAGCCTTCTGGCAGGAGGCCAAAGCAAGTAGATGCATCCTCTCTGGGCAGCTCTGTGAGTCCTCTTGAAGCCTCATCATTGCTTGCATAGGGTTGTCTAGGGTTGCCTAGGGTTGAGTCTAAACCCTAGACCTTACAACAAGGCCCAGCAAAGCCCAAGCATGTAGTGCAAGGCCATGTTGTGTAGGTTCAGGGTTTAGACTCGACCCTGAACCCTGAAATCTTGCACCCTGCCAGAAGGGTTTTGTTTGGCAGCATGCCCAAGAAATTAGACATTGCATGTAGATGCCTCTTTCAGAGCTCGTTCATTTACAAATCCAAATGTAGTAGAGTAAAATAAAGCTGTTGTTGTCATAAGAATTGTAGAGCCCATGTATGCAGCCCAGCCATCAACTATGTCAGCTGCTATTTTATCTGGAGTTCCACACATGCATTCTGCTTGGATGAGCATAAGGCCCTCTGATTGGCCAAGCAAGCAGTTGAGCATTTGTATGCCTCTCAGCAGACAGCTGTCTGTTGTACTGTATTGTCATGCAACTGGTTAGTTTGGGATTGGGGTTTGGGATTTGGCTTTTGGGGGATTTTTGGGTGCACCTTCTTGTTGGTGCTTTCATGGGAGGCAAGAAGTGCGGATCTGGATGCGGCAGTTGCAGACATCGCCCCACTCTGGCAGTACTGACTCTGAAGCCTAAAGGCCAGGCTCTGCCACACAACCATGCTGCTGACTGACATTGTGGTGTCTGGCTTGCATGGCACCTCAAAGTGGCAGTAAGCATCCTCACTAGAGGAACCAGATCTGCACTGGGCATCTTGAAGCAGCATTTGCAAGCACATCAAGGCCAACATGCCTCTGGCCTGCTTCAAATTCTGTCATGCAGCTAGTGGACAAACACCTCTCTGGCCTGCAGGCGCTTGTGGCATCTTTCACCAAAGGCAACAGACGCAGATTCTAACACAGTTTTAGTGGCAGCATTCACAGCGCGTCATTTCCTTGAGTCTCAAATATGGGCCTGTCATGTTGTCACACTGACTGCTGTCATCATGCAAGTAGTTCACAAGGCTGTAGTGCATTGTAGGTGTTCGTGGGATCCTTCAGAGGAGGCAAAAGAGGCGGCAGTCGCACGGCACATCTTCAAGCAGCAGCTGCAGGCGCAGCTTCATCAGAAGCTGACCTCCCTGTCACAACGTGGCGCACCTCCAGGCCGCGTTCCCGCCAGAAGGCTGACCACCCTGCAGATAAAGCGGCAAGCTCCCGCCAAAACACTGCTCAGGCTGAAGCCCAGCCTGCGCACAAAGGCAAACAAGAGCAACAGCAGGATGAAGAGGAAGGCAGTCAGGCAGAGCAGATCAAGGACGAAGAAGCAGAGCAGAAGGAAGAAGAGGAGGAGGAGGAGGAAGAAGAGGATGAGCAAATCGAGGAAGACGAAGAGGCTGATGCTGCTGCAGCAGCGCACATGCATGCTGAGGAATCCGGGGAGCTGATGTTTGAGGCTGATGTGGTAGATGCTCTTGCAAATCTGCCCAGCAGCCAGCCTCTTGGGTAATACACTACATGTTACCGTCATATGCACGTAAGAGGCAGTATCATCTCACAGTGCTTGCTTGCCCACCTGCCCAGCAGCCAGCCTCTTGGGTAATACACTACATGTTACCGTCATATGCACGTAAGAGGCAGTATCATCTCACAGTGCTTGCTTGCCCACCTGCCCAGCAGCCAGTCTCTAGGGCAATATACTACGCCTTACCGTCATATGCACGTAAGAGGCAGAAAATTTCACAGTGCTTGCTTGCAGAGTGCCCAGCAGGCAGCCTCTAGAGAAGCACATCACATCTTGGAGCTTGTATGCACATAAGAAGCATAGTCACCCCACAGTGGTTGCTTCCAGATTGCTCGATGGCAACACTGCTTCACATCAACTTTCCACATAATGCTTTTTGCATGGGCTGTCACTTGCATATTCATCACTTGCATATTCATCACTTGCATGTTCATCCGTCATGTGCACAGGCAGTGGGCAGTGGTCCCATGCAAAAGAGCTCTCCAACAACAGTGAATTCTTGCAAAAGTGTGCAGCAGCAGCTTTCTATAGTGCATGTCTTCAGTATGCACACTCACCATGCGCCTTCAGCACCGACATTGTCAGCAAACAAGCTTACACACAGTTATTATTATTACAGTGTTTCCCTAATCCAAACAGCTTGGGAGCATCCTGGGTCTATCAACACTGCCCTGCCATTGTTTCGGTGGAGTAGTCTATTCCCCTTTTGCTTCGATCCTCACGGTCATGTGCGATCAATGACCTTCAAAAACCAGTGCATAATGCAATTCACATTGCGAGTCATGCGACAGTCCTTCCCAATCTGGCTACATTGCATTGAGTTTGAGATGCGCCTTGGTGTCCGCCATTAACAGACCCTGACACTTTCTTCAGCAGCTAGCCTGTCTGAGGATGCTGGATGAGGACCAGGGACAGCAGCGCATCCCTGACACAGTCTGACCATGATGTGCTGTGCTGCAGATTGGAGCCACACAGCAGCAGCGAGCCCACCGACCTGGCCATCGCCACAGGTGTTCAGCTCCCTCTTAAGGCTTCAGGGCTGAGAGCAGATACTGTGACGAGCACCCCCTTGTCACCAAGCACAGGTATGATCCCAAGCCAAAGTCAGAACCCAGGGATTAGAGTCCAGGAATTAGAGTGCAGGAAATCAGTATGCATGATGCTTGCCGAGGTTGTTTCCAGTGTTGCGTGTGTTAAGGCCATACTTGACTCATGTATGTTGGATGGTGGGTGGTGCCTTAGTCATGGTGGGTGGCAATCCGGTGCCGTAGTCATGGTAGATAGTGGGTGCATTTGATGGAGATGATTTGAGATGTGCAGGGCAGGACTCTCATCATGAACCCTTGAATGGCAAATTGTTTTTGTTGTCGGTAGGCCTTGTTCATGGCGCCTGCATCAGAGGCTCTTGTATGTGTAGCCTTAGTCATGGTGGCTGCATCAGGAACCCTTGTACATGTAGATTTAGTCATGGTGGCTGCATCAGGAACCCTTGTATATGTAGCCTTGGTCACAGTCCCTGCATCAGGAAGTGCTGTGTATGCAGCCTTAGTCACAAGCCCTGCATCTGAATATGTTGTGTATGTAGCCATGTCCAGTGCTGTGCATGCATATTTTCAAAGACACACCCAACAGCACTTGTCCCACCGTGCACTACAGTATGCTGAATGCCACAACAGGAGTTCATATATTGAGCCGCCCAGGACTGTACACACCTGACCCCAGGAGAAGACACATGTTGAAGGACCAAAAGAACAAACTGAACAAATGTATAACAGAACGAGCACTTAGTGAACGAATGAATGAGTGAATGAATGCCTGAAGGAATGAGTGCATGATTGACTGATAAAACAAATGAATGGGTGAATGCATGATCACAGGCGTGAGACAGAGCAGAAGGCTAGCAGCGCTTGCAGAGGCCCCACCCCACAGCCCCGTTGATGCCCATGCTGCCCAACAGCAGGGAAAGGCCCCCCATCAGCAGAAAAAGCCCTTCCAGCAAGCAGAGCAGCCAAGCGCGACACAGTCTGCAGCACTGTTGCAGGCATCCACTTTGGAGGCCAGCGCAAATGTGCTGAAAGGCCTGGTAAGGGTTTCGACTGTAAACCATGCTGCTCAGGGTTTAGGGTTTACTCCCAAAACCCTTAGCTTACACCATGCTGCTCTGGACCCCAAAGGCATATACCCCAAAGACCATACCCTTGATGTGCACGGTGCTCTCGGCGTGCTGCAGCAGCCAAGCCTGCATCATGGCTAAACCCTAATTACTGCTCCCGGGATTCAAACAACACCAAACTCTAACATGCAGTGGATTTACTGGACAGACCCCAATGTAGTCCATCTGTGTCTATGCAGAATGTGGCAGCAGGCGTGGTATCTGTACACAGGATGCTTGTCCTGCCATCAAAACCTACACCATACTCACAGAAACATTTGGCTACTGATTTGCGCGGGTTCCATCATCCATCTCTGTGTGTGTATGTATGGACAGTGTGACAACAGGGTTGAAGTTTCTGCATGAGATGCTTGCCCTGCCAGCAAGATCCATATCATGCATAGACAGGCGTTTGGCTACTGGCTTGCTTGGGTCTCTACAATCTGTCTGTGTGTGCGTGCAGACTGTGTCAACAGGGGTGAAGTTCCTGCATGAGGTGCTTGCCCTGCCAGCAAGATCTATATCATGCTCAAAGAGACACATTTGGCTACCGGCTTCCAGATTGTGTCTGTGTGTGTGTGCAGACTGTGTCAACAGGGGTGAAGTTCCTGCGCAAGATGCAGCCCCAGGCCATGCAGGGGGCCCTAGATGCCCTGCAGGTCTGTCCTCACCCCAGCCCTTTCTGACCCATACCCTTGCTCTCTATCCAAATTCCTGTTCTTTCATCAAGCCCTGGCTCTTTACCCACGCCAATCTGACCAAACCCTTGCTCTCTGTTGAAACCCTGGCTCTTTACCCAAGCCATTCTGACCAAACCCTGGCTCTCTATCCAGACCCTGGCTCTCTATCCAAACCCTGGCTCTCTATCCAAACCTTCGCTCTCTATCCAAATCTTGCTCTCTATCCAAACCCTGGCTCTTTACCCAAGCCAATCTGACCAAACCCTTGCCCTTTACCCAAGCCGTTCTGACCAAATCCTTGCTCTCTATCCAACCCCTGGCTCTTTATCCAAGCCATTCTGACCAAACACTTGCTCTCTATCCAAACCCTGGCTCTTTACCCAAGCCATTCCGACCAAACCCTTGCCCTTTACCCAGACCCTTACTCTTCACCCCAGCCCTTGTTGATCATTTCCATCAAGACAGTCAGTGCATTCACTGCATACACACCCCTGTGACATGTCGCCAACATTGGCTTCAAGGCAGATGCTGCCCTTTTGCCGGCAGCTGGAAGCTGTCTGTGCCATACGTATGTGCGTGTAACATGCATACAGCATGCACTTCTAGTACAGCAATCTTGTATGTAAGGCCGGTGTGCATCATCCACCTATAGCGTCTGTCTGTAGCGTTTGTTTGTGAAACAGGGGAAGCTGTGTCTGTGCATGTGTGCCTGCCTTGCTTGTTGCCTACAACAGCTGACTTAGGTATTTGTTGACTGTTTGTGCACCTGACCCTGAGGGAGGACCCGTTTCAACAAATGAATCAATGAATGAATGGATGGGCATTTGTGACTGTCCTGTCTGTACTTGCTGTACAGCAGAGATAGTGCATGTGCAGTCAGCAAACCAGATCAGCGAACTTACCAAGCAGCGACCGCTCAGGTCTTGGACATACATGCTGACAAGAGATATCTGTGTTCAGGGGCTAGACTGTGTCAAGGCAGATCTGCTCAGGGCACAGCTGTTTGGCACCAGCACACTGTCACACCAGCAGGCTGTGTCCCAAGCACTACAGCTCCTAGCAGCCCCACCAGGGCTGACCCCAAACTCAGAACTGGCCTTAGCTGACTTGCACAGCCCTCCAGCTGAGCTAGACAGCCCTTCAGCTGACTCTCAAGTGCCCCAGCATGAGTCACAGCAGCCGCCGCCGGAGAAGGGAATAGCTGGTAATACAGTCATCACATCAAAGGTGCCTAAACAAGCAAGTTCTGATGGGAATGGTCCACAGCAGACATCCCAATCTGCATCCCCAGATGCTGAGCCAAGCTTTCCAAGGCTTGCAGCTGGTGGTACACAGAGCAAGAAGAGGAAGGCCGACAAGGCTGATGTCACTGTAGAAGGTGACGCCGCAGCTGCTGTGGAAGCTGAGCATGCTGAGTCAGCACAGCAGGCTGAGGAGGAGCGTGCTTTGCCAAAGCGAGCTGCAGTCAGATCAGGCAGTGGCACAAAGAAGAAGCAAGGCACGCTGCAAGCTGCGTTTGCCAAGGCCAAGGTAGGGTTCTTTGCATTTCTTCACACAGCCTGACACACCATAAAGCATGTTATGATCTTGACGGATCATGTCCTCAAATAGTTTAATCGATGTTGTTGGTTTCCATTGTGAATGAAGGATCGATCATCAATTTTTTCTGGCAAACACAAGGACGGGCAGAACAGTGCCAAAGCTGTTACTTTCAGGGTAGAGATTGTCAGTGTAGCTCGCCAGGACATTGTCCTGCAATCCACAGTTTGGTGCAGAGTGCAGCGGAATGGATGATGCTTTCAGCAGGGCATGTCATCATGTCCGTCATGCAAACATTGGGCCTGGTGTTTCTGCTGCAGCTCGCTGACTGTTGGGACCTCTCAGAAAACCAGGTGGAAAGCCAAACTCCTGCACACTCATTAGATGGTGCCTGTGCCGGGTGTGACCATTGGGCGTGGTCACATCCAAAGTAATGCAATCTTTGTGCTAAGCACTACTCAACGTCTGCAGGATGCTGGCTCACAAGGCTTAAGCAGTAATGAAGCTCAGCAGAGGAAGAAGAGAAGCACTAGAGCCAGAGCAGTGTCCAATCAGGACACAGAATCATTGCCTGATCAGGCCATGGACCTGTCGCCAGAACAGGCTACAGAGGGTGAGGAGAAGAAGAGTAGTGCAGATGCAGAGGCAGTGCCTGACCAGGCGACGGCATCTGAGCAGCCGAAGAAGAGGGGTAGGAACATCAGGGCCAGGAGGTCGCCTGATCAGGACATGGTGGATGCTGTCATCAGCGATACAGAGGCAGAAGAAGAGGATGAGGCTTCTGATACAGACTTTGTGGCCGTTGTGAAGGGCAGCAGAAAGGTATGCCATGCAATGACACCTCCAAAAATGTCAAGTACAATGTTGTATATGCACATCTGCATGCAAAACATCGCAATCAACAAGCATCAAGAGTGTGGGTTAGGTCAGCTCTTAGTGGTTGCATGTAATTGTGTCACATGCGCATTCATTCATTCATTCAACTGTTCATTCATTCTTTCGTTTGTTGGTCGGTCCTTCATTCATTCATACACAGTAAATGCGTGGCTTTGCCTAAGGTCAGGTTTATACAGTCATGCGTATGTATTGGTCCATGATGCTAATTGCCAGCAAGGTGGTTCAACTTTTAATCAGCACCTGTCTATAGCCATTACTTGGATGACAAACTGCAGGGCTGCACCCTCTCACGTTTTGTGTCTTGTACGCAGAGGATCAGGGCTGCTGCAAAAAGCCCCACAAAGAAGCAGAAGAGCAGAGCACGACCTCAGCCCCAGTCCCCAGCTCAGGCCTCCCCCTCCAGCAGCAGCGCAGCAAAGAAGGCGAAGACCGCCGAGCCAATGAGCCCTGGAAGCGCTCCGGGCTCTTCTTCTTCACCCAGCGATGCAGTCAAGCAGCGGCGCAGAAGGCGACCATCAGTGGTGAGATCTCTTGATTAGAGTTGATGTGAGATTTCTTATTTAGGGTTTATATGATGACTTCATCATTCACGTCATGCCAACGCATGGCAGGCATGGTCTACCACCTATATACCACTCAATCCTAAACATAGACTTGCTTCATTCACAACATGCTTACCGCCTCCTATCAAGCAGTACCACACGGGGAAGCGCAGCATACCTCACCCTCAAGCTTCTCTTGAGGGCGTGTGCAGGCTGCATCTCAAGATGCATGTCTATACTGGTGCTTTGCTGTGTGTGTGTGTGTGTGTGTGTGTGTGTGTGTGTGTGTGTGTGTGTGTACACACAATGCCTTGTGCAGATGCATTGATGGTGAAGGCGTGCGTCTGTGCTTCCACAAGCGCAACGTGTGAAGGCTTTGACACGAATTCATAACACTCAGATGTGGTCAGAACAAAGAGTGCAAATCTCTGCTTACCAAGAAAAAGGGCCCTCACTCATGTGGTGCCTGCAGCATAAGATCTGAGCATTTCACAAGTGGATGTTACTTCCTGTGCAGGTAACTGCATGTACCTGTAAGCAAACAGCGGTTAGTAAAGCACACTTGCATGAGCAGTCGTGCATGCTTGCAGGTTGCAAGACTAGCTGAAGAGGAAGCTGAGCAAGCAGCTGCTATTGCAGCAGCAGCAGCAGCTTCTCCCCCAAAGCAGGTGTGCTTTGATGCTGGCCTCCCAACTCTTAACACAGCTTCATTGACTTGCCAGCCTCTTAGTCATAACCATATACACATGCTGTGCTCACATGTTCAGTAAATTCAGCTCGATCTTGTATCGCTTTCTCCTGACTGAACCTGCCCATCAGAATGCACAGCAGCAGTCTTGAACAGAGGAATGACGTTGCTCCCAAAGGCCCCCGAAGGCCCCAAAAGGCCTTCTTACCAGGATCATGAACCCACATAACACAGAGAATCCCCAGGCGAACAGATGTGTCCCTACTGACAGGGAATGCTTTAGACATTATTAGTGTGATTGTAGAAGGGCCTTTTGTTATCCTGCTGTACGCATGGGCATGCACTCAACCCTAAACCGCTCTGAGGCTGAATCCCTAAAACCCTAAATCTAGTCATGCAACATGCAGCACCAGCTGCAATGTGAGCGTGACTTCATATGCAGAACAAGGGCAGTGGGGAGGGCAGAAGGGCCAAGGCAGGGTCAAAGGCCCAGGGCTTTTCAGCCATTGCCAGATCGGGCCACACCAACAGAGGCCGTGTGAAGCAGAAGAGTCACAAGGCTGCCAACATCTTGGAAGTGGGCTCTGTCAGGTCGGATGCACTCTTCTTCTGCCATGCCATGTCTGTGCATCTGTGTGAAGCAGGAGAGTCAGCACCCTGCTGATGTTTTCTGTCAGGTGCGGAATGCTCTTCTTCTTTCACTGTTGCTCGCATGCCTCTATGCTCCTGCTGACTGATGCCCTTCTTTTTCCTCAAGCACTGCTTGCATGCCTCCATGCTTCTGCTGACTTATCCTCTTCTTCACCAAACACTGCTTGCATGCTCGCTCAAATGACGTCCAAGCTCACAAAAGCGATTTTTGCTTCAAAACGCAGAAGAACAGTCTGGAGGTGTCACCGTTTGACTTTAAACCCTAAGTCCAAACCTTCAACCCAACAAAAGCGCAATGAAAGCATGTACACCTCAACTTAGGTCAAGCTCTTGCCAGCTGGCTCTGTTGGCTTCGCCCTTGTTCAGCTTCTTCTTCATGTGTCACGCTTAGCTGTGCATGCTCCCAGTCTTGCTCTTCGCATAGCCTGATTTAGACTGTCTTGATTGACTCTATCTGGATAATCAGAACTCATCTGGATGCTGACCTGGCAACCTGACAGCTGCAGCATGTCCTTGTCATTGCACACATTACACCATGATGGTAGATTGCATCACACCATCAGCATCATGATTGATACCATGTGCATCATACTGTACTTGACCCTACTATAACACACCTTGATAGCTTCTGAGCTAATCTTGAGTGCCCCCAACAGACTTGGTTGTGGTCAAAAGCTGGATGTCAAGCTGGCCGTCTTGACAACACAGAGAGTGTCCAGTCATCAACTCAGATATCCTCAGCTGTGTTTGGTGTCAGTCTTCAAGCTGCCGCTGATCTGGCCACAGCACCTGTCTGGTGATGCTCTACAAGAGCCTGGGTAGATCTTTCCCAACCCAGATGAGATCAGTCAGCTGATCTGACATATTGTGTGGTGTGCAGGGCAGAGAAGGGGTGGTACAATAGTGGGTACATCTTCCCAGAGGGCTTCAAATCTCAGCTGCCCTTTAGGTTTGCCTTTCATCCTGCCCTTCATTGTGCCTTTCATGCTGTAAGTATGCGCTGCAGGTCTGCTATCTGCTCTGCCCTTTGGCTTGCCCATTGTTTGTCATTTTTGCCCTTCATGTACCTGGTCTGCCTATCAGATAAGTTGTGTTTGCCCTTCAAACATCTTTACTTTCTGCCCTCCATGTTGCCATCTGTCTGGCAGAATTGCCCTTTGTAGACCTGGCTAGCGCAATGTGTATAGTATGCTTGCTGTACGGCTTTAGCACTTTTGTGGCCTGCATGCTTCACGCGCATGCTGCATGCCCTGAAGAGTCAAGGTCAAAAGGCATATGATCTGCCTTTTGACCTTGAAAGCCCCTTTGCTTCACAAGGCAACTTTACAGGGAATCTGCCTTTTGACCTTGGAAGCCCCTTTGATTCACAAGGCAACTTCATGGAGAATCTGCAAGGTGCCTGGTCCTGATATGAGCCTTTGACTGCTACAAAACTTCTGTTCGGCACCTGCATGAATGCACCATCATTGGCAAGGGGGCTGCCTTCAGGAATGCGCCCTGCCCTCCTTGCCGCCTTCCTCTGCAGCCCAAAACCCCCACCCCAGCCCTGACAGGGGCCTGTGACTGGTACAGGTCTTCTGTGGAATTGGACCAGCTGTGCCTGCATGAGTGCACCATCATTGGCAAGGGGGGTGCCCACTGGCCCCACCCCACCTACAAGGTGGTAGCCATGGACAGAGCTGATGAACCCCTCTTGGCCAAATCCTGCACTGGCTGCTGGACACAGGTGATCAGCCTATTCTCTCTGATGCGCTTTCAACATAGGGCTGCTAAGTGCCCATACCTGATGCACCTGCAATGCCTTGCTGCACAGAAACACAGGCAGAGTCACTCTTGGCCTAGTTTTGTTCTGGCTGCTGGACACAAGACCCTGGCCTCACACACTCTCATCTGCATGGTGTCATCATGATTGTGCATCGCAGCACATGCTACATGACTTCTGCCTTGGCAAATTCAACCCAGCGTGCTTTGTTTTGTAGTCATATGGCTTATTCAGCTAGGGTCGTGAGTCTGACCTGACAGGTTGGTACCATTGCAGGTGCTGAAACGCATCAACTCAGAGATAGAGGCCCGACGCAAGGCGGGGGAGAACCTGCCCCCGCCCCCCAAGACCGCCATCGCCGGCCCTGAGTACTTCGGCCTCAACCAACCTGAGGTACACGGCCAACCACTCTCTCTTGTGCCATCCATCCCCCAATTGCAGTGAGTTTTGCCACCCCGCACTGAAGCCCACTCCTAGCTACTGCAGGTGGACATCCTGTAACAATTACAAGTGTTCCCCACGACCCATACATTCTGATCGCAGACTTGTGTCTGTGCAGTTGACTGAAGCCATTGAGGCGCTGGACCCGCAGCATGAGTGCAGTGAGTATTGGGATGGCAAGGCAGACAGGGAGGCAGCTGCAGCAGGGCTGGCCCCAGCTGACAGGGGGCCCAGACCCCCTCGCCCTTCAGCTGGGGGTGCCCCCCGCCCCAAACGAAGCAGAAGAGCCAGGTATGCCCTGTAGTCAAATGGGCTAGCTAACCTCCAAGACTGTAACACCCGTGCTTGACTGGCTGACTGACTGGCATGATGAGTCATCCTGTTGGCATCAGAACCATTGTGACAGCTGTATTGCAGGAGCTGTTGCTCTGTGCAATGGCAGCAAGGTACACCCGGCTGGCTGCGTTCTCTTACCATAGTATGCATCAGTTTAAATACTTTGCAGGCAGTGCAAATTTGATGAGCTTTTCTTGGATTCGTATCATTGGAGAGACTAGTTTTGTAGGCAGTCAGAGCAAGCACACTGCAACTCAGCATGCAGCAGCAGTGCTGCTTGACACATCCTTGATTGTGATGTGGCAGCTCATACTCTCTGCCTGTAGCACCTGCAATATTACAAGAACACATTACAGACACAGCCACGTGTGATGATGCATGCTCTGCCAGCCCTCAGGTCTGCACTGATAAGGATGATGATAATGTTTGCGCTTTCTGGCTCATGATAAATCATGTTGTATGTGAAGGGCAAGTCTTGTCTCTGGAGACAGCAGTCTGTTCTGAGCATCCCTATAAGGGCTGATGATACATTTGGTACCCTCAGGTCTGCACTCACATGCCACATCCTTCTGCAGGGAGGGCTCTGATGAAGAAGCTGAGCCTGGTCGCGAAGATGAGGAAGATGATGAGTCAGCCAACATGACCAACCGGTGAGTCATGCATTGCCAACCCCTCAGTTAGTCAAAGTCGCTGAGGCAGCTGCATGGTCACTGAATGGCGACGTGCCCGGCACACTCTTTGCTTTTAGGCTTCAAGCTCTAAATCCTAAATCCTAACCCTCTACAACAGGGCAAATGGAGTGTCAGCAACTCTCGCACATAGAAGCACAGAAGATAGAGTTCACTCTGAGTCGGTCACAGCCTGAATGACAAGACGTGCTCAACTTTCCATCAGTCAAAGCCTGCGTGTTGACTCAAGTCCAACGCATGTGGTCTGTTGTATGTTGTACAGGTAAACACATGAAGCAGGGTGGGACAAAGGAAACCCTACTGCAATTTGGACAAACCCTAAATCCTGGTCTGTGGTTTGTACAGGTGGTCAGCAGTGAGTCGCACGGAGAGGTACAGGAAGCGGTGTGGGGATGAGGGAAACCCTACTGTGGACGAGACAAATCCCCTGCCCAAATTGATAGACCCCATCACCCTAGAGCCTGTAGTCACTCCGGCTATTTCGCCATTTGGGCATGTCATGGGGCTTGCCACCTGGAAGGTAGGGTTTCACAACTTGAGCAGGAAATTGTTTTCCAGCTCATATCATGGTATGGGGTTTGCCACCTAAACAGTACGGTATGCACATGTGCAAACAAATTGGCTTGCACCCTAGTTCACAGTATGCTGTGGGCCTTCACCTGGAAGGTAGGGGTTGC
>JAABUP010003799.1_pt1 | contig 26124 bp, 39 predicted proteins | sample 5559201 | NCBI WGS metagenome assembly JAABUP01 (sample SAMN10711887, study PRJNA513373) | rock metagenome | isolation source: Antarctica rocks | place: Antarctica | reverse complement strand
CTACTGTGGAAAGGGTTATTGAGATGACTGACACATGTCTCGTGGTCTCTAGAGTGTTCAAGCCCTCTTCCAAAGGCTCCCACGTGTCTGTGATATTGATTGAGCCAATCTCTGTAAGCTGATGAAGATTTGGAATCCTTCGTTTTATGATCTCAGCAATGGTGACAGTCTTGTTGATGGCACGGCCCATGCCTTTCAGTGTGACCGCTTCATGTCCCTTTTCCTACGAGTGTCAGCTGACGTTTTCCGCTCATACTGTAAGGATAGTGCATTGCAGGAACATGGTGCGCTGCGGCAGGTTTGCTAAGTGCTCGCATGGGACAAGGCTCGTACCGTTAGGAGAGAGGTTGCGTATGTTATGTAGTTACGAACTTGGCCTGCGGCCATAATGCGCACCTGCAGGAGGGCTCTCTGTCATCAACAGCAGCTTCGAAAACGCGATACGAGCTGCTGCGACGTACCTCATTATCAATAATCGAGCTCTGCTCTGTCTTGGCTTGTTCGATACGAACATAACGGTCCATACCGACGGCGAGCTCTGCTGAACCGGACAGACAGCAGCGACTCGCACCTGGTCAGCACCTGGTCTTCAACAATGTAGCAAGGCCCTACGAGCAGGCGCCATGGCCAACGAATATCAAGTGTACGCACGCGGCAATGCAACATTTCCGGACAAAAGCCCTATGGAGAAGCCCTCACCTTTCGCCCTCGCCCTTCGTTCCAGAGTCAAACTGCGTTGATCCAGGCAAATCCTGATCTCTCAATTAGGGGAGAAAAACGATTAATGCTGCAACACTTGGTCGCACACCATCTGGTTTCCCCTTAGGGGAGAAAAACGATTAGCGCTGTAACACTTGGTCGCACACCATCTGGTTTCCCCCCTACTGGCTTCACACACCAAAAAAAAAAAAAAAAAGCAAGCCACAACAGTACTTTCCAATTGCATCTCAATTTTCAATCAGACACAAACACATGATCCCCAATATGATTTGCTGATTTGCTAGGCCTCGTGAACTTGCATGGAAATTCAGCACACACAGTATGCTCTCAAGCAGCAACTTGGTGGACTGCGCGATGCATTGCTATGCATTTCAGAGGCTATGTTTACAGTGTCTTTGAGTGAAGGTGCTGACAGATACAATGTAGCCAGGATGCAGTATTAACTGATTGACAGCAGCATACAAGCGGTCAGGCTGCACGTATACTTCCGCTGCTTCACCACGTCAGTCAACCATGCATGGATAAAGAATATGCTTGCCCATGTCTCGCATCTGTGATAGCCCAGCCGAAGTTGTAGGCCGAGCCTCCTGTACTGCGGTTGAATCAGCTTCAATCTGCCGATCCTAAGCAAAAGGATCAGCGCTGCGGTTGTTGCAGCCTGAGGATGCTGGAGTTTCACAACTCTGGGTGCCAAAGCCAGAGAGAATGCCTGGAAAGACGGGATGCCTGAAAAGAGAGGGTGCCGTGTGTAGCAGTTTGCGACCTGAAGCAATTGCTATGGGGGTCTCAAGAACTCAGTCCCCTAATCCTTTTAGGGTCATTAGGTAATGCATTACATTTTTCAGGAACCCTAAGAAACACTTTTCACCATTCATGTGCAGAGCAGCATTTGAGAAAGTTTTTTTTTTGCAATTTTATTTTCCCATACCGGTTTGGACCCTTATGGTGTTGTAGTGTGGCCAGGACGTGTTGCCAGGAAATGGCAATGCCCTAGGACAGACGGTCATTTGATTTGTAGTTGCATCATACTTTTTACCACATGTGTTGCCTCTGCATGCTGTGCGGACCAGCTGGTTGGCTGTCAGGCTGAGCATGCCCATCACCAGGTAGCAGATGGTGTACCCAATGGTGCGTACAACGGGCAAGGTGATAACAAATCACACGACTTTAGGATGCATGTGAGCTGTAACAGGCACTGACAAATTTGCGTAACAAAGCCAGACATTTCCAATGCCAGATGACCCTGCCATTGTAGTTGTTGTATATGCACTTTATATACACTCGTCCAGTACTTGGTTCAATGTGCATGCAGTGTTTGAGCGACAGCAGTCTCAGGTGAGTGATTGGTGGCATTGTAAGTGGTGCTTTCAGCAACATCATTGATGTTGCTTCACATTCACACATATGGCTAGGTGGTTCACCGGCTAGGTGAACCCAGACTAACTTAGTAAGGTCACACGCAGTCTTATGAACAAGCCAACAGTCCTTGAGCATTAGCACAATGAGCCAGCATGTTGCGTAATGGCTGCTGTCCACACAAGCCCAATCTTTGACCTGCCCATGTACCCCACAGCCATACTGAATGGATGCTGCAAGCCTGCCTGCAGCAGTTTGCAACTTGTAATGCAAACACTGTTAAGACAGTAGCCCAACAGACATGTGCACTAAAAGTGTCACTGCACAGATACAGCTGCAACGCGAGCCACCACCACCCAGCGAGTTTTGCCTATGCATTCTCATCTGCCGCCTGGCCTCCTAGGATGAAAGCTTGTGGCGTATGAGTCCTTTGAAGAAGTCCAAACTGCAGCCAAAAAGAGCGTCAAGCTTGACCATGGCTTCCTAAGGGGTGGAACATCTGCAGCTGAGCTGGCAGTACCTATTGCCATCTGGATGCAGCGCAAAAGCAGTGCCTTGTGTGTCCACAGCCAACAGGTATCCGTACTCTGTCAGGCCCTTGATAGTCAGAGCTACCTCCTTGTTGCCATCTTCAAGCAGTGTCACCTGCATGGTCACAATCCTCAGGCATGCAGCATGAATGGAAGGTAGATCAGAATGATGACTTACAGTAAGCAGCTCAGGAGGGACGCTATGTATACCATTGATGGGTCAGTGCTCACAAGCTTTCAAAACATAAAGTGAATGAAGCTGTATAGCATACAGGAATGAGTGGCATGCTGTGACTCCATTGTCCACTTCATTGTACACTCCACTTTCATTGAGGGAACATCACATTAGCTGACAGTCAATGCGTGTTTCTCCCTCCACAAACGGTGTCAGCTGGAACACTGCTGATGTGCAACTGATGCAGCCCTTGATTCTGTTGCTCATGACGTGATTATAATTTTATATGTTGTCTGCATGCTTTGATTGAGGTATGCCTGATTGCGCTCCAATTACCTTCTGGTTTGTGTGAAGCCAAGCCTGAAGGTATGCCTCTTGCAAGGGACCAAATCCTTGTGCTGTCAGAGTAGAGAGCAATCCCTGAAGATTGATCAAGATGCACGCAAGCAATTCCTGCATGGCAGTGGAGATCTTGAGACATTGCAAATGTACAGTGTACAAGTCAAGCATTGTGATAAGCTGTGGTCAAGCAACCAGAGCGCACAGGGACCAAGCATGTCTTATGCTCTCAGAGATCACACTTGTACAGACACAAGGGTTTGGTAACAGTTTTGCCATATTATGAGAACCTGCCATGTCCAGGTAGAGAAACGGCTACGTAGACTGGTCTGAGTTGGGATTGGGTCTGCAATTGGTAGAGCCTCAGGCATTGTATGTGTTGCATGAGCGCAAATTAGTGCACCTTAGTACAACAAGCGGCTGTGCATTTGCCACATCACAAAGCAGTGCTGACAGAGCAGAGCAGTTGGGAGAGTGTGAGACCATGCAACTTGATTGCCACAAGGGCACTCTCCAGGGCAGTACAGCGTGTAAGGTCCTGGACAGTGCAAGAGTCAAGAAAGCAGGACATACCTCTCGGCTGATGGCTTGCACACCAGATTGTAGCTGCAGCTCTTCATGTCGCTGGCGCAGCAGGTCATTCACACATGTCGTAGGTTCACTGTTGTCAAGATTGAGACCCACACCAATGACGACTTGGAACTCCTTGGATCGATAGGTAGAGTGGCATAAGATGCCCCCAATCTTGAGGTTCTTGCAGTATATGTCATTTGGCCACTTGATCTTGATGTCAATGCTATGCCCCTGCATACAGTGGTCAGTTTGTTAGCCACAGAAATGCCGGTTGCTGAGACAGTAAACAAAAGCTCACAGGCATACCTGCAACCTGTCCTTTGCAAGCTGCTGAACTGCGTGCACAATTGCAAGTGTGGCAATGTATTGAACAAAAGGTAGGTTTGGACCTGCAAGGAAGGAAAGCAATGGTGCACAGGTTTTAAGGAGTTGCTAAGTACACTCATAGTACCTGTGATGCTGACTCTCTTGAACAGAGAAAACATCAAACATCCTGCAGGAGACTCCCATTTGTTCCCACCTCTGCCTACAACACAACTACTTTGTTGCAGGACAGTGCTTTCTGTAGCTTTAGGAAAGGGCCAAGGTGGTGATACCTTTTCCACCAACTTGCTTGTGTGCTATGCAGACTGTGTTGTCAGGAATGACGGCAGTGTTGTCCTGCAGCAGAGTCTGTGTAGACTGCAGCTGGCTTGCTGCCAGCAACGTGCTGCCAAGTTCAACTTGCTGTGGTAAGTGGCTGTAGTATTGGGTATGGTCAAATTGTACGCTGCACTGGTCACCAGCAGCACTATGCACGTCGACCAGGTTGACAGGGCCTGCGGTGCCGCTTACTTTCAAGGTCGTCTGCAAGAGCAATGCAATCTCACAATGAAATGATAAGCATTGTAAACTGTACTTGCAGGAAAGATGCTCAGGATGCACTTATGCTGGCTTACGAGCTCACATGCTGCTGCAGAAGCGATGCTGCTGACGCTGAGGGCTTCTGACGGTAGCAGAGCAGGACAGGAGACGCTTGGTTTGCTGACATAAATAGCTGGAGAGAACGGTGATGAGTGCGCATGCAAAGCGCAGGCGCAGTTTGCTTGATGGAGGTTATGGAGAGCAGCGTTAGCATGTCAAAGGTTGCTGAGCAGCGAAGTCGGGCCTGTCACGCATGGTGGCAATTGCAGCAATGACCTTAGCGTCTTGTTTCGCTGTACACAATTAGGTGTCCGGTGTTGGACATAAATGGATACGGACCAGCATACAATGCTCTATGCATGCTTCGCCATGATGTGCATGCAGTCGCATTGGACAGACAGAGGGCTTGGACCATGCCTTGGCCAGACACAAGTCTACTGACACAATTGTACAAACGCTTTGAAGCTCTGCAGCACTTGTCAATTTGTATACGCATTCGTTCCAAGCGATTCACAGATGGTCAAGGCAGACATCTGCAACTCTGTTGTTTCCTCTGAAGCTGCTTCTCCTCTGCAAAATGAAGAGATCCTTGCAATGCAGTCCAGTGCAAATGAAGCCATGCTCATCGAATGTACAGCGGGTTCTGAGACTGATGATCTTCCTTAAAATGTTGCCCAGCTGGAAGGAGTGGCAGAGCCCTGCTTGTCCTTGGACTGACTTGAAGATGCTGATGTGAAGTCACTGAAATCATTGCCCAGTAGGCTATTAGAATTGGAGCCGTGCCATTGTTGTCCTCCAGACACCTGCTGAGGCTGCTGACCCTGCACATCATTGGCTCGTTTGTCACAGCAGACAATCGGCCCTGCAGCCCCTGTTTGATTTTTGACATTACACAAGCCTCATCATCTTGGCACCATCTGCCTGTGGCTCAAATTGCCTGCTGACAAGACCAGCACTGACGTGCATCCATTTGCTTGAGCTGATGTGTCAAAGCACAAGGTCAGCGCTGCCGCTGCTGATCAAACACATCAGAACAGCATGCTTGCCATGACACAGCAGTTTCAAGCCAGCCAATGTTGAATAGTAGGCGTACCTGTGGAGGGGTATAGCTAGGAGGAGGTGCCAAAGGCTTTAATACTGCAGGTCCTCCTGACCCTTTACTGCCAAGGTTTGCAAACAAGCCTGCACCCTCTGCGCTGCCTGGTCGCTTCATGTTGATCCTGCACAGCGCCACAGACGCTCTCACAGGGTACCCTTGCAAACCAACCAAAACATGTGTAGGCACATGCTCAAGCATGAACAGAGTTCAGCAGTTGGGTGGCATTGATGTTGCACAGCAGCATGAACAGTGTAATGCAAAGTCAAGTGGCAACTAGACAAATGATGGAATGTGTGCAGATGCTGGCAACATAGTCAGATAGTAGGCAGTTTCTGGCAAAGCGCACTTGATTGTTTGGCCTTCCTTGAGGCTCAAGTCCTGCTTTTTGTAGAGCGTCGCTGCATCTGACTGTGCAATAGATGGGGCTATGGCGCTGCCAGATGCGGCTGAGTTGGCAGCAGAGCTGACATCTTTTGCTCGCTGTACTTGCTTCTCATGATCTGACTGCAAGCAAAAGACTCACTGTTGACAAGCCAAGGCAGAAAGGCTGTCTCTGTTTGATGGTCTATGATGTAGTGCTAATGGCTTTGTTGGCCTTACCAGCGCAACGTTGAAATCAAAAGCCTCATGCCGTTCTTGAAATCCCAGTCCCAAGAAAGCATGCCGTTTGGAAGCTGGGTCAACCACCCGCAGGACAAAATTTCGCGAGCTATCTGATGCCGGCTCCACAGCAATGTCTCTTTGTCCTATGGGTACTGGGCACATAGCAAAGAGATCTCCACTGCAAGGAAGTAAAATGGGCTCAAGCAGGTTGGCATTCGGCCTAAACATGGAGTTGAGTGTGCTTAGCATCAAAGGTGTCCCTACCTGTCTGCATCTTCCAGCCGGACTTCCGCTGCTTCTCCTTTGGCAGTGACCTTAAGTCTGCCGGTAAAGATCTTGTCGGCCACTTTCCATTCACCACTCTTGTGACCGCCTGCGGTGGCTTTCGGTGGCACTCTATACAGACTAACCTGTCTACACACAAACAAGGTATGCTCGATGTCGTCGGCAGACATGTTCGCAGAAAAGTGGGTCCTGACAGTCCTGACTTATGTACTGCTTGCACCCTGAGCAAGGACTCCTGACGCGCGAGCAGCGCACCTGCTAAAGCTATGTAGAGTTTGACCGGAGTCAAGCTCTGACTATGACTACACGCACATGCACTGCAGAAAATGCATGTAGTCGTTTGCATTGCATGCTACTCAGACTTTGCCCGATGCGCATGTTACAAGCTGCTTTAGATGTGGCTATGCTGCAGGACATGGCCTCAGCAGCATAAAGCTAAAGAGTTGCACGCTTTTTCCATGCAGGAGGCCATCTTGAGCATGCCTGTCGAATGCATATTGCATGCAGCAAAGACACACCTGCATGCAAGCCGAAACAGTTTAATTTTGCAACATAGGCCCCGGAGACCCCTGGCCACCCCTGGGTAGGCTTGGTATCATTGAGTCTAGTGCCGTTCATCATGCTTGCCGCAGAGCACTTCTTCGACCTCGTGCTGAAGGCCACTTCCGCTGTTGTTGCTGCATGCTCGTGCCAGCTGAAAAGATTGCTTGATCGCCACCATGCGACGGTCGTGAAGCCAGTCAAAAACCAGGATGATCCGGCAGCTGTGGCTGTTGACAGCAACGCTGGTGGCTACATTGTCGCTCGTTGAGGGCTTTAAAGATCAGGACTTCAAGGTGAGACTCGACTTAGGCCTTGACCCATCTTCATTGTCGTTCACACCTCCAAGCTATTGACCGATCTGCATGTGCCGACCTTCGGTTTCAACTACGTCCTTCAATTGCCCTGTTTGGACGGCTTGCAGTTGTTGCTTGCAGCACAACTATAGCATAACACTCTTGTCTGAATACAGAAATGCGAGAACTCCGCTTTTTGCAAGCGTCTGAGAGGAGTGCAAGGACAAACCTGCTCTATACCTCCAAGCAGCATTGCAGTCAAGGGATCTGCTGTACATGCTTTGCTGCAATGCGGAGACAGCAAGGAAGAGCTAGACCTGACACTGACAGCATATGACAGCATTGCTCGATTGCATGTCAACGAAAAAACATCAGGCAAACAGCGATTTCAAGTGCCTCATGCACTGCTTCCAGATGTTGATAGCAAGAGCACCAGCTGGGGCCAACATGAGAAGTCCAGCAACAGCCTTTGTTTGAAGCTTGGGCAAGCAGATGTCACACTACAGTACAGGCCCCTGCAGCTAAATGTCACAGTTGATGGCAAGGCTGTCATTTCATTCAACAGCAAGAATTTGTTCAACTTTGAACACCTTAGACAGAAGCAGGTCAGTACATGTCTCCGCAAATTGTACAGCTGATGCAGTCTACAAAGTTCTTATTGCCACAAGTCACAGCAGTCCAATGCCAGATGCAATGACTGTAGGAGGGCGATCCTGAAGGGTGGTGGGAGGAAACCTTCAAGAGCCACACAGACAGCAAGCCCTATGGCCCAGAGGGCATCTCTTTTGATGTCACCTTTCCACAGGCACAGCATGTGTATGGTCTGCCTGAGCATGCTACAAGCTTTGCTCTCAAGCCCACCACTGGTATGTTGGCTGCAGCAAAGATAGCCTCTGGCCTCTGGAGATATGCCTTTGGACCCTAATGAAATAGCTAGAGCATGCATGCACCTGCTCTTAGCAGCTTGCTTATAAACGCATTGTCCACAGTCTTGTGAAGTGATGCAGAAGCATGTTGGGCTTTGCATGACACGCTGTACAGTTGGCATTGCCACATGAACTATCTCAAGATGAAGTTCCCCGGCCCGCATGAGTTATCTTCAGCATATGATTATGACAAGGCTGCAGTGGCGGCTTCACTGTGCAGGAGGCAACGGGTCCCTCTCAGATCCATGCATGCATGCACCTGCTCTTAGCAGCTTGCTTATAAATGCATTGTCCACAGTCTTGTGAAGTGATGCAGAAGCATGTTGGGCTTTGCATGACAGGCTGTACAGTTGGCATTGCCACATGAACTATCTCAAGATGAAATTCCCCGGCCCGCGTGAGTAATCTTCAGCATATGGTTATGACAAGGCTGCAGTGGCTGCTTCACTGTGCAGGAGGCAACGGGTCCCTCTCAGATCCATACCGGCTGTACAATCTGGATGTCTTTGAGCATGCTGCTGATTCACCTTTTGGCCTCTATGGCTCCATTCCCTTCATGCTAGCCCACAAGCCTGGCCTGAGTGTGGGCGCATTTTGGTAAGTCACTCACCAGAATGGCAAAATTCTAGCACACAATCTGTCTGATCAATCACTGGCCTGCATGTGATCATGGTGTCTGGTCAGTACATGGGTGCATTGCACACAACATGCAGACTTGCACCAAAGCATCGTATAAACGCTCATAACATAATATCTCAGGGCATCACCATCTCAGCAGTCTATACCTGGCATCACTTCATAGCGGCTCCCAAAGAAGCTGCTGCCCCTGCAAGCCGTGTGGCAAGCAACTGGCGAGACCAAAACAGAATGTAACAGTCGTGGAATGCAGGCTGAATGCTGCTGAAATGTTTGTGGACGTGAGCCGGGAAGGGGACAGCACAAGCACCAACTGGGTTGCTGAGAGCGGTGTCCTAGACCTCTTCCTCCTGCTGGGGCCTACACCTCGCCAGGTGGGGATAGCAAAGTCAAAGAATATTTGCTTTACACAGTAGCAATGACATTTGGCCCTGGTGTCTTGTCCCAGCTTTGCCTGCATTGCATGCAAGGCACATTTTCATATCAGAATCAATGCTATTCAGCAGCGCATGCTTGCTGTTTTGATGATGCAATGTCATAAAGAGCATGCAAATACACAAGACAACTTCTGAGCAGCACAAATGTGCACAGGCATATGTCAACACTGTGCAACCTAAGCTGCCTTCCAAAAGACGCATGTGTAATTGGCCAATTGCTCTAGTCACATCTGCAATGCATTATGTGTTTCCACCGCAAACGATGAAGTGAATGCCACATGCAGGTGTCTGCACAGTATGCCAGGCTGACAGGGACGACAGCCTTGCCGCAGTACTTCTCCATAGCTTATCACCAATGCCGATGGAACTACCGGGACCAGGCTGATGTTCAGGCTGTCAATGCCGGTTTTGACGAGAATGACATGCCATATGACGTCATCTGGTTAGACATTGAGCACACAGATGGCAAAAGGTGACACAAATATGCTACAACGAAGTTTGTCCACAAGCAACCCATGTGCAGTGAACCTGCCTGCATGCGTCTTTATCATTCTCGCTCTAACTCTCAGCTTCAGCAATGTTGCATGCTGCTTTACATGATGGCTGTACCAACTGCATGCAGGAGCAATGTCATGAGACATGTCATAAGGCACTTGTGTGACCACACTTCAGCAGCAGACTTGTACATCACCAGCATGCAGCCTGCACGCCCAAGCACACTGCAGAAACATGCAAGACGTTCAGCGTTACTGACAGTATCTTGGTGACAGGTACTTCACTTGGGACAAGCACTTCTTCCCAGACCCAATCGCCATGCAGGACAACCTAGCTGCTTCAGGACGCAAGCTGGTGACCATCATTGATCCTCACATCAAACGTGACTCCAACTACTACATCTACAAAGAGGGCCAGGAGAAGGGGCTGTATGTGATGAACAAGGACAAGCAAGAGTTTGACGGGTATGGCAACACCTGTGAAGTGTGCTCAGCTTTGCCATGTGCACTGCCAATCATCTAGAACAGCCAAGGGCCTGCTGGCTGTTGCGTGGAGGTCAGGCTGCACTAGATCAAGTAATATAACTTGCTCAATGCTTGCACAGAAGTGTCAGCTGAGTTGCTGGAATGAATTCCTGCCTGTCTTGTCCGCCGCACGTTTCTTGCTTTCAAGTCATTTTGTTTCATCTTTTCAACGCCGCTTTGTGTTCTTGTGCATGCCCAAATCCGACAAGGCAGCTGGGAAGTCAGACTTGATGCTTTGGCATGCAGCTGTACCGAGGTGCAACTTCTGTATCAGCCTCATGCAAGAGCCTGCAGCTGCAATGGCATGCATATATCATGTAAACCGGCCTTCCTCAACCAAATATAGTGTATATATAAATGACATCAAGAAATGATATAAGGTACATGATATAAGAGACATAACGTACATTTGCAATGCAGGTGGTGTTGGCCTGGATCCTCTGCTTACCTGGACTACCTGAACCCTGCTACCAGGGATTGGTGGGCCTCGCAGTTCATGCTGAACAACTATAAGGGATCCACCAAGGACTTGTACGTCTGGAATGACATGAATGAGTTCAGTGTGTTCAACGGACCCGAGGTGAGCAGCTGCTGCCTGTGCCCTTTTGCTTCTTGCAAGCTTTGAGCTGTGTGCTGAACTCCACGGTGGCTTGTACCTCATCCGCATCCTTGTCATGATTTCAAGGCATGCTATGGTATGCCAAGCTGAGGCAGCAAAGCATGCCATGCTGGTCCGGCTAGACATGCACTCACGGCATGATTGCTTACAGATCAGTATGCTAGAAAGATAGTGCACGCTGCTCCAGCAGCAGCCATCAGAAGACACACAAGACCTATTGTTTAGACGCCGACATGAGCTGCTGCTGCTGCAGATTACCATGCCCAAAGACAACCTGCATTACGGCGAGGTGGAGCACCGCGACTTGCACAACCTGAATGGGGCTCTGGTCCACATGGCAACAGCCCAGGGCCTTGTGGAACGGGGCAAGTCAATATTTGGGTCAGATGGGGACAGGCCCTTTGTGCTGAGTCGGTCCTTCTTTGCTGGCAGTCAGCGCACAGGGCCCATTTGGACTGGAGACAATGCAGCCAGTTGGGAGCACTTGCGTCTCTCCGTGCCGATGCTGCTGTCAATCAGCATTGCTGGCCTGCCCTTTGCTGGTGAGTTCACGAGCTTTTGGTGCTCATGCTGCTGCCAATCAGCCATTCCAGTCTGCCTTGGCAATTGTTCCTTCTCAGCATTACGGGCCTGCCCTTTGCTTGGGATTAGGTCTGGGACTGAAACTCACGCAGCTGTCTGTCTCTATCCCAGTGAAGAATAAGCACATGCCCTTTTCGCCTTGTGGTCACCATGCCAGTGTCTATCTGGTGTAGAGTCCTATTTGTCCAAGGTGAGCATCAGGTGTAGAGTCCTGTTTGTCCACGGTGAGCATCAGGTGTCGAAAACCTTTCCGATATGCCCTTTGTTGAGCATCTGTTTGCAGCCATTTGGCTTATGGTACCCCAGTTGCTACCTATGAGCATCACCGGCTTGCCCTTTGCTACGCAGCCTGGATGTCTGTCAGCATGTGCTTTTCTGGCATTGCAGTCTTAACAGCTTCTATGTGCAGTTTACGTTGATATGCCATTGCTGTGCAGTTTCTGTACAGCTGGCTACACTGTCTGTACGAGTGACTTTCAGGCTCAGCTGCAGGATGTCTCTGCGAACAGCTGTCCAGTCCAGAGTGCACACTTGAAGCATGACGCTCACTTGAGAGCCAGCATTGCTCCGGCAGCTTTGCCTCTGCAGCCTTTCAAGCGAGCAAGCAGCAGTCTCACAAAGGCTGTCTGAATTGATATGTGTCAAAACGCTGATCTGTAGGTGCTGATGTTGGCGGCTTTTTTGGCAATGCTGATAGCGAGCTGATTGTCAGATGGAATCAGCTAGGCACCTACTACCCCTTCTTCAGGGGTCATGGTCACCTAGAAACCAAGAGGAGGGAGCCCTGGCTGTTTGGGGAAGACAACACTCGTCGCAACAGGCATTCCCTCAGGGAGCGATATGCCTTGTTGCCATACTTGTACACCCTGTTCTGGGAGACACACACTCAGGGCACACCCATAATGCGGCCGCTATGGTATGAGTTCCCAGAGGTAAGACGCTTAAAGCTGCTGTGCCATCCGGCTTTGATACACGGCATGCTGCGTTGAGCAAAGTATGGCTGCCTTGCAATGCTGTCGGGCTAAATGCCAATCTAAGAATAACTGGCAACGCATTACTCGCATTAACATGAGTTTCAGGACAAAGCTTACGTTGTAAGACTTGCCTCAGGATGACATTGTTGCGGTTGCAACATCATAGGACAGCAGTGCTATGACTGTTCACGGTGCGCAGCAATGCATGCTTGGCAGGTTTCATCCTGAGGCCTTCAACACTATGGCTGTGGCCTGACCGGCAAAGTTATACCTGTGGCGCTGATGCTGCAGTTGACTGAAACATACAATTTGGACCAGCAATTCATGTTTGGGCCTGCTATGCTGGTGGCGCCTGTTATGGAGCCAGGCAGCAGCAATGTGGAGGTGTTCCTACCTGCCAGCGAACGCTGGTTTGATGCTCATACTGGCGTGGAGGTCAGCAAGAGCAGCGGCTGGCTTTCAAGCAGCAACAAAACCACACACCAGGTGTGATACCCTGAACGATCGGTACACTGTCACTACATGCATTCATGATATGCCAGCATGCACTAGCTGTATCTCTCTCTGCATCTGTACTATACATGCTGGAGAATGCAGCGAGCCCCCTGCAAGATCCTCAGAAGCTGCTTGCTTGAAACAGTGCCTTGTGCTGTTTGCCAGTGTGCCTTGAGCACTGCAGGGCCGGTCACTATCAAGTAGTGTCACACGTGGCAAGAACATTGACACTGCACACTTTTGCAAGAGTGATGGACAGCCTAAGCTGCATCTGTGCTTGATAGCATGCAGTGACAGAACCCTCAGCAGACAATGAGTTTTGACCATGCAAGGATGGAAACTCAGCCAAAACCATGCCTGGTTGTCAGTTGTTAAAAAGACATGCCATAAGCGTATGATGTCATGCGCTCCTGGCATACGCATCATGTCATGTGCTTGTGACAACCAGGCATGGTTGTGGCTGCAATTCCATCCTTGCACTGTAGTCAAGCCAACTTCAGTTCAAATCATGTTCTGTGAGGCAGGGCTGAGAGCATACGAGACATGATTGTTGCCCGCCATAGATTATGTTGTGAATGCAGGTCAATGTTGACATGGAGAGCATCCCTGTCTTCCTGCGTGGTGGTCACATTATCCCCAGAAAGGAGCGTGCCCGCCGCAGCACAGCCCAAATGGCCAAAGACCCTTTCACCCTCTGGGTCGCGCTGAACAGCAGCGGCAGCGCAGAGGGTGATCTGTACATTGATGATGGTCACAGCTTTGCATATCAAAGAGGCAGTTACTTGCATCGTCAGTTCAGTTTCAGCAAGGGTGTTTTGACAAACAAGGCTGCCGAGACTTCAGCTGCTGTGATGTCAATCAAAGCTGGCAAGTTGTCAATGTCTAACACCATAGAGCGTATTGTTGTGGTGGGTCTCACGGGCAAGGAGTCCAGCTGGAAAGCCCTATACAAGGGCGCTTCCGGGCAGCATATGGAGGTCGAAAATGGCTCCTTGAATCGTGTGGCTGGAATGCCAGATGCAGCGATTGTTATTCGAAAGCCCGACTTGCTTGTTGAGCAGAATTGGTCGTTGCAGCTTGTTCCCAGCTCGCATGAATTGTGAATGGAATAAGTGACTTTTGGCAGCAGCTGCTTTTTGGTTTGAGATGCATCAAATGAAACAAAATTTCATGGAAGTGTAATGCCTGCAGGTGCGCATTGCTGTATTCAGTTGCGCGATATGATGTGCCGAGCGTGCATTCATTTCTATTTGTGCTAATCTTTCGTCTGTCATGGCAAATACCATGCTTACACTTCACCGCACCTGATGATGACCATGTGTGCCCCTTTGGGTGGCACCTGCCTCCCAACACAACTGTGTGCACATGCGTATTCCATTTTTGTGTTGCTCGGCAAGTTCTGCATGCCCTACGGAGCTAATGGAATATGTATGGGCACCTCCAAAATGTATCAGCTGCATTCTGACCTTGGGATTCTGAAGCAAATCCCTAGCATTAGCGCTTCATTCAGCTTCCGATCTTCACCCTTCTGTCATTGATGCCGATCAAAACGCGGCAGAGATCCGCAGCCAGACTGTGTCAAGAGGTCCGCATCGGCTTGCTTACTATTACTCAAGGGAGTGCAGGGCTGCAGCGTGGCAACCGTGCGCTTCGAGCCATAGTCTGCATTTCAACCCTGCTACAAGCGGCCGCTTGACGCGTTGCAGCCCGACGCTCATTACTGTCGTGATCTGGTGCAAGCGCGCAGACGCCTACAATGAAGAGATGGATGTTGCACAGTACGTTTAGTGGCGTCGTTCTGTTGCTATGTGCATCCCCGACTTTCTCCTATGGCGATTTTCGGTGAGCTTTTCACAAAGCGTTGCTGCCTCATTTGTGAGCTTGCCAGCCATCTGCACCTTTGACGAACCCTTCACTGACCACAGGTCTTCAAGCTCGAGGCACTTCAGCAGAAAGCTCAGACAAGACACCACCAGCCCGTAGGCGCTACTACTTATTGCTTTGTCCAGTCCTGAGTCTGGTTGCTTAAGCAGCTGCTGCGATGCAGGTACTTGGTTCAGCTGAAGGCAGGCAATGGTGCTTCTGATGTGAATACACTCTGCACACAGTTGGCAGCTGCGGGCACCAGTTGCACATATAAGTACAGCTCAGTCCTCATGGGGTTTGCTGCTGAGGTGCGCTCATTGTCATATGCAATCCTGATGCAAAGTCAATGAGCAAAAGCTCTCACTGCAGACCTAGCAAGCTGTGAGACTCACCTTGAATCATGCATTTCCTGAATAGCTGGTCACTGCTGCTGTGTATTTGATGCATCACATGTGAGCACACAACAGCCAAGCACTGAAGCATGGTTGCCATCATCCCACTCAGGCTGCGCTGCTGATGTGACAACACTTGTGCATTTGTCTGCAGCTGACCAGTGATCAGTACACAGCCATGGTAGCAGATACCAAGGTGCAAGAAGTATATGCAGACACAACAGTCACGCACCAGCAGGTCTCATCTCCCACCACATCCCCCACAGCCAGCACCGCCAGCAGCTCCACAACCGCTGCCACCCCAGCTGCAACTCCTGCCACCACTACTATCAGCTCCTCAGCCACTTCTGCCACGCCTGAGGCCTCCACTGCTGCCACCGCTACACCTGAGGCATCCACTGCTGCCACAGCCTCACCAGAGGCTGCCACAGCTGCAACCACCACAGCTTCACCTGCAACAACAGACACCACTTCGACTGTTCCATCTGCCGGGACTGTTGCCAATTCAAGTGCTGCCAGTAACACCACTGCAAACAGTACAGTGGCCAGTCACCCTACTGTGCTGACAACTCAGCAGAATGCGGACTGGGATCTGGACATTCTGGATCAGCCATCTTTGCCTCTGGACGGCAAGTATGAGTACACCAACAATGGGGCTGGTGTCAATGTCTATGTTCTGGACACGGTCAGCTTTTCAAGTGACCTCTGGTTCACTTTGTTCATGATTATTCAGTGTTCATGATGACTGATTGATTGTTCTGTCGCAATTGTGCCTTTGATCATGACCAGCTGTGCCTTGTGTGTTCGCAGCAATACACGTATGCATCAGCAGCAGCACCAGCAGCTGAGATGCTCTGTAATAACAGTCACCCTTCTAGAGCAGCAGCCATGTACGGTAATAGCAGCAGATTTCAGACTTGGCCGCCTCTGCAGACGCAGCTCACATGCAGCCGTCACTTCTGGCCCTGTGCTGATGTGTGCTGGTTTTGTAGGGTATCAGGAAGACCCATACTCAATTCCTGTATGATCCATCCCTGAACATACCTGGCACCAGGGCTCTCCACGGCTGGTCAGCCATTGGCGACCCATCAAACTCTGATGACTGCTTGGGCCATGGCACGCATGTGTCAGGCTCCATTGGAGGTCTGACTTACGGTGTAGCAAAGAATGTCACTCTGTGGGCAGGTAGGTGTGGCATGTATGCGTAAATCAAAGTCACATCCTCAAGGACAAATCATTGACTTTCCTATTTGCAATAGTCTGAGACAGGGCTGAACTCTTACTGAATGTCTTATTTCTGGATGCATGAGCCTTCCTTGTGGTGCCACAGCAATCAATCTGGGTCCGGCAATGCAATTTCATCTGCATGCTGAATGCTGGCGACATGCACATGCGCAATTGCAGCATTGGGCCTGACAGCGTGCCCCTGCTGAAGCCAATCTGCAGTCTGGACCTTGCAGCTGCAGCTGTCAGCTTCAACAAAGCTTGCAGTTGCATGCAAAGGCTCAATCACCCGATCGCACATGCCTCTCAGGCCGACCTTCTTTTTCTTCAGCGCTGTGACATCGGTGCATAATATCAGACAGTAGAGACATACATGCTGTGTAAGAAACTGTTTGGGATCCAGACCCACAGTGACGCAGCTGAAACTGGGGAACCATGGGTCTAAAAAGCTGTTGGGGTACAATAGTCAGGCCGTTTAAGAGCATTGCAGTCATGCATTGCAATCACGCTTCATGACAAGGCTGCGCTTGACCCTGATCTTGGTGTGCAGTGAGGGTGATTGACTGTGATGGCAGCGCTCAGTCGTCAGCAGTTATAGCAGGTCTGGACTGGCTGGCCCAGAACTACAAGCTGCCGGCTGTTGCCAGCATGTCCCTGGGGTCAGACAGTCCCAACCAGGCTCTGGATGACGCTGTCACTGCCATCATCAACCTGGGCATCACTGCAGTCATTGCAGCTGGCAACTACAACCAAGGTCAGCAGCACTGTATGGGGAGTCTTACCATACGAGCTGCTGCCATACCAGCGCTGAATATCATGTGCAGGTCGTGCATTGTGGCATGCCATTCCGTGACATGTGTGCACAGCGTTCGTTCTTCCCTTTTGCAGTGCTGATGCTGCGCTGCACACCCAGTAAGTTGGGTCTGTGAGGGCAGCAAGAGTGGACAGCAGGGGGTTATGCGATGTATCGTGCACATCCATCCCAACCATAGAACACCATTTGGGCTGTGCAGGTCACGATGTGCTCATTGTCACATCACAATTTGCTGACATGGTATGGTCACATCACAAAACAGTGTACTGTCAAGGCGTCAGTCCACCTCATGTCTGTATGTGTGTGTGTGCAGATGCCTGTCAGCTGAGTCCAGCTCGTCTGCCAGCGGGCATCACAGTTGCTGCTTCAGACAAGACAGACACACGGTGGACAAGCTCCAACTATGGCAGCTGTGTGGATCTGTACGCTCCTGGAGTGGCAGTGCTCAGTGCCATGGACACAAGCGACACAGCTACCATGACAGCTTCTGGAACCTCCATGGCGTGCCCCCATGTGTCAGGAGTCGCGGCTCTATACCTGCAGAGCAATCCCACTGCTCAGCCAAACGAGGTGAAAAGCAATACCTCTTGTCGGGCAAACACACCAGGGTTTTGTCACAGAGAATGTTTGCACGTGTCCTGACATCTCTGTACCTCTTCAGCAACACTGCTGCTCAGGCAAAAGCAGGCGCAGAATGGTCCTATTCCATGGTCAAATTCATAGGGTCTGTGATTGGGAGTGTTGTCATTGGCTTGCCTGTGGGGTGAAGAACTAGCTGCCCTATACCTGCAGATCAATCCTACTGCCCTGCCAAGTAAGGTGGGAGATCCTTCCAATCAAACTGGTGAATTGATCTATCTAGTTGGTCATCAGCATGTTGCCTCCTGGCATGCTCAGGGTTTGCATGTAGCCGACCTGTATTGCATCTTTGTACACATGTAGCCATCTCAGTGCCTGGCAAGAAGGCATCAGGGGCCCGCCTGAAGCCCCAAGGAACAAGAGTTTCACAGGCTGAATGAACACTGCTGTATCCTGGTACTATCCTGGCAAAATTAAGTGTAAGTGCATGTCGAATGGAAAGTTGATGATGCTGTGCCCAATGCGACACCCTTCGCTCACCGCCCATTGCACACTGCCCAGAACCCAGGCTTTGGCACATCACCAGCAAACATTCCAGCTCATAAGCTCACAGTGAAAAGAAAAAGAAAAGTTAACGCTTTTCAGCAATCATAAGGCAGCAGCCCGGAGCTTGAGCTGACAGCGAGAGACTCTGTGGCCACTGATCAGCTGAGCCTTTCTTGCTGCTGGCGCGATTGTAGGCAGTGTATTGACCTGCAACATCCAAGAGTGCGAAGTACTCTTGCGACATGCAGTGTGCTTCACCAATCAAGTCTTTTCCTGATAATCTGTCATCAAGTGGCTCAGCATGCATCACAGGTGGCCAGCACCATGACTGGCAAGATCCAGAACGCACAGGAGTCAAGCAACGTTGCTACAACACATTTCTGACTTGTGTTTGGTGGGGAGATGCACCTGTATCAAGCAGTTGTGCTTTGGTTGCAGGTGGCCAGCACGATTGTGGAGACAGCAGTGACAGGCCAGATCCAGAATGCACAGGAGTCGCTGGGCACCCCCAACAAGTTCCTACAGACCTACCTGGACACAGCCCCCACTCTCACCATCACACCTGATGCCTTAGACCCTGTCGTCCTCTTTGCAGGTAGCTGTACACCTCCACCATAGCCTTGCGCAGCATATTGCGTCTGAAACATGTTGCTGCTGAAAGTGTGATGCTGAGCACAGCGCGCCTGGAAGAGGCTGCAGTGCGCTCTGCCTTTGTTGCTCATAACTGCTCAGCCTTGATTGGCACCCCGTACCAAGTTTCATGTCATACGTGTGCACAACTCTTTCAACTGTGTCTTTACTGACTGCAGCAAGCTTCCATTTACATAGTCCACAGTCACCCCGGTGTTTTCAAATTCCCAAAAAAAAAACAATGTAAAGTTGTTGATAAAAGGCTTTTACTGAAATGCCCTTCCAGCTTCAGCTGTGAGTCTTTGGCATCGCCATCCATGTCAGGTGGCTGGCGGGCTTGCAATCTGCTGTCTTTGTATGCAATCTGACACTGCTGCATGCAGGTGCCTCTTTTGCCAGTGCTGCTGCCAGCACCCAGACCATCACCCTGGCAAACACTGGCAACTCGTCAGTGCAGTTCAATGTATCAGCCACCCCCACTGGCTTGTTTGGTGGCTGGATCACCGTTGCCCCCACTACAGGTCAGTCATTTAGTCACACCCAGCTCTCCTGGAAAATCTGAATTGAAAGCGGTTTTTCAAATTCGTTTCTGGCACCTTGTTGACTCTTGACTTTGATCCAAAGAGGCTTGCTCTGAATACGTTCAAGCATGAAAAGAATGCAAGGAAAGGGTACTCTGCTCAAGGATGATGCGCTGCTCCTCCAGCGCCACTGATCCCAATGCTTATATGGGTGTTCCAACAATGCCGCGCCACTCTTTTGGGTGGGGCGCCCTTTTCTGTTTCTTATGTTTTCTGTCGTCCAGAAGATGCAGCATGTCATGCAGTTGCTGCAACAGGGCATGCTGAGCTGTAGGGAGACCCTGTTGCTATGTAATGATTCAAACTCTGGACTTTGTCATACTTTCAAGTTTTTGTGACATGATCACATGGTTACCGAGCGCCTGATGTGCCAGCCAGTTCAAAGCTTCCAGTCATAACAGAAACTACCAGAATTTCTGGTCAGGTGGCATTCAAAGCATGTGTGACACAATGGTGCAGGGTCAGTAGCGGCAGGGCAGTCTGTGAGTCTGGTGCTGACATTTGACATCACCCAGAACACATTCCAGACAGTGCTGCAGGCTGCTGTGCTCATCACAACTTCAGGACGCCCAGCTGCCAAGGTGCTGACCGAGTTTACCTTTCTTTGTTTTGTTTTATTGTGTTGTGTTTGACTAAGCCATGTTTGTGGACAAGCAGCAGGCGCTGCCCTTGTTATGTTGTATTATTGCACTCGACTACAGCTGTGTTCTTAGGCATGCCGCAGGCGCTTCTGATGCATTTGGTGTCATGTTTTCTACATACGTGTCCACCAGACACGTGTTGGAGACGCTTCTCTTTGTCACAGCATCTTCTCTTTTCTGTGATAAGAATCATTGTCATCCTCAAGAGCACATTGCTGTGGGGTTGTGTTGTGTGTCACGGTCTGCACCCTCTGCAACATGACGGCATCCTCTGGAAGCACTGCAGCTGTATGTGATTGTCTTGTTGAATGATGCTGATTGTGGCATGCAGTCAATGACGGCCAGTGCGTATGTGTTCTGCGCCGGGCTGCAGAACGCTCTGCCAGCCGCCACACACAGCACCAGTATCAGCTTCCCCTTGGTGCAAGACACCCGCCCCATCACCGCTGATTGGCCTGCCTTGGCTGATACCAATGGCTCCTGGGTCTACTTTGATGCCCAGATTCAGTGAGCTGCCCTTCAACTCATAGCATGCTGCCTTTTGAGATGGCCCTCAAGCTGCCCTTCAGTGCAGAGGGTCACCTTGCAATGCACCATGCTCTGTTCAGATGCAGTGGAGTGCCCTGCAACACACAGCATGCTGCTCGCTGTTGATGCCTTCTGATGATCGATGCAAAAAACTGCCTTGCAATGGAAAGCTCTTGATCCAGCGAGTTGCCCCTTTCAGTGCTGGCAACTTCCCTTTCAGTGTATGCAGCTGCCTTTTAATGCCATTCCTGCGTATCCTCAGCGCCAACCAGGGTTGCCATTCTGTGCAGGTTTTCACACCCAGTAGGATCACTGGCAACCTCAGCCTTGGAGATCAATGATGGGCAAGGGGTGATTGAGGCCCTGAACAACACAGGGGCTGATGGAGATTTGTGTGGGGGGTTCACCATCAGGGCCAGGGTACCCTTCTCCCCCTGGGACACCTTACAGACCACTGTTGGGGTGACTGTTCAGGGGGCTGAGGTGACAGACGTGTATGGGATTGCCTTCCCCACCTACACAAACACATCCACGCTGGATCACAGGTGACGCCTTTTGCTGCCCGGTTGCAATTTCCTGCACAAAGAATGCATGAGAATCATGCATGGTACATGTCAGATGCAGCACTCAAACTTGCCCAAGTTCCCACCTACAGCACTGCTGCTCCCATCTGCAGTTACGTTCTGAAGAGCACAGGGGACTTGCCACTTGCCCAGTGACCGTGTGAGCCTGTGCGCATGTGCAACAACTTGAACACCTCGCCCTGGTAGTCTTACCAAGGCCGCAGCAAAGCTTTGGTTGTGTTGCAATGCATAATGTAGATTGAGACCTGCATGTAGTTAGCACAACACTAGACATGTTACCACCATCCCACATTAGCAGTTGTCTTTGCACATTTCATCAACATTTGATCCTGACGACAAGGATCTTCCACCTGTAGGAAACATGCATCTAGTACAAATCCGAATGTTCATACACTCTGTGGCTGCTCAGGCCTGTGGGTCAGATGTTCTCGCCCTACATGCCTTACTCTGGCGAGCAAGGGCTGGTGACCAATGACCAGAATGTGGTGCTGCTACTGGTGTTTTCAGAGCCAGTGAACGGTCTGACAGCCAGCAGCTTCAGCATTTCAGGACCCTCGGGCGCAACTGTTTCAGGGCTGAAGTTGTTGCGTGGCACCAATACATATTACCACTTCACAGTGAATCTGCCAGGGACGTACTACGATGCTGTCACTGTCAACCTGCAGGTGAGACTTGCTTGCTGCAAAATGCCAGCTGCTGTGTTTCTGAGTCACAGACTGGCCATACTCAGAAAGAAAAGAAAAGAAAAGACTACGCTACTTATGCAGTGGCGTTGCATATGGGGGACAAGTGTGTGGAACACTGCCCCCCTGGCCATACGCACCATTCTTGCACAGTCTGGCCTGGAAAACTGTCTCCTGTTGCTGTTTTTTTTGCAATGCACAGAAGCTGGAAATGTGCTGATGGGTTTTCAAGTGTATACCGCTATTGCCACTCCCACTCCTACCATGGACATGTATTTGAGCTGCTTGATGAGCAGCAATCCCTGGTGCATCTGCAATTGTTGCATTGCATTCATGGGTTGCTGGTACATGCAGGGCACGGTGACAGACACAGCTGGAAAGGTCAACCTGGCTGTCAGCCCCTTGAGCTTTACCAGAGTGGCGTATCCACTGCTGTCTGGCACATCGTATGAGGTTATCAAGTCACCGGGTCTGCTCACGCTGACCTGATACACTGCAAAGTGTCTCGGGCAAAGCCATTCTTGTGGAGAACAGCTGTGACAGGCAGTTCACGCGCTAAGGACTGGTGCAGTGTGAAAGCAAGGGAAGACATTTTATTCTGGGCAAGCTTATGTTCTATTCATGTTTGTTTTCGCTAGTCATGCTGTGTACAGTATGCCGTTGTTGCTGTAACAACAGTTGACCCCGATGTTAAAGCTGTGATAGTTTACAAGTTGCTGTAGCTTTGAGAGTATCCATATTTATGTAACTTATTTTCTGTTCGAATGCTGTTGATGCTGCAAGCGAGTGCTTGACCCCAATGCGTATATGCTCGTTGAGAGCGCACAGCACCCTATGTCAGTTGGGACCTGGGTGGCAGTAAATTTTGTAGCAGCAAATTTTACAAGATGACCAACAATGACCAACAACACAGTCAGCGCCTTTCTACCTATAACACACATGTGAGTTCTGCCAATCTAAAACTACAGCTCTGTGCATTTCCCAAATTTGGCGTTCCAAAAAACAGTTGCTGTGGCGCACGCGATGACAATCTCTGCTGATCAGACTTCCAAAACTGAGCAGTTTGATATGCTCTGATAAAACTGCATGTATTTTTGCTGCAGACCAGACATGCTGAAATGGCCCACTGCAAAATCAGCATCATCACATTTGTTACTGCAAACTTGCTCACAAAATCCCACCTTGCCCACATACACACTTTCCCTGTGTTGCACACCACTACAGTACTGCTCAGTCAGTATGTGCATCTGGAGGTGGTGTGTCTGGCTGCCCAAAGATCTGAGTAGTGAGGCTACTGGCGACTATAAGACCTGCCCCTACCCAGCCTGCTGGGCCCCACCGCTCCCCCAACAGCAGATAGGCCAGTGTTGCCCCCAGCACAGGCTCCAGGGTGTACACAATGGCTGCATCTGTTGATGTCACGTCATGAAGCGCTATCAACTGCAACAAAACATGGCAAAGGGACATCAGTCACATAATCTCAGGTGATGCTGCTTGATCCAAAGATCAATTGAGTTTTGTAGTTGAGTTACGGCGATATTGCAGGAATGCTGATGGCATTGTGGCCTCTGTGACAGGAAGCAAAAGCAGTCCTGCCCTGCAAATTGTGGATGCATGACAGCTGCAAGGCAAGGGTCTGTGGACACACTGCAGCAAATGTCACCACAGCAACCTTACCTCAATGTAGATCACAAAGTCTGTGGACAGCAAACCAGTGAACGCAATCTGCCTCCAAGGGAACTGTGGCGACATCATCAGATTAAAGGACTGTTGTGGGTGAAGCAATGTGTTCTGGATCTCTCCTGGGTGGACTATGGCAGTTAACACCAGAGCCACAGCTGCTATGGTGTACACAATGATTGCTATGAGGCCCAAAGGACCTGACGACTTGGACGTCTTGATGGCATGAGAATAATGCTCGGTACGAAACACCTGCATGTGACATACTGTGTAAAGACAGCCAGCTGTGCTGGAGTTGGCATGCTGCTGCCTCCTGTTGTGTGTGACTGCAGGATCTGGCCATGTTGCTGTACCACAATCTGGCTTGATCCTGAAAGCAAGCTATGACTGCATGACAATGCTGCTGCAGGTCTGCAAACATTGACAACAGGTTTAAGGATCAGATGATGCTTGTTCAAGCAGCCACTGCTATGGCAGGCTCTGTATCCACTTGCATGTTCAGCTGCTGGTAGAGTCAATGGTCAAGACTTTGAGCTCAACTACCTGCAGACCGAAGAAAAGGGCACTGAGCAGGTTCCAGACATCTCCCACCCCTGGAGGAGCACCCCCCTGTTCCAGGAGACCCACCCCCACAAGAGCCACAATGCACGATGCCCATGTCAGTGGCTTCACACCTCTGCCAGAAAGACCAGCCAGAATTGGGACAACCAACACCTGATGCATAACAATAGAACAAGGTTGAGTTTAAGACAAAAGTTGCCTATGCACGCCAATGATCGTGCCTGTGACTCCACGTGGTCTTGTGAAGGAACACAACCCACACAGTGTGCAAGAAAACAACAGCACTGCTGCGTGACAAGAGCAGTAGACCTAAATCCAAACTGGAAGCTGGCAACAAGGGTACCAATATGCGCAAATGCTGGGCTGTGAGACTTACAGTGAAAGTACTGAGAAATGATGCCCTTGAAGCATCGGATGTGACCAGTCCCACAGATTGTGTCATGTAAGCCAAGGCGCTGAATATACCCAGCTCCAGCCCACCCCTTAGAATGGCACTGTCCTGCGCTGCACCCTTCACCCAGGGAGAGAACACAGCAGCTGCTAGGGTAAATCTGAGAGCCGCAAAGGTGAAAGGGTCGAAGAAGTCCTCGGTCTCTTTGAGCACCACCCAGTTTGCCCCACACAGCAGCACCAGTATATTGAGCAGCACCAGGCCCCGCACTCTTGGGGAGAGCCTGTTTAAATTGAGTCTTTGCAGCTGATGGTTGACGCGAGCCAGCAGGTCCTGGTGGTCCAGGGCTGATTCCGATGTGGAAACAGCCTGTGGCTCTGCTGTATCTGTTTCGAGCTGATGGCGCAGGACTTGTACACGCTTTTGAAGCACGCTGTCTTCAGCACTATCATCGCTGCTTTCATCACCCGGATCCTTGTCGTTCGGCAAAAAAGTGTGAAGCACAAACTCGTCAACGCTATCAGTTGGAGCGGCTCGGGTCACCCTATTGCAAGTTCTTCTGCGAAGTACCCGCCGTGGGTGGGTCGACCTGAAGGGAGGTGTTTGATAGCAGATCTTTGCAGGCAGGCCCACATGCAAGTTGGCTGATGTCATGACCATACAATTTGTACTCACGGACGCTTGCGCCAACATCTGAGGTGCCAAACACGCGGGGCCGCGCTTGCTGCTCTATTACAACACCTACTGCTCCGGAAGGAGCAAGGGCCCTGCCCCCCCATCACGTGTGGCGTAACGCGCGCAGGGCTCAGGGCAGAAAACGCAAGGCCTCTGCCCTACTGCATACAGCCAGGCCTTCTCGTAAAACAAAATCACAGCGCGTATGCATTCCTGCTGATGTGCTTTGAGTGAAAACTGCTTAAGACAACGTGGTTTTAAAAGCATCTATGGTACACCCATCTATACGTACTACCATATGGCCATATGCATGCATCACAACAAATAAAAGGGGTCAAATAGTGTTCGCTAATCCAATCTAATCAGGAATAGTGTTGCAGCAGCCAACTAATTGCTTTAGCAGGTCACTAAAACTGTTGAGGGCTCTAATCCACGCAGTGACAACTAAACGCATTGCAGCTCGACTAATCGCACCTGTGATGGCAACTAAATGAATTGCAGCTCGACTAATCGTACCTCAGGGCAAGTAAGTCATTGCACGCCTGCAAATATGATAAGTGTTTTTACATTGTAATACAACAATGACAAGGCTGCAGCCAGCTGGCTAACAACTCTGGCTTTGTATGTGCTGCAACTGTCACA
>JAABUP010003798.1_pt1 | contig 26130 bp, 23 predicted proteins | sample 5559201 | NCBI WGS metagenome assembly JAABUP01 (sample SAMN10711887, study PRJNA513373) | rock metagenome | isolation source: Antarctica rocks | place: Antarctica | reverse complement strand
AGACTTATGCAGATTCCAGTGTGATGGCAGACTAGCGTTCCGCAAGAAGCCTTCAATCTTCTCGTGTACAAGCCAACTTCACCTACTCCACAGCCATGTAGAGCGATAGTGCTGTAGCCAAAAAGGCGTAGCTCTAGGTGACTTCCGCTATAAAAGACGACTCAATCAAGCGGAAATCCAGTACAACAAGTTTGATCATCGATTTCTTTCGACATCGATCTTTTCAACCCACGGTTTGGCTAATCGTTCACTTAGACGGTCAGGAACCTAGATGCCTCTAATGCTTCCGCTGAGTGTCTCTAAGCAACACCCTAATATCATACACTTGATATCCACAAAGAATATACGAGCGGATGAGAGTGAAAATCGAAAAATATATGATTTGGCACTGTTCTTATTATATCACATGACAGGAAGGAGGCTAGGCCCAAGATAGCCAAAACAGGAAGATAAAGCTAGTCCCATTCGGGATTTATGGAGATGGCCTGTCTGATCTCGCGTTGACACTCTTCCGACTGTTTCCATCTTATGTCCGTTATTCCCATTTAAGTCCAAAGTCCCCTTCAAGAATCAAGAGCTTAAGTCAAGTAGCAGCCCGCTCCACAAAGATCGCTCACAATGTAGAAAGCGACGATCCAAAGGTACAGAGACGCAGAGAACAGAACAGGTTTGCCAAGCGAGAATCACGGGCAAGGCTAAGTAGAGTGCTCTGTCCGAGCTACTCCTCCAGCTAAGACGGCGTACCCTCAGGGGCTGGGTACTCGCATTCAGTTCCAATACTACATATCCGATTAGTCGCGGACACTCACAGTCCTCAGCCCCAGCGCCTTCAGGAACCATTTATTTGAATCAGCTGTTCAGCGATTCAACGCAGCTGTTCAGCACAAGTTTCAATATTACATTTCCGACAAATGGTAGATATCCGCAGTCCTCAGCGCCTTTAGGAACAGGATCCCAGCGCTTCGCAGCCCTCAGGAACTCTACCGGCATCTCTACAGGCTCCCTTGCGTCTACCCCTTTCCACGCCTCGAGATCAAAGAACAGCAAAGATGACCGAGCTGCCGCAGTCCGTCAAGGAGTCAATCAAGGCCACCAAAGTCGAGTACAAGCAGCTTGGCAAGAGTGGGCTGAGAGTATCTGTACCGATCCTGGGCGCTATGTCGTTTGGGGACGAGGAATGGATGGACTGGGTCATTGGCGAAGAGAAAGTAAGAATTTCTTCACCATTTTTTACTTCAGAGTTGCTGACGTGGTACAGGCACTGCCAATACTAAAAGCAGCCTACGACATGGGCATTAACACCGTGAAACTCGCACATCGTAATCCATGAATCGAGCTAATAATGAGTAGTGGGACACGGCAAACGTCTACTCCAATGGCGCTTCCGAGGAAATCGTTGGCAAAGCCATCAAACAATACGATGTACCGCGCAACAAGGTCGTGATCATGACTAAATGTTTCAGTACTGTTGGCGAGGAAAAGGATGTCCGAAGCACGACCCTGTTCCCTGTCGCACACCAAAGTAAAGACTACATTAATCAATATGGTATTCTACTCCATGCAACATGTCTCGCCCAAATTCTAAGGTCATACCATGCTAGGTCTTTCCCGCCAGGCGATCTTGAACGCCGTTGAAGGGTCCCTAAAACGTCTCGATACACCCTACATTGACCTCTTCCAGATCCACCGTTTTGATCCCAGCGTTTCAATTGAAGAAACAATGTCCACACTCCACGATCTCGTCCGGTCTGGGCGTGTACGCTATATCGGCGCCTCTAGCATGTGGGCCCATCAGTTCGCGCTTATGCAATTCTGCGCCGAGAAAAACGGATGGACGAAATTCATCAGCATGCAAAATCAATACAACCTCCTCTATCGCGAGGAGGAGAGGGAGATGAATAAGTTCTGCAACCTTACAGGCGTAGGTCTGATACCCTGGGGTCCGCTCGCGGCTGGCAAGCTAGCAAGGCCACTTTCTGGCACAGAAGATACAAAACGGGCACAATATCATATTCGAAATGCAGCGACTTTTGGTGCTGTGAATCTATCGTACGCTAGTGCAGGAGCAGATGAGAAGATCATAGAACGTGTGGATGAGCTGGCGAAGAAGAAGGGATGGAAGATGAGTCAAGTTGCGATAGCATGGATCAGTAAGAGGGTTTCGAGTCCGATCATCGGTTTCAGTAGCGTGGATAGGCTGGAGGAGGCTGCAGAGGCGAGAGGTAAGACGCTGAGCGATGAGGAAGAGAAGTACCTTGAAGAGGTGTATGTGGATAAGCCGGTCAGCGGGCATTCGTGAGTTTCAGGTAGGTGAGCACAATCGAGCCCGAGGTTTCATTACGTTCTCTACCCCTCTAGACATGATCACGAAACATTTTTCCCTCTTCCGCTTCTAGCCTCGCAGGTGAGCAGCGGCTGCTTTAAGGTGAGCCGGGGTGAGCGGCCCTGAGTTGTGCCTGAGCCGAGGTGAGCTCCCGCGGGGCAGTGCAGGGGCGCAGCACGCTGGAGCCTGAGCGGGCTCTCTTGAGCCCGGCTTCAATTGCCTTCGTTGGCGGCACGCTGGTGCCTACAATCCTTCAATACTGCTGCCTAGCCCCCTCAATCATTGCTGCCTAGGTTCACCCTCGCTCACACTCCGCCCTGCTAAGGCGATCCCATCAGGCGGCTTGGCATGGCCCGACCCTTTCACTAGATCATGTTTTATGAAGGGTGGAGCTAAAGCCTCACTACGCTCCGATCGCTTCCCTTTGTTTCTTTGACCTGAAGGTCGAGAGTAGTACATATTTACCAGGCCTTTGGGCATACGTGCTCATATACTTGGCAATCAAACTTACTGGCTCAAACATGGCCTCTGCGGATGAGCAATTGAAGCGATTGACGGACCCATCTTTGCTCGACAAGATCGACGGCCTACGCGAATTGAACATCAGTGAATACATTCCATTACCCCAGGTGAACAGCTAAAGCCAGTGAGTACGTGGATGCCGGCTGATAGAAGTCTTGTCACAGCTTGTGGTTGTGGGCGATCAGTCGAGTGGCAAATCTTCGGTTTTAGAAGGTCTCGCAGATCTCCCTTTCCCACGCGACAATGGGCTCTGCACACGTTTCGCGACGCAGATTACCTTTCGTCGAGCCGAGAAGTCTAGTATCACGGTCTCGATTATCCCTTCGCCTGCAGCGGATTCCAAAACGAAAGAGAAGCTCAGGGCTTTCAAAATTGATTACCTAAATTTACTGTCGGGCGACGACTTCATCAGAGTACTTTCAAAGGTCAGGCCAGGCCGCGCATATGTGCTGAAGGAGAACTGACAGTTGCAGAATAGGCATGCGATGCTATGGGCATTCCAGCGCCTGGTCAATCCCTGGCTCCTGGGCTGTCTACCTTCAGCGACGACATCCTCAAGATCGAACTAAGCGGCCCCTCGAGACAGCATCTGAGCATTATCGATGTCCCTGGCATCTTCAGAACTCCAACCTACGGGGTCACGACCAAAGAGGACATGACTCTCGTACAACGCATGGTCAAATCGTATATCATGGACTCCCGCACCATTATATTAGCCGTCATTCCAGCTCCAGTAGACATCGCAACGCAAGAGATTCTCAGCATGGCCGAAGAAGCTGATCCACTGGGTCAGCGGACTCTGGGTGTCCTCACAAAGCCGGATCTCGTAGATCGAGGCGGCGAGGAGCATGTCATGGATCTGGTGCGCGGGACCAAGAACAAGCTCAACCTGGGTTATTGCATGGTTCGAAATCGAGGCCAGCAAGACAAGTCTCTGTCGACCAGCGATCGTCACGAGAAAGAGAAGCAGTTTTTTAATACCGCGCCCTGGTCAACACTTGATAGAGAGCGTGTCGGCATCCCCGCTCTCCAGGATCGACTGCGCGAGCTGCTCGTCGATATCACCCGTCGAGAATTCCCCAACGTGAAACATGAGGTAGACAAGAGGCTTTTAGATTGTGAACAGAAGCTCAAATCTTTAGGACCAGCCCGAGAGACCGATGATCAACAACGAACTTTTTTGCTAGACCTTGCTGCCAAATTCCAAGAGATAACTTCTCACGCTCTCGATGCCTATTACGGTCGAAGCTCACTGTTTGGAGACAATCCCTCCCTTCGATTGGCTACACGAATTGTTGATCTTAATACCGCCTTCTCGGATGATGTGTGGTTGAAAGGTCATACTATGCACTTCAGCAAATCCACAACGAGAAATGGCAATGAACCAGCTACTGAGCCACCCGATGACACCCACTCGGTCCGTCGAGTCTCCGGACGACGCGGACCAAGCTGCCACTGTGGACATCTCGTATTCAACAAGTGAGACGAGTGAACCTGAGGATCCAAAATTTCCCGAACTCTCCGACGTGATCCAAGGCCCTTGGCGCTGCGCTGCTCCCCAACCAGACGACATTTTTGATTGGATCGAGTCGGCGTACCGAACGTCAAGAGGGTTTGAACTCGGTACTTTCGATCCATCTCTTCTTCCAATCATTTTCCAAGAACAATCAAAAAAATGGGACCGCCTTGCCCTCGCCTATATCAGCAATGTCATTCGGGTTGTCCACAGCTTCACAAATGATCTTCTGTCGGCCATCTGCCCAGATCGGCGCGTCCGGTCAAATCTATGGACACTCATCACCGACGAGCTCTTGGAACGATATGAGAAAGCAATGAGTCACACGCACTTCATACTCCGTGTGGAGCGTAAAGGCACCCCACTGACCACCAACCACTATTTCAACGACAACCTACAAAAAGCTCGAGTCGAGAGGTTGAAGAGTGCCCTAAAAGGTCAAGCTGTCGCGGTCAAGTTTGGCAACGAAAACCGAGATATGGTGAATATGGATGCAATCATCTCCTCTGTCCAAATGGGCAACATAGAGCACACGGTGGAAGACATCCACGCAATCCTTAAATCATATTACAAAGTCGCTCGTAAGCGCTTCGTTGACGTTGTCTGCATGCAGGCAGCAGACCACTTCCTCGTCACTGGTTCCGAGAGTCCTCTGAGGTTACTTACACCCTCTTTCGTACATCGCTTGAGTTTGGATAGTCTGAATTTGATTGCAGGAGAGGATGTCGTTTCGAAGAGGACAAGGAATGTCTTGGTACACGAAATAAAATGTCTGAAAGCTGGAGAGAAGTTGCTCAAAGGCTGAATGGGCAACACCTGTAGGTAGTCAGTTAATGATGGCCAAGAACGCATCACGAACCAGCAGGCATGGATCTCTGAAATTTTGACCCAATTGCTGGAGGATTGAAGGTTCTGGAGATCATTGGAAGTGTGGAGTTATTTGTTCTATGATTAGTCGTAGGATAAATACACTTCAATTATGATCGGTATGCTTCATTCATTAAGTCCATTGATCTGCTATCTGTTCAACCAAGGTTCTTTCCCCCGCTGTCGCTCGATCTTCTGGCATCCACCGTAGCATTCCCTTTACAACTCTGCTTGCCCTATCAACCTCCAACTCCACAATCCCACACAATCATCATAATCGCCGTCGCAATAAGAGCTGCCAGGCCTACTTGCAGCGGCCTCAAGACCCTGTAGAGCACACCCATTTAATTCTAGCTCAAAACTGAGATCCATCCTATGAACGGATAATGCTTCGGACCATGTTAAACAAGAACGCAAACATGGGGGCCTGGCGAAAAATTTCTGAGGGCTCACTTGAATCAATTCAGTCACAGCACCCTTAGTCGTTCCCAGCACAACCAGTCTTTGATGTTGGAGGGTAGATTAATCGAGTTCTTCATGATCTTGATACGGCCAATATTTCTCAACGCAGAGTCGATCTTCGTCGTCCTCCGCTTCATCTAGCCATTCCCTCTTCAACTGTCGATTCATTTCCACAACCTTCTCGTACGATTCGTTTCTGACCCATCCATCTTGGCCTAGATCATCCAGAACCGAACGCCAGTGTTCTAATAAGGTGGTTGCTGTGAACCATTGCCCTTCTGTATGCAGAAACTCCTCCTTGTCATCTGCATCGAAGTGCACTGGACAGGATATTCCTTGCGCGAGCTGGTCCCAATTATTGACAACCCTGACAAGCGCGCCTTTCAGCGTTATTGTATTGCCACTCCATTGCCGCCCAGCTCGATCAACTAAATGTTGGCAGGGCATTAGGATCGGGTAACGCAGAGCATCAAGGTGAGGCTTGTTGTCCTTCGCGTTGAAAATCATGTATAAATAGAACAACATCCTCTGTCGGTGAAGCTCATCGGCCTGCATCTTCTCCTCAGGACTTAGAGAGTCATAATCCTCTGGCAGAGAAGGCTTTTCGAAGCCTTTTGGAGGCCCCGGGTCAGGATTTTCGAACAGTGGTGGATTGCCTGCCATTAACAGCAGGGGCAGAGTGGTTGTATGTTGCCAATCGATAATACATGACACTTCACAGGAGTTGGACACGAAGAGATTAGTGGGGTTCAGATCTACGTATGAATCAGTTAGTGAGGTATCCATGGATAGCTTTGGGTATAGTTACCTGGGTGGCGCAATGTAGGTCGGTTCAGAGGGTTTCCACGATCTCCTGGTAAGAGATAAGGAGCTACAGACAGGTATTTTTCCAGCAGATCTAGGTATATCTTTGGGGAGACCTCGCCTTTAAGCACTGTGTTGTGGGGGAAGTCATTCACTTGAGCCTTCCCAAATTTGCGGGTCCATTCTATTTCTCGCCGGCCGACTGAACGGAGGTATTCATGCTGATCGCTCCCTAAATAAACATATAGTCAGTGAATCATACAGCAAGCTAGATGAGAAGACTAACAGGGCCCTCGGTTCAAGTCAAGCTGTGCACGCTTGCCACGCCAAAACATGTAGTCGGTAGCCGGCCCAATACAGAATCGGCTTGCATCACCACTTTCGTCAAGCGTCTCAGGCCCGTAAAGATCGGCTTGAAGGTGCGAAGGCAATCCGCCCTTATAGTACAAGCTTCCGTAGGAACCGAGGGCAAAAGAGAATATCTTCCGTTCAATTTCAACGAAGCTTGTCACCAAACGCACTCTTTCTTTCTGTGTCAGACTAAACCACCGTGATTCCAGTGGCTGTCCCGGAGCCTTTTCCATAATGACATATTCTGATCCGACCGCATTGTCACCTTCTGAAGACCAGGCGTAGACTCGAGGAACAGGAACCCCCTTGGAAGACAAAAAGTCCAGCGTGGCAACTTCACTCTCTGTGGTAAAGTGTTTCGGAACCGTATGAGAATAGGGAAGCTTAGCAATCACTTCGAATCCATCGTCCATGGTGAGGAGGAAAACTCTGCTGAAGCCACCTTCCGCAAGCTTTTCCATACCTGTAACGCTTCGTCGACCAACACAATTTGCGGCGATATGCTTGAGTGCTGGGACATCAAAGTGGACATGTCTCTCAGCTAGCCGAAGCTTTTCGTTATAGAGGTAGCGACCGGAGGTATAGGTGAAAAGCTCCTGGTCGGGTTTTGGGCTGAGCTCACTCATCGTAGAATGATACCTCGTAGATGCGATTGAACGGTTTCCGCGGACCCGCCGTTTCGAAGCACGAGCGAGACTTTTCGGAGAATTGAGATGCTCTGACGAGCGGACGACATTGAAAATAGCTCGGTAATAGTTGAAAAGAGAAGGTGGCGCTGGATTCAACGTTGCCAACATGACGAGTCAATGCCTGTAGTTAAATGCAGAGAAATGGTAGTCTTCCTTGACCATCCATAGTTTTACGCTAATTAATGTCTTGGCACTTGATTTACCGGGCCGCATCTACCAGCCGTATTCCGTACACGGTAATCCTTTCGTCTTCTTATTACTTCAGAGCCAAAGCCAAGCTGTACTGTACAGCTGCAGCCAGCTACGAAGAAACGAGGCGAAGCATTCTGGTTGCCTTCACTGTATAGGCTACTGGCTCCCTCGATCGACTCTTCCAGATCTGCAACAGTCTCCTCAGCTCCCGTCCTCTATGTATCTTGAAGTCTCTTCTGTCTAGCCGCTATGTACTAATTCTGATTCTTAATAGCTCGATAGACCTTGACCAGTTGGTTCCGTTTCTCCATTCCTCGCGATGGGAAACTTCTTCAAGAAGGTCTTTGGAGTGGTCCAAGTGATCTCGTCAAAACCATCAGACCTTAAAAAGTTCTTCAAGCCCTCTGTAAGCAGAGGCAAAACCGTCTGGCCCAAAACCTCTGCCGACCTCCTTCGCTACGGAATCCGCTGGGACTACGACGGCGTCGTCATATATGAAAACAAGAAATGCCACAAGTTTCAACTACAGCCGAATGCCGGTAAAATTCCGAGTACCATCAAACAGTGGCGTGACAAGAACGGAGGAACACACGCGGTCATCGGCGTCATGTATATTCCTGTTGATACTGATCCCGATGGAAAGGTTCTTGAAGAGGCTGCGAAAGAGGCTCTCAAAGATGTCTGATAATTTTTCACTGGGCAGTCACAGCTCTCTGGCATGAGGGGAGTGCTGGATGTATGTGATGGGGATTTCATCTTGAGAAATTGGGATTACGGAAATTGCGTTTGCTGGATTAGTACGGCAGATGTCAGGACGCAGGACGCATCGATGTAAAGATGAAGGTGGGATAGAGGTGATTCTGAACTCAGAATGTATCGGTGGGCCAAAAGACGGGGATGGTAGAAGCAAGAACTTCATATATCTGGTCAAGAATTCATGCGGATAAATGCTAGTCCCGTTACGCTTGCTGTGGTATGAAATTGTTTTATTGGCGCATTCGAAAAGTATTAATTAGTCCTCTCCATCAGCTCTATCCACTCCGTCCGCTGCAAGATCCAAATCCCAAAGCCCCAAGAAACGTACTCAAACACGACAATGACTTGTGATGTTTATGATTGTAAACGTTGTACTCGTCTTAGGTATGCCAAACAAGAGGCATGTTACCGACTCGTGTGGACGTTGTACTGTAGTTGCTCGTCTCATTCCAGCTTTGCCTTCGAGCATGGTGCTCAATCGTTTTTCAATTTCGGTGTGCTTCGTGAGAGACCCGAGAGGCGCAGGCTGTGACCGTACATCGTCCCAAACCTTGGCCACTGCGTCTGCATGGCACACGGAAGAAAAAAGTCTTTCATCCAGTAATGATGCAGGATCCTATCAGGGTTTTGATCAGAAGAGCTCATGGCAGCTCAACGCGGAACCATCGGCCGCCTATAGCCTGATCTACCACGATACTCAAACACAGGATTCGCGCAGTGTATGTGGAGGTAGATACTGTTCGAGGTGAATCGTATCGTATCAAGCTATGGCTTTGACCATTTCGCTGATCAAACTGTCACCTCCCGAACCGAGCAATCCACCGCCACCAGAGTCAGCCCAAATGCTTTATTCACCTTATTTATGAATTGACAACAGCAATCGCAGACCTTCTTTGACACAAATATCCTTGCTCCTTTCAATCTCTCTCGCGGCTGAACTGTCAACAACTCGTCCAGCCTGTTTCCCTCCTCGCACTCATCCCCAATCTCGTCCGGTAGAATGACGTGCTTATCCAGGAACCACACGACAAGTTGTTTCTCTACATGGCACGCATTCCACTGCCCCACCGTCCCCGAGTGCCGGAACGGCTCACGCGTTAAGTTGTGGCCCACAAGCTTGCTAATTCGAAATACCTCTTTCGTCCAATGGGCAGCATCGATCGGCGCGGGCGACGTGGCGTACGTCGTCCACCCGCTCGCAGCGCGGATAACGGGGAAGGGGCCCCCACGCTCCAGCCGCGCAACAGCTTGACTGCCACTCTTGAGATCGAGGGTCTCGACGGCGTCGACATAAGTGCGTTGAAGCCCGTCTCCGTGAAAGGCACCATAATGAGGACCACTGGATGTTGGAGCATGTGTAGTCGGACGGATCAAGGCGCCTCTGGGTGGTACTTTGAGGAGAGTAGTGATGATGACTTTATTGAGGGCTATTTTCAGGACTCCGTAGCCATTGTTAGAATTGCGACTCAGCTTCAAGGCGTCGTTGGCGTAGATGTCGGTCAAGGATCGATCAGCATGTTTGGAGAGAAGAAATTGGACGCTGTAGAGCCGTCCGTAGATCACTGCTTCCATCAGAGCTGTTCGGCCTTCATGATTCTGGTGATTGATATCAGAGCCGTGGGTTACCAACAAGTCCAAGATATCCTCGTGTCCTTCCATGGCAGTATTGGTCAGGGCTGTATTGCCTGTTTCATCAGTGTAGGACACGAGTTGTTGCAGCGATGATTTTGCACTTTTGAAGAAACGTTTCAGCTCTAGGACGTCGTTGCTGACAGAGAAGGATATAAGCCATTGAGCTTCCTCTCTTAACACCTCGTCAACTACACTGTCCTCAAATTCCAGGTTTTGGAACTGGTCTGCCAGGCTTCCGACTTCCCGGCTGTCTTCATCTATTTCCCATTCATCGCGCATATTTATTCCGACAGTATTGTATGTTTTTCGCCTCTTTTCAATCTCAAAATGCAAATGGAATGCTTCGCTTCCCGTCTCGAAGGGGGAAACGACACGATATGAGCCTCCTGGAGAGCAATCTGATCTTCGGGTGGAGAAACCTTCACGTGGGTAGCCGTGGCTGTGTAGAAGCTCGCAAAATGGACACACGACATACATCTTCTGGCTAGTCCAACTCAGAACATAGCCCAGCAGTGAATGACCCATCCTTGGAGAGAGGGGTTTGGCTGGCGCTAGTCAGGCTTACTGCTCTTCTTCAGCGCAAAAGGTCTGCCTCGCAAGAAGCTGTTAACAAAAGCTGAAAAGCGTGACCCGTTGAGTATGCTGGCCTTCAACAAAGCGAAAGTGTCTCAACAATCAACCCTGCATTTGTTGACAGTAGTACGGATCTAGGCAGTTCAGGCGAAGCCACTCTTCATAGATACCGATCACGTGACTACGCCATACGAAGCTCTTGCTTCCTAGTAGCCACCACGGGAAGTGGCAGCGGGGATTCCTGTCTTAAGAAAAGGGTCGACGAACTCTCTATTTGTCTGATGCATGTCCGGCTTTAGACATGGACCGCCAGACAACTGAGTCTGTCAGAGGCCTGCGAGCAGTGTCGACAACTTGAACTCCGAACCAGGCTGGGAGGTTGGAATGAAGTGGTGTCACTACGGTGTGAATCACCTCACTGGACACACGAGGCCTGTTTGGCGAAATCTATTTCCCAGACTGGCCGTTGTCCAACTTGCCAAACGTCGATTGTCAGTTTAGATGATGAGATTAGCCTTGCAAGAGCTGCCGCGGAAGGAAATATAGATGAAGTCACGCGCTTGTTAGAAGCAGGCATCCAGCACCCTCCAAGAGATCCACTTAACTCGACGCCCCTTCTGCAAGCTGCGCTTCAAGGTCACCGAGGGGTTATATAGCTACTATTAGAACGTGGCGCCTCAGTGTTGGAGCAGGACAGGTATCAACGAACGGTACTATATTGGGCATCAGTGGGTGGACATGAGAACGTGGCGGAGGAGCTTATTTCGCGAGGAGCAGATACGTCGACTACGGATGAGAAGGGACAAACATTACTTCACTTGGCAGTGGAGAACGGGTCTCCGCAAATAGTAGCATTGCTATTAAGCAGAGGAGCGGTCATATCTGCGCCAGATCATAGAGGCAATACCGCATTACATCTGGCTGCCGCAAGAGGCAATCAAAAGATAACAAATTTATTAATCGGCCAGGGAGCTGAAGCTTCCTCGGGGGGCAGACTCGGCCGTACGCCATTACATCTTTCCGCTCAACTAGGATATGGGGAAGCGATCAAGCTCTTAGTCGATGGGGGCGCATTAGTATCCGCGGTCGATAGTGCCGGACGAACAGCTCGTGATTTAGCAGAAGAGAAGGACATAGAACGTGCCATAAAGGCTTTAGATAGTGAACTGTCAACGGGCTATATATATAAAGGTCGTTTAATATTACTTTAAGTTGTGACTCTAGTCAACTTGATCAACTATTCTCTTCGTTCCATTATCCAATTTCCATTTCCATCCCGAAAAAGAACGTGAGCATATAAGTTGAAAATCTCGTGTGTAGCAAAGTGACATGACACAGCTACACATAGGATTGCATATTGCCCACTTGACCTACCCCTTTGAAGTCACATTCGAAGTCCTTGCCGGCGTCGATAGCGACCTCGAGATGAGAGATAGCTACCCGAATTCCCTTTCGAGATGCTAGAGCGTGAGCAGTAGATACAATGTTCTTAATCTGAAACACATAATCAGTCAGCATAAGACTCCTACGAACCATCCGTCTAAACACTCACCTAGCGACCGTTGAGGTCTTTTTCTGCAAGAAAGTCAAGGTCCTTACGACTGTAACATGCCCCTCCTTTTTTGGTGATAGCCTTTTTCAGGAAGCTCTCCCAGATGCCCCTTCTGGCAGCCAGGCCCAGCGATTCATACTTTAACGGAAGGTGTATTCTACTCGCGATGGCATCGTCAATCTAGGTGACCCTATTAGTGGTGAGGAACATGATCCCTTAATAATACTCTAGTTCTCGTAAGAACACAGAGACGAGGGCATTGCGGTGGACGTCATAGAGGGAGCGTTGCTCTAGAAATATGTCGGCTTCATCAAGAAGGAGCACGGCGTTCTATTTATTAGCGCGCTGAAAGATCAGGGGCAACTGCGCTTCAAGCTTCTCCACAGATGTGCCTAGCTCCCCAGCGGAGATCTGCTAAGTCAGCATTAACAGCAGTCTTGTCCATCAATAGTAAGATATACCGAATAGAGTGGTCTTCGAAGATGTTCAGATATTCCCTCGGCTGTTATAGTCTTGCCGACGCCCGTGAGTCCACTAACCACAGGATTAGCACGGTGAAATTGGAGAATTGAGGTTGGAGGCCATACTACAAAAGAATGATCAAGCCTAGCCCTTTCCCCACCACAAAGTCATCGAACGTATACTCAGTCTCTCGGCCTATATGAGCTTCGGCCAGTGCCTGGATAACTTCCTTTTGCTTGGCAGGGATCGCAAGTTGAGCGAAAGCCGCGGGATTCCAATTGATGTCCTTGATGTCGGCAACCGCAAACTCAGCTATGTAACGTATCAGCCTTGCGTTGCTTCTCGGTAGTAAGCAATAAGAGAATTCGGCTGACCCCATAATTTATTGCCGTAACTGAAGCCTGGTATAGTCGGGCTGCAGAGGATTAAGTCATCTTCCTTCATCTCAGCAGGGTCTTTGCCATTGCTCTTGACTTGGTTGGATCGGTTCGCTGAATCACCATCGCTCCAAAAAAAGATTCCGCCAATATCCGTTGAATCTCGCTTGCCCGATTCACTGATACGAGGTCTAGTGTAGTTCGGGTTGGCTTCTTGGAAATAGACTGCATCGATTATAATCCGGCTATTGACTGGCACTTTAATCGGCCGTCCCTTGCGCACGTAGAAAGCATCGCGTCGATACTAACGATGGTGGACGCCTATTAAGGATATAAATTTTCGACCACATTGGATAAGATGGGCCTTTACCTTATCCTTATTCGAATGGTATTCGAGAGGAAAGGTGTTAAGAGAGTCGATCCTCTTTATTCCGCGGAACTTTAAAATGGCAAGCTCGATTGGGGTCTCCCCGAACGCTTTGCCATCGAAATCGACGTAGTGGCACTCCAGGTGAAAGTATTCCACACCGTTATCTATCGTCCTCTCCTCGCCGAAATGATACTTGACACATCTCGGCTTGCCCGTACCAAAACAGGTGGTGTAAACCACCATGTTAGGTTTAAAAAGTGCCCAGAGCAGATCGTAGGTGATTTCGTAGCCCTTAAGAAGCGCGGTGAGGCGTTTAGTTATAGAGGTATAGGTCGTCTTCACGAAGTCGACTAGTAGGTTAAAGTGTTCTAGGTATAAAGGATCGCATTAGTACTCTTCTAATTCCGTGAGGCGGTTATATAATAAGCTCTGCTCGACCTGGTTGAGGTTAGTGGCTAGTTCGTAGCTTCGAGCTCTTGAGTAATAGGGATGCTTATACTGTGGGTTTGTCTTCTCTTAGGCAGATTCCGTTAACGTCTCGTAGGACCGTCCTTAGGATGTCACGCAACCCTTCCGACTTAATATCGACGAAGAACGTCGGGTCCGTGGTCTTCTTATCTAAAGTGTGACATCGTTAGTAACGAGTTGTGTAGAGGTCGACATACTCACCAATTCTTATACGAAGCACGAATATATACTCGTCTAGCTCGTCCACTTCTCCCGATGACATTGTGGATTTAACGACCTTATACTTATACTCCTTCTTATTCCAGCTGCGGGGCAGTGATCTTAGCTTTTTAGCCTTGCACTTCGTAGGGGACGTACACTTCGTTAACCGTCTTAAAGTCGATCTTCGAGGCTCTCGCTCGTGAATCTTTCTTATCTCCGGATTTCTCTCCAGCGTTTGCCGGCTGAACGTCTCCTACAGTAGCCGGGGCGCTCTGGATGGCTTAGGCAGCTTTTAACAAGTCCACAAACAATTGGACATGTCCCGAACTGAGCGTCTGCTTATATGCGGGCAATTCAGGGCTGCTTGGGGGTGTTTGCGGCCCTGAAGAGACAGGGAGCTTCTGAATGACATCCGTTGGCGCCATGATCGCAGGTATGGGACGGACGTTTGGGAAAGAGTTTTATAGAAGATGTTATGACCGTTGAAGGACAATGAGTCGTGTTTGCGTAGTACTATTTCGACCTAGCAGTGGCAAGATAAGAATTGTGAGCCAGGAGAGTTGCGCAATGACGGGTTTCAAAGCAGAGCTGGGAAGGAATATATACATAGACGTCCTGAGAGCTCAATCTATCCCCTTTCCCCCTGGACATCTCCGACGCGTGCTGCATGTATTCCATTCTCCTCTTGATACTGATAACAGCCAAGCAAACCGTGCTATTATAATGCAAGAACCCAGTGACCTGGATTGAGTATCTAAATCGGTGGAGGAAGTGAAAATGGTGCAGTAGTCCATTGCTTAGACATCCGGATAGTACGTTCTCTCGTTGATGAATGAGATCGTCAGTCGATGGTCCCGCTATAGTGGATGAATGTGGATTCTAAACTAACGCCAACCTGATAGCCGCCTGGGGTAGCTTGGCATTTTGGGGGGAAGACTACAAATGATTGGCGAGTTTCCCAGACCACGTTTTGCTCTGTCCCGAATCCTGCATGACCAAATTCGCTTCTAATTCCTGACGTCCGCAGTTCACTAGGCAACCAGTCTTCCCGCTCAGGCTTTAAAGGTTCCTTCGTCGCTGCGCAGTACCGCCGAGGTTATGTGGCCCTACATTCCACTTTCAGTTTCATTTTTGAATCCGAGCCATGTCGCGAGGTATTTGCCAAAAGCTGGAGGAAATGAGCAAGAGGATCTTCCAATCACAAAATGTCGATGATGCTATATTTGAAAGCGTGTACAGCAAGGCTTACAGCCTTGTGACACAAGTGGCAGTGCAAAGAAGGCTTAAATCGACCGCTCAGCTTATGCGGGATAACGGAACTTTACCAGTCCGACGAATCAATATCAATATCAAGAAGTTGTCAAAAAATAATGATGAGATTAGTGAGCAAGGACGATGGCCCAGGTTACAGAAGCAAGATTATGAAACTCTGATCTTCTGCACGTTGTCGTTCAGCGGTTTGGTCTTACTGGCCGAGGAGCAATTCAGCTAGCTTATGGACAATGCCCGGGCGTATTTAGAGGCCCAATCTCTTCCTTCTAGCTGGATCGCACGAGAACAGATAAGGAACATAGTAGCAAGGACTCCAAGGCAAGCAAGTACAAGACCTTTCCTGGAAAGTCAGTTTCACTTTATCCATACAGATACAGCCCGTTGACCAATCTCAGGCTATCACAAGTTCGAGATACACTATGACTCTTCTGCAGAGATCGAACCTCCGAACAAACGCCCTCGCATCGAAAGTGCGCTCCATCTTCCACCCGTAATGGACAAGACTGATTAGAGCAGTCGAGCCGTCATCGCAAGACCCTCCAACCCGTTCGGAGGATCATCAGTTGACCGAAGGCGAGTAGATCCCCATGTCTGGCTTGAAGGAATCTAAAGATAGACAGCCAACCAAGATCAAAGAGAGAATAACCATCTAGGGAGTGAGTCAAGTGAGCAACGTAAGATGACTTGCCCCATACAGAAGCTAAGCTAATTCAACCATGAAAGAAGTATACCGAGCCAATACGATCAGTGCGTCGATTGGTCCGCCTGACAAACCTCAGCACTGCAATATCATAGGTGTGCAAGACGCTTCTACTTCGAGTATTTCAATTACTAATTCAAAGCAGAGCAAGACTCATCCCTGAACAAGCACGCCCAAATACCGGAAAGCCATCTACTGGGATCTGCCCAGCGACGTCAGGATGTGGACCCAAATGTTCCACACACAAATACCCAGGTCCGAAATCAACCGCCAGGTATGTATGACTGTCCCATCCCGAACAAGTGGCTACTCATTGATATCAGAGCAAGATAAATCGCAAAAAGAGCAGGAAGTGATCCCGGGCCGACCAGCCAACCAACCAGATGAATCTGTTTTGGGCCTCAATATCGCAGAGCTCCTTAGCTTCTTCCAACAACACCAAGCCAGCTGTCCAGCCTTGCAGATGATATGCTCATGGGTTGGAGTGCCGTTACCATCGATTTTCATACAGTTGGAACCATCTCTCGGATGGACTGCAACGCTTGAACTCTCAAAGGAATTGAGTGTCGCATTGATGAAATGCATTCGCGCGTCACCGGCGGCGGCGAAAGTATCGCACTGAAGGGGTGCCATAAAACATGCAGCTCTTGCCGGACTTGAGGACAATAATAATGTATCCAGTCCCTTGTTTCGGCCCTGTTACTACATTGTCGAACGTACCACCGGTGACAGCCCCCGCGCCACCATCTTTCCTGACAAGGATAGCGCAGACTGCCGAGTCTACACTCTCAAAGTCTGTCCCAGTCGTCTCTTTCGGGTCTAGGACGAGATCCGCTCCATACTATATTTGCGTTTAGCAGAGAATCCATTCCTGCAAGCTATGAATTGTCCTACCGAAGCTGATGCCTTCTCCTCGAGCTTCTGGTCATCGTGTGCAATATCGTTCACCGGTGTGACTTCATCCTTGGCCATGACCCCTGAGTATTGGGATGATCGCGAGTATTGTAGAATTAGATGTTTCTGAGAGAGGTGCCCTGCCTCGCCAATACCACCTTGAGTCTGGTTGAAATCTTCTTAAATGCGCAAGTGAAGGAGGTTCGATGAGGTTCTGAGATCGTAAATGCGTTGCTCACGCGACCGAGCGGAGCGGGAAATCGTGAATTCACGGATCGAGGTGGAGGAAGCTATGACATATGAGTTGCCATTTGATAAGGAGTAGTGTTCGTATCCGACGTCTGTTGAAGATGGTGCTGGGTTGGGGATGCTCCGTCGAAAGGGAGAACACGACGGCGAGAGTGTCTATTGCCTTGAGGGTGTGAGCAAATGTGCAGACGTCTTGGAATGCGAAGAAGGCCTCTTCTCCTGCTCACCTTGATGGTTGTGACGTATTCAAAAGAGGCGATGGTGGATACGCTGAGGTACGGCGGTAGCGTATAGAGCGGAAAGACGTGGATTTGAAGTTTGTAATAGTGAGGGATTTTGCGCCTTTCCGATAGTATGTGCTGCAGGCGACCTACGAAATGATGTTGAAATAAAGGAGCGCGGCGAAAGTAGGATGCTAAATGACCTTTGAGCGTTGGTGCCCGAGGCGTTCGTAGTGGGGCTGAAGGTCACATGCACCAAATCGCACGTGGTAGTAATTCTGTGGGTCGCATCTACATCGCCTTCTCCTACGTTCACTTCTTACTCCACAGCAATGTTTGATCATGACTCCCGAACGCAAGCGATTCGCCTAAGTATGTGGGTTAGGGTGCGACAAATCCAAGTCCCAACCCAGTACAGGCCAGTCCTGTTGATAACGACCTCGGCAATCCAATCCCTCCCGTAGCACTATGGCCCCAGTCGTAGCGATGATCGCGCATCTTGCACTGTGTTGCATTGCTACATCTTATTAGCAGCAAGATTGAGGCGTAATGCTCCTGTAACCAATCCTTTTGTTCGAACTCTTCCGGAGACTTACCCCTTTCAAAATCTTCCCTAACCTGGCTGTCTTGTTCGAAGTATTCCTTACGCCACCTCCCAGTCTGAATCCAATATTGGAGAGGATCAGGGCCGTTTTCGTTGGTGTCACTGGCCGGCCCTTGATGTACTTTTTCCTCAACAGTACAGCTCGAAGGTGATATTCGTGGTCGCTTCGAAGGAGGCTGTTCTCGGGTTTGAGAAGAGCGATATCCGGCTTCTTGTTCTTCTTGTCCTCGTTTCCGTTTTCGAGAAGACGTCGATGGTTTGTGGAGGGTTTGCGGGCGCTGTGGTGTCTCCAGCAGGTCAGCACGACGACATGGTAAGAGAAGCAAAGAGGGCACATACTTTTCTACTCTCGGGGATATTGCTTGCTGGAGGGGATAGAGGTGCCTGCACTCCCTGGATATGATTGCTTTTGGATAAGGACTGCTTGTGAGACTGTCGTATTGCTTGTAGACGTGGGCTTTTGCGAAGGGTTTGCTGTTTCTTGACGCCTTGGGGCCGCTTTCCTACAGATAATCAGCTCAGACAGTTGAAGTACGAACCCTGAATACTTCACCTGGATCCTTTGGTTCTGGAGGTTGCCGCCGATTATTCTTGATGTTTGACTTTGCTCGACCGCGGGCCATGTTGATTGGAATGAGATGGCAGACCTTTATGTAGCCGCTGGTGTGAAACAGGAAGAAAGTTACTGGAGGATTGATGAAAGATGGTGTGGCCAACAGCGCGAAAAGTCTTGGCAAGATGCATAGTGCTGAATTAGCGCCCACTTCGACCCCGCAGCTAGCCCTTTGGCGATAGCACAGTATGAGTCATCGTTGGTGAGGCAATGGTGGAGGCCCTTCCCGCCCCAACCTCTGAGCAGGAAGTACTATCAGGATGAGGAAATTCAACAAGGCAAGGAGCTTCGCGTCCAAAATTGGGCGAAGCGGCGCGAACGCCTCGACGAACTGTCTGCCTTGAACCCGGAAGTCTTGAAAGCTTTAGACATGAAAGAATGCATGCTGGAGGTGCAGGGAATGTTGTTGGGAAAGCTCGCTGCCGAAGAGAATCGCCTGAAGGGACTAGCAGAGGACTCAGGCCCGCCAATCGCAAACTTTGATGAACGAGTTCAAGAGGTAGAAGAAGTGATACGATCCATGCAGTATTGACTGCCTTGATCAAGCTTCGAACTTGGGAACGCGGAATGAGGAGAGCAGGGTTTTAGCTGTGGCGGTAATCGTCCCGAATGAATGGTTCAAATATTGGCGCAAGACGTTGCGAGACCGTAAGGACTGCGTCGTCTCACCCGCGACCCATCTGAATCTGGTGTTTGGAGCGGTGGGTTGAACCGCTCTACGTGTTGCTGCACCTAGATAGCAACCACAGACCCATTCCTTGGATCCATGCTATATATAGACTTGCCGACGCATAGCAAAGGAGGCGAAGGCATATAAAGCAGGTTATACAATTTGTTTCTTTCGTGCCTGATCTTCCGTGGAGATGTCATTGTTGGCAACTCTCTTTCTAATGTTACCGTTGAATGATCTGGCGTTATCACCCAATTGGGAAGCAGATCCGGCGAGCTGCTGGGATGTACAGATTCTTCCTGCTGGGAATAGAAGAACGACGTGCGTGCCATTTGCCATAGCAGCTTCAAAGCATTCCGAGGGGTGTAATGACTAAAGAGCCGTGTCGAATAGATATCGTCCCTCCCTTACGTGTTTTTCTGCCGTGAGCTCCACCGAAGAGGAAAGAGATGGACCGAAAAAGTATTCTTCCATCGTAATCCAATCGTCTCCATCGCGAAAGATGAATTTAAACCATTCTTGAAGGGGTTCGTCCTTTTCTATAGCTTCTATGGGCGCTAAATTAATTGCCCGAAGAGGAGTTTCCTCAAACGGGACCCTTTCCTCGAGTGGGCCTTCTTCGGGAGGGATCTCGTCTAAATAAAAACTTGATGAAATTATAGAAGGCGCCACCGAACCCCGTTCTCCCTCGCCGTTATACGTCACTAGCTCTTCGACGTCGTCTATAGGTTGAGGTTCCTGATTCCCCTAAACGCTCTGTGAACAGGGCGGACTTTTAAATAGATGGCTTATCTCTCGTAGCTACTCCGCAAAATTGTGCCGTCCGCTTATGTCTCGATCCTCTCGCGTGTCCTCCGCGTTTGGTTGCTCTTGGGGTGCGTATATTTGATCTATGCCTTCTCGCGTTGGGTCTCGCTTTTACTCTTAATTACCGATTTCTCTTTCCTGATCATTTAATTTAGGTTCCGAATAGGATACCCTTCTGCTAAAGTAAGCTAGATAAACGGACCTCCTTACGAAAACGGGTTAGATACTGCTCCCTTAGCTTTTGTCTGTGTTATGTATGTTATCGAGGAAAAGAAAGTCCTTGCTCTGCTTATACGCTAGGTCGAAGGGATATATATATCTTCTCTCCTAGTACTCTCTAGGTCCGTCGACGACGTACGCAGGCTTCGATTGCCCGGATGGTGACCGTCCGTCTATATAACTAGAGTAATTCGCCTTTAAATCGCTAATCTTCTCCGACTTAAACCCTAGCCGCTCCGCTAAGTCGGCCAGTCTATATAGTACGGATCTCTTAAGATCCTTCGTCGTTCGGATCTTTCTCTTACTCGGTTTAGGCTCTAACTTCGTGGAGCCTAGTAACAACTCACGAAGGTGTCGCATAATATAGAGAAATACTTATCGGTAGTGTAGAGCCACGCGGTTTTAAGTAGTGCTAGATCTAAAAGTGAAGGCCGATTCCGCTTCCTAGATAATGTATTTGCCTCTCTTCTAATTCATTTCGGAGAAGCTCCGCGCCATTGCCGTATATAGAGTTCCCCTGGAAGGCACCTTTACCAAGCTCTTCACCTAATGGGCGTAGGCTTTAATATACTTGAAGTCTTTAAAGAAAGTCTAAAGAGTAGGGATAAGACCCTTCTACGCCTATAGCTTCGCCTAGATCTCTATACGACGGTCTAAGTTAAATGCGCTGAATATCTCCCCTTTTCTTAGTTAACGATATAAAATCATGCTATTAGAGGTCGACGTGCCCGGTGCTTTAAGTTCTAGCGCCTTTACCGTAATATAGTCCACCTTCTATATATCGTGCTTATCGTGTCGAACTAAGCCGGTCTAGAATCTCCTGACATAGTTAAGGTAATAAAACATCTCCTGCGGCTTAATAGTCTAGTAAGCTTATAATATATAAGAAGGGTTAGCCTACCTTATTACATTTTAAACCGATCATGGCCTTCGTCACGCCGAACCGCATTCCGTCCGGCTATAGACCCGGAAATGCTAATAGAATATCGAAAGCCGCTACGTAATCTTCTCTTCGTAGTAGCCGCCTTAACTCCTATTGCTTATTCTCCGTTAGACATGCCTACCATCGAGCCGCTATAAGCGGGTTAAGGCAATGTTAACGGATCTTACGATATGCTTCACCGTCGGTAGGTTTCTTCTCGTTAGATAGTTACTCGATTAGGTAGGTCCTTAGATCGTTGCTCAAATCTAGAGGTATAAGTAAGAGATGTTCTACTTAGTTAAGGATCAGCCGATCATACTAGCTAGGTAGAGATCCACGGTCTACTAAAGCTAGGGAGGGGTCATCTCCCTCCCCGCTTAAACCCGATGCCGACCGTGGAGACATTTAAGCTGAAATCCCGAAGGTAGTTATAGTTCAGGCCGTTCGGTCTGCGCGCTGTCGAGTAAAACGGTGGAAGAGATCCCGGTGGAGTAGGTGGCAAGGTCTAATTATTCGCGGTCGATCACGGCCGGCACGTGATGCCGGCTCTCTTGCTAAAAGCAACCTCCCCCTTCGAAAATCGACACCAAATTCTTCACGTTGGATCTATCGGGCACGTTAGGTTCGCCCTTCGAGAAATCTAAATGCTCGAGCCTAATTCGTGCCGAGCCTCTATACTTGGTCTACTTCTCTCGCTCTAGGCTTTCTTCTTAATCTTACACTCGGGTACGTTATATCACGAGAGCATCGTTAGATAGCCAGCATCACCACCTTCGTCTACAGGAGGGAAGCTTCAGCATAAAGGGATTATTAACGAGACTTTATAACTAGGCCTAAGGAGGATCGAACTAGCCGGGAACTAGGGTAGCTAATGCCTCGTAAGAGATGGGCACACCGCCGCAACTAACGACCTAAGACGCCAGAAGTGGATGCTATCTTAATCAGCAAATGGCTCTCTGCTACCCTATAAATAGAACGGTATATCCTTCGATCTTCTACCGTCTCCTAAACAAGTCCCCTACACCCTTCACTACGTACTTTCCCTCTCCGTGCTTTACGTACCTCCTGCTCATTCTTCGTTCGTTTTAGTCACTAACGACATTCCGTCGCGCGATATCTAGAATGGCTTCTCACTCCGCCAAGCGGTATACACAACTTAATTTGAAAAATCCTTAAGCCCATTCACTCGCTTCGAATAATGTGCCATTAGCCAGTGGCAATCCCTCACCATCTAGAAGCACCCAAGACTCGTCGAATACTCATAACGATACCGCTGCTAAATCAAAAAGGAATAGGGCATACCCCGATAAAGAAGGCGATGGACGTACCGCTAGCTCTGCGGACCGAAAACGTTTAACTTCTACGAGGCCTAGCGTTAGGCATAACACTAGAAGGGCGGAGTCATCTCCCCCGAGCAGTCTTCATCCTTCTAGTTAACCTGCTCCTGCCGATAGAACGTCTAGAAAAGACGGCGCTACTAGCAAGTTAAACGGACAGGCGTCTTTTAAGGTAAAGGAAGAATCCCCTTGGCGGACGTACGACGAAGGCTACGACCTCAGGGTCGGTGGGCTTATCACCGTGGCGAAGAAGAAACGTACGGGTTCTAAAATAGTAGAAAGTCGTCTAGCTTCGGAAGTGGTCGCGATAAGAAAGCTCTCCGGCTTAAGCAGGAATGCCAACCTCTCTACGCACCTTCGGGTCTAAGGGGAGTATTTCGTCAAATGCACCGGGGCTTACGAATTCGGAGCCGAACTTTACGTTATTCTTGAACACGTGCCAATTTCCCTAGTCTAAGTTATCGCGGCACTCGTTCACCTAAAAGAGACTCACGTAGCAGCAATAGTCGGACAGGTAAGATTCCAGCCTATTTCACCTAAACGCCGGCATTAACGAGTCTAGGTACTGAGCGGTATCAAGTTCCTTAAGTCTAAGGACCTAGTTCACGGCAATATCACCTACTCATCTGTCCTCTTAAACGATAACGGTGAGGTCAAAATCAGTATGCAGGAGCGCTATACGGTTATATCGAACGAAACCGAAAGGGGGCATCCGGACGTGCAGGCTATCGAAGATGTTATAATACAATTATTAGAAAGGCGTAAGAGGGGTAAAGCGAACGATCTACGTCGTTAGTCCTCTATAGCTGAAGAGTTCTCGTCGAAGATTACGTCTACTTCCGCAGAAGAGCTTTTATAGGTCAGTAAACTTAGCCCTCTCTAGATGACGATAACCCTAACTTTTAAAGCATGCTTTTCTCTATAATTAGAAGAAGGATGACCTCGGCTTATTAGTGTCAATCACCTAAGTCTCATCGCGCAGATTTTATACGGTGGAGTGGTAAGCCGCAATGGTCCTGCTTCGAGTGTGGTTCATTAACTTCCTATGCGACTCCATACTTTATATCCTATCCTCGATTCGTTAGGCCATTTCACATCATGGGGCAGGCATAGTTATGAGCCGAAATACCGCTAAATCCGTAGCGCAAATAAGCCATGGTCCTAAATATAGCCCAGAGTCTATCTTTCCGGATGTCACAGCAGCAATTATAGATGCCAAAGCACTCTATTCTACAGTCAGTTCTAGATGCTCTTACAATCAGTTCTGGATACTATGGAGCTATTCCCCCCCACTCTCCCACCAGCCAATTTTAGACCCCAAGTTCGTCGCCACCTCTGATGTCTCCTAGTGCCCTTCAATATATAGTCAACCCTCGTTACTTCATCTCCTCCTCGTGTTATTCGCGCCAACCTTCCTTACACGTTCTCATCATATTACCGGTTCATTATGGAGATCACTCAAATCTATGCTATCGTCGCAGGCGGCGTCTTCCTCCTTTTAATATTCATAAAAGGTCTTCCGTTCATCTAGCAAGTTCTCCAATCGCTCAACATTACCATATCCAGGTATCTCACCTATCTATTAGTCGTGCGACGTCACCGTCTCTTAGGGCCGTAGAGTCCCGCCGACGTTCTGCTTTAGCTCTTATATATCTTACTTAACGTCTTCTGCGTCACCTTTCGCGTGACCTCCTTCGACGAAGCGGGAGACAGGGCAGGAACTCTTTCGATTATTAACATAGCGCCGCTTTTCTTTAGTCTTCACCTGAGCTTCTTAGCGGATTTGTTAGGTCTGTCGCTATCCAACTACCGACGGATCCATCGCTCCGCGGGGATAATGTCTTTCGCACTCGTCGCGCTACACACATTCGCCGCGGTCCATCACGACCCTACGTATTCTTTACGCGTGCCCGGGAACCTTTATTTACTCATCGTAAGTCACATAGTCACTTCCGCCGACACGTCACTTATAGACTAGTAGGGTATATCTTCTCTCAGCTTCTTAATAATACTCTCCTTACGCTTTATACGCAAGCTTTCGTACGAATTCTTCCTCCGTACCTACTAAGCGTTAGCGTTCCTAATTAGGTATGTGCTCTAGCGCCATCTAAGTTCTAAATCGTTCGTTAATTAGGTCTATCTCTATATCTCGGCTAGGATCTTCGGCTTCACATCCGTAGTTCAGCTCTTTACCACTTTATATCGGAACAACGTGTTTCGGGGACGCATCCTACGAGCAGTAGTCACCAAGGCCGGCGGCGGCTTTAAAATAAGCCTCACCGTCCATGGCAAATTAAAGGTCGACCTAGGACAGTATATTAACTTATGGATACCGTCGGTCAGCTTTTGGTCCTTCCTGCAAAGTCATCCGTTTATAGTAGCGTCGTACTAGGAAGGCGAGCAGACGACTCTAGACTTACTAGTCGATCCTTAGAAAGCGTTCACCTCTAAACTTCAGCGGCTTACTAGGTACGAAAGCGGATCTAATTAGAGCGATTTCCGTATAGCATTATTCACTAGTCCGCATAGGGCCAGCGCTCCTCTAAGGGAATTTAAAAGAGTTCTTATAGTCGCTTCGGGATTCGGAATAGTCGCCCAATTACCATACCTACGACAACTAATCCGAGGCTACAACGACTTCACCTCCCGCACACGGCGAATTCGCTTAGTCTAGTAATTAGAAAACATCGGTATATGCGTAGGTCGTCATTAATAGATTAGCCGCTAACGATGGCAGAGGATAGGGCACCGGCGCAAGAGATTTTAAATTAAGCCTTAAAGGAAGATGCACTGGATGACAGCTACGTACGTAAACTGCAAATGTTATCCCGAGATCGATGTTACTAATTCGTCTAGATCTTACGCATCTCCATCTACTACGCGTCCGGACGTATTAAGCATAGCTCCTTAAACTAGGGCTAGCACCGGCGAGTCTCTACTTATAAGGGGACGGTGAATCTAGATAATATATTACGAGCGGAAGTGTTAAGAGAGTATAAATCGAATAAGTCAGACGCGATGCTTATAACGATAGAAAAGGGAGGAGAAGATTAGGATAGAGACACGCTTGTGGACGAAGTTCCTAGGCCTAGCGAAGCAAAGCTGGCATCCGTGAAAAAAATGCTAAGCGGGCCCAAGGAAAGGAAGAAGGGCGGTGAAATGCTTATTATAGGTAAGGCTCCTTACCCGGTCGACTATAATAACTTACTGACGGACACCGAAGTGTCTAGATTTCAGGAAATTCGAGATGATTTGCGAAGGCTTGTGCGAGACCATTTAGATGACGGATTAAGTTTATTAGAGATAGATTATCAGCCAAATAAATGATACGTGAGCGTTAGCCTCCGCTTAGATAAATTCAAAGTATTCCACCCAGCCACGAATAGGGTTTTCCTTCGACCTACGCAAGATCTTTTAGATGGTCAATGAGTCGGCGCTACTGCAATTAGCCACAAGACTTCCGGTGAGTATTGCTGATGGTGTGAATAACTTTTAGTGTGAACAG
>JAABUP010003797.1_pt1 | contig 26138 bp, 31 predicted proteins | sample 5559201 | NCBI WGS metagenome assembly JAABUP01 (sample SAMN10711887, study PRJNA513373) | rock metagenome | isolation source: Antarctica rocks | place: Antarctica | reverse complement strand
TGACAGGCTTAAGTCCACCTCATTGGGTCACAGCCACAGCCCCAATACCTCTAGTGGCAAGTCAGAGACACTCCGTGTTCCAGTCTTAGTCTGTGGCACTCCTCGATCCGATCCGTCCTCCGTGAATGTTGTTGCAGTCCCTCAGTTCTGGTCTTGAGGACGGTGTAAAGGTCTAGACCTTGGCAATTGTGACCATTGGATATTACTTTGAAACTTGGATGGCTTTCCTTTTAGCCAAGACACCAAACCTGTAGGGTCTTTTCAGCTAGTGATTCCCCAAAACCACCCTGTGCATTGTATGTATGCAGTTGCCCATTACGCACTGTACTCCCACTCGGTTCACTCATATGTGGAGCATCAGCTCAAGCAAATAGACAAGCAGCTGAAGGATGTGGCCATACCAACAGGTGCCAGAGAGTGCATACCCTGAGTACAATAACTATGGGGAACTACCGGAAGACCCATATATTTCAAGGGACTACCTAGATCAGGAGTACAATGGGGAGAACGTCCAAGTCATGGATGAAGATTGGGACGATGAGCCCTACATGGATCTCGAGGACTCCTGGATCCCCTATTCCCCTCCAGAGCCACAAAAGTCCAGCCCATCCACCAATGTGCAACAGGTAGTGATTGGTGTTCCCTCAACACCCCATATCCAATTCCCCCAAGCCTCAGATCTGAATACGTACTTTTGCCAGTTGCATCCTCAAGAATGCAGAGGAAGAGAGGGTGGCCTTCCAGCTAGGAATATGACCTGTACAACAAACTGCACAGTAGGGGAAGATGATACAGGAGGATCTACACTGCTCAAACGTGTTAATGTCTCCGGTTTTGGAGTGGCCCTCTTGGTGGCCCTGCTCATCTTTCTGGGTTTGCATGTTGGATGGGACAGAGAGCAAAGTGAGACAACAGGGAAGAAAGGGAAAGGACACTCTAAATCAAAGGATCCGGAAAAAACTCCAGGTGAGTAGCTCATTATTTAGGATGGGGATGACGGGGAGCCTCAGATCCAACAGGCAAAACAGGCAAAGGCACAGGTAATGAAGATGAGTCCATTGCTCAAGATCCTCAACAAGAACGTCTCGCACCAACAGTAGGAGCTGCGAACACAGCAACAAGAGAGGCTGAGAGGCAGAAACAGCCAACAGAGGAGCCTGAAAGGGCACGCAAGGGGGCAGCTCAAATTGCAGAGAATGAGAAGAATATAGCAAATCCGTCAAGGAACAACATGGGTGGCAATACAAACTCTGTGCCACTAGATGGAAACCCTACCCAGATTCCACTTGACGAGAACACCACTCAGGCGTCAGAAGGTATGAACCCAATCATGAATTCCAGTGGAAAGACTCCAGAGCAGGATCAAGCGACACAAGCACGTCAACAAGCAGAGAGTGACTTGAGGAAGAAGAACAATGCCTTGAACACGGCAGAAAGGACGGCAGTGAACGATGCTGCCAGGGCCAATAGAAACCAAAAGCCAACTTCTATACCACAAACGCCGCAGGTCCAGCAGGCTGACTGACATTGACCAAAAGAAAGCTGAGAGAGCTCTGAGGGATGCAGAGAAAATGGAGAATGATGTTTATGGTCAAGCGATCCAGAAGCCTGGATCTAGGAGCCGGATAGGACCCACAGCACAGGCTGAGGCTGCTGACAGGGCGGAACGGGAAAGGCAGAAACAGCAGCCACAACCGGCAGCACCAACAGTAGATCCAAGCAATGGCGGCAAGAGGCAGAATCAGCCAGGAGCTCAAACTCTAGTGCCAGTGAATCCAAGCACTGGCGGGAACAGGCGGGACCAGGCAAGAGGGGGAGGAGCTAACCCGCCAGGGGGAGGAGCAAATCCACCACCAGAAGGAGCCACCCCAGCCACAGTGGGGGGAGCCAACCCACTAAGGGGTGGAGCCAATCCAGCACCAGTAGGAGCAGCCACTCTAGCATCAGAAGGAGCCAGCCCAGCCACAGTGGGAGGCGCCAACCGATCAGGGGGTGGAGCCAATCCACCATTAGAAAGAGCAGTGAATCCAAGCACTGGCGGCAGCAGGCAGGACCAGCCAAGAGCAACCTCTCCAGGGCAGGTGCTACCTGATGGTAGGGACTTGACACCAAGCCAAGCGAGGAAGGAGAAGGAAGACGCACGGAAAGTACAGAACGAGGCCAAACAAGATGAAAAAGCTGAGAAGGATAAAGCGCTCAGTGGTGCATCTGACACACCAGAGTGGAAGCGGAAAAGAGAGAAGCGGGAGGAAGCAAGGAGAAATCTGGCTCAAGCAGATGCTAATGAGAAGAGTGCAATCGCCAAAGCAAAGGCAGGACAGGGTGGTAACATCGCTCAACCTGGAGGAGCCGCCAATCCAACACCAGCGCCAGTGCAGGCAGCCGCTGAAAATAACAGCCAGGTTCCGCCAGCAACAACACCTTCAGGGCAGGTTCAACCTGATGGAAGGGACTTGACACCAAGTCTAGCAAAGAAGGAGAAAAAAGAGGCTCAACAGGCGTACAACGAGGCCAAGAAGCAGGAAAAGGCCGAGAAGGATAAGGCATTCAGTTCTGGGGCATCTGACACACCAAAGTGGAGGCAAGCAAGAGAAAAGCTGGAGGAAGCAAGGAAGAAGCTGGCTCAGGCGGATGCTAATGAGAAGCATGCGATTGCTAAAGCAAGCGCGGGACAGGGTGGTGATGGTGCTCACCCAGGGGCAGCTGCTAATCCACCCCGGAGGGGACTAGCCAACCCACCACCAGGAGGAGCAGCGAGCCCAGCCCCAGTGGAAAGTCCTCCCGTAGTAGCAGTCCAAGAAGATGAAGGGAGCACAAGCTCCTCAGCAAGGAAATTCTGGCCCTTCCTCTTATGCCTCCCTCTTCTACTGCTCCTCTTACCAAGGTCAAGTGGGACAAGCAGGGCTGCATCCGCTAAATCTGCAGTAAGACTCACCAACCCCACCTCACCAGCACCTAAATGGGTGGTCAAAGATACTCCCCCGGTCCAGATCAATAACGTCCATGCACAGGGATCAGATATCCCGGTCAACATTGGAGGTGGAGATGGATTTGTTTTGCCGTCGATGAGTTACGAGTTGCCTGAAATCAACTTCACGGGTCCGGCAGAACCGGCACGCATCGTGGGGATGCTTGCGGCGGTCGCTATCATCATGCTCCCTCTCTTCTTGGACTACATGAGGGATTCTACGGCACGAATATACGTCAAAACGAAGTATCGCTCCGCGCTCGTGCATTGGCTCATCCTAGGTGTCGCCGCTTTGTTTCTCCTGTGGAAAGCGGACCACGAATTGGGCATCACGACCCGATACTCTAGGCCAGCGGCGACGGTGGCCAATGGCGTAGGATCGGGTATCGGACCAGCCATCGTGGCGGGAGTGGAGACGACCGAACGTCTCCTTTGGGGAGCAGAGGATCTCATCTTTGGCGATGGCAAATACCTGCTAGGTTTGGTGTTGGCTGCGGGATTCGGCGTGGTGCTCTCGCAAAGATCGCCGAAGAAGGATACGAATTTGGCAAATTACGCTTCGCCAGCGAGTCAGGCGCTGTATGCGGCCGGGGCGGTGGTCGTTGGGTTCCTTCTATCCAATGCTTAGGTATCATGAACTTCGCATATCGCATCGAATCCCACGGTTCTCGGTCATCTCGGCCATGTCCCCGTTTGATTATCCTCATCTCTCAAACAGATTCTCGCATCATTCCTTCCTCCCTTTTCTGTGCGCCCACCTCACAACGTCCTCCCACTGCCATCCATGCCTCTCTTCAATCTCACCTTTAAAACCCGTTCGTCGTTCTCCTCGACTATAAACGCGCTCGCCCACCCGACACAGCGGTAGTCCCGGTACCTCAAATTCCCTCTTGTCATGACCAAACCAAGTCACTCTTCCTCGGTGTCCGATCCTGGAACTCCTATGCACCCTTGGACCGAAAACATAGTCCGCGCTGAACATGTCCAAGCCGATGTCCATCTTGCAGTGATCGCTTCCTTGCGCACAATTCATGCAAACGACATCGATATCCATCTCTCTTCCTTCGAGCCATTCCGTCAACGAGGACTCACCAATGTCACGTTCCACAGCATAGTCGGCAAATCAATTCAGCAGGCATATGATGAACGTCATGCCTCGCAAAGCGAAAGTACGTTGGATTGATGACTGATCCGAGAATGACAAACCCAGATCCCCTCTCCCTCGCCTAGACTGCCCCAGGTATTCTCGGTACCCTCCGCAGTTATACAGTCCTGCAGGATATCATTCACCCTGAATCGCCTGAGGAATATGTCGCGACGGCTCGATCGGTGGAGCAAGTGATCGAATCAGTCGAACCGGATCTCATGGTTCTCGACCCCGTCTTGGAGCAAGAGGTGGACGTGGCCAAACGCAGCGGAAAGCCATTCGTCATTCTCAGTCCCAATACGTAGAAGGAAGTCGCGTTGGAAAAGAAAGGTCTAGGTATCTTCAACTTACCGGCGTACGCAATATGTCAAGTGTAGCGCTTGTCGATACTCATACCATACGTAGGCCCGGTCTGGGATATCCTTACCCCATATCATGGCTGCTTTACCCATTCAACATCGTCAGCTACCTCGCCTTCCCGATCATGATGATTTGTTTTCGTTCCTCGTTCAAAGTCAAAAGTCAAGGCTCGCAATGCTGCGGGCTCCCCCATGCCACTGATTGGCGGATATGATGTACCGAAACTCTGCATGTCGACCGTGGCGACCGACTATCCTATGATCGTGACGCCCCACATTATCCCCTGCGGTCCGATCCTTCAAGCCTCGAAACCGCTCTCGGAAATCGATCCCGAGCTTCACACCCGGATCTCAGACCGCCCGACCGTCCTGATCGTCCTGGGGTCCCTCATCATCTGCGATGAATCGTTCGCAAAGACCCTATACGCTGCCTGCCGCGTCCTGCTTGATCGGAGAAGGACGTGCAGGTGCTGTGGAAGCTTCAGAAGGGGGAGATGTTGGACGCAGTCGACAACAGGTTGTGGCTGGTCTCGTGGCTCGAGGCAGATCCCTTGGCTCTGCTCAAGACGGGCAATGTTATCTGTGTGGTGAACCATGGTGGAAGTAGCTCCCTCCACCAAGCATTGTCGTGAGTGGTTTCCGCCGGTGCACGGCTGGTAAACTTTGACGGAGCATTCGCAGTGCCGGGGGTTCCGCATATCGTGCTGAGCGTGTGGTATGATAAGCATGACTTGGGTGCTCGGACAGAGTGGCTTGGGATTGGCAAGTGGGGCAATAAATATACCGCGTGAGCATCTTCAGAGGTAGGTTATCGCGCTTGTTGAAGGAAGCGTCCCCTGGCAGGCAGTACCTCTCTGTCTTAGAATTGACCGCGGCGATCCTTTCCGCAGTCGGGTCCAGCTCTAGCGCAACAGACGCGCGGAGGTTTCGTGACCGTGCCCTGGAGATCATTGACGTCGTCATGGGCCGGCGAAAAGGGCATGCCACAAAGCATGGGACGGTAGTTGAGGATGGTCCGGTGGAGAAGGAGGTTGAGGGGAGGGATGTGGCGGCGGAGTGGATTTGCCAAGAAGGTCAAGGGACAGAAGAGTCCTTGAGGTAGATACGTAGCATTCCTTGTTCCGGGTCTTCCATGCTATAACAACCTTGACAAACGGAGATGAAGGAAGCTGTCCCATTGGGTCAATTGGCTGAACGACGCATCATGACGTGTCCTCCCTGATAAGCCCATCGCGTCCGCGGGAATTAAAGGGGGTGCTTCATGCAACAACCCATCCGACGGCCTCGCCTAGCTCCTAGCATCCTTTATCTCCTTCGGCGAGCATGTCAGGCCGAGCTCAATAGCCTCGACCTTTTCTCTAGCAGCTTGATATCTGCCTCGGAGCGGTGAGGACCCTCGAGCTCGCTGTTCTCGTGGCTGTGCTCGTGGGCCTGTGCGGCGTGCGGCCTGACGGCGTGACGGCTTGATCGATAAAACAGTAAGCATCTCCTCGCTCCCCTCGCTCGTTCCCACCACCTACCCCAGAGCATAGCACCAGCACCAGAGTCTGATGAAATATTGATGACATTGACGATCAGCTTGAGCACCTTCCCGCAACCACACCTCATTCTCACCATGCCGTTCCTCCAATCCCTCACCTCCCTCTTCTCCTCCTCATCCTCAGGCAACGCCTCCTCCTCCTCGCGCCACGCTTCTCGACGAACCGTCATCAATTCGACGTTCGACGCGTTCAGTCTACCGACGACCAACCACAATGGCGAGAGATATGGGGATGGCATTGTACGTCTTCCATCCTGATTAATGCCTCGTATCTGAGGACGTCTAGCATCAAGCAGATAGCGCCGCATCTTCCCCCGGCCCAAGTCGGCGAACGAGCTTGACCAGATCCACCTATCCACCACCACGAGAGGCCTAGTGAGTCTACCCTAGGTATCCGAGCTGACCCCAGTCGACCCGCCGGGTCTGCCCATTTCCCACCCCTCTCCCACACTTATCATCGTATCCGAGGTACTCTCGCCGACTCCTTCCCCGAACTCCTCGAGACGCTCAACGGACCCGTCAACCCATCTCTCCTCGCGTCTTTCGAAGCCGAACTCGGATGTCCGCTACCTCCGCCGGTTAGAGATTCATTCCTCATTGCCGACGGCCAGGATTTGGAGTCCACATCGAACGTCCAGGGTTCGGGCGGAATGTTCTTCGGACTCCATTTGTTACCTCTGGAGGAGGTGATGCGGGAATGGGCGTTTTGGAGACAGGCGGAACACGATCCTGCGGCGGGTCGGAATCCGGCGGTTCTCGCGACTATGGCGAGCGTACCCCCGGGGTGGATCAAGAGCCTCTACGCGTGTCGGGGATGGTTGCCCCTTCTGAGTGATCGGTCGGGCAACTACGTCGGGGTGGATTTGGATCCGGGTCCGGGCGGTGCTTGGGGACAGGTCATCGTATTCGGACGAGATTTCGATCGGAAATGCGTGCTCTGGCGCGGGGAAGGTGAAGGAGGATGGGGGAAGTGGTTGGCGGTGTTCGTGGACGAACTGGAGAGTGGAGAAGGGTGGGAAGCGGACAAGTGGAATTCGTCCGACGAAGATGAGGAGGTCGGGTATGGTAGCTATAATGGAGGTGGGTCATATGGGGAAGCGGGCAAGGGATTGAGGTTGGCGGGGGAATATCGAGGGTGGAACGTTCTGGAGGCTTGGTGGGATCGGAGTGTGAGGCGGTGGGAGGGTTTGGGTTTGGGTTTGGATGTTGAGGAGGTGGAGAGGGGTTTGCAGGAGGCGAGGAGGTTGGCGGGGGTCGATCAGAAGGGGAAGGATAAGGAGATGCAGAGGTTGGGGATTGGGATGAGGGTGGGAGAGAGCGCGGCGCAGGTCGAGATCCCAGGTGGGTCGCTCCACCCCATTTCGTTCTACTGATCGACGACTCGAAGTTCTTGGCTCCCCCAACATACCCCCCGCCCCGTCCACCCCCGTACCAGGCGACTCGGACGTCCTCCTCCCTCCTGCGTCACCCGACCAACCCTCCCTCCCCGCAGTCCCCCGGATCCGCCACTCTCATCCCACAGTCCGAGTCATAACCCCCATCAACACCTCCGAACACCCCCTAGCCTCCGGCTCAGACTACCTCTCCCCGCCCAATCGTCACCGACCCCGCCCAGCCGTCCCGACTCCACTCACGCTCGACCTCCCCACCCGCGCCGACGTTCTCGCCATGGACGCGATTGCGCGCGCCGAACAATCGGGGTTGAGAGGGGGATGGGTCATGAATCTCGAAGCTGGAGGACGGGCTTATCGGAAGTCTACCGATAGCGAGATGGTGGATATCGATCTTGAAGGAGGCAAGGGGGAGGTTTTCGGTTCACCGAGAGTTTCGGGGCAGAACATGGTGGAGAAACATAGTCCGAGGCTGATCTCGACGCGTTCGCCTTCGCCTGCCGAGATGACACCACGAGCGACGTCGAGAGAAGAAGCGACGCCGGTCCCTCCGTCCGTTCTCGCTGCCACAAAGGCTCTGCGCGGTTCATCACCGAAAGAGATGAATTCGGGAACGATACCCGTGGATCATGTGGATGGGGAGGTTCGACATGCGGGACCGCTCGGGAGGACGACGCGAGAATCCAGCGTGATGTCACTAGACAGCCACGATGGGCTTCTCGACGCGAACTCGCATTCCCACTCCCACTCTCAGGTCAGACGGAGCGACCCGCCGGTGACCATGACGGAGGCAGAGGATGATGGGCGACCCAGTATGAGGTCAGTCGGCTCGGGCGTCAAGGTGGGGAAGGTGGGACCTGAGGTTGATGCCGGTCGTGAGGATTCGATGGAGGAGGTGAGCTTGGACGCGGTGGGTGGGCAGGAGGGGAAGGAGGTGGTGGTGGAGGAGGTCGGGAGACATAATGTGCTGGGAACGGTTCGGTAGTGATTGGTCATGGATGGGGCTTTGATCGAGCTGGGATGCTCAGATACTAGTGGAAAAGCCTGACTAGAATCTAATGGAGCGGGACGTTCGATAAACATGCTCATGCTATTCTTAAAGACTTAAGTTATCGTTACCGAACGGACTACCTTCACACCGACCCGCGTTTGTGCCCGGTAACTTAGGTTGAAATGGACTTGATAACTCGTCTGGAACTCATACTCGTCATCATCATCATCAATTCCACATCATCCCCCCAAAAGCCCCCATCCCCTCAAAAGCCCCTACCGCCCTGACTTCATCCCGCACCGGATCAAACAATCTCCCCAACCACCTCGCCCACCCTACCCAACCCCCCATCCTAAACTCCTCATCCTCCTCACGACCACTTGCTCGTGCTCTCGCTCGTGCTCGTGCGAGTTGCGCGGGTTTACGGATACCCCATTGGGCTGGGTCTTGGGAGGCGTGTAGGTCGCGTAGGGCGTGTCGGAGGAGGTGGTTTTCGTAGGAGGCTTGGTCGGAGGGTGTGATGTCGAGGAGAGCGTATGGGGGTGGATCTTGGGTGGGGACGGAGGTGCAGGGGGAGGGGGAGGGGGAGGGGGAGGGGGAGGAAGAGGTGGAGGATGGAAGGGTGGAGGCACCAGGTGGAAGGGCATCAGGCCGGGTGGCAAGCGCAGAGGGGGAGGACGGATGCCCGGCGCTTGAGATACTCGATGATGACTCCGGATCGAGTGAGTAGGCTGGCGGGAAGTCTGGTTGTGCGTTGGTGACGGATTGAGGATTGGGGTTGGCGAGAAGTGCCAGGGTGGGAAGTGGACAGGCGGGGGTGGGACCGACTGCGGTTTGCGGGGAAGGGTCTGGTGAGCACTCGGGCGGGGTGGAGGGCATCGTATCACCTTGGAGTATATGTACCTTGGCAAGCTCATTGATGGGATGATGGTGATGGTCAGGTGGTCAGTGGGTTGCAGCGTATATGTAGGACAATGAGGATACGCTCAGACGGTAAAGAGAGGTGAGCTCGTCGTCAAAGGTAGGGTCCGTCGCGACGCGTCGCGATCGAGAGCGTCCAATCAAAAGAAGATCTTCGAAGGCGCGACGTGTGGGTTTAAGACCGTCGTCCGTTGATGGCGAGAGCGAAGACGTCAGAGAGGTCTGGTAGGATTATTAGGCCAGGGATTGTACGGGTCATATTCACCTTCCACTCAACCACTACTCCAAGCCTTGACCTCGATCTTTATCTTCAGCGTCACCCCGCATCCACTATTCTTAGCCTTCCACAGCCCACGATCTCGTCAACCCCATCCATCTCGAGTCAGCTAGGGCAACTTCTTCCGCTTCCCCTATAGACGTAACTCTCTCGTCATCCTCGTTCTTTTCCCTCAAGCAGTACCCTCGCCCCGGCTCATCCTGAAATGTCAATCATCCAAGCAAGGATCGTACCATTCTCTCGTCCTGACGAAATCAAGGCAGAGCAGTCGAGCTCCATGATTACCGATGAGAAGATCAGCTTGGCGCAGCCGCCCAGCGAAGTAGATGATCTTGGAGAGGGCCTGTTCGCGTGGGCTGTGAGGAATGTGTCTGGGCTGTGGTGGGTAGACGGAGATCAAGCGGTCACCAGGCGGATTCCCGGTGAGATGCCGAGGCGACGAGAAGAGGTGTGATGGTCATCGAGATTCGAAGCGAGCGAGAGAGGTCATGCATGTCATGCGACTCTTGAGGACGGCTGTGTTTGACCGAAATGCCACTTCGGGATATTCCCGGCGCGCTCCAGAAGCATCAGGGACATCCTCCTCCATGATTATCCACTACCCAACGCTAACCATGTCACGATAAATGTAAACATCTTGCTCCCCTCGACGAGTCCTCCCACGTCCTCATCCATCCTCACGACTCTACCTCTCGACCCCTCGATCATCGATAGCCCATCACTTGTCGCGCCGTGGGGATCGCCGGTGGCCCCGATGACATCGTTCAACCCTCTCCCTGCGCATTTACAAGCGGTCCAGGAGGAGTTTAGCGGTGGCACTTCCACACCGAGTTATGGAGGCGCGGTCAATTCGGGTGCAGAGTGGGATTTCGTCCTCGATAGGAATGGCCGGAAAAGGTGGGCTTTGACGAACGAAATCTCATCAAGGTGGATTTGCCTGACGTCGTGTCCCGCAGCCGTACACCATCTCGCTCACCTCATCGCTCGGTAACAGAACCTCCAATTCATCGCTCATCCTCCCTCCAACACTCAAACGACGCAACATCCATGAGTCCACCCATCACTCCTCCCACATCCAATACCTTCCCCTCGGCCACACCTGGCGAACCGACCATCAACGAGGAGGCAGCGGGGGTGGTGGCGCGTAGCATGAAGGCGAGTGGGAGTCAGCGGAATGGCACGGTCAAGGAGAGGTCGAGGGGGAGGATGGTTGGGGATTGGCAGCTGCAGAAGACGTTGGGAGCGGGGAGTATGGGCAAGGTCAAGCTTGGCACGAATGTCGTCTCGAAGGAGAAGGTGAGTCAGGTCTCTCAGGGTGCGGGGGTTGCTACTGACTCAGTGTGGTCTATAGTGCGCCATAAAGATCATTCCCCGGTATAACGAGAACACCCGGAAAGACGAACCCCGCTCGCCGCCCGAAGAAGCCGAGAAAAAACGTCAAAAAGACGAATCCAAAGAAACCCGTACCGTCCGAGAAGCCGCCATCTCCCTCCTCCTCCACCACCCTTACATCTGCGGGATGCGCGAGTTCATCACTCACGCGAATCACCACTACATGGTCTTCGAGTGTATCGACGGGGGTCAGATGCTCGACTATATCATCTCACATGGTCGACTGCGCGAACGGGCGGCGAGGAAGTTCGCACGGCAGATCGGGTCGGCGTTGGAGTACTGTCATCGGAACTCTATCGTTCATCGGGATCTGAAGATTGAGAATATCTTGATTTCGAAGAGTGGCAATATCAAGATTATTGATTTTGGATTGTCAAATCTGTATGCTCCAGATCGACACCTCTCGACTTTCTGTGGATCTCTCTACTTCGCTGCGCCGGAACTGCTCAACGCGAAGGTGTATACCGGACCTGAGGTGGATGTGTGGTCCTTCGGTATCGTCCTGTACGTCCTGGTCTGTGGAAAGGTGCCGTTCGACGATCAGTCCATGCCTGCGCTGCATGCCAAGATCAAGCGGGGTCTCGTGGAGTACCCGGCATGGCTGAGCAACGAGTGCAAGTCGTTGCTTGGACGGATGCTGGTCACGAATCCAGCAGAACGAGCTACCCTCACAGAGGTCCTCTCCCACCCGTTCATGTCGAAGGGCTACGATGGACCGCCAGAATCCCACCTCATCCATCGTGAACCACTGCGCGCGGAGGAGCTGGATTGGGAAATCATCAACTCCATGGGCGGATTCACCTTCGGCACTCCCGATCAAATACACGAGGAGCTCCGGACGGTCCTGCAGAGCGAGGCATACCTCACATGCCTGACTTCATGGGACAGTCGACGGGATCGAAAGCGTGGACCCGGCGCTTCCAGCTCGTCGATGGCTCTGAGCGATGTGAGTGATTCGCCGAAGAAGAAGCGGTTCAGCGGGTTCGACTTTAAGAAGAAGCTGTTCAAGGAGGAGAAGAAGTTGGAGGAGCCGGTGATACGGGAGAAGGAACCGCTGGATCCGACGAGGGGGTTCGATCCGCTCATCTCGATCTATTACCTTGCGAGGGAGAAGATGGAGCGGGAGAAGGTGTATGGAAAGGGTCACTTTGCTTCGTCGCAAGGTTCGCTCGAGTCGCCTGGTATTGCTTCGGGTTATGGCATGGCGCTTCCTAGTCTACCTGCTCCGCCCTCGACGCATACGATGGGATTCGGACCCCCTTCACCGCACGACTGGGCGCCGGAACCCCGAGCACGCGCGGACGATGTGCCAAATCCGGTCATGCAACATCCTGCTGCCGACCGGGAGACGACGAGCATCGCCGACGTACCTGCCGCTCATCATCGTCAACCTTCGCTCACCCAACCCGCTCTGTCACCCCTTCAACCTAGTCCTATGGACCGCGAAGACCAGAAGCGCGGCTTCGGCCTTCTCTCTCGCTCGCGTCCACCTTCTGCTCCCCATCGATCCGGCTCCACCTCTCGTCCCGAGGTCAACCCTTCTCCGTCTCCCGTCCCTACCCCATCCGAGAAGAAGCACGAGCGACGCGTTTCCGCCGGTTCCATCTCTTCCACCATGGGCAAAACCTCCCTCGGTCGTATGGCGGCTCAGCGCAAACCTATCACTCCACCCTATGCCAACGCGCCCTGGCTCAATCCGCGCGACGAGGAATCGCGGCAATCGCCCAGTCCGGAGGAAGCGGAACAAGGGACACCATTGAGCAGCGAACCAAAACCCGTTTACCTGAAAGGTCTCTTCTCCGTCTCCACTACCTCGACCAAACCCGCTGGTGTCCTTGCGCGTGATATCGCTACCGTACTCGACCGTATCGGTATCAAGTATCGCCCCATCCGGGGCGGGTTCGAGTGCGTTCACGTTCCCTCGATCGATCTCTCATCCGTGGTTAACGGGGATGAAGCGACGACGAGTCTAGCTCAGCCGCCTACACCAAGTCAGCGGAATCAATTAATCCGGAGAACAGGGTCCGATGCGAAGCCAGTATTGACCAATGGGAATGGGAATGGGAATGGGAATGGGAATGGGAATGGGAATGGGAATGGGAATGGGAGTGGGAGCGGCTCTCGTGGGCCCAGTCCACTGAGAGGTAGCTCGGGGACGGTCAGTAATGGAGATGCACCGGCAGCGGTACCGGTGCCGCCGAAGACGCGGAGTGGGACGGGTGGGGAGGACGATGATGTGGATGCGTGGGCGCTGGCGCAGGGTGGTGGATTTGGGAGTAGCTTGATTGTGAGGTTCGAGATCAGTGTCGTCAAGGTGAGTCGCGCTTCGCTCGCAGAATCCGCAATACAAGATTCGCCGTCGAGAGCATGGCTGATTAGGAATTGGGACAGGTCCCGTGGTTACCCCTGCATGGAATCCAGTTTAGACGCGTCGGTGGTGACGGATGGCAATACTCGATGTTGGCAAAGACGATATTGAAGGAGATGAGGCTGTAGTAAATGAGGCGGGATGCTGGAAGAGGGAAGGGAGGGGAATGATGTCGAGGGGATCCTTGCATGGTTGGCAGACTGGTAATGCGAAGCTTGTTCCGGAGCATCTTACTCGCTTCATCACCGGACTTCACTTGATCGCCCTGGATTGAGCTGGACATGGCATAACAGCAATGCAATCATGGCTCCCACTTTTTTAGTTTCGATTGCCTCGACCTCAGGCGGAAGATAGTGCCTCTCGAGACTCTGGCGAGGGGGAAAACTCGATACTGAGGGTGCTGGACTGGTGAAACGCGGTGCCATCAGTCTCAGAGGAAGAGCCGAGAGGAACATCTGTTGATGGGCTTCGGGTGTAGAGTCATTATTGATCTGCGGGTAGGGTGCACCGCCAGCGCCAAGCCATTGCCCGACGTCCTTTGGATCCTAATGCACCGCCATTGACTGATGCTTTCTATATCGACTCCTTCATCATCCTCACACCTCGCTTCTCTCCACGTGACGTTGCCTCTCTAAACGAAACGTCTCTTTTCTCTACGTAACCTCCCAAAGCTAGACCCACGCGATGCGGCATCAGGCTTCCGTCCCAATGTGGTTCCTGCTCGATCGATTCAGACTCCACTGTCTCGTTTGGCAACGCTTTCTGGATGATCCTCGGCGGCACTGTATGTCTGCTCCCCCCCCCCCCCCCTCTCTACCCCCGTCTACCTCCTTCCCGGGTTCTAGCTGAATACTGGTGTAGCTCTCGATCACCACCGCTCTCATCTTCGTAGGCTTCGGGACGTATGGCCGCCGTGCTCCAATGAAGAGCGTGACGAGGCCCATCGATCTGGTGGTGGAGGAGAAATTGATCCATGATCCCAAGAAAGTGGTATGGACGCTGGCGTGTTGGAAAGACCTTTGTGAGTGTGTCTCACCTCTGAGGCGGGGTGAAGTGTGACTGATTGGCCGGGTAGCTCGGAATGGGGTAGGGCGCCGAGTTACCGTACTACCCGTTCGAGATGAGGGCGAAGTGGGGTTGGGTAGACGAGCGAGGAACGTATGATTTGTATGGTCAACTCTGTATCACAAGTCCGATGAGTGGCGCTGTGCCTATGTTGCAGTTCAGACCAAATCCTCTCCCGCGATTGACCGGGCTCAATTTTCCTGATCCATAAGTTAACGAGATCCCCATTTGGCCCTGCATAGTGTCAATCATTCAGCTTGGGCGAGTTGTCAGTTCGAGCGCGTTTGGCTGCAAGATGTTGGTCGTGGCGATGACAGGCGCTAATCAACAATAATCATTCAATCGCAAGCTGAAAGACACGTGTCAGGAGGTATAAGTCTCAAGATCGACTCGGTTCAAAGTTCAGCTAGGCACGCTTCGGGCGTGAACTCTCCGGAAAGGTCGAGGTGCTGGGACCTGTAGGAACCCCCGAATCCCCCTTGGAACTGTTCAGCAGGGCCGTTCCTGGGCGTAGACTCTTTCGGCTTTGAGGCTAAGGTGAGCGGGTGAAAAGGATCTTCGGTGTTCGGTTTCCTCCTCCTCCTTCTGCCTTATAAGCATATCTTTTGACTTTGAATATACCCGGAACGTATCAAATTCGATTGAGAGTGGTTCTGGACATTGAGTCGACAGCAGTGTTCAAGAGGGCCGCGCCGCTTCCCGCCATTTCCTTTCCCGTAAGTCCCGCCGGAATTCACTCCTCTTTTCCAGGACCAAGAAATCCGCCTTGACTCCTCCTTCGATCCTCAGCTTGTCCTCGACGCCATGTCCAACCCGGAGCCTTATGCCCACACCGAGCCCCTCCCACCTTCTCTCACTCCTACCAACATCTACCTGAACTCTGTGGACGCCCTACCCCTCTTCTCCCAGCCTAATCAGCGAATCAACGCTACTCCCAACCCGGACGCACACCGTATCCTCCCACAAGCCCATCTAGGGAATTATGTACCCCAGTCCCGCCCGGCGCCCAAGGACGGTTCCGTTTCCCCAACCCACCTGACCTCTGCCCTACCACCTCATTCCACCCCAAACGGTATTCTCCCACCACCTACGCCGTCCCGGTCCAGCTCGCTCCGGCGGAAACCAGTGCCGAACTCTCTACCCATGCTAAGCACCCTCCCATCCAATCATCCATTCGCAGCGAAATCGCCACCGCTCAGCTCTCCAAGCTCGTTCGGGAAAGGGATCAGCACCGGACGAAGCGATTCCGATTCTCCAGCGACCCCAGGGACCTCCAAGATGGAGGAAGACCTATTCTTCTCCCCGCCCGGTCGAGGTGCACCTCCTCCTCCGCCTAGACGGAGCTTCACACCCGTCAGCTCGGTGTCGGGAAGGAGCGTGACCCCGAGTCTTTCGCCGGCTGTACCGAGACTTGGGACGGGGGCAAGTACCACGTCGTTACCGAGGAGCATTACGCCGGTGTCGAGGAACGGGACGCCGTTCGCGGAGGAGAAGAGGGAGGAGCTGGTAGAGAAGCAGGAGGTGATGAAGGATGCTGAGGGGATCGAGCTGGGTGCGATGAGACCGTCGACCTTCCATGGGAAAGCTGCAGACGAGAACTCACCATCGATGCCGATTGCAGGCAATTCCGCTTGGGCCGCGCCAATACAGGACGAGACCATCCGACCTGCTGCCGAGGAGGAGACCACTCTGCCAGCCTCACGGAGTCCCGTCACCCGCCCTCCCCCGGTGCCTCCCGCCGATGACCTCGAAATCATCGACGACGCCGCAACTCCCGTCGCGCAGCCTTCCACTCCTTTCGCGGACCCACGCCTGGTCCGACGATCTTCTTCCGATGACTCGCCGGCAGTGCCCATCACTCCGGCATCAACCACCGATGCGTCCCAATTCTCCATCGGCGCAGCCCTCAATAACGGGAAGTCATGGGACATCGCCTCCGAGGTCGACCACTACGATGGCAACTCCAAGTCAAACGGTACTCCTCGCGCCCCTGTATTCGGGAGGAAATCTAGCGTCGCCCCGAACCTCTCCCAATCCCCCAATACCGATCCAACCGAGGACGAGACGTTCTCCGTGGACCGACTCCCGTCCAAGCGGAAGCTCTGGGAGGCTGGCACCTGTTTCCTTCGCGACGAGGAAGGCCAACTCGTCTGTTTTGGCGACCTCTTCCCTCGATGGGAAGAGGGCCGGGAAGGCCGAGTACTGCGCTGTAACGCGGCCAAGGAGAAGGAGGCGTCGATCGCTTCTCGTCCAGCACCAAAGACGGTCGTCTTCTTCATTCGTCATTTCTGGTGCGGTCAATGTCAGGATTACACTTTCGCGTCGTTGAGCCTGCTTGATCAGTTCGCGGTCGCTGCGGCAGGGATACGGGTGGTGATTATCAGTAATGGGAGTTGGAAGATCATCAAGGCGTACAAGAAACTGTTCAATTGTCCATTCTCGATCTACGTAGATGGGCCGCGGAGGCTATATCAACTCCTAGGGTGGGTCACTTGCCCCAAATTGGGAATGAATTCGGTATTGATGGTCGTGGTTGTCTAGGATGACGAAGATGACCAACAACTTCGGACCGCTCTTCCACGGTCGAGCGGCATATCACCAACGTTCAGTCCCGACTCAACTGCTCCAGGGAGGCATGGTGAGTCATCATCTCCTCATGTTATGCGGTTCGGGATGAGGCTGACGCCGTTTCGTGCAGAATGCGCTCTTCAGGATGCCGTTAGCGGACCCGGGGAAACTCACTCAGCTCGGAGGGGAATTCGTCCTCGCTCCGGGGTATACTTGCGAGTTTGCGCATCGGATGACGAATACTTCGAGCGAGTTGTTTCATACGTTTCCACTTTTCCGAGCATCTACCTCCCCCTTTTCATTCACTTGCCCCTCGTGTCCGCTACTTCCATCTGCCCCGTTCCGTGTTCTTAACACCCCTCCTGAGGTGAAGTATTGGCCGTTGCTCCTCTTGCCAGAGTCACCGCCCTACCCATTCTTCTTATCTTCCATCCTTCATCCCCTTGACATTATTTTTCTTGCGTTCCTCTTTCTCTACTTCCACTATCGTCCTCTTCACGAGCGCCTCGCTAACGCTCGGCTCTGCAGACCACATGGAAGCCCCCGACGTCGTCCGTATCGCCGGCTGCGACGCCCCCACCACCACCGAGTCCGCGGAACTCCGGCTCGCCGAGTCCCAGCGAAACGAGCTGGAGCAGCTAGAACGCGAGACGAAAGAGTGGCGGGAAGGCCGGGCCGCCGAGATCGAAAAGTGAGTCCAACCTCTGACTACCTAACCCCCTAATTCCCCACGCGTTTGCCTCTCGCCCCTGGTATCTCCAATCGAATCCTTTTTGGGGCAGGTGGAGCACTCGCTGACGCTCGCTCCAGGATCCGAGCACGTAAAGCCGCGCGTCGAGGTGAAGCTCCTCCCCGAAAATCCTCATTAACGGGTCTCGGATTCGACGAAGAGCTCAGCGAGGACGGTCCCGAGATCGGAGGGTTCGCAGAGTATCACGCTTCCGGATTACCCGAGGACGTGGGGATCGGGAGGGACGAGGTGGATGAGCGGTCCAGGAGGGTTATGTCTATGGCGAGTACTAGGTCGGCGGAACATGAGGCTGCCGTCGGGTTGGGGATGAGGAGGGGACCCCATGCGCTCGACGTCGAGGTTGAGGGGTAGACGGGGGATTTTTTCGGCATCTGGGTTGTACTCCACTTACCATCAGGTATTGAGCGGAGTTGTCGGTTTGAGAGGATTAGGTATATTCATGCATTCTATCGTATACATCTGGAAACGTCCGATCATGCTTTAATGAAGAGTGACTTCTATGCTTGAAGTGCTGATCCAGTACGGTGTCACAGCTACTTGATATCCCGTTCAATTCCCAACGAGAAAACCGCAGCCACCCGAATTGGATGTTTTCGGGTAGGCGGGAGGTCGTTCCGGGATCTGAGATAGTGGTACGATAGGCATTGAGAATTATCAGTTTGAGGGCGATAGGTATGTACATGCATTCTATCCCATAGATCCGGAAGTATCTACGATCTTCTACTAATGGTGGATACACACGCTCATTGTCCTAGCCCACATTCTCACAACTCCTTGCTATCCCGCCCGACCCCCCACCGGGAGATCATCGCCCCAAAACTCGGTCTCTTCCTATGCGCGGCAGGACTCGGACTACTCGATGAAGCGACCTTCACCTCGTCTTCCACCTTCACCTCACCCGACCAAGTCTCCTCACTGGCCACACCCCGATGCACCGAGAGCGGGAGAAACACGCGTGGTTCGCCCGCAACAAGGGGGATCGTGATACCTCCTCTCGGATCAGTCGAGTATATCTGATTCGAGAGGATATCGATGATAGGTAAGAGGGGTTTGTAAGCTGTTTGGCGAGGAGAGAGGTAGATCCCGATGGCTGGTGTTCCAGAACCATAGTTTGTGAGGACGGTGAGTAAGGGCGGTTTGGTGAGGGCGATGGTGTGGTTGTCGAGCTGGTACGGGTGCATGGGCGTGGTCAGGAAGGATGGGTGAGAGGCGGTGGCGGATCGGCGGGCGGCATTGAGGGCTTGAAACATCTTGTACAGGTCCTGGACTCAAGCATCAGGACGATCCGAAGGTTGAGGATTTGGAAAAGACTTTGGACTGGTCGTAGCCGTGTAACCAGATGGCTTCTCGATTATGTGGGTCCTCCGCTCCCGTCAACCCCTATGATCAATCAGTGACCTGGTGGATAGCACCTTGGAGGGATTCACATGCTCTTGTCCCATGTAGAGAATCGGGATGCCGTCGTTGATAAAAGGATAGACCGCGGCGTTCTTTGCGAGCTTTTCTACATCAATCCCTGTTAATCTCATACATGGGAAAGACGTACGACAGGATCTTCCACTGTCCCGGCGAACCGAGGGAAATCATGATTACTGTTTACCTCAGCTTAACTCCTGTAGGCATCGCTCCACTCACTCGAGGAACGAGCCTAACGCAGTCGGATCTGGTAACAACCGGCGTATCCTCCCAATCATCTCGGTAAGCGCATTTATCGAGCCTAGCCAGCCCTCAAATGCCCTCCTACGCCTATCAGCGTGTTTCACACTCATTGACTTACCTCAAATGCCAGAAGGTCGCGAAGTCGAGCAGACTGGCCATACTCTCTTTCTGATACGGAGCGAGATACGCCGGATCTTCCGCGACTCAGCGTATGCTGCATTCGGCAGACCTACCGCCATGGAGCACCTCGCCCATCGCGACAAGTCCTGCGTTGTTCACAAAGTCCGGCCAGAATGACTTGCGGACATGTTTGACGGTATCGACCCGCAGCGCGTCGATATGATAAGTCTCGACGAGGGATTTTATCCATTTGTGTAGGGTTTGTACGACGCGGGGGGACTCGGTATTCAGGTCGGGCATCCGGTCGGATAACCAGCCTGAGCAGTATCAGTTTGAGGTGCAATCCGGTAATGGGGGGAAGAAGGGAAATCACGCACAGTCTTCTATTTCATTCTGGTCGTCCCAATCAGCGACGATGCAGAAAGGGTGGTAGTCGGATGGCGAGTCGAAAGGGCCGTACTGGGACGAAGGGAGAAAGGTTTCCCGGGAGTGAGAGCCGACGTGATTGGCTACCTGCAAGAGACCGAATACCCTCTTCAGCTTGGGTCCTTGTGGTTCAAGGGGACTCACCACGTCAACCATGAGGTACATCCCTCGTGCGTGCAGCGCATCGGACAGTTCGATCAGGTCCTGAGACGAGCCGAAATGGTCATTGGTCTCTTGCACCCATCTCAGCTGGACATGCTCATCGCTCGAAGTCGGAGCTCACTCGTCATATCCGATGCCCAATATCCTAACCTGATCAGAAATCTCTCACCGACTGCGACTAAACCGCTCACCATGGTATCCGCCCGTACTTTGTCCGACCGTCTCAATATTCGCGACCACCGGCGATATCCACACTACGCCAACTCATAATCAGCTACTCCGCCAGACCACGCGTCCCGTGATCACCTGTATCAAATCCCATATCCTGGATATACCCCAACCTCTGCTCGATCCCCTTCCAGCTCCCACCGCAGTACTCCCTCTTCCCCAGATCACATTCGGTAATCAGACCATCAGAGCGTGCGAAGCGGTCTGTAAGAGCTTGGTAGATTGTTCGAGGACGGAGTTCGGGTAGGGTGAGAGTTAGGGTGGGTGGGAGGTAGACGAGGAGGATGGGCAGGATCCATGATGGGCAGAGCATCGAGCGTCTGAAACGAAATCGAGGCGAACGGGCTGTGAGGCAGAATCGAGGTGGGCTACAGGTAGTACATGGGACCGTGGGACATCTCGATGGAATGACGGAGACGATTTCGAATGGGATCTGCTACAAGTAAGAAATCAACCTGAGCTGGTAGGGGTGTGGGGTAGATGCGGGGAAACGGAGTGCCTCTAAAGCGTTTGTTATGATTACTATTGTTGTTTTAACTCTTGCACAGTGGACCGGACGGCCAAATGGTATGAGACAGGACAAGGGGGTTGTCGTGCGAAGCGAAAGAGGACCATGCAGAGAAATCAAACTATAGATACGCTGGCTAATAGAATTCATGACAGGAGCTCCCGTCCGGAGAGCCAAAATCCTCCGAGAGACTGATACGCATTAGCACTGCTTCTCCCGACGAGTCCCGGTGTCTCGATATGTCGTTGCGATTTCTGAAGGTGTTTATTACTGTTCGGATAGCTCAACCCGAACGACCGGAACCAAGAAACATTTAAATTACATGGTCTCACAGGCAGAGGTATGACCCGCTTATACCTTCTCGCCCTCCTCAGCATGCTCGAATGTAATCTTCTTCTCTCCACCGGTAATCTCCTGCGCAAGAGCCGCGATCTCGGCCTCGCGTTACTCCTTGGTGACGGAGCCGAAGAGGACGTCCATCGACTCGAGGGAGAGACCATTGGTCTCGGGGAAAAAGAAGGCGGGGGTGAAGGAGATGATGTTGAAGGCGGCGAAGAAGAACAACTGTGGAACTCGAGTTAGTATCCTGTTCCTGAAACAAGGAAGGCAGTATGAGATACGTACGATAGCGCCCTGAGGGAGCTTGAGGACCATGGTGGGGGTGATGCATGAGACGACGAAGTTCCAGAACCACTGAGTGGTGGCGGCGGTCATGAGCCCGTAGTGGCGAGTTCGGTTGTCGAACACTGTTGAGCCGACTCATTAGCAAAGAGTTGTCCATTTATAGGGGAAGATCACGTACTTTCTGCGCAGATGACCCAAGGAAGTGGCCCGACCGAGAAGCAGTACGGGATGACGAAGAAGTAGATCATGCAGGCCATGCCGATGGACGCGCCGGACGTGGTGGGCACCGACGACTGGCGGGTGGCTGTTGAAGATCGCACCGATGATCCAGAGGAACATGAACATAAGGGCAACGCCGAGGAGGAGGGGCTTCTTTCGGCACGAATCGGTCGACACCGAAGGTGATGAAGAGACTACGGAGGTCAACGCAGGTAGAGAGATGAGGGGCTCGCGGAGCATAGATGCATAAGACTCGCGGAGCAGGCAGACACCCACCTGATCGAAACAATCTTGACAATCCCATAAATACCCGAAGCGAGCAACCCCGAGCTGCTCTCCGACAATCCGATCGCCTTTAAGATTGTAGGACCATAGTACGAGATGGAGTTCTGTCCGCTCCATTGCTGAAAGGTAAAGATATCAAACGGCATGAGGAAGCGAATCGGGTTGCCCTTTGCGAAGATCCTTCGCCAGGAAGCGCCTTTGGTCGCGGCCTCCTCCTCGCGGATGGCGGCGATGATCTCGGCGAACTCGAAACGGACGATCAGGTCGTCTTGCGGGAGTCTGCGGATCCAAGCGAGGTTGGCGAGAGCTTGGTCTTCTTTGTGCTCGGTCGCCAGCCCTCGCCAGTCATCCAGTCAGCGAGATGGCTCCGGTTGGAAATATGAGCTAAACGTACTGGGGATTCCTTGAGGATGGGGAGGAGCAACATCATGAGTCCGACAGGAACGAGCAGGAATCCAATGGGAATGCGCCACTGGATGGCACCGCGTGCGGGGTTCATGGCGATACACCGTAGTTGATCTGATGCAGCTTCCCCACATCATAATTTGTATAATGTCTCAAAAACAAAAACGATGCCGCCCGCGCCGCCGGGTTCGGCACTTTCACGCTCAGGAACCGGCAGATTCCAGGGCACTGCGATTGCATGCGCATGCTCTTCATCGCAGACTGCCGTAAGAGAAGTTCGTCGACCACGTCCTCAACGGCATCAAACCAGACAAAAACCTCTAGAATACATCACATCCCCCAGCTGCTCACCGTATTGTTGCTGATCGTGAGGCTTTGATCATCCGTTGACTCCTCTTCCATCAAAGGTCGCTCACAGCCCTCACACATCACCATCAAGTCTTTATGAGAATTGTAACGAGCCAAATGGAAGCGAAACCGATGGCATCACTCGTTTTCCCAGCTATACGGATGAACCGAGCGTAGCAATCGCAAGCTTCCTTTATTCACATTTTCACCTCATCGCGCAAACCATCACACGAACCGCCGCACCCCATACTCAATCCCTCATCTCCCATCCTTTTGCCAATCAGCTGACATCGTCCGACTCCGATATTGTCACTCACCTCCCCAATACCCGCCCAGCCCCGGCTTGCCCATCAATCGATACCCGAGCGGGTATCCCGTCAAGAATCTACCCATCATCAGCACTCCCGACCGCTGCCCATCATCTCCATCGTAATATTCGCAGGTGATGGGGCGACTCACCCGCCGAGACCGTAGTACCTCCTCCAAGCGGCGGCGGTGTTGTCGATACCGGTGCCGACGCCCCAAGCGAGCGGGCTTCCAAGGGGATGGGGCATGCCCATCGCCTGGTCCATTCATCAGCGGCAATCCGCCGATCCTCTAGATCTCCGTAGGTAGAGCAGGGCATGAGAAGGCGGTTGGAGCAATACCGCAGGGAGTACTAACTTACGCCAGGTCCGGCACCGACGTTCGGCCCGGGGTATCGCGTCTTCACGGTGGGGTAGATGGCGAGACGACCGCCTCCAGGAAGGACGACGGTCGGGAATGGGATCCTGAGCGGTATCAGCGCGGACCAAGATAGCGACTGGATAGGCAGCGTGACTGAGGAGAAGAAGGCAGGGTAAGAGCGGGAAAGAGGAGCCTTAAAAAACGATGGAGACTCGCTCTTGTGGGTTGACGTGCGGGTGATGGATGATATATGGATTGATATTGATCGGCATCGTTGATGGCGCGAGAGCTGATGATCAGGTCCCCTGCGACAGATGATATCGGGATGACGGGTGGAATGAGCGATGGCGTCGATCGGGAAGCAACCGGGTCCAAGATGCGAAGGGATACCTTTGGCTCCTTTGTTCTCCGTCATCCACTTCCCTCGTCGAGGTATTCCAACTAATGCCCGACGCGCCTCGTGCCGCAGATCTCATACTCGTGACGGAAAGTCTACACTGCGATCTGTGGACCGGCTCAAGTTCGATGACTTTGATGACAGCGACAGAGCCTATCTCATCCGCACATCAGATTCATCTTGTGTCCAGCTCACCCGCTTGATCATACAGACAGAGAATCACCATCCAGATATTATATGCTTGTCAGACAATTCAAACATCATCGTGTCTCCCGCTCTAGATTCCGACAATACGGAAGCAGTCCTTTTTACATTGGTCTTATCTGGTATTTCCTGGATCTTCCACACATCACAATCATTCACTGTGCGCTGGTGGCTTTGGTTCTTGCACCCTGGTGTATCACCATGCCAGGTCAACGGACTCAATCGACATCCCCGGCAGCTCTGTGACGTCTGCAGGATTGATCGAAGACCTTGATTTGCTGAGACTGGTCGAGTCATTTCCGTGGATCTCCTTTGATTGCTTGGCCGGCTGCCTCTTCTAGTGAGAGGCCGTCTTGCCCTTCCCCTTGGAATTGCTGTGCTCTTGCCTAGCGTAGTCTCCAACCACTACAGATACCTCAGAGCCTTCCAACGATGAGCTGTTCGTAAAAGTGTCATTGCTCGCTTCCTCCGCGTCTTTCCGGTGTCTTCTTTTGCGTGCAGTCTTACGTTTTAGGCCCGGATGACGCCCGAGTATCTTGGGATGCCGGAAGCAGACTCACCATGAGCTTGGCGATTTGGACATCGTGTGCGTTTCACGCTCGTGACTTAGGTTGTTTATGTGGTCAATCATTCCACAGCCACTCAGCCATCAGTCAATGCTCCCGTGTTGAAGGCATGGCTCACTCTGCTCTGTAATCTAGATTGAAACCAAGGCGATCAAGTTGGCGAGTCCTCTTCCTCATGCTGAGACCATTTAGAGACACTATCCGTGGGAGGAGGTCCACTCACAGCGTATCGATTTGACCCTCTAGAAATTTCCCTCTGATGTTGTTTCAGGTTGTCGGACGATCATGCGGATCATGATCTCGCTTTACAACCCAAGAAGAAGGGCAAGACCGGGAAAGTCGAGAATCTGAAAGCGGAGCTACGAGAGATGCTGGCGGAACCGCTAGTCGCTCGTGGCGTCTCGGCGCGGTACCCTACTTCGGGTAGTAAGATCATCATCGACGATTTGATCATGTCCACCAGTACGTACGAATCATAGTCAGCTCGAGTATCAGCTAATACAAGAATAGGTCACCCGCCCTCTGGGAGCCTAATCGAAAGCTTAACACAGAACCAAGAGCCGTACTCGAGGGGGTCCCGCGAAAGGAGCTCTCGTCCAACCTATTTCATGCGGCTCAGCGTCGGGATCGGTACCACACGTACACTCTCCGGACCACACGTACTCGGATTGTCACGACCTCCGCTGAACATTCGTCCGTGCATCTCTCCACCGTCGCCTGGTCGACTATCCCGGATGAGCCGATTGTTCTTGACGATCTTATCGGGGTCAGTAGCTTCGTCGGTGAAACCAGACCCGCTAGTCCCTCGCGGGATAGTGCTTGCTCGCGCTTCTCGCTCCGCGCCGAATCTCTTCGCTCTTCTCTCGGCGCGGTTCATCCGCGTTCGTCTCTCCGATCAGCGCAATGCCTGGTCCGCGTAACTGGCTGCTATAGAAGAGAGAACGGGTGATGAGTAGCTGTCAACCGTGATCAAGAAGATAGAACAACGGATGAAACAATTTTTCAAATACGCGGTGCGATACCGAATCCATCGAATCCTTCGAGAGGAGTCTGCGGATGAAACGAGGATATCGTGCTTGTGAAACGATTCCCAAGGTCGATCGCTTCGGCATAGGTAGCACCAGTCAGTGTGGCTGGGCAATGTCAGTGAGTTGAGGGAACTTGGTCATCCTCGTCAGCGGGACGTGCGGAAATGCAATCACCGATATAAGTTTAGGGCAAGCATTACATCCGTGTATGGATCTACAGTCCGTGTATACCACTCGATCTCCGTTATACCTCACTCGCCTCGTCCAATGATGGGTCTAACAGCATGGGATGGGGATGATGCAGATGTCGCAACTGGGCACGAGGTCAGCGATTCCTAAAACTTCGCGTTATGAGAGAGACGTACGCGCAAGGTAGGATCGCTTAGAAGGGTGGACTCGGTCAGCAATTCCCCTTTGAGTATTACTTGGGACCATTTGGGGGTCGTTCGTGAAAGAGGAGAGTACTCACGGAGACCGCAGAGTTTGCCTTCACGTCCACATCACATCAGCACGCTGCGCGGGGGGGGGGGGGGGGGGGGGGGGCGGCGGGAAATG
>JAABUP010003796.1_pt1 | contig 26143 bp, 30 predicted proteins | sample 5559201 | NCBI WGS metagenome assembly JAABUP01 (sample SAMN10711887, study PRJNA513373) | rock metagenome | isolation source: Antarctica rocks | place: Antarctica | reverse complement strand
GTCGCCCACCTGACCGTGGACCTCGCCGCGCTGCACGAACACCGACAGGGTGGACAACCCGTCGGAGTATGCCGCCTGCAGCACCTCGGCGCCGCGGTGCCGGCGCAGCTGGACGTCGTACAGGCCCAGACCGCCGGGGAGCTCGGGCGGCGGTTCCCAGTCCATCTCGGCCACCGCGATCGTCGCCGCCGGCCGGTTCGCCGGCAGGTCCGGGACGGCCTCGGCCGGGTCGGGCGTCACGACGAGGTCGACAAAGGCACTGCTGCGTACGGTTCGACCCTGCTCGTCGAGGACCTCGTGACGCAGCACCAGGCCGCTGGCGTCGTCGATCCAGAAGCGCCCGGCGACGGCTGCGGGGCCGTCCTGCCCCCTGCGATGAGCCTCGACGACGCGGGCGGGACGACCGGCGCAGCTGCCGGCGCCGACCACGACGAGCGCGTAGCGGTCGGCCAGTAAGGCCAGCAGCCGGGTGTCCAGCAGATCGGGCGGGGACGAGCTGCGGCCGGCCTGGCCGGCGGGGGCGAGGACGGTGATGGTGCTCCCTACGGCGGGCACGTGCCGGACCTCAAGCACGCTGGAGGACTGGACGCCGTCCCGCCAGGAACCGGTGTACTGCGTGCCGCGCCAGCTACGGGTGACCGCGGCGGAGGCGGCCCGGTCGAGCAGCCGCAATGCACGTGGCTCGTCGTGGCCCGCCCGAGCCGGGTCCGGCGTCACGCTCGCGCGAGCCGGGGCACCGGCGACGAGCGCACCGAGGCCGGTCAGCAGGACCAGGAGACGGAGCCGTCTCACCGTCGAGTGATCAGCGAGGCGGACACCACGTCCGGGTCGCTGAACGGCACGCGGGGCGTCGTCGACGTGTAGTCCACGACCAAGGCCGGCGAGGTCGGGTTGACCGGTGCTGACGGGCCCCGCGGAGCCGGACCGCCGAGCGCCAACGTGCCACCCAGCCCCATCGCCAACAGGGCGCCGCCCACTGCTGTGCGGCGCAGGCGCCCGGCTGGCCGGCCGCGGGGCGGGTGGCCGGGGGCGGTGGCGGTGGACGGCGGCCGTGGCGGTGCCGCGCGACGGAGTACGCGGGGGGACACCAGGCCGCCCGAGGGCGGGTGCGGCGAAAACGGGTGCGGCGACAACGGGTGCTGGGTGAGCAGGCGGGGCGACAGCCGGTGCAGCCGCGGCTGGGCCGCCGGCGCGACGTCCTCGCTGAGCAGGAGCAGCCGGTCGGCCAGGGCGGCCGGTACGGGGGCGACTGCCAGGGTCCGCAGTTCGCTTTTGAACCGGCGCTCGGCGTCGACCTGGCTCCGGCAGGGGGCGCAGTGGGCCAGGTGCGCGAGTACCTGCTCCCGCTGGTCGTGCCGCAGCTCCCCGTCGACCAGGCCGGAGGTGAACGCGCCGAGGTGGGAGCTCACGATCGGTCCGCGGCGTGCGGGTCGCGGTGCGCCAGCGCAGCCCGCAACTGCGACCGGCCGCGGTGGATCCGGCTGCGTACCGTGCCGATCTTGATTCCCAGGACGTCGGCGATCTGGTCGTACGGCAGGCCCTCGAGATCGCACAGCACGACCGCAGCCCGAAAGTCCGGTGGCAACGCGTCGAGCGCCGCCTGCACGTCGCCCTCGAAGTGGGTGTCGTCGTAGGCGGCTGCCGGCCCGCGGTCGGTACCGGCCAGGCGCTCCTGGTCCTCGGGCAGAGGGTCGAAGCGGATCCGGGCCCGCCGGCGTACCAGGTCCAGGAACAGGTTGGTGGTGATCCGGTGCAGCCAGCCCTCGAAGGTGCCGGGGGTGTAGCTCGACAGCGACCGGAAGACCCGGACGAAGACCTCCTGCGTCAGGTCCTCGGCGTCGTGCTGGTTGCCCGTCAGGCGGTAGGCCAGGCGGTAGACGCGGGCCGAGTGGTTGCGCACGACCTCGTCCCAGGACGGCGGCGTCCAGGGCTCAGTCGTGAGCTCGCTCTCCGTCGCTTCTCCCGTGGCCAGGGGCGCACCGGTCAGCACGCCTGCGCTCACCATGGTGCTCCCTCTCCCTGCGGACGGCGACCGAACCCGCTCGCCGTCGCTGTGGACTCCTCGATCTGCGCAACGCCGGATGGACCGCGGCCGTTCCCCGATAGGCTCCTCGGCGAGGATCTCCCGGAGGTGTGACATCGACTCGACCGAGTCCGCTAGGACGACGACGGACGTACTCGCCTCATGGGTCGCGCTCTGGCAGCCCGAGGACCCGCCGCTGGCTGCGGCGAGGGCGCGCGCGGCCGAGGTGGGGGTGCCGTGCGTCGATGCGGTCACCGGAGCGGCACTGCGCCTGCTCGCCGCGACCACCGGGGCGCGGGCTGTGGTGGAGCTCGGTACCGGCGCCGGCGTGTCGTCGCTGTGGCTGCTGCAGGGGATGCGGCCGGACGGGGTGCTCACCTCGGTGGACCCCGAGGGCGAGCACCAGCGGCTGGCCCGCACATCGCTGCTCGAGGCCGGTCACGGTTCCAGCCGGGTGCGCCTGATCGCTGGGCGCGCCCTCGACGTCCTTCCCCGTCTGTCCGACCGCGCGTACGACCTGGTGTTCTGCGACGCCGAGAGCTCGGAGAACCCGGACTACCTTGAGGCCGCGCTTCGCCTGCTCCGGCCCGGCGGAGTCGTGGTCTTCGCCGGCGCGCTCGGCAGCGGCCGGGTCAGCGACCCGAGCGCACGCGACAGCGACACCGTGGCGCTGCGCGAGCTCGCCCGCCTCGTCCGGGACGAGCCGCGGCTGGTCGCCGCGCTGCTGCCTGTGGGCGATGGGATCCTGGCCGCGGTCCTGCTCGACTGAGCCGCTGTTCGGGGCGGCCCTCAGTGAGGCAGGGCGGACAGCACTTCGAGCCACCGGACGAGCAGGCGCACGCCGTACCCGGTGGCGCCTTTGCTGAGCTCCTCGTCGTCGGCGCCCGACCAGGCCGGGCCGGCGATGTCGAGGTGGGCGAAGGGCCGCTGCCCGGCGAACTCGCGCAGGAACAGCGCCGCGGTGATCGAACCGCCCTGCAGCTTGAGCTTCGGATAGCCGATGTTGCGCAGATCGGCGACGGGCGACTCCAGCGCCTGCCGGTAGTCCTCGACCAGCGGCATCCGCCACACCCGCTCACCGGCCGCCGCACCTGCCGCGAGCAGCTGCGTCGCCAGCAGGTCCTGCGTCGCGAACAGGCCGGCGTGCTTCTTGCCCAGCGCCACGGGCATGGCGCCGGTCAGGGTCGCCACGTCGACGATCACGTCCGGGGCGAGCACCCGCTCGGCGTACGCGATCCCGTCGGCAAGCACCAGGCGGCCCTCGGCATCGGTGTTGAGGACCTCGACGGTACGGCCGCCGTACTGCGTGATGACGTCCCCGGGGCGCTGGGCGGTGCCGCTCGGCATGTTCTCGGCAGCCATCGCCAGCGCGGTGACCTTCACCGGCAGCCCCAGGTCTGCAACCGCCCGTACAGTGGCCAGAACGGCTGCGGCACCGCCCATGTCGGTCTTCATGAGCTGCATGCCGTCGTTGGTCTTCAGCGACAGACCGCCGGTGTCGAAGGTGATGCCCTTGCCGACGAGCACGACGTGCCGGTCGCCGCCGCCGTCGTAGGTCACCTCGATGACCCGCGGTGGCCGGCTCGAGCCCTGCCCGACCGCGATCACCCCGCCGAAGCCCTCCTTGCTCAGCGCCTCTTCCTCGCGCACCCGCACCCTGAGGCCGGTCAGCAACTCGCCGGCCTGACCGGCGAGCCACGCGGGCGTCTTGCTCAGTGACGGGGTGTTGACCAGGTCCCGGGCCTGCGCGGTGGCTCTCGCGACCACCCGCGCGCGCTCGATCACGCCCTGCCACGCCTCCACGTCGGTCACGACGATCGTGACGTCCTGCAGCACACGCGGCTCGGCGCCGGGCTTGAGCGAGTAGGAGTACGAGGCGAGCAGCACGGCTTCGGCGAGCGCACGGACCGGCTCCGCCCCGAGCGCCAAGCCGCGCAGGTCCAACGCCAGCGAGGCTGAGCCCTTGGCCCTTCGGACGACGGCCGCCCCGGCCGTACGCAGGGCAGCCGGGCCGGCGTCGCCGGTGCCGACGAGCAGCACCCGCTCGGGCGGTCCCCCGTCGAGCACCGGGATCGCGACGATCTCGCCGGGCTCGCCCTTGGCGGACTCGCGGGCCAGCAGCGCAGGCACGTCCACATCGGGGAGCACCGGCAGGGCGCCGCGCAGGACGGGACCATCCGGACCCGGGCCGGTCGGCACAGCCACCACTACGGCGTCTGGCACCGCGCTGGTCAGCAGGAGCGTGGGCAGTGCAAGGACAGGATCGGGCACGGGAGCCTTCCTGGTGTGGCGCTCCGGACGTACCGTGCGGGAGCAGTAGTAGGCCGGAGGGAGCGCGAGGGACGGGGGCGCTAGCTGACGACGGCCTTCAGAGCGTCCCCGAGCGAGGTCGCCTCCTCGGCGTTCATCTCGACGACGAGCCGACCGCCGCCCTCGAGCGGCACGCGCATGACGATGCCGCGACCCTCCTTGGTGACCTCGAGCGGGCCGTCGCCCGTGCGCGGCTTCATGGCCGCCATCGCCGTACCTCCATCTGTTCGCAGTGGCGCCGGGCCTACTGCGTCCGGTCTTCGTCACAGTCTCCCGCACGAGCCGCCCGCGCGGAAACCAGGCACCTGCCGCATGGCAGGCTGGCCCGCGTGCGCGTCCGGTTCGCGACGCCGCGCGCCCCGCTGCCTGTCACCAGCCTTGGAGGCCCGACCGTGTCCGAGACCGTACTGCTGGACGTGACCGGGGCGGTCGCGACGATCACTCTCAACCGGCCGGAGGGCATGAACGCCCTCACCCTCGAGGTCAAGCTCGCCCTGCTCCAAGCCGTGACGGCGGTGCGCGACGACGGCCGGATCCGGGCCCTGGTGCTCACCGGCAGCGGCCGGGCCTTCTGCGTGGGGCAGGACCTGCGAGAACACGCCGCGCTGCTGGCGACCGGCGACCCGGCTCCGCTGTCGACCGTAGGTGAGCACTACAACCCGTTGATCACGATGCTCGCTGCACTCCCGTTTCCCACCATCGCCGCGGTGAACGGGTCCGCGGCCGGCGCCGGCCTGGGGCTGGCCTGCGCTCTCGACCTGCGTATCGGCGCCGCCGGGGCCCGCTGCACCACTGCCTTCGCCGGTATCGGGCTGACCGCCGACTCCGGCCTGTCCTGGACCCTGCCGCGCCTGGTCGGGCTCGGACGGGCCACTGCGCTGCTGCTGCTCGCCGAGCCGTTCACGTGCGAGCAGGCCCTCGAGATGGGGCTGATGAACGCCGTCGTACCCGCCGAGCAGGTCCTCACCGTAGCCACCGAGCTGGCCACCCGTCTGGCCGCCGGGCCCACCACGGCGTACGACTGCATCAAGACCTCACTAGCAGCAAGCGGCACGCGCGACCTGGCTGCGGCGCTGGCGATCGAGGACCAACAGCAGACCCGGGCCGGCGCGACGGCGGATCACGCGGCCGCGGTACGCGCCTTCCTGGGCAAGCAGCCGCCGGAGTTCACCGGCCGCTGACCGGCGACCGAACCGCCGTACGCCCGCGCCGGAAGGCCGCCGCGGCGCCTTGCCTCCGGGACGTGTCTATTGGCGGAGGAACGTGTCTACTCCCATGCTGCGCCCAGGCGATGCCCCACGCTCAGCCCGGCCACCGACCGCATCACGCGAGCAGACACGTGCGTACGACAGCAGGGTCGGCCTGGCACGTCGAGTGCGCCCGGGTCGGGCGGCGGCTGGGTTCGACGGGCGGCGGCGGGGTTCGGCGGGTAGCAAGTGAGACCGGCCGGCGGGTGCGGACGGCGGTGCAATCCAGCCAGTCGGGGCGACCGGTCAGCGGGGTGCCACGGCAGGGCGTCCGGCCTCGACCCAGCGCGCGAACCTGGTCAGCGAGGCCTGCACACCGGCGGCGAACACCGGCCTGACCAGGGGCCAGCCGGCCCGGCCCAGCGCTCCCAGGGGCAGCTCGAGGTCCTCCCGCCACAGGAAGGTGCTCGCGGTCGCCCCCCTGGACTCGACGTCAAAGGCCCCGGTGCCACGGATCAGCCTGCCGGTGTGCAGCACGTGGCACCTCGCCGGCGGCTCCCAGACAGTGATCTCCATCGTGTCCAGGAACCCGAGGCGACCCAGACCGGTGAAAGCCTCGATCTCCCCGCCGACGCCCTGTCCGTCCGCTCGGGTAGGCCGGACAGTCGTCCCGAGCATCCAGGCGCCCTGGTGGGCCCAATCAGTCGCTCCGGCCCAGGTCTGCTCGGCAGGTGCGGCGACATCGACGGTGAGCAGGAGCGAGGCGGTCATGCCTGCAGTGTGCAAGGCGGCCTGCGCGACCGCTCGTCGGTGCCAGATGCACAGCTAGGGCGCGGTCGGCTCGCCGCGCCAGGACGGAGAAACCGGCCCGGGCAGGGGATCCGGTCCGGTCGGGGCCGGCGGGGACCCGGGAGCCTGCTGGGACCCGAGGGCCTGCTGGGACTCGAGGACCTGCTGGGACTCGAGGGCCTGCTGAGACAAAGGAGCCGGCTGGGACAACGGAGCCGGCTGGGAACCGGGAGCCTGGCCGGCCCCGAGGACGCTCTCCAGCTCGGCGACACGGGCGTCCCGGACCGCCAGCTCCTCGGCCAGACGCTCGAGAACGCGGTCGACCTCGGCCATCCGGTAGCCGCGTACGGTGAGACCGAAGCGGACGCGGGCCACGTCCTCGGGGTGGACGGGGCCACCGGGCAGGGCCAGGTCCGCAGCGTCCCGTGGCGCGTCGACGAGCACCTCGCCCTCGCGGGTCGCGACGGCCGCTGCCACGAACAACACAATGAGCACTGCCAGGATCTCGAGCACGGTGACCACGTTCGGATGCTCCCACGCGCACCCAGGCTGGAGATGGACGATCAAAGCCCAGCCGGCAGTTCGGGCGGCTCCGCACCGGGCATCCCAGGACGATGAGCGACACGGTCGACCTGGACGTCCCCCTGGCCCAGGACGACCTTAGCGGCGCGCACGACGGCACGGGCGAGCAGGTGGCCACCCGTGACTTGTCCGGGCTGGCCCCGGCGGCCCGGCCGGCCCGACGCTGGACCCCCAAGCGGGTGGTCGTGACGCCGGCCGCCCTGGACCACGCGCACGGGCAGCGGATCGTCGACCGGGTCGAGTCCGAGGGCATCGAGGTCGAGCGGCTGACCGCGAACCGGCTCACGGGGGTACGCGGGCAGGACGAGCGGCAGACGTACGCGATCGCCAAGGCCACGCTGGCGATCGTCGTCAGCCCGCCGAGTCGCCGGAAGCTGCAGCCCATCCCGCCGAGCGCGGACTGGCGGGTCGATCTGGCCGAGGGTTGCCCGGCGCACTGCCAGTACTGCTACCTCGCCGGGTCCCTGTCCGGGCCGCCGGTGACCCGGGTCTACGCCGACCTCGACGAGATCCTCGACAACCTCGCGTCCTACGTGGGGACGGCGACGCGGCGGCCCGAGGAGGGCACGACGTTCGAGGCATCCTGCTACACCGACCCGCTCGCCCTGGAGCACCTGACGGGGAGCTGGGAGCAGACGGTCCGGCACTTCGGCGCGTGGGACGCCGATGTGCAGCTGCGCTGGACCACCAAGTACGCCGACGTCGGCGGCTTCGTCGGACTGCCGCACCACGGCCGGACCAGGGTCCGCTTCAGCGTCAACGCGCTGCCGGTCACCACCAGGTTCGAGGGCGGTACGGCGAAGCTCGAGGACCGGCTCGGCGCGCTGCGCATGCTGGCCCTCGACGGCTACCCGGTGGGCTTGACCATCGCGCCGATCATGCCCGTGCTGGACTGGCGCGAGCACTACGGGCACCTGCTCGACCTGGTCGCGCGCGCGGTCGAGGGGGTACCCGGCGTAGACCTGACGGCGGAGTGCATCACCCACCGGTTCACGCCCGGCAGCCGCGAGGTACTGCTCGGCTGGTACCCCAGGACTCAACTGGAGATGGACGTGCAGCGCCGGACGACCAAGCGGAACAAGTTCGGCGGCCTCAAGCACGTCTACCCCAGGGACGTCATGGGCGAGCTGCACAGGTGGTTCGACACCGAGCTCGCCCGGCGGCTGCCGCAGTGCCGCGTCCTTTATTGGACGTGAGGTACCGGACGTGAGCTGCTAGTCCGCGTCGGCCTCCAGGCCCTCGGCCGGTGTCGGCGTCATCAGGGTCGGCTGCCGCAGGCCCTGCTCGATCAGCTCGAAGGCGTGTCCTACCGAACCCGCCCACTGCAGGGCGGCGGCGGCCTCGGCGCGGACGAAGCCGCGCTCCACCATGAGCTCGACCTGCGCGCGCAGCGGGGCGTACAGACCGTCGAGGTCCAGGGCGACGACGGGCTTGGCGTGCAGCCCGAGCATCTTGGCGACCCAGACCTCGCTGAGCTCTTCAAGCGTGCCGAGGCCCCCGGGCAGGGCCAGGAAGGCCTCGCTCCTGCTGTCCATCAGGGCCTTGCGGGTGCGCATGTCGTCAACGACGAGCAGCTCGTCGGCCTCCCGGTCGCCGACCTCCAGCCGGAGCAGGGCCTCGGGGATCACCCCGACCGTCCGGGCGCCGCCCACCCGGGCCGCCCTGGCGACCGCTCCCATGCAGGAAAGGTCGCCGCCACCGCTGACCAGCGAGTGCCCGCGGCGGGCGAGCTCCGTACCGACCTCGGCCGCCAGATCCACGTAGGACGTGGCTATCCGGGTGCTGGAGGAGCAGAAAACGCAGACCGCGGCCATCAGGGCATGTCGGAGACAGCGTCGTGCGGTCGGCCCTCCGCGGCCGCCGAGATGATCGCGACGGCCTCCTCTACGGAGTCGGTGAGCCGCAACAGGCCGACGTCACCCGGTGCGATGTAGCCGTGCAAGAGCAATGTGGTGCGGATCCAGTCGAGCAGCGGGGTCCAGAAAGCCACGCCCAGCAGTACGACGGGGAACTGGTTGACCTTGTGGGTCTGCACCAGGGTGAGAGACTCGAACAGCTCGTCCAGGGTGCCGAAGCCGCCGGGCAGGATGACGAACGCCTGCGCGTACTTCACGAACATCGTCTTGCGCGCGAAGAAGTACCGGAAGTTCAGCCCGAAGTCGACCCAGTCGTTGAGGTGCTGCTCGAAGGGCAGCTCGATCCCGAGCCCGACCGACAGCCCGCCGGCCTCCTGCGCGCCGCGGTTGACCGCCTCCATGACGCCGGGGCCGCCTCCGGTGATGACCGCCCAGCCGGCCTCGGCCAGCGCGGCCCCGATGGCGCGCCCAGCGGCGTACTCGGGGCTGTCGGTCCTGGTCCGCGCCGAGCCGAAGACCGAGACTGCACGGGGCATCTCGGCGAGCAGACCGAACCCCTCGACGAACTCGGACTGGATGCGGAGGACCCGCCACGGATCGGTGTGCACCCAGTCCGACGGACCGCGTACGTCGAGCAGCCGCTGGTCGGTCGTACTCGGCTGGACCTGCCCACGCCGCAGCGTGACCGGCCCGCGCTGCTTCTCGGGGGGCCGGTCGGCGTTGCTGGCGGGCGCTCGGTCGGGGTCGACGGGCTGGGGCATGGCCACGAACTTAGCCGCGTCCCAGCCCGTCACCGCGCCGCGGCCGGTCACGACTAGGCCTTGGCGAACTCCTCGACCAGTGCCTTGCCGAACGCCGGCAGGTCGTCGGGGTTCCGGCTCGACACGAGGGTGAAGCCCTCGGTCGGGCAGACGAAGACCTCCTCGTCGACCCAGGTCGCCCCGGCGTTGCGCAGGTCGGTCTGCAGGCTGGGCCAGCTGGTCATGGTCTTGCCCTTGACCACGCCGGCCTCGATGAGCGTCCACGGGCCGTGGCAGATCACGGCGACGGGCTTTCCGGAGTCCGGAAAGGCCTTCGCGAAGGCCACGGCGCCGGGCTGCGTACGCAGGAAGTCGGGGTTGGCCACGCCGCCGGGCAGGACCAGGGCGTCGTAGGACGCGGGGTCGGTCTGGCCGACAACGGCGTCGACGGGGAAGGTGTCGCCCTTGTCCAGGTGGTTGAACGCCTGCACCTCGCCGTCCTTGGTGGAGACCAACCGGGGCGTGCCGCCGGCCTCCTGGACGGCCTTCCACGGCTCGGTGAGCTCGACTTGCTCGATGCCCTCGGGAGCGACGAGGAACGCGATGGTCTTGCCGGTCAAGCGGGTGGACTGCGGCTGGGTCACGGGGCCTCCAAGGGCAGAACGGTCAGATAGCTCGGGTCCTACCCAGTGACGGGTTCCTCGCACCCGCGCCCATCTCCCGCGCGAGGTCAGGTGAGGTAGCGGCGCAGGAGGTCGGTCGCCGCCGTGACCTGGCGCAGGTCCACGCTCTCGTCCCGGGTGTGGGCGACGTTGGGGTCGCCGGGTCCGAAGTTCAGGGCCGGGATCCCGAGCTCGGCGAAGCGGGCGACATCGGTCCAGCCGTACTTCGCCTGCGGCGGCGCACCGACAGCCGCCAGAAAGTGCTGGGTGGCCGGCGCGGTGAGCCCGGGCAGGGCCCCGCCGGCGCTGTCGGTGAGCACGACGTCGTACCCGGTCAGGACTTCGCGTACATGGTCGAGCGCCTGGTCCTGGGAGCGGTCGGGGGCGAACCGGAAGTTGATCGTGACGGTGCACAGGTCTGGCACGACGTTGCCCGCGACGCCACCCTCGATCCGGACCGCGGACAGGCCCTCGCGGTAGACGCAGCCGTCGATGTCGACCTCGCGCGGGACGTAACGCACCAGCATGGTGAGCAAAGGGGCGGCGGCGTGCACGGCGTTCTCGCCCAGCCAGCTCCGGGCGCTGTGCGCGCGCTTGCCGGGAACCGCGACCTCCACCCGCAGCGTGCCCTGACAGCCCGCCTCGACGACCCCCGCGGTGGGTTCCATGAGCACGGCGAGATCGGCGGCGAGCCAGTCGCGGTGCTGCTCGACGAGCCGCTTGAGCCCGTTCCGGTCGGCCTCGACCTCCTCGTGGTCATAGAGCACGAACGTCAGGTCGTACGACTGGTCGGGCAGCGTCGCGGCCAGGTGCAGCAGGACGGCGTCGCCGGACTTCATGTCGCTGGTACCGCAGCCGTACAGCACGTCGCCCTCGAGCCGACTGGGCCAGTTGTCGGCTAGCGGAACCGTGTCCAGGTGCCCGGCGAGCAGGACCCTGCGCTCGCGGCCCTGGTGGGTGCTGGCGACGACCGCGTCGCCGTCGCGGTCCACCGTGAGGTGGGGCAGAGCGAGCAGGGCGGCCTCGACGAGGTCGGCGAGCGGACCCTCCGCGCCGCTGGGGCTGGCGACGTCGACCAGCTGACGGGTGAGCGCGCGGGGGTCGGCGGCGAGGTCGAGGGCTGTCACGGGGCGACGCCGTACTCGCGCAGCGTCTGGTTGAGCACGAGCTTGTCGTGCTCCTGGCCCGGCTCGAGATAGCGCAGCACCAGGGCCACCGGCATCCCGAAGTCGCCGCCGGGGAAGCTCTTCAACCGGGTCGAGCCGACGACGATTCCCCGCTCCGGCGCCACGCCGCGCTCGAGCTCCTTGCCGGTCTCGGCCTCGAACACACGGGTGCTGCTGGTGAGGATGACGCCGGCGCCGAGCTTGGCCCCCCGGCGTACGCGCGCGCCTTCGACCACCATGCTGCGGCTGCCGATGAAGGCCTCGTCCTCGATCACGACGGGGGCGGCCTGGGGTGGCTCCAGCACGCCGCCGATGCCGACTCCGCCGGACAGGTGCACGTTCCGGCCGATCTGCGCGCACGAGCCCACAGTCGCCCAGGTGTCGACGAGGGTGCCTGCTCCAACGTACCCGCCGATGTTGGTGTAGCTGGGCATGAGGATGACACCGGGCTCGAAGTAGGAGCCCCAACGGGCGATCGCCCCGGCGACAACGCGTACGCCGGTGAAGGTCTGCTTGACGGGGATGCGGTCGTGCACGTGGAAACCGGTGCCGCTGCTCTGCTGCATCGGCAGCAGCCGGAAGGCGAGCAGGATCGCCCGCTTGGCGCGCTCGTCGACGACCACCTCGTCCTCGACCACGCGGGCCACCCGGACGACTCCGGTGTCGAGCAGGTCGACCGCGGCGACGACGGCGTCCCTCGCCTCGACGTCGTCCGGGGACAGGGCGTCGCGACGCTCCCACAGCTCGTCCACGACAGCGCTGATCGGGCTCTGGGTCATGGCCTCGACCCTAGTTGGCATGCTGACCCCGTCGTTGAGAGGACGTGACAGCCATGGCAGGTCGATCCGTGCTGGTGACCGGGGGGAACCGAGGCATCGGCCTCGCGACGGCGCTCGCGCTGCGCAAGGACGGGCACCGGGTCGCGGTGACGCATCGTGGATCGGCGGTGCCGGAGGGTCTGCTGGGCGTGCGGTGCGACGTGACGGACAGCGCCTCGGTCGACGCGGCGTTCAGCGAGGTCGAGGGCTCGCAAGGACCTGTGGAGGTGCTGGTGTCCAACGCCGGCATCACCGCCGATCAGCTGCTGCTGCGGATGGACGAGGACTCCTTCAGCCGAGTGCTCGACGCGAACCTCACGGGATCGTTCCGGGTCGCCAAGCGGGCGGCCCGCGGGATGCTGAAGGCCCGCTGGGGCCGGCTGCTCTTCGTCTCCTCGGTCGTGGCGATGAGCGGCGGCGCGGGCCAGGCCAACTACGCGGCGAGCAAGGCCGGCCTGGTGGGATTCTCGCGGTCCCTGGCGCGTGAGCTCGGTGGCCGGGGCATCACCTCGAACGTCGTCGCGCCCGGCTTCGTCGACACCGACATGACGGCCGAGCTCACCGACGTGCGGCGGGCCGAGCTGCTCGCCACGATTCCGCTCGGGCGCACTGCCACTGCGGATGAGATCGCTTCTGTCATAGCCTTTCTCGCCAGCGATGCCGCGTCGTACGTCACCGGCGCCGTCCTACCGATCGACGGCGGCCTGGGGATGGGCCACTGAGGGCGGACCCGACGCTCGCGGTCAGGCGGGGGCGAGGACGAGAGAGCCGTTGTGGCCGCCGAAGCCGAAGGAGTTGCTGATCGTCGGCCCCGGTTCCCAGACCCGCGGCTCCAGCACGACGTCGACCTCGAGGGCCGGATCGACCGCCGTCGTACCAAGGGTGGGCGGGAGCTCGCGAAATTGGAAGGACAGCAGCACCGAGGCGGCCTCCAGCGCCCCAGCCGCGCCGAGCCCGTGCCCGGTCACGCCCTTGATGCTGCTGACCGGTACGGCGCCTCGGCCAAAGACGGTGGCGATGGCCTGGGCCTCGGCGGCGTCGTTGAGCGGTGTGGAGGTCCCGTGGGCGTTGACTGCGCGTACGTCGGCCGGCTGCAGCCCGGCGTCGTCCAAAGCCAGGCGCATGCAGGCAGCTGCCCCCGAGCCGCCCGGCGAGGGCGCGGTCATGTCGTGCGCGTCACAGGTGCTTGCTGCCCCGAGCACCTCGCCGTACAGACGGGCTCCTCGGGCGAGGGCGGCCTCGCGGTCCTCGAGCAGCAGGACGGCCGCGCCCTCGGAGATGCAGAACCCGTCCCGACCGACGTCGAAGGGCCGGCTCAGCCCGGACTCCGACAGCGCGGTCATCTTGGCGAACGCCGCCACCGTCGTCGGGGTCATAGAGGACTCCGCACCCCCCGCGAGGACGACATCGCAGCGGCCGTCGGCGATGAGCCGTGCGCCCGCACCGACCGAGTGCGTCCCGGCCGCGCACGCCGTCGTGAGTGTCTCGCACGGCCCCTGCCAGCCCAGGCGGAGCGAGACCGCTGCCGCGCCGGCGTTCGGCATCACCATCGGGATGGTGAACGGGGACACCCGGCCTGGGCCGCGGGCGGCGAGCACGGCGACCTGCGTCTCCAGCGTCCCGACCCCGCCGATCCCGGTACCGAGGTTCACACCCGCGCGGGTCAGATCCTTCGCGGGCGATCCGCCCGCGTGGTCGAGGGCCATCTGGGCCGCGGCGATCGCGAAGTGGGTGAAGCGGTCGTGGTGCCGCTGCTCCTTGCTGCTCAGCCAGGGCGAGGGGTCGAAGTCCTCGACGGTGCGCTTGCGCCGCAGGGGCGGATCGCTCTGCAGGCCCGTCCAGAAGGCGTCCAGGCCGACCCCGTTCGGGGACACGACGCCGAAGCCGGTCACGACCACCCGGCGCAAGGTGGGACGCGGCTTCACGAACGGACCGAGCGCCGGCTCAGCCGGGTGACCAGCTCCTCGACCATGCCGTAGGTCCGGACGTAGCCCCACGCGTCGTCGGGCAGTGAGATGCCGAACGCGTCCTCGATGCTCATCCCCCACTCGATCGCCGACAGGCTGTCGATGCCGAGGTCGTCACCAAGCAGGGCGTCCGGGAGCAGCGCGGCCGGTGCCACCTCGAGCTGCTGGGCGGACAGCGCGAGCAGCTGTGCGGGCAGGTCCGGCGGCGAGCCGGTCTGCGGTCCGGAGGTCAGGTCGTCGGGGGCGCTCACCCGCGCAAGCCTAGGCTCCCGCACATGGCGAACCCGGGCACGTGGCGGCTCACCGACGCGGACTGGAACTCCTGGCCGGACGGCCTGACCGACGCCCAGCTGTGGCGGCAGACGGCGCAGCTCGGCCTCGAGGGCATCGAGCTGGGCGTGTACGACGCGGCGGTGCAGCTCGACCCGGCGCGGCTCGCCGCCCTGCCCGACAGCGTCCCGGTGACCGACGTCCTGCTCAGCCTGACCAACGACCGCTGGCCGGGCGGCGCGTTCTCCGGCGATCTGGACCGGCTGCTGGAGCAGGTGCGCGCGTGCGCGCAGGTGTGCCGCGAGCTCGGCCTACCGGTGCTGGGGGTCTGGCCCGGCGCTGACCCGGTTGGCGCCGACATCGCAGGGGCCGCAGGGCAGGTCGTCGACGCAGCGGGCGATGTCAGGGTCGCTGTGGAATACAAGCCCGGCACCGCGGTAGCGGACTGTGCGCAGGCGCTCGAGCTCTGCGCCGCCGTCGAGGGCCTCGGTGTGCTGCTGGACACCGGTCATGCCTATGCGGCCGGTGAGGACCCGGCGCACGTCGTCGAGCAGCTCGGCGACCTGCTGCTGCACTGCCACCTCGGCGACGCCTCCGTCGGGGGCAGCGACGACGACCTGCCCTGCGGTCGGCTGCACGACCTGGGCACCTTCGTCGCCGCCCTCGACGCCACCGGCTGGCGCGGCACGGCGTCCTTCGACCTGTCCGGCGCGGTCAGCTCCGGCTTGGTGACGGGCGAGCAGGCCGTGCGTGAGAGCCGCGACCACGTGCTGTCCCGGCGCGCATGAGGGCCGTCGTCGCGCATGGCCCGGACGACTTCCGGCTCACCGAGATCGACGACCCGGCGGGGCCCCTGGTCGTGCAGGTTGAGGCCGCTGGGGTCTGCGCCGCCGACCGGATGCTGTGGACCGGACGGCACCCGTGGGGCGAGCTGGACTGGCCGTTCACGCCGGGCCACGAGCTGCTCGGCCGGGTCGTGGCCGGCGAGCGAGCGGGTCAGCGGGTGACCGCGGAGGTGAAGGTCCCGTGCTTGCACTGTGCCGCCTGCGCGCGCGGCCAGGAGCACCTCTGCCCGAACGGCGTGCACCTCGGCAGCGGCACCCCCGGCGCGTTCGCCGAGCAGGTCGGCCTGCCCGCCGGCGTACGCCTGCACGAGGTCACGGAGGCGTTGACGACCGAGCAGGCGGTGCTCGCCGAGCCGATGGCCTGCGCCCTGCACGCGGTGCGCCGGGCGGGCGTGCAGCCCGGCGACCGGGTGGCGGTGGCCGGGCTCGGCGGTCTCGGGGCGCTCGCCGTGCACGCGGCCAGGGCCGAGGGCGCGAGCCACGTCACGGCCGTGGTGCGCACTGCGGACAAGGCGCGGCTGGCAGGAGCGCTGGGCTACGACGCGGCGACCCAGCAGCCGGACGACGCAGCATACGACGTGGTGCTGGACGTCAGCGGGTCGGTGGACGCGGTGGCCGTACTGCTACGCGCGGTCCGGCCAGGGGGCCGCGCCGGGGTCTACGGCGTGTACGACAGGCCACTGGACCTCGACCTCAACGCGATCGCGGAGTTCGGCGAGATTACCTTCTCCGGAGGTCATCTCGCGCCCGGCTGCTTCCCGGAGGCGATCTCGCTGCTGACCCGCGTCGACGGTGATCTCGTGGTCACCGGCTCCCACCCGCTCGACCGGATCGTCTCCGCCCTGGAGGCACCGGCACCCCGACTGAAGGAGATCGTCACACCGTGAGGGACCTGATCGACCAGCTCATCGTCGTCGGCCGCAAGGCGGTGTCGGCTGGCCTGGTCATCGGCTCCGGCGGCAACCTGTCGGCCCGGCTGCCCGGGGCCGATGAGTGCGTGGTGACCGCGAGCGGCACCTGGCTTGACGAGCTGACGCCCGAGAGCTTCTCGGTCGTCGGCGTCGCGGAGGGCGACGTGCGCGGCGGCCACCCGAAGCCGAGCAGCGAGGTACCGCTGCACCTGACGACCTACCGGGTCCGCCCCGACGTCAACGCCGTCGTGCACCTGCACCCGCAGACCTCGGTGCTCCTGGACGCCCTCGGCATCCCCATCCGGTTGCTGACGATCGACCACGCCTACTACGTACGGGAAGTGCGCTCGACGCCCTTCATCCAGAGCGGTACGCAGCTGCTCGCCGACACCGCCGCGGAGGCCGTCGCGGACGGCTGCAACTGTGTCGTGCTCGGCCACCACGGCTGTTCGGCGCTGGGTGCGACGATCGACATGGCGCACAAGCGGGCCGCCAACCTCGAGGAGGCCGCGAGGGCGACGCTGGTGATGCACCAGCTGGGTGACACCACTACCGCGTGCCCAGCCGAGTACCTGGACACCATCAGGGCAGGCGAGGCCGCGCCCCGGTGAGCAGCACAGTGGTCAGCAGCCGTGCCACCGGCAGTCTGGTCGCGGGCCTGGACGCCGGCGGGTCCTTGCTCAAGGCGTGGGTGGCCGAGGTCGGCGGACGCGTCCTGGCACAGGTGTCGGTGCCGACACCCACCCTGCGTCCCGCGCCGGACCGAGCCGAGTTCGACCCGGCCACTTGGGAAGCCGCTGCCCGTGACGCCCTCGCGCAGGTCGTCACGCAGGTGCCGGGGACCTACGTCGGTGTAACCGCCTGCTCGTTGCGCCAGGGCTTCGTACTGCTCGACGCCTCCGGCCGGCCGCTCGGCAACGGGGTGCTCAACAGCGACCGAACCGGTGCCGCCTACCAGCAGGTACTCGCCGGGCGGCACGACCTGACGGGCCACTGGCCGGCGCCCGAGCTGACGCTGCCGAAGCTGCTAGCAGTGCAGGCCGGCGAGCCCGACCGCTGGGCCTCGACCCGCAAGGTGCTGTTCGTCCACGACTGGCTGCTGTGGCTGCTGTCCGGCGAGCAGGTGACCGAGACGTCGTACGCCTGTGCGGGCGGCATGGCCGACGTGGCTGCGCGGAGCTGGGCCGTCGAGCTGCTGCAGGAGTGCGGCCTCGGGACGGACCGCCTCTCCCCGGTCGTGGAGGCAGGCGTGGTCGTGGGCCGGACGACCCGCGGCTGGGCGCTGCCCGCCGGCCTGCCGGTCGTGTCCGGCTGCGGTGACACGCAGCTCGCCGCTATGGGCGTGGGCGGTCTCGGGGACGGGGTCGTGACCGTCGTGGCAGGCAGCAGTACGCCGGTGCAGGTGGCGACCTCGGCCCCCGTGCACGACCCGCTCGGTCGGCCCTGGGTCTCCACGCATGCAGCCCCGGGGCTGTGGGCGGCCGAGGGCAACGCCGGCTACCCGGGGACCGTGCAGGGCTGGTGGTCACAGCTTGTCCGGGACGAGCCGCACGGTGCGCTCGAGCGGCGTTCCAGCGACGCCGGATCTCCCGGAGGAGCAGGTGGTGTCGTGGCCGTGACGGCCGCCGAGCACTGGGCGCAGGACACCTGGTCGAGCCGGCCCCCGGCCTGCCTGGTCGGGCTGCGCCCCGACACCACGACGACCCAGGTGCGGCAGGCGCTGCTGGAAGCGCACGCGTTCTCGGTACGCGGCAACGTCGAGGACCTCGCACGCGCCCTCGGCCGGGCCCCGTCGGCCGTCGTGGTGACCGGCGGCGGCGCCGCGGACGGACGTCTGCCGCGGCTGCTGGCGCAGATCCTCGGTCGGGACGTGCAGCACGCCACGACCGGAGGGGTGGCCGCTGCCGGCGCCGCGCTGGTGGCCCGAGCGCTAGGTGAACCGGTCCAGCCGGCTGGGCTCCCGGAGCAGGTGCTGCCCGCCGGCGACGCGTCGAGGTGGGAGGCGCCCTATGAGCAGTGGCGCGCCACGACGGCGGCCTTGCGCGGCGCCCTGGCAGCATCCTGGTCGTGAAGGCCTACGTCACCGCAGAGCTCAGCCCCGCCGGCGTACGACGGCTCGAAGCGCTGGGCTACACCGTCGAGCGCGGCGGCTGGGGCACGACCCGGCAGGTCCAGGACCGCGAGGCCTACGTCGCATCGGCCCGCGGCGCGGCCCTGCTGGTCACCGAGATCGAGACCGTGGACGACGAAGTCCTGTCCGCGCTGCCCGACGTCCGGCTGGTGGCGACCGCTCGAGGCGGGCCAGTGAACGTCGAGCTGGCCGCCTGCGCCGCACGCGGCATCCCGGTCGTGTACACGCCCGGCCGCAACGCGGTCTCGGTCTCCGAGTTCACCCTCGGCGTCCTGATCTGCCTCATGCGACAGGTCGGTCCGGCCGAGCGGCACCTACGCGAGCACGGCTGGCACGTCAGGGACGAGCTGCCGTACCTGCACTTCCGGGGCCCGGAGCTCCAGGGGCGCACGCTGGGGGTCGTCGGACTGGGCGCCGTCGGGGGGCTGGTCGCCCAGCGGGCCAGGGACGGCTTCGGCATGCAGGTCCTGCACAACGATCCCGTGGTGCCCGGCGGGGTGGGCCTGCCCGAGCTGCTCCGGCGCAGCGACGTCGTGACGTTGCACTGCCCGCGGCTGCCCGAGACGCGGGACCTGATCGGCGCGGCCGAGCTGGACCTGCTCGGGCCGCAGGGCTATCTGGTGAACACCGCCGGCGGAGGCATCGTCGACGAGGGGGCGCTGGTCGAGGCGCTGCACGGAGGCCGGCTCGCCGGCGCCGCCGTGGACGTCTACGCCACCGAGCCGCTGCCGGCCGGCAGCCCGCTGCTGAGCGCACCGAACCTGCTGCTCACCCCCCACCTGGCCGGCGCGGCCCTGGACGTCGTGGAGCATCACAGCACCCTGATCTCTGACGACGTGGAGCGCTGGCACCGCGGCGAATCACTGCGGCACGTCGTGCAGCTCGACTCTCCCTGAGCCGGCGCTCAGTCCAGGAGCCCCAGCGCCACCTCGTAGACGGCCTGGCGGGCGGACTGCTGAGCGGCCGCCTCCGCAGGGGTGAACGAGTCCGTCCACGAACGGCCAGGCAGCTCGTCCCAGACGAACAGCAGCGACGCCGCGCCCACCCCGAAGGCCGCGGCGGCCGAGAACACCGCTGAGCTCTCCATGTCCACGCCCAAGTGCCCGGCGGCAGCCCATTGCGCGACGAGTGACTCGGGCTGCGCAAGCAGGGCGTCGGTGCTGACGGTCGGCCCGCAGTGCGCCCGCTGACCCCTACCGACCAGGGCGGTGAGGGCCCGGTCCACCAGGAGGCCGTCGGCCGGCGAGGAGCCCTGTCCGCCGTAGTACGCCGAGGCGCCCTCGCCGATCGTCGCCCGCTCGCTCACCACGACGTCTCCGGTGCGCACCTGGGGCTGCAGGCCGCCACACGAGCCGATCTGGATCGCCACCGAGGTCCCGCACAGCCCGAGCACGTGCACCGGCTCGACGGCGCGCGCGGCGCCGTACGCCGGGCAGTAGGCGACCGGGACGCCCCCGCGCCGTCCCCACCACAGGTCGGGCATGCCGGTCTCGCGCACGTCGGTCAGCAGCGGCAGGCGGGTCTCGAGGGCCCGCGTGCGCCACCAGGTCCCCTCCAGCACCAACAGCCGCGGCACCTCGTCCTCGGTCAGCCCGAGCACGCTCATCCACTGCGCTTTATCCACGACCCGATCCTCCCGTACAGTCAGGCCATGGTGCGGGTGGCTGTCCTGGGTGCTGGTCCGACCGGTCTGGAAGCGGCCCTGGCGGCGTATCAGCGCGGCTGGGCCGTCACGGTCTACGACCGGGCGCCGCATGTCGGGGACTACGTCCGCCGCTGGGGGCACGTGCGGCTGTTCACGCCGTGGTCGATGGTCGTCAGCCCCCGCGCGGCCGCGGCGCTCGGCCTGCCCGACCGCGACACCTGCCCGACCGGGGACGAGTACGCAGAGCACCTCGACCGGGTGGCCACGCTGCTCCCCGACGTACGACTGTCCACGACGGTCGAGCAGGTCGCCCGGCAGGGATTGCTCAAGAGCGAACAGATCGGCAGCGACACCCGTGCTGGAACGCCGTTCCTGCTGCTGGTGACCGGCCCGGACGGCCAGGAGGCGCTGGAGACCGCGGACGTCGTCCTGGACTGCACCGGCACCTACGGCAATCCGAACCCGACCGGTGACGGCGGCATCCCGGCGCCGGGTGAACGCTCCTGCGCGGAGCTCATCGTCCGCGAGATCCCTGCTGTTGACCTGACCTGGGCCGGCCGCAAGGTCCTGCTCGTCGGCGCCGGCAACAGCGCGCAGACAGTGGCCAGGGACCTCGTCGCCGTCGGTGCGGAGCTCATTTGGGCTGTCCGCAGCGCTGCTCCTACCTGGGGCACCGTCCAGGACGACCCGCTGCCGGAGCGCGTGGCTCTGGTCGCCTCCTCCCGACAGATCGCCCGCAGCGGAGTCGTGCACACCGGTGTGGTCGTGCAGTCCCTGCGCCGGCAGGGCGAGCAGGTCTGCGTGACGCTACGGGACACGGTCGCTCGCGAGCGCGAAGTCGTCGTGGACGTCGTGGTGTCCATGACCGGCTCGGTCGGGGACAGCCGGATCTACCGCCAGCTGCAAGTGCATGAGTGCTACGCCACTGAGGGCCCGATCACACTGGCAGCCACGCTGCTCGGCAGCGAGGGCGGCGACTGCCTGGTCCAGACCAGTGCCGGCGTCGACGTCCTGCGCAACCCCGAGCCGCGCTTTTTCGTACTGGGCAGCAAGAGCTACGGCCGCAACAACAGCTTCCTGCTGCGCATCGGCTGGGAGCAGGTCGCCGAGGTCTTCGGTGCCCTCGACGACGAACTCCTGACCGGGGTACCGAACTGACGCCAGCGCGGCTGATGCCGCCCGGACGAGGACCCGTTGCCGCAGTCCTCTCGTGCTGCAACCTCGAGACAGCGACAACAGGCGTTCAAGCCCTGTCAGCCTGACCGGTAATGCGGGGACCGGTCGGGGCCCGTTGAGCGCGCCGATCGGGCGCCGCCGGGAAGTGCATGGATCCGCCTACACGACCGCTCCGCCAGGCCCGGACGAGCTGCCGGGGACCTTCACCTCGCAGCTCAATCCCGCAGCCGGGAAAGTCCTGCGTCGGTGGTCAGCAGTACCGCGTCCAGTGCCTCTGCCAGCGCGACGCAGGCGCCATGGCGCCACGAGCGCCGCGGTGCGGTCGTCCGCCGGGCGACCTGCTGGCCACTGAACCCGTTCAGGGCGCTAGCCGGCGGTCCCGTCCGCGCTCGCCCGGTGGGTATCCGAAGCGGACCCGGAGCCAGGGGTCCGCCTTGGTCAACGGTCGACCTCGAACTGCACCCTTGCGAGGTCGGGGCACAACGGGTCGAACACCTCCCGGCGGAGCCGGTTGTGCTCCGGCTCCTCGTCGTAGGCCCGGTAGGACTCCACATCTGCCCAGTCGCTGGTGATCGCGAAGCTCCAACCGCCCTCACGCAACCCAGCGTCCACGCCGACCTCGCAGCTCAGCAGACCGCGGTAGGGCAAGGCCGCCAGAGCCATCAGGCCGCCGCGCAACGCGGCAAGATCAGCTTCGGCCTGGGCTGCGTCGCGCGGTGACCGCAGCCGCCCGAGCACCACGTTGCGGATCATCAAAGCCATCCCTGCCCTCGTACCCGACCACCCAGGTCAGCCTTGCATCGGGCATCACCCGCGGCAAGACCGATGGGGATGCCGGGGGACGAAGCGGCTGTCGGCTGATCGACGACGCCGAACCGAACCGTTCCCCGCAGGCACGCTTTGGATGCTGTGCGTGGAGTGCGGCCAGGTCGTGCCGGCGACGTTGCTGGAACTTTTGCTAGCAGCGAGCAGTACCTGCCCGCAGGTCGCGATCCGGGCGCCGGAGACCGTGATTGACACGAGGCGTGCCGACACGGCTCGCGACAACCACAGGGGGTACACGACGTCAGCTCGGACGTCGTACTCGAACCGCGCGCTGCGCCGGTCTGTCGCCAGTGCCCGTGTGTGCAGCCGACGGACCAGCTGCGGTGGCAAGCCGATCGCGCCCATCGCGGTAGCCGTCCAGACCCCGCCGTCCATCGGGAGAACCCCTTCGCTGACCGGTTCGCGGTCGTCCTTGAGCTTGTTGACGTGCTGCACCGGCGCCCAACTGAACAAGGAACTGCGTCTTGCCCGGAAGGTAGGACGCTAGGTGATGGCTCAGTGACAGTCCCGCAAGTCCAGGTCAGCAACCGAGGTGACGACGGCGCAGCTCACCACCGCAGCCGGCACACGTCGCAGGAACCGGCCGAGATCCGCTGGCCGCAGTGCGCCGGCCGCGACCGCACGCGCGGCGGCGTCCACTACGACCGCTGACGCAAGTGGTGCACCCCCCATCGCGACGCGCACTATGCCTGGGCGCCTCCTGCACCTGGCGGGCGACGGAGACGGCGCGCGCAGTCTCTGTACGGTTGCGCAAGCAGACAACCGAGACCGGCCCGAGCTCGAGCAGGTCGGCGAGCACGTCCAGCCACGCCGACTCGACGGCACCGGCCAGCGATCCGGGCACGGGCAGGACGAACTCTCGAACCGCCGGTCGGCAGGACCGGCAGCCCGACCGATACAAGACCAGCACCGCTGCGGGCAGGGGCCGACAGTCGGCTCGGGACGGCACTCACGAGAACGGCCCACCGGGCGTGGAAGGTGCGGATCGTGCGGCCTCGTGTCCGGTCAGCTGCAGCGATGCGGCGACGTCCTTGGCCCGGCACCTGCCAAGTGCGTCCTCCGGTGCGGCGACCGTGAGGCTCACCAAGGTCTTGCCCGCAGTGAGCAGCTGCCGTTGGGACAGACGCGCCTGGACACTGGTGCCATCGGCCAGTTTGACCGGGAAGGTCGACTCCTGGCGGACCGCACCAACGGCCCCGGGCGGCGGCGGGACCTGCTCGTTGGTCACGATCTTGTCGGTCTGCTCTGCCAGGACCTCGAAGGTCTGCAGGACGGCGGCCGGGAAATCACCCGCGTACGCCGGCTGCTCCGACGCGACGATCGTGCACGCCGGTCCCCCGGGCGACAGCTCGAAGTGCCAGCGGGAGACGGAGGTGCCGTTCGCGCGGATCTCGCTGCGACCCTTGGTGAAGGCGGGGTCTGCCGGTATGCCCAGTGCGTAGGCCACGCCGCCGGCCGCTTGCAGGCCCGGTCCGAAGGTCGGCGTGGGCGCGGCGGTGGCTGAGGTCGGCAGTGGGTCCGCCTTCTTCTGGTCCGGCTCGGAACCTGACGAGCAGCCAGCCGCAAGAGCAGTGGACAGCAGCAGTACCGGCACGGCCGCCTGGAGGCCGGCCGTCATGCCGTGCACTGCTGCCACTTCACGAAGCCGTCCCCTGGGGAGTAGTAGCCGCTTGTCGCGGTGGTGTCGACGAACGCTGGCCCGGCCTCCGCGCCAAAGGTGAGGACGTCGCCGCCCTTCGCGCCGACCGTGCCGCCGCTGGTCGAGGTGTCATGGGTCGTCGCCGTCACGGTGGTGCCGTTCGCTCCCTGGTCGAAGCCGGAGTACAGCCTCCCGATGCCGTCGTGGACGCTCGGCGGTGGGTAGCTGCCGTTGCCGCGCAGGACAGGGATGCCCACGCTGTGGAGGCCGTTCGCGAGCGCATCGACGTTGTCCTTGTCGGTCAGGTCCATGCTGAACGCGATCTTTCCGATCAGCAGCAGCTCCCTGCCTGCGACCGGCCTGAACTGGGCACTACCGACCGCCGCGCTCGGCGCACTTCTCATCGCGGCAGTCCTCCGCCGACGCCGGCGGACCTGAACGCGATCAGCTGGCTCTAACCCAGCTGGCGGGTGCCCGATCTCTGCGAGTATGTGGCTGTGCTTCCACATTCCCGCGGGCTGATTCCAGCGCTGCTGCTGATGTGCGCTGTCACCTCGAGCTGCACGTCCGGCTCGCCGAAACCCAAGGCCTCATCCCCAGGCCTCTCCGGCTCCCCCGCCCCCGCGTCTTCGTCGGCCGCAGCCTCGGCGACACCGACCGCGACAGCTGCAGCCCCTCCGATGCCGCTCCCGGTCGCCATGGCGTCCGTCCCAGGCGCCGTACCGGAGCTCAATTTGGCCGTGAACAGCGTGCACCGACTCGATGCGCGCACGCTGCTCCTGACGGTGACGATGACCGACAAGGGCGCCAAGCCGTACTCGTTCAACGGATCCTGGCGCGAACCGGGCTACGGCGACCCGACGGTCGACCGGGATATGGGTGGGGCCTCGCTGTTCGACCCTGCGGCCCGCAAGCGCTACCTCGTCCTTCGCGACGCCGAGCGGCGCTGCCTGTGCAGCACGGACCTCGGCCAGGGCGGGACGGGGCAACGACGGGCTGTCAATGGGACCGGGTGATGTTATGACCTTCTACGCCTACTTCCCCTCGCCGGAGCCATCCGTGCGGACGGTGCAGGTGGCACTGCCGCAGTTCACTCCGGTGAGCGTGGACATCACGTGAACGCCTTGCCGCACTGGTCGCTCATCGCGCTGGGTACGGCCCTGGTGACCGCGCCGGGGGGTTGCTGGTGCCGCTTCACCCCCGGGCAGTGCCGTCAGCCCGCCGCGGTCCCCGGTCACCGACCGGGTCCTGGTCGTCAGCGACCGTGATGTCGTGGCGGCCATCCGCGAGACGTCGGGGACGCAGACCCAGGACCTGGCGCTGGACACCGACGTCCTGTTCGCCTTCGGCTCCTCGACGTTGACGCCGGCCGCAAGTCAGACGCTGTCCCGCGCGGCGTCGCTGCTGACCAGCCGGGCGAAGGGCACCGTGACGGTCACCGGTTTCACCGACTCGGTCGGCTCCGACGTCGCGAACCTGCAGCTGTCCCGGGATCGGGCCGCGGCGGTCCAACGAGCGCTCCTGCCGTTGCTGGCGCGCACGGGGCCGACCCTGCGCTCGAGCGGTCGCGGGGAGGCCGATCCGATCGCCCCCAACGCCTTCCCCAACGGCAAGGACAACCCCGAGGGCCGCAAGCTGAACCGCCGGGTCTCCCTGGCCTACCGGTCGTGAGCTCCTCCCGGCTCGTCGTGCTGCTCGCGGCTCTCGTCCTGCTGACCGGGGCATCCGCCGGATCGTCGCTCGCCCTCGCCGGCCACGACCCGCCACCCGTCGTGGCCGTCGGCACCTCAGTCCCCGGGTTGCGGGTCGAGCTGCTCGGACTGTCAGGCCGCGATGCCGAGCTCACCGCTCGGTTCCGCGTTTCCAACGCCGGTCCGAAGCCGCTGCGCAGCCGAGTCTTCGGTGACCCGGCTAAAGGTGGCATCGACCGCCAGCTCGGGCGCGACCTGGGTGGCGCCTTCTTGTTCGACACGACCGAGCGGGCCCTGTACGCGCCGTTGCGTGATCAAGACCGCAAGGTCCGCGGTGACCTGTTCCCCGCCAAGCTGCAACCGGGCCAGACCGTCGGGGTGTCCGTCACCTTCCAGCGGCCCCCGTCCGCCCGGGTCGACGTCGGCTTTCCCAAAGCCGTGCCGTTCCTGCAGCAGCCCGTCGACTAATTGACCTCAGCCGGCGCGGCCAGCTCACCCGACCCGTCTCGAGATCGGCGTGCCACGTTGCCGGTGCGGCTCGCACGGTGAGCTCAGCGAGACGCCACCCCAGATGCGCTGCAGCGGTGTGAATCTCAAGCACTCGGCGCTGCGGCTCCCGGTCGGGTCAGTCCGGCTACTCGCCGCGCCGCTTGCCTTGCTTCTGGACCGGCGCCGCCCACGGGCCAGGTCCCGCGCTAGTCAGGCGCTGGACAGCGGTCGAGAGGTACGCGGTCCTGGCACCACTGCTTGACCTGAAGGTGGACCAGCGATACCCTCGAACATACGTCCTATGTCGCCTAGGCGGGATATGCTCGCGTAGTGGAGATGCCGGTTTGCGGGGAGCACCTGAAATCGGTGGTGGTGCGTGCGGGTTGGTATGGCCGGGCGGGTCAGCAGCGGCAGCGGTGGT